>OGYG01000221.1_pt1 | contig 62844 bp, 56 predicted proteins | sample 1576481 | NCBI WGS metagenome assembly OGYG01 (sample SAMEA3541497, study PRJEB24748) | human gut metagenome | biome: human gut; feature: human-associated habitat; material: faeces | place: China | collected 2012 | reverse complement strand
TGCAAAGAATTGAAAGAGTTGAATCTACCGGAAGGTCTGGAAAATATTGGATATGGTTTTATAGCAAATACAGGTATCACGAATCTGACAGTACCAAGTACAGTAACAGGTGGAGACTGCGATTATGGAAGAGAAGGAATCCTGGAAGGATCTGTCTTGGAGACACTGATCTTTGCAGATGGTATAAAGATGATTCCAGGATATTTCTGTTATAAAGGAGGCTATGGAAGGGATAACCACACACTGCAGCATATAGAGATACCAGAAAGTGTAACAGAGATTGGAGAGAAGGCATTTGATGGATGTGCAGCACTGGAAGAAATAGAGATAGGGAAAGAAATAAACCGTGTAGGAAATAGTGCATTTCAAGGCTGTACAGGATTGAAAAAAGTGAGATTCCAGAAGAATGATAAAACAGTGATAACCAATGCAGGAAAGAAATTGTATCCAGTGACAATAGGAAGGCAAGCTTTTGCAGGCTGTATAACATTAACAGAAGTAAAACTGTCGGTAAATATAAATACGATAGAACCAATGGCATTTTCAGGATGCAAAGAATTGAAAGAGTTGAATCTACCGGAAGGTCTGGAAAATATTGGATATGATTTTATAGCGGGAACAGAGATTACGAGTCTGATAGTACCGAGTACAGTGACAGGATGTGATAGTAATTATGGAAGATATGGAATTGTGGATGGTGCTTTATATTTAGAGAAAATTGAGTTTGCAGATACAATGAAAGCAATTCCTGATTATTTTTTCAAATGTTATAATGAAAATAATTTTTTAGAAAAAGTAATCATCCCTGAATCTGTAACTTCTATAGGAGATAATACATTTTATAATTGTAAAAATATTACCATTTACGGTTATAGTGGCAGTTATGCAGAAACATATGCGGTTGCACATAATATTCCATTTGAATCATTAGGGGATGTTATTGGTTCTCATGAATATGATTATTCCTCGACTTTGGATCAGTGGTTATTGGATAAGGGAACAAGTAACAGTATGAATTATCTGATTCATGGTGATAACTTCCTGTGTACACAGTCGGTAGCATATTATGATTCAAGTAATTCTGAGAAATTGGTTGAAACAATGTCGAACATGATTTACAGAGGTTTAGATGGCTGGAGAGATATTTTCATAAAGGACACAACCAAAGAGCAGGCACGAGATGTACTCCTCGCATTGCTGAAAGAACAAGAATCGGAAGTAAGCATGTTGGCAAAGGCAGAGGCAGGTGAGAAATATGCAGGCATTTTTGTGGATTCTTTCAAGAATGCCAATTGGGCATTTGCAGTTAATTACGGTTTAAATAGTGAAGAGATAAATTCATTGGCAGAACTATGTACAAAAGATCAGATTGCTGAATTTTTGAAAAGTGGAAAGGATGTAACTATATCTGCATATTTACAGATGAAGGGTGGATATTCATCTGATTCAAAAGTAGTAAAATGTATCGAATCTTTTGCAAAATCAAAGACATTTATTAATAGAGTTGTAGAAGGTGCTGACTTCATTAGTGATGCCACAAAGGTTCTTTCATTAGGAGAAAAGACAATAAATAATTATTATGATATCCAGAGACTTCTAAATGCAGATAAAATGTATGAAGAAATGTTGTTATTCATTGCGAAAGATACCGGATCGGTTCCTGTAAAAAATGCGGCACAGGAGTTATATAATGCATTACATGGCGGTTGGCGTGAATTGACAAACTTATTAGCAGGTGATATAGAGAATGAAGTTGCAAACAAGGTATATGACAAATTAGTAGAAAAAGTTATTGCTGCATTGCCATATGGAGAAATCATAAAAACCAGTTTACATTACTCTGTTGATCTTTCAAATTTACTTTTTAAAACGGATGATGTTCAGAAACAGAAGGACAATATGCGTTGTATAGCATATATTGGAAGTTCTATAAGCAGATGGCTGATAAACACCCGAATGGAATATCTTACGGGAGCAGATTCTACAAAAGCAGAAAATGCGAAAAAAACAGTATATGCATATTATATGTTATTGAAGACTCGTATGGCAGGAGAAGAAAACCTTCAGAAGATGATGGAAACAGCCAGAATTTCATGGAAGGGTGCTTATGGAGCATCGAAAGGAATTTCAGAAACATTAAAATCTAATCTGCAATGGATGAAAGCCAGTGGAGTATTGAAAGAAATGTCAACTTCTGTAGTTGCCTGCCCGGTAGATGTAGAAATCTATGATGTCTCTGGAAATCTGATTCATACTATGAAAGATGGAGTGGAAGAGAGCGGAACCATTGGAAATATTTATTATAGTGTGGTTCATGAACCTGTAAAGGATGATTATATAAAAATTGTCCGGCTACCTGTTAATAGTGGATATTCTCTGAAATGCAAAGCAGTTGATCTTGGTATGGTAGATTTCCATACATCTACTATTTCAGACGATGGAAGTGAAGTTCAGAAATCAGTATTTAATATTCCTGTACAAAAAGGAAATGAAATTCAGATTTCCGCTATATCAGAAGAAAAAACAAAGTGTGAACTGATTAAAGATGATAAAGTTGTTAAAGAGTATGAAGGACAGACTTCCTCAGAACAGTATGTTTCAGTGACATCTATACAGATAAATAAAAAGGATTTGAGCTTGAAAGAGGGAGAGCGCGAACTGATTGACTTTAATATTTTGCCATCCAATGCAACAGTTCCACAAGTTAATTGGACTTCTTCTGATGAGTCTGTAGCTGAGGTATCTGCAAATGGTGTGGTTAGTGCGAAAAAAGCAGGAAAAACAGTTATAAGAGGTGTTGCAGATAAAGAAAATAATATTACAGTAGAAGTTTCTGTGACTGTATTATCAGAAAGTAAAGATGACCAAACAGGAAAAGATGATCATACTACGACAGAGTGCAAGCATAGTTGGAGCAAGTGGAAAACTTTAAATAAGGCAACTGTTTTTAAGGGTGAAACTCAGAAAAGAACATGTAGTAAATGTAAAAAAACTGAGAAAAGAACTCTGAATAATAAAGTAAAACCAGTCATTGCGCTTAATACAACCAGTGTTACTCTTAAAGTCAAACAGTCAACAACTGGTCTAAAAATAACTAAAATGGCAAATGGAGATTCGGTTGCATCATGGAAATCAAGTAATACTAAGGTTGTTAAAGTATCTGGTAATGGGAAATTAACAGCGCAGAAGAAAACGGGAAAAGCGACAGTAACTGTTAAACTTAAGAGTGGAATTGAAAAGAAGATTATAGTAAAAGTACAGAAGAGCAATGTAAAAACGACTAAAATTACAGGTATTGGTAAGAATACTACTCTGAAAATGAAACAGAAAATGACATTAAAACCAGTACGTCTTCCGTTTACTTCAATGGAAAAAATTACTTTTAAAAGCTCCAATAACAAGGTAGCAACTGTCAATTCCAAAGGTGTTATAACAGCTAAGAAGAAAGGAAAAGTTACAATTACAGTCAAATCTGGAAAGAAGACAGTAAAAATCAAAGTAACAGTAAAATAATTTTTATAAAAAGACTACAGGAGGAAGAGTGCAAAAACTCTTCCTCTTGTGTTATGATAAAGGGAAATTACTATTTTGATAAGAATGCAGTAACAATAAACTACGAAACAACAAAATCAAGATTACGAGAAAGGAAAATACCGATGTTAGAATGTGATTATGAAGTGAAACAGATTGATGGAGATTATGCACATCTGCAGAGAATCGACCGCCCGGAGGAGGAACTGAAGCTGGTCGCGAGGGCACTTCTTCCGATGGAAATCTACGAGGGCTGTATCTTACATTATGAAATGATGCAGTATTCTATGAAATAACCCCAGGAGAAGTACAATGGAGCAGTATTACTACAACCATATGGATAAACAGAAACAGGCTGCTTATCATGGCATCCTTCAGGGAATCACCAGCCTGGCGGATGAATTCCAGATTCCGGCACTGGACGGAGAAGATTTGTACAATGTTTTCTTTCAGCTGCGGCTGGATCATCCGGAAATTTTCTGGGTGACAGGATATAAATACCGCTACTATAAAGATTCACCGAACATCATTTTTATTCCGGAATATCTGTTTGATAAAGGAAAAATAAAAGAGCATCAAAAGGCAATGAAATCCAGAGTAGAGAAACTGGTGCGCCCGGCACAGAGCCTTTCGGAGTGGGAAAAGGAGAAATATGTACATGACTTTATCTGTCAGAATGTACATTATGATAAGCTCAAGAAGGCATATTCCCATGAGATCATTGGACCTCTGGGACAGGGCGTTGGCGTCTGCGAAGGCATTGCCAAAGCAGTCAAGGTCCTTCTCGATGCGTTGGGAGTCTGGTGTGTGATCGCGATATGCGGGAATAATCCGGAAAAAGGAATCAAATACCGTCATACCTGGAACATTGTCCGGATCGGCGGTACATACTATCATCTGGATGCAACATTTGACAATACACTTGGAAACAGTGATAAAGCTGCAGACATCCGCTACGATTACTTTAATCTGGACGATGGACATGTTTTTAAAGACCATGAACCGCTGATCGCAGCAGCACCGCATTGTACAGACCATGATCACTTTTATTACAAAGAAAAGAAACTGTCATTCACAAAGACAGAAGATGTGTATAAACGTTCACTTCAGGCAGCCAAAAAAGGAAAAACACTGACCTTTCACTGGAGAGGCGGTTATCTGACCAGAGAGGTTCTGAATGAACTGCTTGGACTGATCCGCAAAGCCGGTGAAGAGAAAAATAAAACGGCGGTTGTCAATATCAACTGGCCGCAGGCTGTATTGCGCCTGTATTATACAGAGGCACAGATGCAGGAATGCATCACGATGGAGGATGCGAATGAAGGGGAAAAAGAGTAACGTATACACGAAAGTCTGATATCTGGTAATAAAAGGGGAGATATATATGCTTGAAACATTCAATGTTTTACGTATCGATGAGCCTGATTTCGGATGTGAGGGGCGTCCGGACGGGATGGAAGTGAAGGATAATGTCCTTCTGAAAAGCAATTATACAGGTCAGGAGATGACCGTTCAGGAAAAAGATGCCCGGTTATATGAGCTGGACATCAATGAGGGAGACAAAGTATTTCTGATTGAAGGGGAAATGCGAAAGCTCCGCTGAGAGCAGAGGATTAGCTGATGCAGCTTTTAAAAAGGGTGCAGACAAATATATGCAAAGGACACTAAAAGATGGGATTTGAATTAAATATACTTGACTGGTTCCAGACATTGCATACGCCGGTGATGGATAAATTAATGACTTCAGTCACAAAGCTTGGGGATGCCGGGATATTCTGGATTATACTGACTCTGATCTTTCTTATCATACCGAAAATGAGAAAGACAGGTGTGACCATGGCAGCTGCGCTTATCGTAGATTTATTATTATGTAATGTATTGTTAAAGAATCTTGTAGCACGAACCAGACCTTATGATGTGAATACGACAGTAGAATTACTGGTTGCAAAGCTTCGCGATTATTCATTTCCGTCTGGACATACAGCGGCCTCCTTTGCATCAGTGACAGCACTGTACCTGTCAGGAGAAAGAAGGATTGGGCTTATAGCTCTTGTGATTTCATGCCTGATAGCTGTATCCAGATTATATTTGTATGTGCATTATCCAACAGATGTTCTAGGTGGAATCATTTTTGGATGTCTTTCCGGATGGCTTGGATATCACATTGTGAAATTTGCAGAAGGGAAAAAGACAGTAAGATAATCATGCACAAGATCAGAGTATCCATATGTTTCTATGGAAGAGTCCAGGGAGTCGGATTTCGCTACAAGCTGAGATATCTGGCTGAGAAATACAGTGTGACCGGCTGGGCGCGAAATGAATATGACGGCTCCGTCTCCACAGAATTGCAGGGACTGGAAGAAGATATTGACAAGATCCTGCAGGCACTTTACAATGACCGTTATATAGAGATTGATGACATCCGAAAACGCAGTCTTCCGGTTGATGAGGAAGAGTATGGATTCGGAGTCAGATACTAGAGGAGGACGTACGGATGGACGAATTATACCAGGCAATTGAAGAGAAGATCAAGGCAGCAGGATATCCTAGAGAGATATCCGGACAGGCTGTTTACGAAGATATCTGTGACCAGATTGAAGGAAAAGAAAATGGCAGTTATGTATTACTGTCCAAGTTTGAAGATGATGTGATCTTTGAATATCACATTACCATTATGGATCATGAATTTAATCTGGGAATTCTTACCATGAGACTTCCAGAAGGAATATATGCGGCAAATTTTGATGAATGATGAAAGTTATTCCAATGACTGAGCGGGTGCAAACCTGCTCTTTTTTGCGGATAAAATAAAAACGAATCCTTTTGAATAATATTGTGTGGGTGATACGGTTATGCTATAATACACACTAGGTTACTAGGTTGAAAAGGAGATTTTATAGTGAGTATTCATGATAAATATAAAGTATTACAGCAGAACCTGAAAGATATGGGAAGTGTTGCAGTTGCATTTTCAAGTGGCGTGGATTCTACCTTTCTTTTGAAAGCGGCACTGGAAGCGCTTGGAAAGGATAAAGTAATCGCAGTGACAGCCAGTTCCTGTTCATTCCCGGAGAGAGAATTGAAAGAAGCGACGGAATTCTGCAAAGAAAATGGTGTTCGTCATATTATCTGTAAATCAGAGGAGCTGGATATTGATGGCTTTCGACAGAATCCGAAGAACCGCTGCTATCTGTGCAAGCATGAACTGTTTGAAAAAATCTGGCAGATTGCAAAAGAAAACGGCATGAATGCAGTAGCCGAGGGCTCCAATATGGATGATAACGGTGACTACCGTCCGGGACTGATTGCCGTTAAAGAGCTTGGTGTCAGCAGTCCGCTTCGTCAGGCTGAGCTGTATAAAGAAGAAATCCGTGAACTGTCCAAAGAGATGGGACTTCCTACATGGGACAAACAGTCTTTTGCCTGTCTTTCTTCCCGTTTTGTTTATGGAGAAACAATCAGTGAGGAAAAACTTGGAATGGTGGACCAGGCGGAACAGCTTCTTCTGGACATGGGTTTCCACCAGATCCGTGTACGTATTCACGGAAATATCGCCAGAATTGAAGTCCTGCCGGAGGAAATAGCAAGACTTGTAGAAGAAGAAAACAGAACCAGAATTGCGAAGCAGCTTAAGGAATATGGATTTGATTATGTGACTCTGGATCTTCTGGGATATCGTACAGGAAGCATGAATGAAACATTAACTAAGGAAGAGAAGGAGATTAAGAAATAAATGTTAAATCAGTTTTCCAGAACAGAACTGCTATTTGGTAAAGAAGCAATGGAGAAACTTGCCGGCTCCAGAGTTGCCGTTTTTGGAATCGGTGGAGTTGGAGGTTATACAGTAGAGGCGCTTGTGCGAAGTGGAGTAGGTGCGATCGATCTGATCGATGATGATAAGGTATGTCTGACCAATCTGAACCGTCAGATCATTGCGACAAGAAGTACGATTGGTAAATACAAAGTAGATGTTATGAAGGAGCGAATCCTTGATATCAACCCGAAGGCAGAGGTTAATGTTCATAAATGTTTTTATCTGCCGGAAACGAAAGATGAGTTCGATTTTTCCAAATATGATTATGTAGTGGATGCGGTTGATACGGTAACAGCGAAGATTCAGCTTGTTATGGAGGCAAAGGAGGCTGGCGTTCCGATCATCAGCAGTATGGGCGCCGGAAATAAATTTGATCCGACTGCTTTTCAGGTGGCTGATATTTATAAAACTTCTGTATGTCCACTTGCGAAGGTTATGCGCCGTGAACTTAAGAAGCGTGGAATTAAAAAGTTAAAGGTTGTGTATTCTCAGGAAAAACCAACCCGTCCGATTGAAGATATGTCGATCAGTTGTCGTTCACATTGTATCTGTCCTCCGGATGCAGCACACAAATGTACAGAACGTCGTGATATACCGGGATCCACTGCATTTGTTCCATCGGTAGTAGGGCTGATCATAGCGGGGGAAGTAATTAAAGATCTGGCAAGAGCATAATTGAAAAAGCATAGAATCAATGATAAGATAAATCTGTTTTATTGACTCCATATTTTGTACAAAGGAGAGAATGTGTATGAGAAAGAAAAGTAAAAGTGCAGCGATACTGGCTGTGGTCATGGCGATGACACTGGCAGGAAGTTCCGCAGTATATGCTGAGGAGAATTCTTCTGCGAAAACAGCTGAAACGGATGATAATGAAAAGGAAGACACGAGAGCAGCAGAGAATGAACCTGCTCCATGCAATGAAGGCGAACATGAGCTTATAGAAAGCAAAGTTGTTCTGCCAACCTGCACAGAAAGAGGTTATACGATCTACAAATGTAAAGTGGATGGCTGCACCTACGAAGAAAAGAGAGATGAGACAGCTGCACTTGGTCATGAACTGAAAGAAGTTTCTATTCAGGAGGCGACAGCAGATAAACCAGGTGTGATCACATATAAATGTCAGAGACAGGGATGCGATTATACAGAACTGTCGGAGATTCCGGTCAAAAATACGAATGCTGTTGATGGTAAAACAGATGATGCAGATACAAAGACGGATGAGAAGCCGGGAACAGATGCTGACGGCAAATCAGAAGATGGCAAAACAGATGCTTCAGAAGAAAATAAGAATTCTAATACAGAAAATGCTTCCGTAGATAAAGACAGTACTTCCGGAAAAACAGAACCCACTGATTCAGATACTTCTGCCGATAGTAAAAATGAAGGTGCAGAGAAAGACCTGCCAGAGGAAGACCTGCCAGAGGAAGACCTGTCAGAGGAAGATATTGATGAAGAATATGCTTCTTTTGCATCTTCCACTTCGACTGATATTGTGACGGAGTATGATCCGGAAACTGCAGTTGGTACGATTTGTGTTGCAAAGAAAGATTCGGATGATCCGACGGAAACAGAGGAAGTTACCGGTATGACAGTTCCAGCGGGAACGACAGAGATCAAGAAAGATGCCGATGGAAACATCACGGATCTGGCAGTTTCTACAGCTATTGATGAGGTTAAAAACGGATTTTCTCTGACAAGTGAGAATAAGAAACTTCATTCGATTTCTATTAGTGATAAGAAAAATCCGAAAGATCATTGGATCACGCTGAGTGCCAAAGAATCTGCCACTGAGCTGGGAATCCGTCTCCGCAATGGAAATAATAAAATTATTATAACACTTACGGAAAATGAAAAACCATTGAATATCATCAAGGTTTCTGACACAGAGAAAGATGTGATTTTGACAACTTCCACTGCCGGAACCTGTGTGATCAATAAGGCGGTTCAGAATATTTCGGTGGATAAAGATGGGAAGTATTCAGATAAGAAAACTCTGGGCAGAAAGAACCAGATCATTCTGAATGATGTAAATGGAAGTGCTCCATATCTGGAACTTGAGTATGTGAAAGACGAGGTTGCAACGACATCTGCATCTGAAAAAGACGAAGATGCTGCAAGAAATTTGGAAACTAAAAATACCAAAGCAGGAGATTCTGAATCCAAAGGTGCTGAAGCGGAGAAACAGAAAGATCCGGATGAAGAATTATACTGGATTCAGCCATATGGGGAGGAAAACCAGGAACCGATCGTAATCACAGTTTATAAGAAATAAAAGTGTTTTTATAACAGATATGTCTGGATTTTTTATGTGAGTAAAAAACAGGTCATTATCGTCCGAAACAGGAGATAATGACCTTGTTTATTTTTGTATACAATTTTACAGGATAGTCAATCCGGACGTGGTAAGCAGATTAATACTTACCAACAACGGTTGCTTTGAGCAGATTTGTGTTGCCAGGATGTCCAAGAGGAACACCAACTGTAAGAACAACGATATCTCCTTCTTTGACATAACCTTTTTCTTCAGCTGCTTCTGTAGCGTGAAGAAGAAGAATCTCCATGCTGTATTCCTCTTTGGTCAGGAGTGGTGTTACACCCCAGATCAGGTTCATCTGACGCCAGGTACGCTCATCCGGAGTACATGCAATGATCTGGCATCCCGGACGATATTTGGAAACCATGCGTGCAGTATTTCCGGAACGGGTAACTGCGATGATGGCTTTTGCATTCAGGTCGATTGCTGTCATGCAGGTAGCATGAGAAATAGCGGTAGTTACATTTGTAGCATGATCTTTTGAAGAAGTGCTGAACTGTTTATTGTAGTCAACATCAGCTTCTGTACGAACTGCAATTTTAACCATTGTCTTAAGTGCTTCAATTGGGTATTTACCTGCAGCGGTTTCACCAGACAGCATAATCGCACTGGTACCCTGATAGATCGCGTTGGCAACGTCAGTAGTCTCTGCACGGGTTGGACGTGGATTCTTGATCATGGAATCCAACATCTGAGTAGCTGTGATAACCTGTTTGCCGGCACTGTATACCTTTGCAATGATATCCTTCTGGATAACCGGTACGTCTTCGAGTGGAATTTCAACACCCATATCACCACGGGCGATCATGATACCATCTGCAGCTTCAATGATGCTGTCGATGTTGTCCACACCCTGCTGGTTCTCGATCTTTGCGATGATTTTGATGTCATGTCCGCCGTTTTTCTCAAGGATATCACGGATTTCTTTGACATCGGCAGCAGTTCTGGTAAAGGAAGCTGCAATAAAATCATAGCCTTCTTTAATACCAAACAGGATATCATCGTGATCTTTTGGGCTGATAAACGGCATGTTTACTTCTACACCAGGGAGGTTGACGCCCTTCTTATTGCCGAGAACACCACCGTTTACGACTTTACAGATGATGTCCTGACCTTTGATCTTCTTGACTTCAAGTCCGATCAGACCATCATCGATCAGAATGCTGTTGCCTGGTTTGACATCTTTATATAAATCTTTATAGGTAACAGAAACGATTTTTTCGTTTCCTACGATTTCTTCTGTAGTTAAGGTAAATTCTTGACCTTCCTTCAGTGTGACCTTTCCATTTTCAAATTCGCGGATACGAATTTCAGGCCCTTTTGTGTCGAGAAGCGCAGCTACCGGTTTATTGAGTCTTGTACGAATTTCTTTTAATTTATCAATACGGCCTTTTTGTTCATCATGTAAACCATGAGAGAAGTTAAAACGTGCTACGTTCATTCCTTCTTTAACGAGTTCTTCCAGAACACCGTCCTTATCAGTAGACGGACCAAGGGTACAGATAATTTTTGTTTTGCGCATTCAAATTCCTCCTACTTTTCCTAAAAAATACACCTTTATTCTAACACATTATTTTCAATGCACAAGTAAAGTTTTTGATAAAATACACGTTAAATTTCTAACATTTTTTACGTTATTGTGAGAAAAATATATGGGAATCGAAAGTAAAATAAAAGAAAAATTCCGATGTCTGAAACTATTTATCTTAAAGAGTAGCAGACATCGGAATATGTAAAATTAAATTTTATAAATTTAGAAACGAGTATGACGATTGATGTACTTAGCTTTATATTTGGAGTATACGATCGTCTGATCCTTGTACAGACCATAGTAACCGGATACGGCATAACTGATAGATACAGCAATCAGGTAATAGGACGCACCACGGAAGCCAAACAGCTCAAATGCGATCAGGATGGAAGTGATCGGACAGTTGGTAACGCCACAGAAAAGGGCTGCCATTCCGGCGGCTGCACAGATGGATGGGGAAAGACCGATCAGGTGTCCCATGATACATCCGAATGTTGCTCCGATGCAGAAGGACGGAACAATCTCACCACCGCGGAAACCGGCACGCATGGTCAGTGCAGTGAGTACGAGCTTCCAGAAAAAGTCCAGCGGGCGAGCCTGACCATTCTCGACAGCAAGCTCGATCAGGTTATTTCCGGCACCCATATAATCAGAGGTGCGCAAAAAGAGTGTGATCACAATAATGATGGCACTGGCTGCGACGATACGGATATATGGATTTTTTAAAAATTTCGCATAAAGTTTGCTGACACCCTGAAGTGCCATACAGAAAATAATACTGATGGCAGCACAGGCAACGGCAACAAGAACCATCTTGAGTCCTGTTTCGATGGTAAGTTCCGGGATATTGACTACATGAAAAGATTCCGGATTGATGCCAAAGCCCGCCGCAAACTTTGAGGCAATAATGGATGCAATCACACATGGAACCAGTGCGGCATAATACATAATGCCAACGCTCACGACCTCCATAGAAAAGACTGCCGCTGCCATCGGTGTTCCGAAAACTGCGGAGAAAGCAGCACTCATACCGCACATGACCATGACATGACGGTCTTCTTCATCGAGGTGAAACCAGCTTCCAAGCTGATTGCCGATGCTTCCGCCGAGCTGAATTGCAGCACCTTCACGACCGGCAGATCCACCGGCAAAGTGAGTCAGGATCGTAGAAACGAAAATCAGCGGAGCAGAACGAAAAGGCACATCATCCTGAGAACGGATCGTTGATAAAACCTGATTGGTTCCGCCATCTTCCTGACCGAATTTCTGATACAGAAAAACAATGATCAGACCGGAAACAGGAAGCAAGAAGAATATCCAGAAATGCTCTGTACGATAGTTGGTTACGAATTTCAGTACTCTGGCAAAAAGGCTGCTGATGAAGCCTACGCTCAGTCCGGTCAGTACTGCCAGAACCAGCCATTTAATAAGATTGGTCATATCATATCGAATGTGATCGATATAATAGTGCAGGTTATGGATTCCTTCTGGTTTTTTTTTATCCTGTGTGTTGTTCATAGCTTCCTTTTATTCCTGTGTAATTCCGGTTACTTCGTATCCGGCATCTTTGATCGTCTGACGGATCCTGTCCTCATCAACCTTTTCCGGTGCTGTGAAAACGGTTGTGTTATTTTCGTGAGAAGATACAACGTCTTCAACGCCGAATGCTTTCTTAATAGCTTCGTTTACATGTGCTTCGCAATGTCCGCACATCATTCCCTCAACATTAACTGTAACTTTTACCATAGTTTTTTGCTCCTTTTCTTTTTTATTATAATCATTTTTTACTTCAATGGAAGTAGCTTGTTTAATTTTTTTGTCCTTTTTTGTGTCGTGGATCTTAAACAGGTTCAGACGAAGGGCATTGGTGACAACGCAGAAGCTGGAAAGACTCATTGCGGCGGCACCGAACATCGGATTCAATGTCCATCCGAAAATCGGGATCCATACACCAGCGGCCAGTGGAATGCCGATCACATTGTAGAAAAATGCCCAGAAAAGATTTTCGTGGATATTTTTCAGGGTTGCACGGCTGAGACGTACTGCAGCAGGAACATCGCTTAAACGACTCTTCATCAGAACGATATCAGCGGCATCGATCGCGATATCAGTTCCGGCACCGATCGCGATTCCGATATCTGCGCGGGTAAGTGCAGGGGCATCGTTGATTCCGTCACCGACCATGGCTACTTTGCCCTGTTCCCTGAGTGAACGGATCACACTTTCTTTGCCATCCGGGAGAACACCTGCGATGACATCATCAACACCGGCCTGTGCACCGATTGCTCTTGCGGTGCGTTCATTATCACCGGTCAGCATGACAACACGGATTCCCATATTCTGGAGTTCTTTGACCGCCTGTGGGCTGTCTTCTTTGATAACATCGGCAACAGCGATAATGCCGACCAGTTTACCGTTCCGGGCAAAAAGCAGGGGCGTTTTTCCTTCTTCTGCAAGTTTTTCTGCCTTCTGAGAAAGGGTGGCAGGAACGTTTACCTGGCTGCTGATGAATTTCATGCTTCCACCGATCAGAGTTTCCTGTTCGAGTACTGCAGAGAGTCCGTTTCCGGGAAGGGCATGGAAATCAGTAACCTCCGGCGCTGTAAGATGTTGTTCTTCAGCATGTTTAAGAATCGCTTTCGCGAGCGGATGTTCACTTTTTTTCTCCAGGGCAAATGCCATGGTGAGGAGTTCCTGTTCGGAGATCCCGTCTGCAGGGAGCAGATCAGTAACTTCCGGATGGCCGCTGGTGATCGTACCGGTCTTGTCCAGGGCAACAATCTGAACCTTGCCGGCCTCTTCAAGAGAAACGGCAGTTTTGAACAGGATACCATTTCTGGCCCCCATTCCGTTGCCGACCATGATCGCTACCGGAGTGGCAAGTCCGAGAGCACATGGACAACTGATAACGAGAACGGAGATACCGCGGGCAAGAGCATAGCCAAATTCATGTCCGGTCAGAAGCCAGATGATCGTGGTAACGATTGCAATCGTAATAACTGCCGGAACAAAAATACCGGAAACACGGTCTGCGATCTTGGCGATCGGAGCTTTGGTAGCGGCAGCATCACTTACCATTTTGATGATCTGGGAGAGAGTGGTGTCTTCGCCGACACGGGTTGCTTCGCATTTGATAAATCCGGACTGGTTGACGGTTGCGGCGGAAACAAGATCTCCGGCTGCTTTGTCAACAGGGATGCTTTCGCCGGTAAGGGCAGATTCATTGACGGCGCTGGTTCCTTCAACGATCACACCATCGACCGGGATATTTTCACCAGGACGTACGACAAAGATATCACCCTTGTGAACCTGTTCGATCGGAACGGTTACTTCCTGATCGCTTCTAAGAACAATGGCGGTTTTGGGGGCAAGTTTCATGAGGCTCTTAAGAGCATCGGTCGTTTTTCCCTTGGAACGGGCTTCGAGCATTTTTCCAACAGTGATCAGCGTCAGGATCATTGCGGCGGACTCGAAATAAAATTCCATCATGTAGTTCATAACGGCAGCAGAATCACCGTCTACCTGTGCTCTTGTCATGGCAAAAAGTGCGTAGACACTCCATACAAATGAGGCCATGGAGCCGAGTGCAACCAGTGTGTCCATATTGGGGGCACGGTGCCACAGACTCTTAAATCCGCTAATGAAGAATTTCTGGTTGATGACCATGACGATTCCGGCAAGCAGAAGCTGGACAAGTCCCATAGCAACGTGGTTATCGTTAAAAAATGCCGGGAGTGGCCAGCCCCACATCATATGTCCCATGGAGAAATACATCAGAACGAGTAAAAACCCGATGGAAGCGATCAGGCGGCGTTTGAGAACCGGCGTCTCGTGATCCTCCAGGGCTTCCTCGGCTTCAGACATGGAAACCTGTTCCTTATTTGCACCCTTGAGTGATGCACCATAACCTGCCTGCTCTACGGCAGTGATGATGTCATGAGAGGATGCAGTTCCTTCAACTCCCATAGAATTTGTCAGAAGGCTGACCGAGCAGGATGTAACTCCCGGCACTCTGGATACGGCCTTCTCCACACGGGAACTGCAGGCAGCGCAGCTCATTCCGGTGACGTTGTATTGTTCCATTGTATTACCTCCTTATTTCATTAGCTTCTGCAGAGTTGCAACCAGCTCGTCGATGGTTTCATCTTTACCTTCGCGGATATCACGTGCCACACAGGTACGGATATGATTCGCGAGAAGTTCTTTGTTAAAAGAATTGACGGCGGCATTAACGGCGGCTGACTGAATGAGGATATCGTTGCAGTAAGCATCGTTTTCCAACATTCCTATGATTCCCCGGATCTGCCCTTCGATACGTTTCAGACGGTTGATGAGTTTCTTGCGGTCAGCTTCTGAACGGTCGGTGTGCCTGGTACAGCAGCAGGCAGGAGCGGATGGGGTGGCATTATCATTGCTGCAACAAGATTTTTCCTGAGTAGCTGCTTGTTCCTTTATAATTTCTTCTGTCTTTGTAGAGGAACTGGCATTAAAGTTATTATGATCCATAAGCAAACTTCCTTTCGTTCGAGATTTATTATATCAGATGTGAGATGACTCCCACCTCGCAGCAAGAATGCCGATGGCATTCCTGAATCGCATACCCTACAGGGGTATATTTACTATACTTGTAATATATACCCCATGAGGGTATATGTCAAGGGAAAATATAAAAAAAGAGGGATATCAGGGAATTATACCCCGATAACCCTCTTGCTGATAAGCAAGGATACCCCGGCGGTCAGCGCTTCCGCAATCCAGAAAGCGTTCCATACACCAACGGCTCCGAAGAAATGACTCAGGACAAATGCTGCCGGAAGGATAATGACCAGGTACCTGCAGAGAGAGACGATCAATGAGGCAGTTCCTCTGCCAAGTCCCTCCAGTGCACCACATGCTGTGACGGATACAGAAGAGATCAGGAAACCTGCACAGATGATTCGGAGTGCTGTTTTGCCTGCGGCAATTGTCTGAGGATTTGTGGTAAACATGCCGATCAGCTGTCCCGGAGTTGTCAGGCAGATGATTGTTCCGATCAACATGATCACACCACTCATGCCAAGTGTGACGAAGTAGATTTTTTTTACACGTTTATGTTCACCGGCACCATAGTTGTATCCGATGACCGGGCGCATGCCCTGTACAATCCCGCTTGCCGGAAGATACAGGAAAGTCTGCAGTTTGTAGTAAATTCCCAGAATCACCACATAACTCTGGGAATAGGCTGCCAGAAGTCCATTCAGTGCAGAAACCAGGACAGAAGGAAGTGCAAGATTCAGTGCTCCCGGGATACCGACAGAGTATAATCTTGCTGCCAGAGCCATGTTCGGATGGAGATGTCTGCGGCTGAGTTTTACCTGGATTGGCTGCATTTTGTAAATGATCAGATAGAAAACAAGATTGAATACCTGACCAAGTCCGGTTGCCAGTGCAGCGCCTTCAATACCCAGTGCCGGGAACGGACCAAGGCCAAAGATCAGCAGCGGATCAAGAATGATATTGGAAACACAGCCGACCAGAAGCCCGATCATCGTAATCTTCATTTTGCCAACGCCCTGGAAGATCTTTTCGTAGGCAAGGTTAAGCGTATTTATCGTTGCAAACAGAAAAACAATTGTAGAATAACGGATTCCAAGGTCAATGACATCTGTATCACCAGTAAAAAGTGCCAGAAATCCAGGCATCACAAGGATACAACCGATTGTCAGAATTACACCATGCAGACCGGACAATGCAAGCCCGTGTGTGGCTGCTTTGCTGGCAGTCTCTCTGTTTCCGGCACCAAGACAGATGGCAATCTGTGAACTGATACCAATTCCAAAACCAATCGCAATCGCATTGGCGAAGTTTTGGACAGGAAAAACGAGCGACAGCGCGGTCATGGCATTTTCACTGATCTGTGCGACAAAGAAACTGTCCACAATATTGTACAGAGAATTTACAAGCATTGAGATGACCATTGGCAGAGCCATGGACAGAATCAGTGGAAAGACCGGTTTTTCTTTCATAAATGTATCATTCATAGAAAACTCCTTTCAAATAAAAACATCTGCAAGTGCCGGTATTTCTGAAAAATCTGTATCGGCGGAGCAGACATAAAAAAACGCCGCACAACTACCGCAATGGGTAATTGTGTGGCGAAAAATGGTCGGACCAGAAAAATCCACACTATGTTTTGGAAATTAAAATTGTTGTAAACATGAAAGAACAGAATCGTTGTTTACAGACACAGATTGTAGCATATAAATAAGAAGAACGTCAATAAGAAGATTGTACAAAAAGGAGATGTCCGACCTCATTTGGATGGTCAGGTATCTCCTTCCGTCAAATCTCCAGATCACGGATCTTCTGATTCGTCCATGGATTTCGCTGCTGGAGGGTGATCTCTTTTGAAACGTATGGGTGGAGTAATGTATTAAATATAAACGGAATCGTTCGCAGATTATTGTATACAACTCTGTACAACTGGCCTTCTTGCGGGGATTTCAACAATGTGCTACACTAAAGTATGATTTGAGATGATGAGGATGAAAATGAATTAAGAAGAAAGGAAGCAGGTGTTTCAAAGGAAGGAAACACGCGGAAAGTAGAATATTATGAAAACACTTCTTACATTACAGCTCACGATCTTTCTCCTCGTAGCTGTAGGATTTTTGATGAAAAAAATACATATCATCGGACCACAGGGGCAAAAAAACATCAATGACCTTGTTATTTATCTGATCCTGCCGTGTAACATTCTTCATGCGTTTACGCAGAGTGCAGCAGATGGAAATTTTACAAAATATCTGGAAATCCTTCTTATATCTATAGGCATCCAGGTATTCTGCGTGATTTATGGAAAAGTGATGTTCCGAAAAGAACCGGAAGGACGATATAAATGTCTGCAGTATGGAACCATCTGCTCGAATGCGGGATTTCTTGGAAATCCAATCGCAGAGGGAATTTATGGCGTAGAAGGTCTGGTGCTTGCCAGCGTTTATCTGATCCCACAGAGAATCATGATGTGGTCCTCCGGGTTGGCTGTTTTTTCCGGAAGCAGTGATAAGATGAAAACACTGAAAAAAGTCGTAACCCATCCGTGTATTCTGGCATGCGTTCTCGGAATTATTCTGATGGTTACGGGACTTCCACTGCCACTTGGAATTGACGGTGCAGTAACGGCAGTTGGAAACTGCAACACTGCTATGTCCATGATGGTCATTGGCATGATCCTGGCTGACATTGATCTCAAAGATTTCTGGGACTGGACAGTTGTAAAATATACTGTACACAGACTGGTCGTTATTCCGGCGGTCGTTTATATTGTATGTAGTTTTCTGCCATTGAATAAAACAGTTCTTGGTCTTTGTGTGCTTCTGGCAGCGATGCCGGCGGGTGCGACAACCAGTATCCTCGCAGAGAAATATCAGGTCGATTCTCCGTTTGCAACGAAGATGGTTATTTTTTCCACGCTGCTGTCATTGCCGACGATCTGTCTGTGGAGTATCTTCCTGCAGTAGGAGAAGTAGAAGAGAATTTGTAATAATGCATAGAGTTCTATATATGGATATGCTAAAATAGAACAAAAGGGAGAGGCAGGTGGAAACCTTAAGCCTGAAAAATATGCTGGATGAAATATTTGCAGGGTTACTTTCATTTACAGAAGATGAATGCTTTATTAAAAAAATAAAAGAATAAATACCATACGAGGAAATTTCCCAAAGTACGTAAGATAGCAAAATATAAAGACAGAAAGGGAAAAGCCTCATGGCGAAAAACAACACAACATTTGATAATGTATTTCGGACAATGCTTGAGAAGATGCCGGAGCTGATTGTGCCAGTGCTCAATGAGATATTTGGAACAAATTATCCACTTGATGTTCCGTTGGAACAGCTACGAAATGAACACCAGACGCTGAATGGTGAAAAAATTACTGATTCATACTTCAGAATTGGAAAAAAAGGTTATCATTTCGAATGCCAGAGTACAGGTGACTCGAAAATGGTGATCCGAATGGTGGAGTATGATTTTGCAATCAGCATTGAAAACGTGAAAAAAGAAAATGGAATTTTCAGAATGAGATTTCCACACTCAGCGGTGATATATCTTCGTGGTACAAGAAAAAAGAGCCTCAGAATGGAACTGATCATGCCGGACGGAAAAATTGTGCGGTATCAGGTTCCGGTTTTATGTGTGCAGAAGTATACGAAAGATGAAATCTTTCAGAAGAAGCTACTGTTTCTGTTACCTTTTTATATCATGAGATATGAAAAAGATAAAAAGAAAATTAATAAAAGTGAAACAGAACTGCATAAACTATTGGAAGAGTATGAATCTATACTGCAACACCTGGACAAGATACTTTATGATCAGGGAGCGATATATGGCAGACTGCTTGAGCTTATAAAAGAAATTTCCGACTACATATTCAAAAAAGAAGAATCGGTGAAGAAAGGAATAGGTGATATTGTGGGTGGAAAAGTGTTGGAATTGCAGACAGATAAAGCACTGCAGAAAGGCAAAGAACTTGGCGAGAAAATCGGTGAGATAAAGGGTATTTGTGAAACGGCACAAGAATTTGGGGGATCTAAGGAATCGCTGAAGAAAAAGCTGATCGAAAAGTTCAATCTTACAGAAGCAGAAGCCCAGAGTCACATCGATAAATACTGGAAAGAATAGAACAAAAGATAAATACAGAAAGTAAAAGAAAGCTTCAGAGCTCGTACAGTGAGCCCTGGGGCTTTCTTTGCGTATAGAATTATTTTTTTGCTGTTATGAAATCTTCCATTTCTTTGGGATAGGAAATTTATAGATATTACATATCCCAGAATGTGTTTTAACAGGATATTTGATATGTTATAACGATTGACATAAGATAATTAATATCCTATAATCAGTAAAAGAAAGTCATACAATATCCGATTTTTCGAGTCAGAGGTGCTATTTGATGGAAAAAATGCCGTACTATGCGATCACAGTCAGGAGATACAATGTCCTGTTCCGACACACAGAGTGGTTCCACCAGACCCAGGACCTCTACAATGAAATCTTGCTTTTTTATTACCAGCTCTATCTGGAAACCTTTACAGATGAGCAGCCCGGCACACAGGAAGCACTCCGCATTCTGGAAAAACTGACGATCGTTGGCCGAGATAAGCAGCCGGTACCGAACCCACTTCCGTGGAAAAAGGTTCCCCTCTATTTTCGAAGAGCGGCAATTAACACCGCCACGGCAGCAGCCAAAAGTTATCTGGCAAGAGATAAGCAGGAACAGCCTACCGGGGCTTTCACAGAATCGGTGACATTCTATAAGGGAATGTATCGGGACTTTCAGGGAAATACAATTTCTTTAAAGCTCTGGGATGGAGAAGGATGGCAGTGGTCCAGACTGCGTCTCCGCGGAAATACAGTTCCGGAAGAAGGACAGATGATGTCACCGGCACTGGTTCTGAAGAAAGACCACGCGGAACTTCATATCCCATGGAAAATACCAGTGGCAGACGGGCGTGGTGCCCGTGAACGAATTACAGCAGAAAATAAAATCTGTTCCACGATCTTTACCGGTCAGGGCGCATGCGCAGTGTGCTGCATTCTCGATTCTTCCGGAAAACGAGAGAGTTCCTTCTATATAAAAGGGGGCAGAGAATACGCGAATGCCAGCCGGCAGATTTACGACCGGATCAAACGATCCGAAGACGTTCAGGGTGGCGGCGGCAATGCCAAAGCAAATTACCGCTACTGGAAAAAACTGAAAAATCTGCATGAGCATTATGCACATCAGATCAGCCGACGGATCATTGATTACTGCAAAAAACAAAATGCCAGTGTTCTGGTCCTTCCGGAATACAACAAAGACTATGGAAATATCATTCTGGCAAGCGTCGGAAAAAATTCCCCACTTCGACTCGTTCCGTCCATTCGGGAGAAGCTCAAGTACAAGGCATGGCAGGAAGGCATCGTCGTTCTGGAGGTTCAACAGCATAATATCAATTCTGTGTGCAGTCAGTGTGGAGCCAAAATTCGCCGAAAAGGAGCCGATTTCCAGTGTGTCAACGGCCACCGCGGCAGCAGATATCTGAACATGGCCCAGAACCTTGGGCAGAAATGCCTCGACAGCTTTAAGGAGAATCAGAAAAACAAATAATGGAAAAGTCAACGATAGAGTCGTTGTTTTCATGTGATGAGCGATCATCGCATCACGAATAGAAGTAGGTAACTACAAAGAGGGAAGCATCTACATGGTGCGGCTTTCGGGCTGAGTACCGCCCGCCGGAGTCCACGAGGATCCCGCAAAGACTGTGACTTTTACAAAAGCCGCGAGAGTACTCGAAGTTATATAAGAAGAGAACATTTGATACAGATTTATTTTTGACCGAACTGCGTGATAAAGAAAGCTGATTTGGGTTCTGAATGGAAGATGAAAATGAAAAAGAAAAATACAGAACAGAAAAGAAGATAAATTTGCATTAGCCTGTCGAACTCTGGGAGTGAAGCGGGCTATTAGTGTGTGAAAAAGATAGATAAAACGAGGGAAGGCAGAAAATGCAGAAGATTGATTTAACAGGGAAAACTGTTTTAGTTACGGGTGCGGCTGGTTTTATCGGTTCAAACCTTGTAATGGAACTGTTTCGAACAATCAAAGATGTCAATATTATCGGAATCGATAACATGAATGATTACTACGATGTTTCCATTAAAGAATGGCGCCTAAAAGAAATCGAAAAGATGAATGGCCAGTGGACATTTATTAAAGGAGATATTTCAGATAAGGATACGATCGATAAGATTTTTGAAGAGTATAAGCCTGCAGTAGTTGTGAATCTGGCAGCACAGGCAGGGGTTCGATACAGCATCACAAATCCGGATGCTTATATCAGATCAAATTTGATTGGTTTCTATAACATTCTGGAAGCCTGCAGACACAGCTATGATAACGGAGCTTCCGGTGTGGAGCATCTGGTTTATGCATCCAGCTCCTCAGTATATGGAACAAACAAAAAAGTTCCGTATAGCACAGACGATAAGGTAGATAATCCGGTAAGTCTGTATGCTGCAACAAAGAAGAGCAATGAGCTCATGGCTCATTCCTATAGCAAACTCTACAACATTCCATCCACGGGGCTTCGTTTCTTTACGGTATATGGACCGGCAGGAAGACCGGATATGGCTTATTTTGGATTTACGAATAAGCTGCTGAAAGGCGAGACAATCCAGATTTTTAACTATGGAAACTGCAAGAGAGATTTTACTTATGTTGATGACATTGTAGAAGGTGTGAAAAGGATTATGCAGGGAGCACCAGAGCGTAAGAATGGAGAAGATGGACTTCCAATTCCACCATATGCAGTCTATAACATTGGAAACCAGAATCCGGAAAACCTTCTGGATTTTGTAGACATCCTGCAGCAGGAGCTGATCAGCGCAGGCGTGCTTCCGGAAGATTATGATTTCGAAAGTCACAAAGAACTGGTAGCGATGCAACCAGGAGATGTACCGATCACATATGCTGATACAGAACCATTGGAAAGAGACTATGGATTTAAGCCAAGTACTTCCCTCCGAGAAGGATTAAGGAAGTTTGTCCGTTGGTATAAAGAATTTTACGAAGTATAAGAATGGAGATGCGTTGTGAATAGAAAAATAGCAGTAGCAGGAACTGGTTATGTGGGATTATCCCTGGCAGTTTTATTATCACAGAACAATCAGGTGACAGCTGTTGATATCATCCCTGAGAAAGTGGAACTGATCAACAACAAAAAAAGTCCAATCCAGGATGAGTATATTGAAAAATATCTGGCAGAAAAAGAGTTGGATCTTACAGCGACAACAGATGGAGCAAGTGCATACAAAGATGCAGAGTTTGTAATCATTGCAGCACCAACCAACTATGACAGTAAAAAGAACTTCTTTGATACATCAGCAGTGGAAGCAGTCATTGAACTGGTAATGAGTGTGAATCCGGAAGCAGTCATGATCATCAAGAGTACGATTCCGGTAGGATATACAGAATCTGTCAGAAAGAAATATAACACTGATAAGATCATCTTCAGCCCGGAATTCCTCCGTGAATCCAAAGCACTGTACGACAACCTGTATCCGAGCCGAATCATTGTGAGCTGTGATGAAAATACCCGTGAGAAAGCAGAAATCTTTGCAGGACTTCTTCAGGAAGGTGCCATCAAAGAAGATATTGATACTTTATTTATGGGATTCACCGAAGCAGAGGCAGTAAAACTCTTTGCCAATACTTATCTGGCACTTCGAGTTTCTTATTTCAATGAGCTGGATACTTATGCAGAGATGAAAGGACTTAATACACAGGCCATAATCAATGGAGTATGTCTGGATCCGAGAATCGGTTCTCACTATAACAACCCTTCCTTTGGATATGGCGGATACTGTCTGCCGAAGGATACCAAACAGCTTTTGGCAAACTATGCAGATGTTCCACAGAATATGATCTCTGCAATCGTTGAGAGTAATAGAACCAGAAAAGACTTTATTGCAGACCGTGTACTCGAAATTGCCGGTGGATATGAAGCCAATGATTCCTGGAATGAAGGAAAAGAAGGCGAAGTTGTTGTTGGTGTATACCGTCTGACAATGAAGAGCAATTCCGATAACTTCCGTCAGAGCAGTATCCAGGGCGTTATGAAACGAGTAAAAGCCAAAGGTGCGACAGTAATCATTTATGAGCCAACACTGAAAGATGGAGATACTTTCTTTGGAAGTAAGGTTGTAAATGATCTGGCGAAGTTCAAAGAAATGAGCCAGTCCATCATCGCAAATAGATATGACAGTTGCCTGGATGATGTAAAGGAAAAGGTTTATACCAGAGATCTTTACGGAAGAGATTAATTATTTCAATTAATATTTGCTTAAGGAAAGGAAATCAAATCAAAATGAGTGAGTTGTTGAGCCGTTATATACCGTTTAGTCCGCCAGATTTATCGGAACTTGAAGAAAGAGAAGTTGTTGAAGCGTTAAGGTCTGGGTGGATTACAACCGGACCAAGAACAAAAGAATTAGAGAGGCGTTTAGCTGAATTTTGTCATACATCAAAAGTTGTATGTTTAAATTCGGCAACTGCTGCAGAAGAATTGAATTTTAGAATATGTGGTATAGGCGAGTCTGACGAAGTAATAGTACCGGCATATACGTACACAGCATCAGCTTCAGCAGCTATTCATTGTGGAGCAAAAGTTATATTTGTTGATAGCCAAAAGGATTCTCCTGAAATGGACTATGAGAAGGTTGCTGATGCTATTACTGAAAAAACTAAAGCGATTGTTGCCGTTGATTTGGGTGGCATTATAGCTGACTATGACAAATTGTTTGAGATAGTAGAAAAGAAAAAAAGCCTATTTAGAGCAAAAAAAGGCAATGATTTGGGTGCAAGAATTCAGCAGGCTGTTGGTCGCGTACTTGTTTTTGCCGATGGAGCGCATAGTCTTGGCGCAAGTAAAAATGGAAAAATGGCTGGTGAAATTGCAGATTTTACAGACTTCTCATTTCATGCGGTAAAAAACTTTACTACCGCAGAAGGTGGTGCTTCTACATGGAGGGATATTCCAGGAATCGATAATGATGAGATGTATAAGCAATACCAGTTATATTCACTTCATGGACAGAGTAAGGATGCACTTGCTAAAACGCAGGTAGGGGCGTGGGAATACGATATCGTAGGACCTTGGTATAAATGTAATATGACGGATATCATGGCAGCTATTGGTTTACGCCAGCTTGATCGTTATCCAGGAATTCTTGCGAGAAGAAAAGAAATTATTGCAAAGTATGATTCTGTTTGTGATGAGCTGGGTGTTAAGCATCTTATTCATAGCGGGACTGATTTTCAAAGCTCAAATCATCTTTATCTCACACGTATTCCTGGGATTAGTGATGAAATCAGAAGAGATATTATTATTAAGCTTGCTGAACGTGGCGTATCCACAAACGTACATTATAAGCCGTTACCTATGATGACAGCTTATAAGGCTATGGGGTGGGACATAAAAGACTTTCCTAATGCTTATCATTACTATGAAAATTTGATTACCCTTCCTCTTCATACAAAACTTACGAATGAAGATGTTGAGTATGTAATTGAGAATTTTAGGAATGTGCTCAGGGAATATATCTAAAAGGCTTAATTGAAAAAACTATAAGAGGGATTGAAGAAAATGCTCAAAGAATGGGATGAGTTACCTGATTTCATGAGAACAGATGAAGTCAGACCATATTATGACGGCTTAAAAAAGAAAAAACTGAGTCTTGCTTTGAAAAGAGCAATGGATATGATTGGAGGAATCCTTCTTCTTATTGTCTTAGCAATTCCCATGGCATTTATTGCATTGTGGATAAAGTTAGATTCCGAGGGGCCTGTTTTCTACAGACAAGAACGTGTTACTACATATGGAAAACATTTTAGAATTCATAAATTTCGTACCATGGTTAGCAACGCTGATAAAACTGGTTCAGCGGTGACTGTTGGAAATGATAGTCGTATAACAAAAGTTGGAGCTAAATTAAGAGGCTGCCGTCTTGATGAACTTCCACAGATTTTGGATCTTATCTCCGGTGATATGAGTTTTGTGGGCACAAGACCAGAAGCGGTTAAGTATGTAGAGAAGTATAAGCCAGAGTATCTGGCAACACTTCTTCTTCCTGCTGGCATCACATCTGAAGCATCTATTCGTTATAAAGACGAAGCGGAATTATTAGATGCAGCAGATGATGTAGATAGAGTATATGTGGAAGATGTTCTTCCCGGAAAGATGAAATACAATCTGGAGAGCATTAAAAAGTTTTCATTCATTGGGGAGATTAGAACTATGTTCAGAACTGTGTTTGCCGTTCTTGGAAAGAATTATTCTTGATAATGGTTATGGGCGGTTTTGCTCATTTTAAGAAATACCATTTTGTTAGGTTTATATAAATCGGATTAAGAACAAGGAGAAGAGATAATGCATGTACTATTTTTGGCAGCGTACTATCCACCTGAAAAAACTGCTGATACGCATCTTGAACAGGATTTGATTGAAGGAATGGCTAAAAGAGGCTGGAAGGTAGATATAGTATGTCCTACGCCTACAAGGGGATGCTCGAAAGAAGATATTCAAAGATATAAAAGAATAAAAAAAGAAACTCAGTATGATGGAAAAGTAATAGTCCATCGGTTTTGGGCTCCTCAAGAAAAGACGAAAGCTGTGACAAGAGCATTACGTTATTTGTGGTGTTGTATAAGGCAAATATCTATTGGTAAAAGAATAAATAATATAGATGCTATATATTGTAATAGTACGCCTCCCATTCAAGGGCTTGCAGCGCATGCAATAAAAAAGAAAACCGGAAGTGCTTTTATATATTCCCTTCAGGATTTATTTCCAGATTCACTAGTGACAGCAGAAATAGCAAAGAAAGAATCTTTTCCGTATAAAATAGGATTGAAAATAGAGAGAAAAACGTATAATGCTTCGAATTCAATAATAACGCTTTCAGAAAGTTTTAAGAAAATTATATCAGGAAAAGGTGTAGAGCCTAAAAAAATAAATGTTGTTTATAATTGGATAAATACTGAAGGCGTATATCCAATAAAAAGAGAAGACAATAAATTGTTTGATGAATTGAGCATAAGAAAAGATAGGTTCACAATTCTGTATGCAGGTAATTTTGGAAAATCTCAAAATATTGATTATTTAATTGATGCCGCAAAATTAATTCTTAATAACGATATATATCAATTTGTATTATTTGGCGCAGGATCTGAATTTGACAGAATAAAAGAAAGAGTTGATAGTGAGAAAATTTCAAATTGTTACATATTCCCGCTAATGCCTTTAGATAGAGTTGGAGAGGTATATAGCATGGGTGATATTGATATAGTTTGTAATGCACCAGGGATTAGTATTGTTGGTATGCCTAGCAAAACATGGACAATAATGGCTACTGGTACTCCGGTGGTAGCAGTAGCTGATGCTGACTGTGAATTAGCAGATATAATCAGAAAATCTAATTCGGGTTGGATCTGCAATCCATCAGATGTATCTGATTTTTTGAAACTATTAAACCATATTCTTGATCAACCTAATGAATTAATTCAGTGTGGGAATAGCGCAAGGAACTTAGTTGAAAAGAGATTTAGTAAGCATCAAGCAGTTAACGATTATTTGGACATCCTTTCTTCGTCAATATTGAAAGACTGATGTGCTGCAGCTTAGAGAGGCGGGATATTAATTGTGGAGTATTCTTGTATTTGTAAAATATTTATTGATGGTATAGATAATATTTTGGCAACAGATAAAAAGGAAATTGAAAACGATAATAATACATTACGTACATTCAAAATGATTTTGTTTTATATCATTGTGGCATTATTCTCAAAAAAGAAGGTGCTTACAAATCAGATTTATTTTATAGGAAGGCCTGACAAGGAGCAACTCTCTGGGCGAGAAGATTCGGTTTCCAAAATATATAGGCAAAGATGCATAAAGACATTTAATGATGTTAGAAATAAAACAACTATTCTTTCGGTGTTTGGAATAAAACAACGATTTAGAATGATTATTCAATCTATCAGTATTGGAAGGAAACTAACCAATCAATCATTATTTGACAAAGCCTATTTCTCATATTGGATAGATTATTATATGATATGGAAATTTTTAGAATTTGCACATCCCGATTTAATTATTCATAGGTTCCATTATGATGAGAAAGCCACTTGGATAGGCGAACTAAAAAAAGAATTTAATTATAATGTAGAAATTTATCAACACGGAGTAGTAACAGGAACACTAAATCTTCCACACAGAATTATAGTAGACCATATGTATTGCTTTGATCAATATTCTGTGAGTTACTTCAAAAAAGAAGCTTTAGCTAACGGTGTAAAAGAAGCTACGGTCTATAATTTCCCGGACACTATCGAATTTAAAACAATTCTAGATGATGTAGGGTATAACTATATAATTGGCATTGCTGAGCAATGTAATGAAAAATGGACGATTAATTTGGTTAATAGAATTATAGAAGAAAATGGAGATTGCTTAGTGTATATAATGCTGCATCCACAGTCACATGCAGATTATAGCTGCTTTGATAACTACAAAAATATTAAGGTAACAGCGGAAAAGGTTGAAAATTTAGATAGTATAGTGACATATAATTCGACGCTAATAATTGATTATTATCGCCACAATCATAATTATGCGATCTTTTTTATGTCTGAAAGCGATAAAGAAATGTATCAAGATTATCCATTTAAATATATTACTGATATCTTGCAATGCTTGTAATCACTTGTTTTGGCCTGTAGATTTCAGAGCAAAACAGATTGATCATGTAAAAACAAAGGGGAAGTAGAACCAAATGAGTAGTAGAAGTCTAAATACTTCAAGGAATGCAGTAAGTGGAATTATAAAGGTTATTGTTAAAATTGCGTTACCTTTTATTATCCGAACTTCATTACTATATTATTTAGGAAAAGAGTACTTAGGACTGAACAGTCTATTTTCTTCAATTCTATCTGTGCTGAATCTTGCAGAATTAGGTTTTTCAAGTGCAGTGGTATATAGGTTGTATAAACCGTTTGCAGATAATGATAAAAAGACAGTTGGTGCATACTTAAGTTATTTAAAGAAAATTTATCGAGTAATAGGATGCGTAGTTTTTGGTGTTGGAATAGTTTTAACCCCATTTTTACCAAAACTAATTAATGGATCATATCCTGACGATATTAATTTATTCTTTCTGTATTTTTTGTATTTAGTAAATACGAGCGTCAGTTATTTCTTTTCGGGCTATAAGCGTACATTAATTATTGTAGCTCAAAGGATGGATTATATAAATATAGTCGAGACTGGATTGCTTTGTCTGCAATATATAGTTCAAATTGCAACTGTAGTTATTTTTAGAAACTATGTGGCCTATATCATTGTTATGCCTGTTGCAACAGTGATGGTTAATTTGGTGATATCCGTATTATGTAAAAGGAAATATTCTGAATATTTTAATAAAGATCTTTTGTCTATTCAGCAAAAGAAGGAAATGATTTCAGATGTAAAATGGGTTTCTGTCTATAGAATTAGCGAAGTAACACGTAACTCTTTTGATAGTATTGTTATTTCAAGTGTGCTAGGTCTAACATTAGTCGGTATATACAACAATTATTATTATATATTTAGCGCATTGTATAGTTTCATGGTAATAATTAATGAAAGTTTACAGGCAAGTATTGGAAATAGTATAGCGAAAGAATCAAAAGAAAAAAATGAAGATGATCTTTATAAGTTTTCAATATTTTCTTTGTGGATAATTCTTTTCTGCTGTACTGGTCTGATTTGCTTTTACCAGCCAGTAATGACACTTTGGATGGGGGCAGATATGTTATTGCCAAATAAGGATATGATCTTATTCGTATTATATTTCTATGTGCTTAATATGAATAACATCAGAAACTTATACTTTAATGGAAATGGATTATGGAGACGTGGTGCGAAATCATATATTATAGAATCGTTACTTAATCTTTTATTCAATATAGTTTTGGGTAGATTTTTTGGCATAACGGGTGTCATCGTAGCTACAATTCTGACAATGTTTTTTTGTAGTTTTATTTGGAGAAGCCAAATTCTATTTTACAGATATTTCCAGAAGAGTTCAAAAAGGTTTTATATAATGCATGGGAAGATGATGTTAACGTCATTAATCGTTTTGGTTGTTTGCTTCTATTTTTGCAATCTGATCGGAAATGATGGTATATTCTCCTTTATTGGTAGAGGTATTATTTGCATAGTTGTTCCAAATATTATCATGCTAATACTTTTAAGAAATAATAGATATTTTAATGATGGGGTACAACAAATAAAGTCGGTAGTTCATTCTATAAAGAAAAAACGTAATATTTAAATAGGCTAGAATGAAGAATAGTTATTGGTGCATTTTCTTTCAATGGCAATAAGATTATTACTACAAGAGAAGATGGTGTGGCTACAGCAAATAGAGAAGTTACACATTAGGTTTCTCTTGACGAAGGAAGTGGTGATATTAGATGAATAGTATTATAAACAAAAGATTCACAGTTAATAAGCTCTCACCATTGGGAGTTATAATTTTCATTGGTCTAATGGTGACAATTATAGAATATGGTTTAGACATATTTAATAATAATCCAATGCTTACAAGTTTGTATGTAATACAGCTGAGCATTATTTTTATAGTGTCATATGCTGAATGTGTTATAAGATTAGGGTGGTTGCACTTATTCTCATTGCTGCATTTCAGTACGTTTATGTTTATGGTAAGTTCAGAAATATTTAGCCTTTTTAACAGTGCCTATTTAATCAGGGTATTTGTAAGTCCTGCACGGATAACATTCTCTGAACCAATAGTACAACATGTGGCTTTAATTTTTTCTGCTTACATAGCAACTTGCAATTTAATATTTTTTTTGATTTACAAAGGAAAAAGGTCAGAAATTGATCTAGATCAAATTTGCATAAATAAGGATGGTTATTTGAGAGTTGGACGAACTTTTTTATTTATGGGGCTGCCATTTTCGTTATATGTAAACATGTTTTACTTACTTCATGTTAATAGAGCTGCTGAATACTTATCGGGAAGTAGAGCAGCAATTGGATTACCAATATGGGCAAGAATGCTTGATACATTGACATATGTCGGATTTTTATTAATTGTTGCAAGTAAACCTCCATACAAAAAGTTTGTACAATATACCATATTGTATTCTGTGCCGATGATACCGTTGTTATTATATGGTGAGCGTGGTACCCCACTTATGGTTGTAATGTTTTTCTTTTGGTATAGATGTAGGTTTTATAATAAAAAAGTAAAGTTTGTATATTTGGCGCTTATAGGATTTTCTATTATTGTGCTTGCATATTTTATACAGCAGTTTCGATTAGGATTGGCTCTGAGTGGAAGTAATGTTTTTAAGTTATTCATTGACTTTTTTGGAGGAAGTTCAACAACAGTAAAGCTTACCTCATTCTATGTTGAATATGCAGATAATTTACCGCACAAGTATCCATTTTTCCTAGACCAAGCTATATCGGGTTTGTTTGGTTTGTTCGGAGAATCATATACTGGGCAAAGTCTCCATACATTATCAGGAAGGTCATCATTAGCGCATCAACTAACATACTATGTTAATTCAAATTATTATTTAGCTGGTACGTCCATGGGAACGGCATGGGTTACAGAATGTTATGAATTTGGATTGATCGGTGTAATGATTGGAGGCGCAGTATTAGCTAAATTTTGTCAACTATTAGATGCTCACATTATTCAAAGTAGATACTGGTCTGTTTTTATATTTGAATTTTTTTCACTTATAATATTAAGCCCACGTGGAAATCTTTTGCCGAGTATTTATTTGATCTTAAAATACAGCGTAATCATTTTTTGTGTTATGGGAGTATATGACTTGTTAAAGCGTAGAAAAAGATTTTAAGTAGTGATATAGAAACGAATAGTTGAATTTAATAAACACCTATATAAGTAAAGGATACAGATATAATAATTAAGGAGTAAGTGACGAAATGTTAAAAGTAGATGTTATATCGTCAATGACTTTGACGTCAGGGATAGGTCCAGTGCAAACTATAAAACGTATAATCAGCAGCAAGGAGTATTTTTATGAACGTGGATATGATTTGAATGTATTTACTACCGACAAAATAAATCCCACCATAGAGCAGAACTTTAAATCAAAAAAAACAGTTCTGTTATCTCTAGCCAAGAGTATAGCTAAATATTTATCTAGGCATACAAAATTCTATGCAAAGAATAGAATAGCTACTTTGAATAATGGTTCTAAAAGAATTCTCGATTACTATGACACATTGAATCGCATCCCAGATATCATTGTTTTTCATGGGTGGCAGGACTGCTATGAGTATCTGACAAATCACAGAAGAAATAATGTCAAAATTTGTCTATTTATTCATTCTGATGGCTCTCCAGATGGCAATAAAATGATTTTGTCTTACTATCCGAAGTTAAGAGGAACATATGTAGAAAAAGAAATGGATAGGCAATTGGAATATACATTACGGAATGTGGATGCCATGGCTTGCATAACTAAAATCGAAGAAAAGAATCTAATATCACAGTATCCTTTCTTGGATGGTAAGACAGTGCCTGTTATCAATGGGATATCAGATTTGACACAGGAGCAACTGACGGAAACATTCAATATACGTTCAGAGCAAACAAAGAAAAAGTATAGATTTATTAGTGTAGGTTCTATGAATGGCAGAAAAGGGCATTTAGAAGTTTTGGAAGCTTTACATCAAACGAAGCCCGAAATATTAAAAGATATTCAAGTCATTTTTGTAGGTGATGGACAAGAAAAGTCTAAATTAATGTCATTAGTTGAAAAATATAACTTAACAGACTATGTCTTTTTCGTGGGTTCTGTTCCTAATAATGATGTGTATAAATACCAAGCGCAATCAAATATTAGCATTCTCATATCCAAATTGGAAGGACTCCCACTAGCCTTACTTGAGGGACTACGTAGCGGAACAGCACTTGTTTCAACAAAGGTTTCTGGAATCCCGGAGGTGGTGCACGATGGTGAAAATGGTGTACTTATCAATTATTCACAGCAAGAGTTAAATGATGTGTTTAATAATCTTGATAAGTATGATTGGGATTCTATGGGGAAAGTATCCCGAAAAATGTTCGAAAATTACTATAATTTTCCTAGAATGCGCGAGGATTATATAAGAATGCTGCAAAAGACTCACGGATAATAAAGAGCATTTTATGTGGAAATAATTTTTTACTGTATCTGAGGCGATGCAGTAAATTTTCATCCGATGCCGGAATTTTATATGAGGAGCTCGGCATAGCAATGCAAAACATGATAGTTTAATACTAACCTTAAAAAATAAATTAGATTCTTTATAACCAAACTTTATAGATAACCATAAAAACAAATGGGGCATGGGTCTAAAGTTAGTGGAATGCGGAGATTTTGCATATTTGAAAGATATATATTCTATAGAATCGAAGATAATTTTAACGAAAAGTGTATTAAAAAGTGATGATGATGCAAAGCGAATATGTCAGCGAGGTGAAGTTAAAATGGAAAAATTAATTCTTATTGGAGCTGGTGGATATGCAAAATCAGTTCTTGATTCAGTTGATATATACAACTATGAAATTGCGGGGTTTATAGACGAGTTCTCCCAAAATAAGACACATCTAAGTTATCCTATTTTAGCTCGTTCTCTTGATGAATTGGAGAACAACAAGAAATATGTTTATTTTATTGCGATTGGAAATAATGAACGAAGAAAAATATGGTTTGATAGATTAAAAGAGAAAAAACTGCGAATAATTAATGTGGTTGACCGTTCTGCTATTGTTTCACCTCGAGCTACTCTTGGAACAGGATGTTTTATCGGTAAATTTGCCGTAGTAAATAGTAAAGCTGAAATAGAAGATGACTGTATAATTAATACGCGAGCTTTAGTGGAGCATGGATGCCACGTGTCCGCACACGTAAACCTTTCAACAAATGCTGTAATTAACGGTGATGTTATTATTGGCGAGGGAAGTTTTATTGGAAGTTGTTCAGTTACAATAGGTCAATTATCAGTTGGTAAGTGGTCCACAGTGGGAGCAGGTGCAGTTGTTACGCACAACGTAGGAGATAATGTAACAGTTGCTGGAGTACCGGCAAAAGTTATTAAGGAAGGGGCAATGTTAGGATGAAACATACATTTATTGTTGCAGAAATTGGGTGTAACCACTGTGGAAGCAAGGAATTAGCATATAAAATGGTAACCAAAGCTAAAGAATGTGGGGTTGACGCTGTAAAGTTTCAAACATTTAAAGCAAAAGATTTGATATCTTGTTACGCGCCAAAAGCTGACTATCAAAAGGAAACAACAGGAACAGCTGATTCCCAACTTGAGATGACGGCAAAATTGGAACTTTCACATGACGATTTAATTGAACTTAAAGCTTATGCTGAAAGCCTAGGATTAGTAGTTTTTTCAACACCATTTGATATGGGATCTGTAGACTTTTTGGATTCTATTGGTCAGAATTTGTGGAAGATTCCATCTGGTGAGGTTACAAATTTACCTTATCTTCAGAGAATCGGATCTATTAAAAGAGACGGGAAGAAGATAATTCTTTCTTCTGGTATGGCGACAGTTGAAGAAATGAGAACATGCATTGATGTTTTAGTAAAATCAGGAACAGAAGAAAAGGATATTATCTTACTTCATTGCAATACAGAATATCCAACACCGGATTGTGATGTTAATATTCTTGCAATTAATGATCTCAAAGAGAATTTCCCTAATGTCGCAGTTGGTTTTTCAGATCATTCAGTTGGTTATGTTGCAGCTGTAGGAGCAACTATTCTTGGTGTTGAATTAATTGAGAAACATTTCACATTAGATAAGAATTTTGAAGGACCAGATCACAAGGCCTCTGCAACGCCAGAAGAACTGAAGGCATTAGTTGATAATGTTCGACGTATTGAAGTTATGGCAGGTAGTAATAAGAAGATTGTAACTGATTCTGAGAAGAAAAATAAAATTGTTGCAAGAAAATCAATTGTTGCTTTGAAAGACATTAAAGCAGGTGAGGTTTTTTCAGAGGATAATATCACTTGTAAGCGCCCAGGTAACGGAATTAGTCCTATGAATTGGTATGAAGTTCTTGGAAAGGTTGCCGAAAAAGATTTTGGTGCAGATGAACTTATAAGTCTCTCAGGATTTGATTGGCAGGATTGCTAAGATGAATTGTATTATCGATGGTACAGTTGACGAAAAATATCTTGCATTAGGATTATGGGGAAAACCTGTTATTTTTTATCCCATTTCAAATGCTATAGATAGTGGATGTTTTGAGCTTGTTTATGTAGTGACAAAAAGCGGGTATATAGAATACCTTGTCAAAGAATTTTATGATGAAGATATAGCAATTCTTCAAGATTTCCCTGAAGAGGGACTAGTAATAGATGGTAGAGCTGCAAATGTTACTAAAGAATCAATCCAAAAGGCGGTAGTTTTTTCTGAATCAAATCGCTTAACCAATATATTTGATTTTTGTAATAATCCTGAAGAAATAGTACTTGTAGATAACAGTAATAATTTTGAATTATCATTGGTACTGTGTAACAAGAGAAATAAACCCAAATGGCTTAGAAAAATGATCTTAAACAGGATTAGTGAGAAGGAAGATATACTGCTGAATTCAAATGATTCACAGGAGATTTGTTTGGTAGGACATTCTCAGTTTGACCAATGGGAAGTAAGCTCATTGTGTTCGCTACAAGTAAGAAACTGTGGAATAAGCGGAATCACAACCAGAGAGTATATCGATGATATTGTGGATACAGGAAAGCTGAGCTTTGGATTTGGACCAATTCTTGTATTATTGGGAATAAATGACGTAGCAAAAAATAGAACTGTAGGCGAAATAGCAGAAGACATTTTTGAATTGTTAGATAAATTGTGTAGGAAAACATCAAACCAAGTGTTTTGTTTAGGAACACTGCATATTAATGGAAGACTAGATCGAGACAATATAAAGGTTGATGAACTGAATGAAATAGTTAAGAAAAATGTGCCATCAAGAATAAAATGGATATCCACAAGTGATATGGACGATCCATATGGTTATTTGAATTTCCAATATACTACAGATGGTTTACATCTGAATAAATTAGGTTATGAAGTACTTCGGATGATAATAGAACGCGAGGTCAGAATATGAAGAAGATAGCAATTATTCCCGCTAGATCTGGATCTAAAGGGTTGAAAGATAAGAATATTATTGATGTATGTGGCAAGCCATTAATTGCATATTCTATAGAAGCAGCCATTCAATGTGGTGAATTTGATAGAGTAGTTGTATCCACGGATTCGCAGATTTATGGTGAAATATCAGAAAAATATGGAGCCGAGGTCATGTATCGTGGCGAGACGTTGTCTAACGATAAGGCTACTACATTTATGGTTTTGGAAGATTTATTAGGAAAAGTTGATCAGAATTTAGATTATTTTGTTCTCTTACAGCCTACATCTCCGATGAGAAATGCAACGCATGTTTCTGAAGCTATTGGAAAATTTGAAAAGAACTATGAAAAATATGATTTTTTAGTCTCTGTGAAAGAAGCTGAGCATGGTTCTGTTTTAGTAAAACCAATTGAGGAAGATGAATCATTAAAACATTTTGATACAGATTTTTCAAACTATAGAAGACAGAGTTATAAAGAATATAGCCCTAATGGCGCAATTTTTATTGGAAAACCTGGAGCATATTTAACGCATAAGCATTTCTTCGGAGCAAAAAGTATTGCATATATAATGGATGAATTCGATTCTGTTGATATTGACAATGAATTAGATTATGAGTTTGCATGCTTGTGTATGAAGAAAAGATTGCAGGAGATGAAATAGTGAAGAAAATAGCATATGTAACAGGATCAAGAGCTGACTATGGCATTGTGCGTAGATATCTTGATCTTATGAATAAGGATAAAGATATACAGTTAGACATACTTGCTACAGGGGCATTATTAAGTGATACATATGGACATCAAGTCGAGTTGATTTATGCAGATGGATTCAATGTCGCAGCTGAAATTGAAGTAAAGCTGGATTCGTCGTCCAATAGAGCAGTGCTTCATACCATGGCAGAAACCTTGGATAAATTTGCTGAATTTTTTCAGAGTCATCCATATGATCTTTTGATCATCCTTGGTGATAGATATGAAATGCTTTCTGTCGCAACAGCAGCAGCCATGCAGAGAATTCCAATTTTGCATATTCACGGTGGCGAGGCAACTTATGGAAATTACGATGAGTTTATTCGTCATGCTATTACGAAGATGGGACTGTATCATTTTACCGCAACTGAAGAATACAGACAAAGGGTAATCCAACTAGGTGAACATCCAGATAAGGTATTTTATTTAGGTGCATTGGGTGCTGAAAACTGCTTGTATATTGAAGAAGAAAATGTTCCTAACATGGTTAAGAAATTAGATGAGAAAAAATTCTTTGTTGTATTGTTCCATCCAGAAACACTAACCAATGTTAGCACATTGGATCAGGTAAACACACTATTAGAGGCAATTAAATCTTTTGGTGAGTACCAGTTTGTTTTTCTTGGTACGAATGCTGATACAAATTCAAATATTATCAGAGAGACGGTAAAAGCATTTGTAGCTAGTAATGATAATACACTTTATTTTGAAAATCTTCACACAGATGCGTACCACTATTTATTGAAGAAAAGTATCTGTTTAATTGGAAATTCTTCATCAGGAATTATCGAAGCACCGAGCCTTGGTATCTATACGGTCAATATTGGAGATAGACAAAAGGGTAGAGTTCGTGGAAATAGTGTTGTAGATACATTATGTAAGGTAGAGGAGATAAAGAAGGCGATTGAGAAGGTCATTGATAATTATGAATCAGTTGCACCGGTTAATCCTTACTATAAAGAAGATTCGGCAGATCTTTATTATAATACAACCAAAGAGTTGTTGAATAAGATTGATGGAGATATTGCTGAACCAAAGATTTTTTATGATCTCAAGGAGGAAAAATAAAAATGAGTCTTTTTAAAGATAAAACACTTATGATCACCGGTGGTACCGGATCATTTGGAAATGTTGTTTTAAACCGTTTCCTTAAAACAGATATTGGAGAAATTAGAGTATTCTCCAGAGATGAGAAAAAACAGGACGACATGCGTCATGACTTTCAGGTTAGAATGCCTGAAGTTGCTGACAAAATCAAATTTTATATCGGTGATGTAAGGGATCTACAGTCATGTAAGAATGCAATGCATGGAGTAGACTACATTTTCCATGCAGCTGCTTTAAAGCAAGTTCCTTCTTGTGAGTTTTTCCCAATGGAGGCCGTTAAAACTAATATTATTGGAACAGACAATGTTCTTACTGCAGCTATTGAAGAAGGCGTTGAAGCTGTAATTTGTCTTTCTACAGACAAAGCAGCTTATCCTATTAACGCCATGGGCAAATCAAAGTCCCTTGAAGAATCAGTGGCTATTGCAAAGAGCCGTTATTCTGGAAAGACTAAGATTTGTTGTACACGTTATGGCAATGTAATGTGTTCTCGTGGATCTGTTATTCCTCTTTGGATTGATCAGATTAAGGCGGGAAACCCTATCACTGTAACTGAACCTAATATGACGAGATTCATTATGAGCCTCGAAGAAGCGGTAGATCTTGTTCTTTACGCATTTGAACATGGAGAAAATGGAGACCTTCTTATTATGAAAGCACCAGCATGTTCAATTGGCCTTCAGGCTGAAGCTGTATGTGAAATGTTTGGTGGTAATAAAGATGATATCAAGGTTATTGGTATCCGTCATGGTGAGAAAATGTATGAAACATTACTTACCAATGAGGAATGCGCTAAAGCGATTGATCTTGGCGGTTTTTACAGAGTTCCTGCAGATAATCGTGGCCTTAATTACGACAAGTATTTCAAAGAAGGTGATGCTGAAAGAAATACTTTGACTGAGTTTAACTCAAATAACACAAGATTGTTAAATAAGGAAGAAATCAAAGCCAAAATGTTGGAACTTACATATATCCAAGAAAGAATAGCTGAAGAGAAATAAAGTGTAAGAATAAATACACACCATAATAAAAGGGGTATATGTATTATGTGTGGAATAGTAGGATTTACAGGCCATCATCAGGCAGCGCCTATAATTTTAGATGGTTTGTCAAAATTAGAATATAGAGGTTACGATTCAGCAGGTATTGCTGTACGTGATGGTGATGTATTAGCTGAGGTCGTAAAGTCTACTGGAAAGTTACAAAATTTATCTGACAAAACTGATAATGGAAACGTACTGAAAGGTACATGCGGCATTGGACACACAAGATGGGCAACACATGGAGTGCCATCTCAGACTAATGCTCATCCTCATGTGTCTGGTAATTGTACAGGATCAGGATCTGGAGCAGTAGAGTCTGAAGTTGTGGGTGTTCACAATGGTATAATTGAGAATTACCAGGAACTGAAGAGTAAGCTTATTAGAAATGGATATCAGTTTTATTCAGATACTGATACAGAAGTAGTAATCAAATTAATTGACTACTATTACAAGAAATATAATATTGGGCCAGTTGATGCTATTGCAAAGACAATGGTTCGAGTTCGTGGTTCTTATGCATTGGAAATTATGTTTAAGGACTATCCAGGTGAGATCTGGGTAGCAAGAAAAGACTCTCCGATGATTATTGGAATCACAGATGGCGAGACTTATGTAGCATCTGATGTTCCGGCAATTTTGAAATACACAAAGAATGTGTATTATATTGAAAATCATGAGATGGCAAAACTCGTACCAGGTGAAGCAACATTTTATAATCTGGATGGAGATGTAATCGAAAAAGAGATTACTGAAATCACATTCTCTGCGGAAGCAGCGGAAAAGGGTGGTTATGAGCATTTTATGATGAAAGAGATTCATGAACAGCCTAATGTTGTGAAGGCTACGATGAACTCTGTAATCAAAGATGGAAAGATAGATTTTTCTTCAGTAGGTCTTTTTGACGAAGAGATTAAGAACATTAGTAACATCACAATTGTTGCATGCGGTTCTGCATGGCATGTGGGAATGGCTGCTCAATATGTATTTGAAGATTTGGCGAAGATTCCAGTGAGAGTCGAGCTTGGTTCTGAGTTCAGATACAGAAAGCCACTTCTTGATAAGAATGGATTGGTTGTGGTTATCTCTCAGTCTGGTGAAACGGCTGACAGTCTTGCAGCATTAAGAGAGGCCAAAGATCGTGGTGTGAAAACACTTGCCATTGTTAATGTGGTTGGATCTTCTATAGCCCGTGAAGCTGATTCTGTGTTCTACACATTAGCAGGTCCGGAGATTGCAGTTGCAACAACAAAAGCATACTCATGTCAGCTTGTTTCTTCTTATTTATTAGCGCTTCAGTTTGGACTCGTAAGGGGCGAGATTGAAGAAGCAGATTATGAGAATTACATAAAAGAATTACAGACCATACCTGATAAGATTCAGAGAATCATTGATGATAAAGAAAGAATTCAGTGGTTTGCATCGAAGTTTGCAAACGTTAAAGACGTGTTTTTCGTGGGGCGAAGTATTGACTATGCTATTGGACTTGAAGGAAGCCTGAAAATGAAGGAAATCTCATATATTCACTCTGAGGCATATGCAGCAGGAGAGCTGAAACACGGAACAATTAGCTTGATAGAAGATGGAACTTTGGTAATCGGTATTCTTTCACAGGATGTTCTGTATGAGAAGACTATTTCTAACATGGTGGAGTGCAAGGCACGAGGTGCTTATCTCATGGGGCTTACAACATATGGTCATTATGCAATTGAAGACACGGCAGATTTCGTTACCTATATACCAAAGGTAGATACTCATTTTGTTGGATCATTGGCGGTTATACCATTACAACTTCTTGGATACTATGTATCAGTAGCAAGAGGACTTGATGTAGACAAGCCAAGAAATCTTGCGAAATCTGTTACTGTAGAGTGAATTTTTTATGTACTATTCATTAATGTATATTTAAAGCTAAGCTGAAGGAAGTGAATAGAATGAGATTAATCATACTGGGGTCTGGTGGTTACGGGCATACAGTTAAAGATGTGGCAATGCAAATAGAATATGATTGTCTATTTTTAGATGATTCAATTCCAGAATGTTCGCTTTCTACTTTTGTAGATTATATAGATTTCCAAACAGAGTTTATCCCTGCATTTGGAAACAATTCGTTTCGAATGCAATGGATAGAAAAATTATTAATGTCTGGGGCAAAAATTGCGACATTAATACATCCTACTGCGTATATTTCTCCAAAAGCAATTATTGAAGAAGGCACCGTTATCCTTCCTAAAGCATTAGTTAACACGGATGTTACAATACATAGAGGGTGTGTAATTAACCTTGGCGCAATTATTGATCATGGGTGTATAATTGAAGAAGGGTGCCATATTTGCCTTGGAGCAATAGTGAAAGGCGAGAATCGAATAAAACGATTAACAAAAATAGAAGCTGGTGAGGTTATACAGGCAAGGAAATGGCCAGTAAGCTAAAGGGACGCTAGCTGGTGTGGGAGGATAAACCTATGGAATATAGTTTTAATTGGAAAAATAACGGAAGGACAAAGATTTGTATCGGTTTAGGAACAAGACCAGAGATAATTCGTCTGGCGGCAGTCATTCGTCGTTGCCGTGAATATTTTGACACTTGTATTATTTATTACAACCAGAATTGGGATAGAAATCTTTCGACTGTTTTTTGGGAAGATTTTGAATTAGTAAATAATGCAGGAGAGTTTGGTCCAGATATTCTGGTGCCGGTTGTAGGAGAAAACCTTGGTGTTACCTGCGGTAATATTCTTGGTCGCTCTTATGAACTTCTTAGTGAATTACAACCAGATGCATACTTGGTACTTGGTGATACTAATAGTTGTTTGTCCGCTATTTCCGCTAAACGTCTTCACATTCCATTATTTCATATGGAGGCTGGAAACCGCTGTAAAGACGAGTGCCTTCCAGAAGAGACGAATAGACGTATCGTTGATATTATCTCAGATGTAAACCTTTGTTATTCAGAGCCGGCAAGAAAGTATCTGCATGAGTGCGGCATGCCAAAGGAAAGAACTTATATGACTGGATCTCCTATGGCAGAAGTTCTTAGAGGTAATCTTGAGAAGATTAAAGCAAGTGATGTGTTGGAGAGATTAGGGTTGGAGCCTAATAAATATATTTTATTAAGCGCCCATAGAGAGGAAAACATTGATACCGAGAAAAATTTCCTTAGCTTATTTACAGCTATCAATGCATTAGCTGAGAAGTATGATATTCCAATCCTGTATTCTTGCCATCCGAGATCGAAGAACAGGCTTGAGAAGTCTGGATTCAAACTTGATCCAAGAGTACGAGTAAATGAGCCTCTTGGATTCAATGATTATAACAAGCTGCAGATGAATGCGTTGGCAATCGTTTCAGACTCTGGAACACTTCCTGAAGAGAGTAGCTTCTATCTGTCAATCGGACATCCAATTGCAGCGGTATGTATCAGAACGTCTACCGAACGTCCGGAAGCATTAGAGGCAGGAAATTTTATCCTTGCAGGTATTACTACTAATGAGCTCCTTAATGCTACAGATATGGCAATCGATATGAAACAGAAAGGTATTCTTGGCAAACCTTGTCCGGATTATGTAGATGAAACGGTGTCTATGAAAGTTGTACGTATTATTCAGGGATATGTAAATGTTGTGAATAAATTTGTGTGGAGAAAGGATGCCAAGTAAATGGCAGAGAATTTGTTATGAATATATTAGTAACTGGAGCCAAGGGTATGGTTGGCACAGCCTTGGTGAACAATTTAAGGAATATACGAGACAATAAGAATCGTACTCGACCTAATATTTCCATTGAAGAAATATATGAATACGATATTAAGAGTACGCAGGAAGATTTAGAGGAATACTGTGCAAAAGCGGATTTTGTTTTTAATCTTGCCGGGGTAAATAGACCTGAGAATCCGGAAGATTTCATGAAAGGAAACTTTGGATTTGCATCTACGTTGCTTGAAACGTTAAAAAAGCATAATAATAAAGCAACAATCATGCTGTCCTCATCCATCCAGGCAACTTTGGCTGGCAGATTCGGAAATTCCGAATATGGCAGAAGTAAGAAGGCAGGAGAAGAGCTATTCTTTCAGCATGGGGAAGAGACTGGAGCTAAGGTTGCAGTGTATCGTTTCCCTAATCTTATGGGGCATTCAAAGCCAAAGTATAACTCAGCTGTTTCAACATTTTGCTGGGCTGTGGCCAATGATGAGGAGTTTACGGTGAATAACCGCTCCACAGAATTGGAACTGTTATACATAGATGATCTTATTGAAGGAATGTATGATCTGATTGAAGGAAAAGAAGCACATTGTGAATTTGATGGTGTTGATACAGTGTTAGCAGCCGATGGAAGATATTGCTGCGTGCCAGTAACACATAAGGTTACACTTGGTGAAATCGTTGATCTGCTTCAGCAGTTCAAAGAACAGCCAACAACTCTTATGATGCCGAAGATGCCATCTGGATCGTTCGCAAAAAAATTATATTCATTGTATTTAACATATCTTCCAAAAGAAAAGATTAAGTACGCAATGAGAATGAATGTAGATGACAGAGGATCTTTTACAGAGCTTGTGCATACGGAGGACTGTGGACAGGTTTCTATTAATATATCAAAACCTGGAATTACTAAAGGTCAGCACTGGCACAATAGTAAATGGGAGCTTTTCATTGTTGTAGCTGGTCATGGGCTTATCCAGGAACGAAATATTAACACAGGAGAGACTGTTGAATTTGAGGTTAGTGGAGACAAGATTGAAGCGATTCATATGATTCCAGGTTGGACACATAATATCATCAATCTTTCCGAAACAGAAAATCTTGTTACAGTGATGACTTGTAATGAAATCTTTGATCCTAAGAGACCAGATACTTTTTTCGAAATAGTTTAATACTAGGACTTTAGCGGGGCGACCGGTGAGCTGATCACTGGCCGTCCCTTTTTATTTGCTCATCGATCGCGCGGTTGATAAAGGCGGATGTACTTTCGCCTTGTTCTTCCGCGTGTTTTTTTACCATTTCATGCCGTTCTGGCAGCATGCGTACCTTTACTTCGTGGAATTTGGCATTATATTTCTCATTCGCTTTTTTCTTTGCTTCGGTATATCCATAGTAGTTTTTCTTGGAATTTTCAGCCATTTTTCATGGAACGCTCCTTTTCTGATTTCGCAGATAAGTATATCATAAAAACAAACATGGGACAATGCACGATAATAGGAGATACAAAAATATTTTGAAAGGAGCTAGTGTTTATGGCTAAAAGAAAAATTATAGACACTTAAAGGTGCATGGATCCAGCGATTATCAGTATAAGGAAACTCCAACGATTATCATGAAAGGAAATTGGCTCAAAGAATTTGGATTTGACAGCAATACTGCCATTACAGTGGAATGTGCTGATGGAAAACTTATTATTATCCCACGGGAACCTGAGAAACATATCATCAGGACAATTATTGAAAAAGATGGGGTTTCCCGCGTAGCAGAAGAGAGGATAGAGCAGATATTTCCGCTTCTTGGAGTGAGATTTATTGCCGTTACGAGTAATTACGACAGCTCTGTTAAGGATAATCCAACCATGGATTTTGAAATGGCAGTCAGCAATCTGATCAATACTTTTTATAGCAGAGACTTATCCAGAAAGATGAGAAGTGCTCAGAAAGTAAAGTGGCAAAAAGGGATAACTACGAGCGGACATCCGCCATTTGGATATATCAAAGATCCTGCAGATAAGAAAAAATGGATACTTGATCCGGAAGCATCAAAGATTGTACGGCGCTTATTTGACCTGGCATTATCGGGAATGAATACCACACAGATTGCACGTACCATGAATGATGAAGGGTACCCAATGCCATGCGTATATAATGAAACGCATAAGAATTGGAAGCTGGCAGAATTTGTAACAAAGAAGAGTGAATGGTTGTGGACTTCCAATTTGGCCAGATATTATCTGATAAAAAGAGATTATACAGGTGCTATGATTATGGGACGCACAGAAGTGGTGACAATAGGCAGCAACAAAAAGAGAAAACTTCCGGAAAGCAAGTGGTATATTGCTGAGGGTGTGAATGAAGCTATTGTTACATTGGAAGAATATGAGGAAGCACAATGCATTATCCGAAGCAGAGCGAAGCCGGATTTCATTATGGATAAGCAATATGTCCTGAAAGGTTATATACGTTGTGGTAATTGTAGGTGCTGCCTGGATTTCAGTGATGAATGTACGGAAGAGTATTATTCTTGCAAGCGCAGCATCTCTATTGGGGACCAAAGCGAGTGCTGTAAAGAAAAATATATGGTAAAGCAGGTGGATCATATTGTTTATCAGGCATTGAAAAAGCATATTGTTTTATTGAAAGAACTGGGATTACTGGTTGAACAGAAGGCTAGAAAAGAAATCTTAGAAGTAAAACATAAGATCACAGAAGACAAAAGCTTACGGATGAGAATATAGAAAAGATTCGTGCATTAAGAGATAGCGAACCGCCGGAAGGCTATAAAAAATGGACGTATACATTGTTAGCCGAGGAATGTGTGAAACGTGGGATTGTCGATAAGATTGGAAAAACCACAATAGCACGATATTTCAAAGATAATCCATAAAATCAAAAATACCGCTAATCATGAGTTTTCAAACAGTTCATGGTCAGCGGTATTATTTTTCTTTTATGAAGGCAAAGACGTATCTGCTACGGGTGTTCAGCCTGTTATGGTGGAAACAGGTGGCTCTGTCAATCAGCCGAAAGCAATGGTGGACTGATGGGTAATCAGGAAAGTGGTGGTATGTTATGACAAATGAAATAAGGACGGGAATATCATTTTCCATGAAAAGACGCAGAGTGCTGATTTACAGGAGCAGTTTGCGTGCTCTTGGAATGCCATCAATTATTCGCTTCTTATTGAACATGAAGCAGAAGAAAGTCGCGGTACAGGCTTGTGAAGCCATAGATCGGGATTCTTTTAAAGTGCCTGAAATTATTGATGGTGGTAAAGACCAGTACGAGATCAGTAGCGTGAACTTTTTGAAGATGGTGTATAAGCTTGCTGGATGGAAGGACGATGGCACATATAGAATAGCGGGAGTAGTCTTTCCAGAGAATCGGCTGGTGGAGTTTGAACTGGGGGATGCAGTGAAGATTGCAGATGAAGAGTTTGTGGATCCGGAGGTGGAGCAATAGTTTTTAGAGAATTTCTTGCTTTGAAGTAGGTTATATGTTATGATTTTAGCACTCGACACGCAAGAGCGCTAATGGCGTGCGTAACATATATGAAGTAAGGCGGGAGGTGAGCACATTGTATTATAAGGTTTTTATTGATACCAATATATACGATGGTGCAAATTATTCTTTTAACAATGGAGCTTTTACTGCGCTTCGTACTCGAGCTTCTCGTGATGAACTTGAGCTGCATATTAATTCTGTGGTTGAGGGTGAAACAAAGAAGCATATTAAGTCCGATGTAAAAAAAGCTGCTAAAAGTTTATTGGATGCAGTAAAGAACCAAAAGTTTGCTGGTTTTCGAAACTTATCAGGTTTTCAAGATAAACTTACTATTCCTGATCCTAAGGACTGGGTTTCTAAAGCAATAGAAGAATTCGATAAGTTTCTTCTGGATTGTCACGTTAAGAGAATATCATTAAATGGCATTGATGTAGAAACAGTTGTTGCAGATTATTTTGAACAGATTAAACCGTTTGAGCCCAAGAAACCAGATGAGTTTAAGGATGCTATAGCGGTAGCATCCATTATTCAAGAAATTGAACAACGTAATGAAGACGAGATGTATGTTGTTATATCAAATGACAACGGCTTTAGAGAGGCAGTTAAGCAGAAAGTTAAACATTGGTATGATGTGACTGTATATGATAACCTAAATAGCTTTGTGGAAGTCCTGGCAAAAGCTGATGATCGCGCAACACATTTGAAGGAATTCTTGAAATCCGATGAAGGGATTAAATATGAAATTGAAGAAGCGATAAAGGAAGCTGTTGAAAATGCAAGTTTTGATATAGAAAGAAAGTCATATTATTGTATTGATGAATCGGATGTTATAAATATAAGTGATATAGAGTATGAAACAAAAATTCTTGATATAGACGATAATTTTGCGACAGTTTCGGTAGCGGCAAAATGTGTTGTTAAGATTTGGTATAAATATACAGATGAGGATCAGTCGTATTGGGATCGAGAAGACCAGTGTTATCTGTGGCAGATGGTTGTTGAACTTGAAGATACATATCCGATTTCTTTTAACATGGATATCAAATTGGATATCTCCGGTTGGCTTCCATCGGTGGAAGAACGTCAGGATATTCTATTTGAAGAATATGTTGAAATGCCATCCACAATTGTACTATATGAAGATGATTTGCTTGAGGTAGAAGATTTGACAGAGTATCCATCAGAAGACGATGACGACTATAATATTTGTCCTGACTGTGGAGAAAGATATGACATAGAAAATGACGGTGGTAATGGTTTTTGTATTAAATGTGCACCGAATCACTGATTGAAAAAAGATTCACTGTATTTGAATTTTGAAGAGATCTTGGAGAAATCCAGGGTCTTTTTTTACGCCTTGAGACGAGACGAAATGAAAAAAAGGCGGGGAAAAGTTTGTCCCTACCTTGACAACAGGAAGTTTTCTGTAGTGATATGACTTTTGATGCAACTCTGAATCCAGTTGTTTATGAAGGTGGAATTCCAGTATTTATTGATACTGAAAAAGATTCTTGGAACATGGATCCAGCAGCTCTTGAAAAAGCATTTGAAATGTATCCAGAAGTTAAGCTGGTTGTTTCAGCAGAACTTTATGGTTTTGCAGGTGATATTAAAAAAATCAAGGAATCCTGATATTTTGTGGAAGAACGCGGCCATGTGAAATGGCCAGATTCTACGCGTTTGTAAAGGAGCAGGAATCCATCACCTTCCCAGAGAAGCCCCTTGATCCTGGTGGAAGACCTGCCACAGAAAAGGAAGAGGGTGTTAGGTACAAACAGATGCATATGAAATCTGCGTTCGATGATGGCCGCCAGCGAATCGATCCCGAAGCGGAGATCTGTGTATCCACAGACGATATAGACACCGGCAAAATAACTGTGGTCAGCATCTTTAAGCATGGCACACCGCCCTGATGAATTTACAGAGAAACTCTTCGGAAACAGATGAATCTATTTCGATAGAAATACCGTTTATCTGAATTTGTACATTAGAGTTATTTGAGCGAATCGAGCGATTCACACGAATGGAACGAATATCAGGAGCAGCTGTTTCTAATGAAGAGCCAGAGTCTGAGAGAACAGGAAGTGAAAGTGGAACGATATCTGGCAGGGTCTGATCAACAACTTCTTCCTTGAGAAGATGTTTCCAGTAGTTATAGGTGTGGAAAGAAAGATTATTCTGTTCACACCATTGCCGGACAGTAAGGCCGCTGGCTTTCTGATCTGCAAATCTGACGGTCCATTCCTGAAGATGGATTTGATGAAGTTTTTGTCTTGCGTTCATGAGATGATCCTCCTGGATAAAGTAACACGAATCGTGCAAATCGAGCGAATTGCACGAATTTATGTTTAGAAATGTTGGGAGCAATTATCTCAGAAATATGATAAGATGAACAGGTACTGATTATTGAGAATTAACGTTCACCTATAAAGTGAATCTAATGTAAGCAGCAAAACATCTTCATCAGATAATGAGTTGAACCAATCTGTATATCCTGATAGAGAAAAGAAAATATATTTTGAAATTTTGTATTTATTGGATATAAGAGTTCCTCTTCTGACCAAGGTTTCATAAATACCCTTGTCAATTTTTTCGTTTTTGAACTTACATTCGCCAATAACTGCTTTTTTATCTATATCAGATAAGGCAACGATATCTATATCGGCAGATTGTGCTCGTATATAACCGTTTTTATCTGTAATATTTTCTACACCCCACCAGGTTCCGACTGAAGTAACGAAACAACCATATGCACCGACTATTCCCTGATTCAGAGTATAGTATCGGCACATTTCTTCAAATACAGAACCCATAAATGAATGTAAGAATGGTTTGACAGCTTTTTGATAATAAAGTGCACCTTGTCCCATTTCAATTACACTGGTTGCTTTTGGGATAAATTCGTACCAGAATTTGAACATATAATCTTTTAGAACATATTGAGTTTTCTTTTTGTTTTTTTCCTCTGTGATACATTTCTTTTTTTCAATTAACCCAACACTGATTAATTTTTCTAATGAGTATAAGACAGTTGGCTCTTTCTCGTTAATTTTTCCGGAAATGGTATTAAGTGTATTTACTCCGGAGGCAATCTGTTCCACAATATTATTTACGAGTGATATATCAGAAAATTCCTGTGTCAGTAAGTTTCTGGTTTCATCATATAAATAACCATCTGTCCTGAAAAATAATCTTATAATGTTCTCGTCAATGTTTTTTTTCGGATCGATCATGGAAAGATATTTTGCAACACCGCCAGTAATGCCATAGCAGATTGCTTTATCTTCGTTTGAATAGTCAGGAACAAATTTGGCTGAATCTAAATAATTAAATGATTCTAATTTTATCTGTGAATCACGTCTTCCAAATAAAGGACTTTTTTCACTGAGCACTTTATTTTCCATAAAGCTTAATGCTGAACCACATAAAATTATTTTCAGATTTTTGTCATTCCAAATCGTATCTATATATTTCTGCAGAATAGATAAAAGAGAGTCATCTTTTTCAGCCCAGTATGGCAATTCATCTATTACAAGTACTATCTTATCATTAGCTATATTTTTATCAATAAAATCAAAAACAGCTTCTATACTGTTAAAACTGATATTTTCAATTCCGGGCATGAATAAATCTAACACTTGTTTGGAAAATAGCTCCAGATTTCTGGTTTTTCCGATTTTTGTTGCCGTATAAAATACAGTTTTTTTATCTTTGACAAATTCGGTAATAAGAGTAGACTTTCCAATACGTCTTCGCCCATAGATAACGGTCATGCCAATGCCGTCTTTGGCATAAAATTCCTCTAACGATGCCAGCTCTTGTTCTCTTCCTACAAACATATGAATAGCCTCCTTTTATTTAAAATAGTTTTATTAAAATTTATTTTATTAAAATTGATTTGAATAAAAATAAGATAGCACATATTATTATATATTACAAGTAGTTTTTGCAGTTTTATTATTGAAAATCCATTTGGCGGAGGGAGAATGCAGGAGAACGTGAGACATTTACAAAAGATTTGACAGATAGTGTATAATAAGACCACTTGGAATGTTTTATGTGAAGGAGCAGTAAATGGACATCTATCAGATCTTGACGGAATACAATAATCCGTGGTCAAGCCGGGAAATCTTTTGTTTCTCGTGTATTATGGTGATCGCGGTTATTATGATGATTTATTTATTACGTAAGGAAAAAATGAATAAGCTCCAGGCAGCTGCGATTTTGGCAGAACTGGTCTTCCTTGGGATTGTGTTTGGTTCTACAGTATTTACAAGGACGGGTTCGGTCCGGCAGTATGAACTGATTCCATTCTGGTCATGGAGTGCCATACTCAGGTACCATGATATGGAATTGCTGAAGGAGAATCTGCTGAACTGTATTTTGCTTTTACCGGCGGGAGCGTTATTGCCTTTGATCATGAATCATAAAGTAAAATGGCAGCATGCACTGGCATTTGGTGTGGTGGTATCGGCGGTTATTGAGAGCAGCCAGCTGATCATGATGCGTGGATTATTTGAATGGGATGATATGATTCACAATGGGCTGGGGTGTATGGTTGGTGCGGTTCTTGTGAATTGGATGATTGGATTTTTTGGAAAAAAGGATGAAAGATAAACTTTTCCCTATCCCCCCCACAGGCTTGTGGTGGGGGCTTTTTTTTTATATACTAAAAGAATACTATTTTAGGCGGAGAAAATAATTATGACTGACTTGAAAAATGAAATTCATGACTACTGGACGAATCGTGCCAGGGGTTATTCGGAATATAATCAGCAGGAGATGGCGGATGCGAGACGAACGATGTGGAGGGACAAACTCCTTGTTTTGCTGGGAAATCAGTTTCCAGAGCGGGAACCACGTGAGATTAAGATCCTTGATGTGGGAACGGGTCCTGGATTTTTTGCGATTCTTCTTGCAGAAGCCGGTTATCAGGTAACAGCAATTGACTACACCGAAGAAATGCTCAAGGAAGCACAGCAGAATGCCGGTGGATTAGCGAAGTGTATTGTGTGGAAAACAGGCGATGCGCAGGCTCTTGATGTGGAAAGTAACAGCTTTGATGTAATTGTGACGCGAAATGTGACCTGGAATCTGCCAAGACCGGATCTGGCATATAAAGAATGGCTTCGTGTGCTGAAACCGGGCGGAGTTCTCTATAATTTTGATGCAGACTGGTATGGACATTTATATAATGAAGAGAAACGCAGCGGATACGAGAAGGATCGTCAGCAGACAGAAGCGCAGAATGTAGAAGACTACTACAGTGGTACGGACATTGAGAAGATGGAAGAGATTGCGCGTCAGGTTCCGTTAAGTCGTCTGGAACGTCCGAAGTGGGATCTGGATACGATGCGAAAGACAGGATTTCTGGATGTTTCCTGTGACGAAAATGTCTGGAAAGAGGTCTGGACGGAGGAAGAGATCATCAACAATAGTTCTTCTCCAATCTTCCTTTTAAGTGGACGCAAAAGAGAGGCTTTTCATCTGAAAAACATTACGGTTGAACCTGGTGAAAAATGGAATGGCGAGCTGGAACTGGCGAATGGAGAACTGCGTTTTCCGGCAACGGTGCTTCATGGACATGGAACAGGTAAGACGATGCTGATCACTGCCGGTGTGCATGCCGGGGAGTATGTGGGAATCCAGGCGGCGATCGAGCTTTCGCAAAAGCTTAAGATTGAGAAGGTCACTGGTACGATCATTATCGTGAAGGTGCTGAACCGTCCGGCTTTTGAGCAGCGTAATGGAAGTATGGGACTCACGGATGATAAGAATCTGAACCGTGAATTTCCAGGAAATCCGGATGGAACGGAGATGGAGCGTCTTGCGTGGGCAATCTCCCAGGAACTCCAGCCGGTGGCTGATCTTTATATTGATCTGCACAGTGGAGATGATTATGAAAAGCTGACTCCATATGTATATTATGCGGGAGCTGCGCCGGAGGATGTGGTGAAGGTTTCTCGTGAGATGGCGGAGCAGGTGGATGTGCCATATATGGTAAAGTCCAACGTGGCTTCGGGTGGTTCGTATAATTATGCGGCTTCGCAGGGGATCCCGAGTATCCTGATCGAGCGTGGCGGCATGGGCGACTGGAATTATGAGGAGGTCCGTTCGACTCGAAGAGACGTCCGGAATATTCTGTGTCACATGGGAATCTATCAGGGATTGAAGGATTTTCGTACGTATTATCCGCTCGAGGTGGCAGATGTGCGCTATCAGGATGCGGAAGAAAACGGGCTCTGGTATCCGTTTAAAAAGGTCGGTGACATGATCCAGGAGGGCGATATCCTGGGTGAAGTCCGTGACTATGAAGGTAAGGTTAAGGAAGTCAGTGAGGCGGAGTTTGACGGGGTGATCCTGTATCAGACGGGCACGCTTCAGGTGGTTGGAAATGGTCCGATGGTGACCTATGGACGTATTGTAAGTCGCTATGATGAGCGCAAAGAGCGTATCGTTAACTACTGGGAAAAGCGAAGCGACAGCTTTCTGGAACAGAGGCGTGCGGAGCTTCACAGTGCGATGGCGGACCGCTGGATGAAGGAGATCCAGGCACAGCTTCCGAAAGAAAATAAAAAGCTTCGTATCCTGGATGTGGGATGTGGAGCAGGATTTTTTACGATTCTCCTGGCAAAGGCTGGCCATCAGGTGACAGGTATCGATCTGACACCGGATATGATCAAGAATGCAAAGCAGCTGGCAGAAGAGGAGCAGGCAGAGTGTGAGTTTGCGGTGATGGATGCGGAGAATCCGGAGTTCCAGGAAGGTACGTTTGATGTGATCGTTTCCAGGAATCTGACCTGGACGCTGCCGCATGTAAAGCATGCATATGGAGAGTGGCTTCGTGTGCTGAAAAAGGGCGGCGTGCTGCTGAATTTTGATGCGAATTATGGAATTACAGACTTCTCGAATGTGGAAGATTTGCCGGAAAATCATGCCCACAATATGCTTGGAAACGAGATGATGCGTGAGTGTGAGGAGATCAAACGGCAGCTTCCGATCAGTTCTTACAGTCGTCCGGCATGGGATCTGGAGACGCTGGGAGCGATGAGTCTGAAGGAGTTCCATGTGGATCTGGGCATCAGCAGCAGGATCTATCTTGAGAAAGATGAGTTCTATAATCCGACACCACTGTTTATGCTGAGGACGGTAAAATAGTATGGATTTAAAACAATTACAGTATTTTGTGGTATGTGCACAGACGGGATCCTTCAGTGATGCGGCGAAGGTTCTTTATTCTACGCAGCCGAGTGTGAGCAAGGTGGTCAAGGCACTGGAGGATGCGCTTGGAATGCAGCTTTTTGAGCGGCTTCCAAGGGGGATCCGGCTGACTGTACAGGGGCAGAAAGTGTATCGATATGCGTGCAGGATCACAAATGAGATAGATACTCTGGAGAATATGGCGTCGCACGGAATGACAAAATGGATCCGTGTTTCGCTGAACCCGAGCTCCTGGTTTGCGAATCAGTTTGTGGATTTTTATAACGAAACTTATGAGAAAAATTATCATTTTCAGCTGACTACTGCAGGTGTCCGGAGCGTTATGGATCGTGTCAGAGACTACGTGGATGACATTGGTTTTGTTTATATCCTGAGCCAGCAGAAGGAGAATTTTTTGCATGAAGTATCCCGGAATAAGCTTCAGTTTGTTCCGATGTATGAGACGGATGTGGTGTTCTATCCGGGAAAAGAGACGGAGCTTTGTGACTCTGGTAAGAGCAAAGTTGATCTGAAAGATCTGGATGGAGTCCGGTTTATTCAGAATTATCAGGATGAATTTTTTGACATTGGTTCTGTGCATGAAGAGTCTTTTCAGTGGAAGGATATCGACATTTCCGTGCTGACCAACAGTGATTATATTATGGAAAAGATGCTGAAAAACAGCAGGGTTTCCAACGTGAGTGGAAGTTATCTTTCTGAGAATAAAACGGGTACAACACCTGGAATTCCATTGAATATGGGGGACAGCAAGGTGCTCTTCGGTTATATTGTTCATAAAGGAGAAAAAATCGATGAAAGTGTACAGGAACTGATCGATTTTTTGGTGGCACGACTACATAAAAGTTAAAACAGACTTATTCCATAATGCACGAGAGATATTCTTTTTTAGAATGGCACATAACCCTCCCCGGGGGTTGTGTGCTTTTTTTTGATTTGTTAGACTTTATTTAACGAATTAATGTGCGGATATTTGATCTGTTTCAGACAGACATAAAGGAGTACTCATGATTAAATATATTATTAAAAGGCTTCTTCAGTTGATTCCGATCTTAATCGGGATCACTTTTTTGTCCTTTGCGATGATGCGGCTTGCAGGCGGTGATGCTGTCACGTATATGTATGAGAATGCAGGTTCGGCAGTTTCTCAGGAAGTGATTGACGAGACAAGAAAAGAATATGGTCTCGACCAGCCGTTTCTTGTTCAGTATGCAAAGTGGTTTGCGGGAATGGCAACTGGAGATATGGGAAAGAGTTACGTATCCAGGAGGGATGTCTATGAAACTTTCATAGAGAAACTTCCGGCGACGATCATGCTCACAATATCTTCTGTACTGCTTACAATGCTGATCGCAATTCCACTCGGCATTCTTTCAGCGGTACAGCATAATAAATGGAGCGATTACCTGATACGTTTCTTAAGTTTTATTGGAAATTCCATGCCAAATTTTTTTGCAGCACTGGTGTTGATGTATTTTCTTTCTATTAAACTGGGGTGGTTTCCGGTTATTACAACAGAGAATAAATTACAGAGTCTGGTGCTTCCGACGCTGACGCTCGCAATCTCCATGGCATCCAAATATACCAGACAGGTGAGGGCAACGATCCTTGAAGAACTGAATAAGGACTATGTGGCCGGAGCAAAGGCAAGAGGTGTGAGAGGAAGTGTAATTATATGGAAGAATGTTATGAAATCTTCCATGCTCACGATCATTACCCTGCTGGCTTTATCAATAGGAAGCCTTTTGGGTGGAACCACGATTGTTGAAACAATTTTTATGTGGGATGGCGTTGGTAAAATGGCAGTAGATGCGATCACCATGCGAGACTATCCGATCATTCAGGCATATGTGGCATGGATGGCGATTATTTATGTGGTTGTAAATCTGATCACGGATATCATTTATCATTACCTGGATCCTCGAGTAAGATTAGGAGGTGACAGAGCATGAGATGTATAAATAACACAGATAAAAATGTTACTGTCCGAAAGCAGAAAATCCGCAAAAATCATGTCAGAGAAAAACTGATCTTTTTTACAATACTGGCACTGATCCTGCTTCTTGCAGCAGCTTTTGCCCGGAAACTCTGTCCATATGATCCGGATGTACAGGATCTTCTGATGGCACAGAAGCCACCCAGTGCAGAACATATACTGGGAACCGACCGTTATGGAAGAGATATGTTTTCGCGTGTACTGGTGGGAAGTACGACCAGTATTTATGCAACTCTGCTTCTTGTAGCAATCATTACTGTGCTTGGAACTGTGATTGGTATCATCTGCGGATGGTGCGGGGGAATCCTTGATACAGTGCTGATGCGTATATCCGATCTTTTTCTTGCATTCCCAAGTCTTGTTTTTGCTCTTGCAGTAGCAGGTGTACTCGGTGGTGGTATTCAGAATGCAATCATAGCTCTGGCGGTGATCGGCTGGCCAAAGTTTGCTAGACTTGCCCGGGGACTGACTCTTGCACAAAAAGATTCGCCGTATCTGATGGCAGTGAGACTGTCAGGAAGCATTACACCCAAGATTATGTTCAAACATATCTTACCGAATATTGCAGGTCCGATTCTGGTAACATCTGTACTGGACATCGGAACTATGATGATGGAACTGGCAGGGCTTTCCTTCCTTGGACTTGGTGTACAGCCTCCGATGGCAGAGTGGGGAAGCATGATCAATGATGGAAGAAGTATGCTTCAGATATCACCATGGATGGTGCTTGCACCGGGACTTGCCATATTTATAACAGTTATGCTTTTTAATCTTCTAGGAGACACTCTCAGAGATTTTATGGATCCGAAGGAAAGAGCTAAAAGATAACAACATTAATAACATCAAGAAAGAGAGGAAAATTTATGAAAAAGAAACTGATCGCAGCAATTCTTACAGGAGCAATGCTGGTAGCAGGAATGACAACAAGTGTATGGGCTGACGGAGAAAAAACATTCGTATACGGAACAACCGGATACAGTGAGGAAATGGGTGATGCCGGTCTGAACCCGCATGACAACTATTCCGGATGGAGTGCACTTCGTTATGGCGTAGGTGAAACACTTTTTAAATACAATGATAATATGGAAGTAGAACCATGGCTGGCAACGGACTATGAATTTGTAGATGATACAACGGTTAAGATCACACTTCGTGACGGGGTAAAATTTTCCAGTGGACGTGATATGGATGCGGAAGCAGTAAAGGAATGTCTGGAAGACCTGATCGCAGTTCATGACCGTGCACCATATGACCTTAAGATTGATCATATCGATGCAGATGGACTGACACTTACAATCTACACAACGGAGCCGTGTCCGGCGATCATCAACTACCTTGGTGACCCATATGGTGCGATCATTGATATGGATTACGGAATTCAGGGAGAAGGCGGTTCTGCCAATGTAGCGGGAACCGGTCCATACATTGCAGAAAATGTAACGCCAACCCAGATCGATCTGGTCAAAAACGACAACTATTGGGGTGGTGATGTTAAAGTAGATAAAGTTACCGTCAAATCATTTGCAGACGGAAGTGCGCTGACAGCTGCCCTGCAGACAGGAGATATTCAGGGAACTTATGGGCTTCAGTATGACAATTATGCACTGTTTGACGGAAATCCGGATTATACGATCAATTCCTGTGCAACAAGCCGTTGCTTCTTCGGACAGTTCAACATGGATTCTGAGATCATGCAGGATCAGAATGTCCGCAAGGCTGTAGAGATGGGAATCGATAAGGAAGGTTTCTGTTCTGTAATTATGGAAGGTCGTGGAGTGCCGGCAAAAGCAGCATTCCCGAGCAGCTTTTCTTATGGAAATGATGCAGTGGAAACCGTTTCCTATGACCCGGATGGTGCAAAGAAACTCCTTGAAGAGTCGGGATGGACAGACACTGACGGTGATGGATATGTAGACAAGGACGGACAGAAGCTCAGTATCAACTGGCTGACTTATCCGACCCGTCTGGAACAGCCGAAGCTTGCTGAGTATGCACAGGCTACGCTGAAAGATATCGGAATTGATGTGGTTGTAAACAATACATCTGACCACATGACAATTGCAAAGAGTGGAGATTTTGATGTATATGTAAGCTCAACAACTACAGCACCGACCGGTGATCCGGAATACTTCTTTACCAGTACAGTTACAGGTGCCAAAAACTATGGAAAATATCAGAATGAAGAAGTAACAAAGCTGACAGACCAGCTTCATCAGACTTTCGACAAAGATGAAAGAGCAAAGCTTGCAGTAGAACTCCAGCAGGATATCCTGGATGATGATGCATTCTTTTTCGTATCACATTTGAACATGGGAATCGTGACAAAATCAAATGTTACAGGAATGGCAGCACATCCATGCGATTACTATGAGATCACTGCTGACCTGGATGTAGAATAAAATTTCTGAGGAGAAAATAAATTATGAATTCTTTGCTTCGTGTAGAGCATGTGACAATTTCTTATAATGGAAAACCAATGGTAGAGGATGTCAGCTTTGAAGTAAAGCAGGGCGAGATCCTTGGAATCGTGGGTGAGTCCGGAAGCGGCAAAAGTACGATCATAAAAGCAATCATGGGACTTCTGGGAGAAGAAGGTCTGGTTACAAGAGGCGATATCTGGTACAAAGGTGAAAATCTTACAGACATGAGCGAAAAAAAACTTCGTAAGCTTCTGGGAACAGAGATCGGAATGGTATTTCAGGACTGTAAAGCCGCATTATGTCCTGTACGGACGATTGGAGCACAGATATACGAAGCAGTGTCTGAACATGAGAAAATCAGTAAAAAGGAAGTACGGAAACGTGCAGGAGAGATTATGAAAAAAATCGGTCTGGATGACAGTGACCGTGTGCTGGACAGCTACCCGTTTGAACTTTCGGGTGGAATGAACCAAAGAGTGGGAATCTGTACGGCCATGATCCTGCATCCGAACCTGCTTCTTGCAGATGAGCCTACCAGTGCGCTGGATGTGACCGTGCAGAAGCAGGTGGCAGAAGAACTTCTGTTTATGCGCAAAACATACAATACCGCGATGATTCTTGTAACTCATAATATCGGTGTTGTAAGGATGATGGCAGACAGAATACTGGTGCTTCAGAACGGACAGGCAAGGGAGTATGGAGAAACTGAGGCTGTTCTGGATCATCCGAAAGATCCGTATACAAAGAAACTGATGAGTTCGGTGCTTCATCTGAAGCGGGCAGAGAATCAGGAGGTGCGTTGAAATGACAGACATTATCCTGAAAGCTGAGCATCTCAAAAAAGTATTTATATCAGGAAAAAAGTCCATGACTGCAGTGGATGATGTCAGCTTTGAACTGCAGCGAGGTGAATGCCTGGGAATCGTAGGCGAATCCGGCAGTGGCAAAAGTACGATCGCAAAAATGATCACACATCTTGAACCAGTTACAGGAGGTCAGATTTTCCTCGATGAAAAAAACATCACAAATGCAAAAGGCAAAGAACTGCGTGATATCTACCAGGACATGCAGATGGTTTTTCAGATGCCGATGGAATCGTTTGACCCGCGACGTACGCTGGGTGATGGAATTGGGGAAAGTCTCCGGAATATGGGGATAAGCCGCAGGGAAACTCGTGAAAGAGTGGAAAATCTTCTGGAAAAGTGCGGGTTGGAAAAGGAATTTGCTGACCGTTATCCTCATCAGGTCAGCGGAGGTCAGTGCCAGAGAGCTGCGATTGCCAGGGCTCTGGCAGTAGATCCGGAAATCCTGATTTGTGACGAAGCAACCAGTGCACTGGATGTAACCGTGCAGAAACAGATACTGGAACTTCTGATTGAACTGAAAGAGAAGGAAAATCTGTCATTTCTGCTGATCTGTCATGATCTTGCACTGGTACAGGCACTTTGTGACAAAGTTCTGGTTCTTTATCATGGAAAGACAGTAGAATACGGAAGTCCGGATGAGATCATTGATCATCCGAAAATGGATTATACGAAGAGACTGATTGAGTCGGTTTTATAGGGCAATTACTATAATAAGTAGCAAATAATAGTTGGAGGGCAGGAACTATGGTAGTCAATGTTTTTCTGTTTGATGATTTTGAAGTGATGGATGCGTTTGGTCCGGTGGAGATTTTTGGGCGTGTACCGGAGCATTTCTATGTGCGTTTTATTTCTCTGCGCGGGGGTCTGATCACAGGAAAACAGGAAATGAAAATTTGGACAGAACCGCTGAATCCGGTGGAGATTGAGGATATTTTCCTGATCCCGGGCGGAACGGGAGTTAAGAGCTTTCTTCATATGGAGGGAGAAAATGGCCAGCAGCTGCTGAAACAGGCGGTGGAGGAGGCATCTTTTTGCATGATGGTCCAGAATGCCTCTGCGCTGTTGGCAAGGACGGGGCTTTTGTTCCACAGACAGGTGGCCGATTATGCGTATGATGAAAACTGGAAGAGGATGTTTACGGTTGGAATTGATTACATAGACGGTGAGAAATGGATTTCTGATGGAAAATATTATTCCTGTAGTACGACGGTGGCTGCAATGGATATGACGCTTGCTCTGATCAGTGATAATCTGGATGTTTCTATTGCAGAAAAGATTGCAGAAGAGATTGGATATTCCTGGGACAGCAGTTTCTGAGCGGAGTGTGTGAGAGATTATAAAAAAAAGTACTTCCCGCGGATTTGGAAGTACTTTTTTTATGGGTTGAATTGAATGTGCATCAATATGTGGAGGTCATGCACTTTATTTGGGAGATAACACAATTCTTTGTGTTGTTTATATTTTAACAAAACAGGGGGTAAAAACAAGCCTCCCGGGGGGATTATTACCTATGAAAAAAAGAACGTTATTTATGCTGTATATGAATATATAGATATCCCCCCGGGGTGGTTGTCGATACTTTAACACAGTGATAGAATACAGTTAATTACGAGGTGCGCGCCGAATAAAATAAAGTTTTCACAGGGAAAGGAAGTATATCTATGCATATACCTGAGAACTATTTAAGTCCGTCAACATGTGCGGTAATGACGGCAGCCATGCTTCCGGCATGGGGATATTCGATCAATAAGATCAGAACGGAGATACCTAAGGCAAAGATGCCGTTACTGGGAATTGGTGCAGCATTTTCGTTTCTTGGAATGATGTTTAATGTACCGCTTCCGGGAGGTACGACAGGACATGCGGTAGGCGGAACTCTTATCGCAATTCTTACCGGCAGTCCGGCGGCCGGGTGCATATCGGTATCCATTGCGTTGCTGATCCAGGCACTGCTTTTTGGAGACGGTGGAATTCTTGCATTTGGAGCAAACTGTTTCAACATGGCTTTTGTACTGCCGTATCTGGGATTTTTCCTGTATCAGTTACTTCTGAAAAAGACAGGCAAGCGTAAACTCAGTGCAGCGATCGGTGCATATATAGGAATCAATGCAGCGGCATTCTGTGCAGCTGTTGAATTTGGTATCCAGCCATTGCTGTTTAAAAATGCAGCAGGTCAGGCGCTGTATTGTCCATATCCGTTAAGTGTGTCCATACCGGCAATGATGGTCGGACACATTACGTTATTTGGCCTGGCAGAGATTGTATTAACAGTAGTTGTATTGGCTTTTGTAGAAAAAGTTTCACCTGCAGCATTGGACAATGTTCCGGAGAAATCTTCGTTCAAACCACTGTACATATTAATTGGAGCACTTATCGTTCTGACACCGATCGGACTTCTCGCAACAGGTACTGCCTGGGGAGAATGGGGCGTGGATGAGATGGCGACACTTGTCAGTGGCGGCACTCAGTTGGGATATACTCCGTCTGGTATGGAGAGTGGATTTGAGCTTTCAACACTGTTCCCAGATTATTCGATGACAGGTATGCCAGAATGGACAGGATATATTCTGTCAGCAGTTGTTGGAGTAGCTCTTCTGGTAATTTTCTTCAAAATTATTTCTTCTCTTATGAAGGATAAAGTTGATTTTAAAAAGAAAGCAGCATAATTAATAATGAACGATTACAGAACAGAAAAAACAGAAATTCCTGAATGGATGTGCCAGCAGGAAGAATATATTCCGTCGAAGGATAAAGAAGCATTTTTGACTAAGAGCACAAAGTCTGTTTTGTCTGTACTTGGAAAGCTAAGATTTCATGAAGGGAAGGATGGCAGATTTTCTGCTACTCCTTCTCTTAAATTATTTTATACGCTAATATATATTATACTGACAGCATCTGCGAGAAATTATTTATTTGTATTGATCATGTGTGCAGCAGTAACTGTCAGACTGGCATTTTTTCCGGCAGCAGCAATACGGCAGGTTTTAAGTGAAACAGCAGGTGCAGTAATGATTTCTGTGTTTCTTCTTTTGCCGGCAGTTTTTATGGGGAATCCTCAGACACTGGCGAATATTACAGCCAGGGTGTATGTATCGGTAACTTTGGTTGGAATATTGTCGGCTGGGACATCCTGGAATAAACTTACAGCCAGTATGCGAACTTTCCGGATTCCGTCACTGTTTATTTTTACACTGGATATTACGCTGAAATATATTTCTGTTCTTGGAGAAATCTGCGTGGATATTCTGACATCTGTCGGGCTCAGATCGGTGGGAAAAAACCCGGACAAGGCAAAATCTTTTTCCGGAGTACTTGGAATCACATTCCTGAAATCCAGTGAGATGTCAGAAGAAATGTATGCGTCTATGTGCTGCAGGGGATTCACAGGAGAATATCAGATGAGCAAGAAGTACAGACTTTGTTTGCAGGATGTTTTGGGTATTCTGATGATGGTGTGTGGTATTTGCCTGTTTTTATATTTGAATGTAAATATGTAGTCCGAGATTTTTAAAGAAAGGGAAGAAGCATGATCACACTTGAAAAAGTATGTTTTGCATATGAACATGAAGTTGCACTTCGATATGTGAATCTTCATATCGAAAAGGGAGAGTCACTGGTAATTCAGGGACCGAATGGATGCGGCAAATCAACGCTTATCAAATTATTGAACGGGATTATTTTTCCATCAGAAGGGCATTATTTATATAAAGGCCATGAGATTACAGAAAAAGCGCTGAAAGACAGGCAGTTTGCAAAGTGGTTTCACCAGCAGATGGGATATGTTTTTCAGAACGCGGATACACAGCTGTTTTGCGGAAGCGTGGAAGAGGAAGTTGCGTTTGGACCGATTCAGATGGGGCTTTCGGAGGCAGAAGTCAGGGAGAGAACAGAGGATTGTCTTCGTCTGTTTGGAATTGAAAAGCTTAGAGAAAGACCACCGTATCATCTGAGCGGAGGTGAGAAGCGAAAGGTTTCTCTTGCATGTATTCTTTCCCTGAATCCGGAGGTGTTGATCCTGGATGAGCCGCTTGCCGGTCTGGATGAGAAGACGCAGGATATGCTTCTGGATTTTCTTAAAAACTTTCATAATGCAGGAAAAACGCTGATCACGATCACACACAATCGCCAGCTTGCGGAAAATCTGGGAACGCGTTTTGCAGTTATGAATGAAGAGCATGAATTGAAAGTATTATAACTGTTCAGAAGGTAGTAATATTATAAAAAAAGGTACTTCCCGCGGATTTGGAAGTACTTTTTTTATGGGTTGAATTGAATGTGCATC
>OGYG01000220.1_pt1 | contig 63032 bp, 52 predicted proteins | sample 1576481 | NCBI WGS metagenome assembly OGYG01 (sample SAMEA3541497, study PRJEB24748) | human gut metagenome | biome: human gut; feature: human-associated habitat; material: faeces | place: China | collected 2012 | reverse complement strand
AGCTTGCGCTGACCAGAATCACGCACCAAGTCTCACGTGCGTTCGACTTGAAATAACCAAAATCCTTCTGGCTATATACTGTTTGAAACGAAGAAATTTTATAATTGTGACATTCCATTTTACATGAGAAGCCGTTTTCGGGCCTCATAGATTAGTTCTTCCCGGAACTTTGGGTGTGCGATGGAAATCAGAGCCTGAATACGTTGTCGTATTGTTTTACCACGTAATTTTGCGATTCCATATTCAGTCACAATGTAGTCTACATCGTTTTTTCCGGTGGTTACGATGGAACCGTCAGAAAGTGTCGGTCGGATGCGGCTGACGGTACCGTTTTGCGCGGTGGAATGAAAAGCAATAAAACTTTTGCCACCTTTTGATGTTGTGGCACCTTTTACAAAATCAACCTGTCCACCGCTGCCGGAAATATGTATGGTTCCGATGGATTCTGCGCAGACCTGACCGTAAAAATCGACTTCCAGAGCCGCATTGACGCTGATCATATTCGGATGTTGTGCGATAATGTACGGATCATTGACTTGTGTGACTGGTAATAACAAAATATCCGGATTATCACTGACAAAATCATACATATGCGCGGATCCCATCATGAAAGTAGCAATCGTTTTTCCTGTGTTTAACGGTTTGCGGGAGTTGTCAACGACGCCGGCTTCTATGAGGTCGATCATACTGTCGGTGAGCAGTTCAGAATGGATGCCGAGATGCTTTTTATTCATCAGGGCGCTTCCGACAGCATCCGGAATTGCGCCGATACCAAACTGAATCGTGGCGCCGTCTGGGATTTCTTCTGCAATCAGATTTCCGATGGTCGTGCTTGTGTCGTCCATTTTTCCACGCTTCATAATTGGAATGGAATCGTTGCTTTCATAAAGTGCTGTGACTTCCGAAATGTGGATTTTTGGTGTACCACAGGGACGCGGAAGGTTATGGTTGACTTCCAGAAAGATATGAGAAGATTTTTTCTTCAGAATTTCTCCCAGAGAGCCATTACAGGTAGAGAAATATCCGTTTTCGTCCATGGGACTTACCCGGGTACACCAAAAATCAATATGTTCGTACTGGTCGATCAGGTCTGGTACTTCATGATAATTGCAGGGAGCGATGTCACCATATCCCTGTGCGATTCCCTTGCGTGCAGACACGCCGGAAAACCAGGAAATTCCATGAATAGAAGAGGCGCAGGATTTCTGATAACATTCGTAGGGATAGACATCCAATAGTGTGTTCAGTGTCAGATCCTGCAGTTTCCCTTCTTTTGCGCGCTGTTCGATCCGTTGAATCAGTTGATACGGCTGCCCCAGAGGTGCATCCAGAAAACCTCTCCATCCGGGAGAAATCAGTGTTGCAATTGTTTCCGGATCTGCAAGTTTTTGTGCATATATTTGTTGAAAAGTCATTGTATCAGGACTCCATTTCAAAGATGCCGGCTGCACCCATTCCGCCGCCGATGCACATGGTTACCATGCCGTATTTTTCGTTTCGTCGTTTTAATTCTGAGAGTACTTTACAGGTAAGGAAAGCACCGGTTGCACCCAATGGATGACCGAGGGCCATGGCACCGCCATTTGGATTTACTTTTTCCATTGGAATTTCCAGTGTTTTGATACATGCGAGTGCCTGAGAAGCAAATGCTTCGTTTAATTCCACAACACTGATGTCATCCAGTGTCAGGTTTGCTTTTTTCAGTGCTTTTGGAACGGCAACAATCGGACCGATTCCCATGACATTTGCAGGAACTCCACCCACGGCAAAAGATACGAACCGTGCGATTGGTGTATAACCTAATTTCTCAGCGGTTTCTCTTGCCATCATTACGACAAAACCGGTTCCGTCTGTCATCTGAGAAGAAGTAGCTGCAGTGACGCGACCGTTCTCACGGAAGCATGGTTTTAAAGTAGCCAGATTTTCCATACTGGTTCCCGGGCGGATGCCCTCATCTTTTGTGACAGTAATCTCTTTGCCCTGGAAAGTAGTGGTGACAGGAATGATTTCTTCATCAAATTTGCCGGCCGCCTGTGCTTGAGCCGCCAGTTTATGGCTTCGGACAGCCATTTCTTCCATATCTTCGCGGGAAATATTATATTTTTCAGCGACAAGTTCAGCGGTTTCGCCCATGATGATATAGGCATCAGGATTTTCTTCCATCAATTTTTCGTCAATTTCGATATCGGGATTGACCATATTCATGCCTGTCATCTGTTCACAGCCACCTGCTACAATGATATCCATATCGCCGGCTTTGATGGCATTGGCAGCGGTGGCGATACTCTGCAGACCGGAAGAACAGAAACGATTGATGGTCTGTGCGCAGACGGAATCGGGAAGCCCTGCACGCTGTACGATCAGTTTTGCGGCATTGTATCCCATTCTCTTTTCCGGAAAGGCACAGCCGACGATGACGTCATCGATCAGTGCAGGATCAAAATGATCCAGTTTGGCCAGAACACCTTTTAAGACCTGTGCACCATATTCAATTGGATGAGTTTCTGCAAAGGAACCCTTGAATGCTTTTGCCATGGCAGAACGGCCTGCGGCAACAATAACGGCATCTCTTGGATTTTTTTTCTCTGTATTCATAAATTATTTTCCCCTTTTGAGAACGATTCCGAACGACCGACAGTGTGATCGGCGTTCGGAATTGTTCAGAAGTTATGATTGTTTATGGTTAGATATTATTTGATTGCTGCAAGGCCTTTTTCGGTAATTTCATATTTACGACGCATTAAGCCTTTTTCTTTGATATATCCTTCACGGGTCAGGTGAGAGGAGATAGCAGCCATCTGCATGGAACGAATCTTCTTTGCTGCGATCCATTCGTTCTGTTTGTGTGCATCGCCGGTTTTTACCAGTTTCAGGAACTCTACATAATCCGGTGTCAGACCAACGGAAGCGAGTTTTGCATCATTTCCGGAGAGACCGATCACTGCGCGGCCTTTATCTGTAGCAGAGAAGGTGTACAGTTTGGACATGTTCAGACCTGCTCTCTGGATGTAACCGCCACGATCCAGATGTTCGATCGCTGCATCTGTAACTTTGGAATCCAGACCCATGTAATCTGTGATGTCAGCCATGTATTTGTGACCTACACAGATCAGACGAAGAGCTTCTTTATCAGTAGCATCTAATGTGATATTTTCACGGTTGTGATCGTTTGGAACCCGTTCCCAGTCAGACTCACCGAAGTATTTCGGTTTGCCGAACAGGCTGGCAATGATAGCTGCCACAAAGGATACGATCAGACCAAGAGTAGCAAGGTAAATGTAGCTGCCGACAACGAATACACCGGTTAATTCCAGTAATTCAAATACTGCCATGACAACCATTCCACATAATGCGCCCCAGAAAGCACCGGTGGAGTTGAATTTTTTCCAAACCATACCAAGTAATAATAATACGGATGGTGGAACGAGCCAGCAGTTTGCAAATGCAAACAGGTAAGTAGGACCACCCGGGAACTGGCAGAGGATAAATGTTACAGCACCAACAATGATGAGGATCCATTTAGAAGCACGAAGTCTCTTTTTCGGATCTCCGCTCTTGTCGATGAGACGCTGATAAATATCACGTGTCATAACGGCAGAAGCACCAAGTGCTGAGGTAGCAGATGTAGAAACAGAAGCTGCTACAGCACCGATAACGGCCAGTGAACCGAATAACGGAATCAATGTGGAAGCGATAAATCCGTAAGCACCTGTCGGCATTACAGTACCGCCATTAAATGTAAATACTTCCGGATGGAAAGCACCTGCGTACAGACCAACGATACCAAGCGGTACACAGAAGATGATCAGCAGTAAAAATGCAGACCATACGAAGGATTTACGTGCAACTTTTTCAGAACGGCAGTTTGCAATCTTCATCCAGTAGTAGTTATTTCCCCAAACCAGAGCGGATGCAAACAGAATTACAAAGTTGATAACGGACGGATAAGTCAGTCCTGCGTTCGGGATGGTTCCCATGAAACCTTCACCCATCGGGTTGCCATTTGGCCATGCACTTGCGAGACCGCTGAGCGGACCATACTGTTTGATAACAAGTACCATAACAAGCGGAACGATGATAATACCCATGATAACCTGTACCAGGTCAGTCATGGAAATAGCCCACATACCGGAAATATATGTAAAAGCAATGATGACTGCAAAGATAACAGCAGTAACAAGTGCTTTATTCCATCCGGTGTATGCACAGATATTTGTGATTGCGGATACAATGTTGTTTGCCATGATACCGAGCATACCTACAACAGATGTAATAGCGATAACGGAACGTGTTTTGCCGTCATAACGCATTTCCAGGAACTCAGGAAGCGTTTGAGCACCACAGCGGCGAACAAAATTAGAATAAAGTAAGCCGTAAAATGCAAGTCCGCAGAAGCTGTAGATCGCACTCCAGAGGAAGGATCCTTTAAAACCAAACTGAATGGCAAAGCCGGGAGCCAGAGCCATGGTAGTTCCGGCAAATCCGATTGCGATAACACCGAAGATGTTCATTCCGGTAGAAATCTGACGACCGGCCAGAACGTAATCATCGGTTTCCTTGACCCAGTTCTTTGCGACAAAACTGGATATGAACAGGAATGCTAAAAAGATAATAAATATTACTAAGAAAACGATATTTTGAGTAGCCATATGCTTCTCCTTTCATGTCAGTAATTTCCTTAGGCGTTTGCGAAACGCCTACAGTAATTTCCTTTAGAAGATAAATATAATTGTCGGATTTTTATCATACTAAAGTATTTATGGGAAACCGTTATTCTTCAAAAATAGCAACGACGCGGCTCCAACCGGCACTTGCACCTTTAATCTTAATCGGGAATGCACATACAGTATATCCGGTGAGAGGGAGTGCTTCCAGGTTGGTCAGTTTTTCGATATGGCAGTATGCTTTTTCGGCACCGGCACGATGACCTTCCCAGAGTACGGAAGCATCTCCGGTTTCCTGGAACATTTTTGCTTCATATGGAAGCGGGACATCCCAACTCCATCCGTCTGTACCACAGACATGCACTCCTTTATCGATCATCCATAAGGTAGCTGCTTTGCTGACACCACAGCCGGCTACCAGGTATTCTTTGGTCCCCCAACGTTTGTCTGCACCTGTGTTCAGCAAAAGGATATCTCCCGGCTGAAGTTCATAACCGACTTTTTTAAAATATTCTTCAAAATCTTCCGGCATCAGTCTGTATCCGTCCGGTTTGTCTCTCATGTCTACTTTTACACCGTTTCCGACACACCACTCTAAAGGAACTTCATCAATGGTCCATGCTTTTTCCCCATTGTTCATAGTTGGATAATAATGCCATGGGGCATCCAGATGAGTACCGGAATGGGTACATAACTGGGCAAAATCGATTGCCCATCCGTTTCCTTCCGGCAGATCATCGATTGTTGCACCCGGAAAATAATTGCCCATCTCCGGTGCAGTATCTTTATGGTTTCTTCTCTGGATATGCGGAATTTGAATTTCCGGATCACTTGGCAGATCTTCTTCAAGAACCATGCTGATGTCTACAATTTTTTTGATTTTCATACCTAAACCTCCTAACATTTTTCTGCACATTCTGATATTTAAAGGACAAAACACAGAATGGACATTGACAGTTTCCTGTCCCCCATTTTTGTTACCTCTTAACAAACAGCAAGAAACATGCCAGAGCAGAAATCCGCTGTTTTGGCGGATTTCAGAAAATATACAGTGTCAGGATATCCGTACATAAATGATTGTTTTTTTTTAAAAGATTGCAGATAATACGTTTTCTATGCATGTATGGTTTTAATTACATGTAAGGAAAAGCTGACAGGAATTATGCAAAATGAATAAAATAGTTACTGAAATACAAGGGAAAGTTGAATAAAAGTGCTAAACATGATAAAATATTTCGAAAGAAAGAGGTGGGGATATGGCACAATTATCAATGAAGGATGCCAGAGAGTTTATGAATGCATTAAATTCATTTGCTATTCTGGATGCAAATGGACGTTATACATATGTCAGCGAAAACTGGTGCCGGATGACAAACTGCACAGAGGAAAATGCGTTGGGGCGCAGAGTAGAAGACATTGTACCGGATACACTGGCACATCAGGTATATGAGACCGGTCAGCCAGTGTTTGGTCATCCGGTTGTCCTGAATGATGTAACAATGTTTACAAATTATATTCCACGGTTTTCTGCGGATAAAAAGGTGGTAGGGTGTTTTTTATACACGATTGTTCATGGTGCGAGAGAAGCAATGCAATTGGAAAAGCAGCTTCAGGCCTTGTCTGAAAAAGTGGAGTACTATCAGAAGCGCCTGAGCAGAGAGCATGGAGCGAAGTATTCTCTGGAAAATATTATAGGAGAAAGTCCGGAGATTTTGCATTTGAAAAATCAGATCCGTCAGGCGGCAGCATCATCGTCAACCGTTCTTATTGAGGGGGAAACAGGAACGGGTAAAGAGTTGATTGCACATTCCATTCATACGCTGAGTCCAAGAGCTACTTCCGATTTTGTCCGCGTTAACTGTTCGGCAATTCCGGAAGATCTGATGGAATCTGAATTCTTTGGTTATACGTCGGGAGCATTTACCGGTGCATTAAAAGATGGCAAAAAAGGTCGTTTTCTGGTTGCCAATCATGGATCTATTTTTCTGGATGAAGTAAATCTGCTTCCGGTTACAATGCAGCCGAAATTTCTTCGCGTTCTTCAGGAACATGAAGTGACACCGGTGGGAAGTGCAGATAGTGTACCAATTGATATTCGTGTGATTGCGGCAACAAATAAATCGCTGCTTGATCTGGTAGAAAAAGGTGCGTTTCGAATGGATTTATATTTCCGATTGAATGTCATTCGCATACAGGCTCCGGCGTTGAGAACACATAAACAGGATATTCCGTTATTGGTTGAGAATATGATTGAAAAACTGAATCGGGAGATGGGGACATTTGTACAGGGAATTGAGCCGGAAGCACTGAATTTCCTCATGAAATATGACTGGCCGGGAAATATTCGTGAACTGCAAAATTATGTGGAGGTGGCAATGAACAATGCAACTTCACCAATTTTGACACAGGCAGATTTTATCCATTCAGAGTCTTTCAAAACCCTGGTCAGTCGTTACTCATCAGCACCGAAGACTACTTATAATCTGCGGCTGTTGAGAATGGAGTTTGAAAAGAATATTATTCAGGAAGTATTACAGACAACGCATGGAAATAAACAGCAGGCTGCGAAAATGATGGGAATTTCAAGAACGGTTCTTTATGAAAAACTGAAAGAGCATGGACTGATCTAAATAATCTTTCTGGACATGAAAATCCCCCATATAGCCTCCGGCAGGCGGATATTGTAGGAAGCGCAAACTTTACATTGACATTTCCAAACGCAACTTTTATAATAATGAGCGTGTAAAAAATAATTGCAGACAAAAACAGCAATGACTGAAACAAGTAAGTATGAGCGGAACATACAGAGAGCTGCCGGATGGTGAGAGGCGCATGGAAAACTGATACCGAATACATTCACAAGCTGCGCATTGAACGTTATCAGAACCGGACGGAAAAATAGATTTTTAAAGATATTTTGAGTCATGAAATATGGAAGAAAAGTTTTGATGATCAGTAGGCTGTGCCGGGAGCAACCGTTATATTGCAGAAGTATTGTCAGATACTTGGTGAGGCGGATCGTGTGAGCGGTCTGTGAATTAAGGTGGTAACACGAGATTTTATCCCGTCCTTATGCATGTACAGTGCGTGAGGGCGGGTTTTGTAATTATAAGACATAAAAAGCCTGAGACTGATTTTTGAATAATTACAAAGTGTATAAGAAAACTATTTTAAACATGGATAAAAAGGAGAGTACATTATGACAGTTTATGACGAGTTAGTAGCCCGTGGTCTGATTGCCCAGGTTACAGATGAAGAAGAGATCAAAGAATTAATCAATAACGGAAAAGCAACATTTTACATCGGATTTGACCCGACAGCAGACAGCCTTCATGTAGGCCACTTCATGGCTCTGTGTCTGATGAAGAGACTGCAGATGGCAGGCAACAAACCGATCGCCCTTATCGGCGGCGGTACAGCTATGATCGGTGATCCGTCCGGACGTACTGACATGCGTCAGATGATGACAAAAGAGACCATCAACCACAACTGTGAGTGTTTCAAAAAACAGATGTCCCGTTTTATTGATTTTTCCGATGGAAAAGCATTAATGGTAAACAATGCAGACTGGCTGCTTGGCTTAAATTATGTAGAAGTTCTGCGCGATATCGGACCGCATTTCTCCGTAAACCGTATGCTTTCTGCTGAGTGCTACAAACAGCGTATGGAGCGTGGATTAAGCTTCTTAGAGTTCAACTACATGATCATGCAGAGCTACGATTTCTATGAGTTATTCCAGAGATACGGCTGCAACATGCAGTTTGGTGGTGACGATCAGTGGTCCAACATGCTTGGTGGTACAGAGCTGATCCGTCGTAAACTTGGTAAAAACGCATGCGCAATGACCATTACACTGCTTCTGAATTCTGAAGGCAAAAAAATGGGTAAAACCCAGTCCGGCGCTGTATGGCTTGACCCGGAGAAAACATCTCCATTCGAGTTCTACCAGTACTGGAGAAACGTTGGCGATGCCGATGTATTAAAATGCCTGCGTATGCTGACCTTCCTTCCGTTAGAGCAGATCGATGAGATGGATAAATGGGAAGGAAGCCAGTTAAATACTGCAAAAGAGATCCTTGCATTTGAGCTGACAAAACTGGTTCACGGCGAGGAAGAAGCTACAAAAGCACAGGAGAGCGCACGCGCACTGTTCTCCGGCGGAAACGCAGCAAATATGCCGACTGCAACGATCACAGAAGAAAATCTGCGTGACGGCGAGATTGACATCATGGGTCTGCTGGTTGCTTCCGGATTATGCGCATCCCGTTCCGAGGCACGTCGTGCAGTACAGCAGGGCGGAGTTGCCGTAAACGGCGAGAAAGTTGCTTCTATCGAAGCTTCCTACAAACCGGAAGACATCAACAAAGAAGACTTTGTATTACGCCGTGGTAAAAAGAACTACCGCAAAATTATTTTTGAGTAAGATTTGAAAAATAAAATCAGATTATAGTAACAGACAGGCAGAGCCAGCATAATAATTTCTATGTTCGCTCTGCTTTCTGTAAGTTACAGTGTGCTCCTTGCATGCATTCAGAAAGTGATAATGCTTGCCTTGCATGAAAAGTAATCTGAATGGAGAGGAATGTACTGTACTGATAGTAAATTTACAAGGAGAAACTTCATGAAAAAAATAATAGCACTATTCTTAAGTCTCTCTCTGGTTTTCGCTGTGGGCTGTGGAAGCACATCCACAACATCCATCCGTTTTGGCTCCGCTGCCGTGGGCGGTATGTATTCTGCGTTTGCAAATGCGTACACACAGGTAGTTGCTCAGGATGATGACAGTCTGCAGTTTTCCGTGCGTGCAACCGCGGGATCAGCAGCAAATATCCGTCTGCTTTCTGACGGTTACATTCAGATGGCGATCGCACAGGCGGATCTGACTGACGATGCGTACCACGGAACCGGAGATTTTAACAAAAAACCACTGCACGGTTACAGTGCGGTAGCAGCTTTGTATACCGAAGCCTGCCAGATCGTTGTCCGTGCGGATTCTGACATCCACAGTGTGGATGATCTGCTTGGCAAAAAAATAAGTATCGGTGAGGAAGAGTCCGGAACTGAGCGAAATGCAAAACAGATCCTTGAGGCTTATGGTCTTTCTGATGAACTGGCAGACTGTGAAAATCTGGATTACACCCAGGCAGCAGAGGCACTTGTTTCTGAAAAAATCGATGCCATGTTCTGTACTGCCGGTGTACAGACAACCGTTATCGAGGAGCTGACCCGTCAGCGCGGCATCCGTCTGCTGTCACTTGATGAGACACATATTCAGAAACTGATGGCAGCGTATGATTTCTATACACCGTATACAATTCCGGTGTATACATACAGCGGACAGTCTGAGGAGGCAACAACCGTTGGTGTGCAATCACTTCTGCTTGTCAGTGATGAGCTGAGTGATAAAACAGTGGAAACTCTGACCGAACAGTTATTCAGCCGCAAGCAGGATATTCAGTATTCCCTGCCGCTGGATCTTCAGTTGGATGAAACCAGTGCGACGGAAAATGTGACAATTCCATTCCATGACGGAGCTGCGGCTTATTACGAAAAACATGGAATCACTGTGAATGAGTAAAAAAGGTACTTGTTGATAAGTTTGAAAGGATTTTTATGGAACTACATTTAGATATGTATCAGACCCTTGCCATTGCGGTACTGGTTCTGTTACTTGGTAGATTTTTGAAGAAAAAAATTAATTTTCTGGAAAAATTCTGTATTCCGGCGCCGGTCGTTGGTGGTTTGCTTTTTGCAATCCTGACCTGCGTACTATATGGAACCGGAATCGCAGAAGTTTCCTTTGATGATACGTTGCGAGAAGTCTGCATGGTATTTTTCTTTACTTCTGTAGGATTTCAGGCAAACCTTAAAGTTTTAAAAAGCGGTGGTAAATCGCTGATCGTGTTCTTAGGACTGGTTGTAGGACTGATCCTGTGTCAGAACTTCCTGGCAGTAGGAATGTCAAAAGTCCTGAACCTGGATCCGTTGATTGGTCTGTGTACCGGTTCTATCCCGATGGTTGGAGGACATGGTACCGCGGGTGCTTTCGGACCGGTTCTGGAAGATTTTAATGTCTCCGGTGCAACGACATTGTGTACAGCAGCGGCAACTTTCGGTCTGATCACCGGAAGTCTGATCGGTGGTCCGATCGGTAAATCTCTGGTGGAGAAAAAGAACCTGATCACCACCGCAGTAGCAGAGGATGACAGCCTTCTGGTAGAGGATGAGAAAAAACATACCCGTCATACTTCCATGTATGCGGCAGCTGTATTTCAGCTGATCCTTGCTATTGGTCTGGGAACAATTTTCTCATGGCTTTTGACAAAAACAGGTATGACATTCCCGATTTATATTGGAGCTATGATTGCGGCAGCGTTGTTTAGAAATATTGGAGAATATTCCGGTAAGTTTACAATTTACATGGGTGAGATTAACGATATCGGTGGTATCTGTCTGTCCCTGTTCCTTGGTATTGCCATGATTACACTGAAACTGTGGCAGCTGGCAGCACTGGCATTGCCGTTGGTAATCCTGCTGTCCGTTCAGGTACTTTTGATGTTTATCTTTGCCAGATTCATTGTATTCAACGTTATGGGACGTGATTACGATGCGGCAGTACTTGCAGCCGGAACCTGCGGATTTGGTATGGGTGCGACACCGAATGCCATGGCAAACATGCAGGCAATCTGCGACCGTTATGCACCATCCGTAAAGGCTTATCTGATCATTCCGCTGATCGGAAGTCTTTTCGCAGACTTTTTGAACAGTCTGATCATTACATTCTTTATCAATTTGCTGTAACTTTAACTTATAATAAACACAAACATATTACTTTGGAGGAAACTCTATGTTTTGGAAAAAGAAAAAACAACAGGACGGTAAGAAAACAACACACGAATCCTATGATGTAAAATATGAAAATCTGGCAGTTCCGGAGGTACATACTGAACCGGAAGTGGAAGATGAAGAGGGCGAAGAAGAACAGGATTCCATCACTTATGAATCTGTGGCGATCCCGGAGATTCATATTAGAAAAAAGAAAAAATAAAGAATTGTGCTGAAAATGATATCTTTAAGATGGTATAAGAAAAATGCTTATACTTATTGCAATTAAAGTGGTGCAGTGCTATAATATCGTCAATCAACAAGGGCGTGATGTTGAAAAACGTCAGATAATTGCTGGGTTGAAATTTTGCAGAAGTTCATCTGTAAAACACGATAAGAGAATAAGAAAAAGGGGAGCTTGCCGACAGCAGGCTGAGAGCGGACTAAGTGGTCTGGACCCGTAACCTGATTTGGATAATGCCAACGTAGGGATATAGCGGATGCAGTATTTTTTGTATTGTTTATAAAGCGGATATACCGATTTTGGTGTATCCGCTTTATTGTTGTAAAAGGATGTGCCCTTGAAAAGCGTGAGTGTGAATCGCAAAGTAGTACATTTTGAAATTTTAGTTGTTATAGAGAAGTATGTTTTAAAAAGATGATTATAAAATCATACAACTATGTATTTCTTGAGAATAGATTGTTTTTTAAGGAGAAAAGAGAAATGTTAGGAACATGTCTGGAAAACGTAAGAACACAGGTACCTCTGGTACACAACATTACAAATTATGTCACCGTCAACGATGTGGCAAACGTATTATTAGCCTGTGGTGGAAGCCCGATCATGGCAGATGAAGCAGAAGAAGTAGAAGATATCACTACAATTTGTGGTGGTTTGAATATCAACATCGGTACCTTAAATAAACGCACGATCGCGGGAATGTTACTTGCAGGAAAACGTGCAAATGAGCTGGGACACCCGGTTTTACTTGATCCGGTTGGCGCAGGCGCGTCCGCACTTCGTACCAACACTGCCATTGAACTGATGGATACCTTACATCCAACCGTGATCCGTGGAAATATTTCCGAGATCAAGACACTGGCATCCGGCAGCGGTACTACAAAAGGTGTAGATGCAGATGTGGCAGACGCTGTGACAGAGGACACTTTGGATCAGGCAGTTGCCTTTGTGAAAAATTTTGCAAAGCAGAGTGGTTCTATCGTGGCAATTACCGGCGCGATTGATCTGGTGAGCGATGGAGAGAAATGTTATGTCATCCGCAACGGCAGACCGGAGATGGGAAAAATTACCGGAACCGGTTGTCAGTTATCCGGTGTGATGACAGCATATATTACCGCAAATCCGGATAATAAACTGGAAGCAGCAGCGGCGGCAGTCTGTGTGATGGGACTTGCCGGTGAGATCGGTTGGCGCAACATGCAGGAAGGCGATGGCAATTCCACTTATCGCAACCGTATTATTGATGCCATTTACAATATGAACGCGGAAACATTAGCGCAGGGGGCAAAATATGAAATTCAATAGAAATACATTGACAAAGGATCAGTTACTTTTATATGCAGTCACAGACCGCCACTGGTTAAACGGCAGAACCTTGCATTCTGTTGTAAAGGAGAGTCTGGATGGCGGAGTGACCTTTGTACAGTTAAGAGAAAAACAGCTGGATGAAGCGCATTTTATGGAAGAAGCAAAAGATTTGCAGGCGCTTTGCCGTGAATATAACGTACCATTTATCATTAATGACAATGTGGATATCGCACTGGCGATGGATGCAGACGGCGTGCATGTGGGACAGAGCGACATGGAAGCCGGAGATGTCCGTGCAAAATTAGGACCGGACAAAATTATCGGTGTGTCAGCACAGACCGTAGAGCAGGCGATTTTAGCAGAAAAACACGGCGCAGATTATCTGGGCGTCGGCGCGGTATTCCCGACCGGTTCTAAGGATGATGCGACAGAAGTGCCGCATGAGACGTTAAAAGCAATCTGTGAAGCGGTATCCATTCCGGTCATTGCCATTGGTGGAATCACACAGGAGAATGTATACACACTTGCTGGAAGCGGTATTTGCGGTATCGCTGTGATCAGTGCGATTTATGCACAGCCGGATATCAAGAAGGCAGCAGAAAATCTGAAAGCTGCAACCGAGAAGATGGTGAAAGCATGAGTCAGAAAAATGTGATGCAGGAGAATGTGTTTCAGAAAGATACTATGCAGACAGATGTGATGCGGGAGAATGCGTTTCAGAAAGATACAGTGCAGACAGATGTAGTTCAAGAGAATATGTGCAAGAAAGATGAAGCACAAAAAAATGGTATTCGTGGAGCAATTTTCGATTTGGATGGAGTGTTATTAGATTCTATGTCAGTTTGGAACGACCTTGGAGTGCGGTATCTGAAAAAACGTGGCATTGAGCCGGAAGATGGACTGGGTCAGATCCTGTTCTCTATGAGCATGGAGCAGGGTGCAGATTATTTAAAGGAGCAGTACCATTTGCCAGATACACCGCAGGAAATTTTAAACGGCATCGAGCAGATGATTCAGGATTTCTATTTTTACGAAGTGCAGCCAAAAGAAGGCGCAAAAGAGCTATTACAGTTTTTACAGAAGCAAAATGTAAAAATGATCACGGCAACTTCCAGTCCACGGGAGCATGTGACGAAAGCATTGCAGCGAATCGGTTTGTTTGATTATCTGGAGCAGATATATACCACCGGAGAAGTGGGAGAAAGCAAACATTCTCCGCTGATCTATCAACTGGCAGCAGAAAGCCTTGGCACAAAACCGGAAGAAACACTGGTTTTTGAAGATTCTCTGTATGCACTGAAAACTGCTAAAAAGGCAGGCTTTCGGGCAATCGGCGTATATGATGCTGACGGAGAGACGGATCAGGAGGGTGTGCGCCAGACAGGGGAATTATATTTAAAGCGGTTATCTGAGTTTGAGCAATATTGGACAAATTAGTAAATATCTGCGATAGGTCGGGGGCACCACTTCCTGTCGCATTAGAAAACGTATGCTGAACAAATAAGAGACAAATGAGAGGAGATTAAGTTTATGAGAACAGCAGTAACGATCGCCGGAAGCGATTCCAGCGGAGGCGCCGGTATCCAGGCGGATATCAAGACAATGATGGCAAATGGCGTATATGCCATGAGCGCGATCACTGCCCTGACCGCCCAGAACACGACCGGTGTCACAGGAATCTTAAACGCAACGCCGGAGTTTTTAGGGCAGGAACTTGATTGCATTTTTACAGATATTTTTCCGGATGCAGTCAAAATTGGAATGGTTTCTGAAAAAGAACTGATCTGCGTGATTGCAGAGAAATTAAAGCATTATCAGGCGAAAAATATCGTGGTGGATCCGGTGATGGTGGCGACCAGTGGAGCGCGCCTCATCAGTGAGGATGCTATTGATACCTTAAAACAGAAATTATTTCCGCTTGCCACTGTTTTGACACCGAACATTCCGGAGGCAGAAGTGCTGACGGGGATGAAAATCAAAAGTGCCGAAGACATGATCAAAGCAGCAGAGCAGATTTCAAAGGAATATGACTGTGCTGTGCTTTGTAAGGGAGGTCATCAGTTAAATGATGCCAACGACCTGCTTTTTGCCAACGGCAGCTATCACTGGTTCAAAGGCAAACGTATCGATAATCCGAATACCCACGGAACCGGATGCACACTTTCTTCCGCGATCGCATCCAATCTGGCAAAAGGTTATGATCTGCAAACGGCGGTAGAGCGTGCAAAGGAATATATTTCCGGCGCACTGGCAGCAATGTTGGATCTGGGGGCAGGAAGCGGACCGATGGATCACGGATTTGCCATTGAAAATGAATTTACGAAAGAACAGGGGGAGTAAGTGATGGAAAAGAGAACTTCCCTTTTGGAAAACGGACTGATCTGGTTTGGCGCGGGCGTATCCATTGCTGAAATTCTGACAGGAACCTATTTTTCTTCTTTAGGATTTCAAAAAGGTCTGGCAGCGATTTTGATCGGACATGTCATTGGTTGTGTCATGCTGTTTCTGGCAGGTGTGATCGGTGGAAAAAGCCGTCTCAGTGCCATGGAGACTGTAAAAAGCAGCTTCGGAAATAAAGGTGGTCAGTTTTTTGCCATTTTAAATGTCCTTCAGCTGGTAGGATGGACCGCTATCATGATCTATGATGGAGCTTTGGCAGTAGACGGCATGGTTTCGACCGGAAGATGGCTCTGGTGTCTGATCATTGGCGCACTGATCGTTGTGTGGATTTTGACCGGCATTACAAATCTTGGAAAAATCAATACCGCAGCGATGGTACTGCTTTTTATTCTGACATTGGTTTTGTGCAAAGTAATTTTTTTTGACGGAAATGTCATTCAAAGTACCGCAGACGACAGTCTTTCCTTTGGAGCAGCGGTGGAACTTGCTGTGGCAATGCCGCTTTCCTGGCTTCCACTGATCAGCGATTATACAAGAGAAGCGGAAAAACCGGTAAAAGCAACGGCAGTCAGTGCCATTGTATACGGCATTGTAAGCTGCTGGATGTATGTCATCGGAATGGGAGCAGCGCTGTTTACCGGAGAATCTGACATTGCACAGATTTTACTGAAAGCGGGACTCAGTATTGCCGGTCTGCTGATCATTGTTTTTTCTACCGTAACTACCACGTTTCTGGATGCGTATTCTGCCGGGATTTCCAGCGAATCCATTTTCAGTAAAATCAAAGGAAAATACGCCGCTATTGTGGTGACGATCATTGGAACTGTGGGAGCGATTTTGTTCCCGATGGACGATATTACAGATTTTCTGTATCTGATCGGATCGGTATTTGCACCGATGATCGCAATTCAGATCGCAGATTTCTTCCTGTTGCACAGGGACAGACGTAAAAATGCTTTTGACTGGCGCAATCTCATCATCTGGGTGATCGGTTTCGTTCTTTACCGACTGCTCATGCGGGTGGATCTGCCAGTTGGAAATACATTGCCGGACATGGTGATCACGATTGTGATCTGCGTGATCGTCGGCAAAGTTGTGGGTGAGAAATCCACAGAAAAATAGAGTCAAACATAGGTGAGACTTAAGATACGATTCAGGTCAGTATGAGATTCTTTTACGAAAGAAAACTTATTAACGGACAAAAGATTCGTAAAAACAGGAAAAAGAAAAAAGGAGGTTGAGAGTAAATGAAACAGAGTGACACAGTGAAAAAACTTGCGATGGCGGGGGTTCTGACAGCAGTTGCTGTTGTCGGCAGTCTGCTCAGTTTTCCGATTTTTGGAAGCAAATGTGCACCGGTACAGCATATGGTAAATATTCTGGCAGCGGTTGTACTTGGTCCGGGATGGGGCGTTGGTATTGCATTTTGTGCAAGTCTGATCCGTAATCTTCTGGGACTGGGAAGCCTGATGGCATTTCCGGGAAGTATGATCGGTGCATTGTGCTGCGGACTGGTTTATATGGTCTGCAGAAAACTGTGGCTGACCTGCATCGCAGAAGCGTCCGGAACAGGAATTCTTGGCGGACTTGCAGCTTATCCGGTTGCAAAACTGCTGATGGGACTGAATCCAGGTGGATTGTTTGTATACATTGTGCCATTTCTTGTTTCCACAGTCGTAGGAAGTATTCTGGCTTATTTTCTGGTAACAGCGCTGCAAAAAGGCGGCGTGATCAGTCAGATACGGCCGGAACGTACATCGGTTTTGAAAAAATCATGATGTATTAGTAGGTAATGCATGGCGGCAAATTGGGGGCACCACCTTTTGTCGCATAAGAAAAATGTTGTGGGCATAAACAGTCATTCATGAAAGAAGGAGAAAAAATGAGAAATTACACAACACAGATGGACGCAGCAAGAAAAGGAATCGTAACACCGGAAATTGAGGCGGTTGCGAAGAAAGAACACATGACGTCCGAGGCGCTGATGAAGCTGGTAGCAGAGGGTAAAGTAGCCATCTGCGCAAACAGGAATCATACCTGCTTGAATCCGGAGGGAGTCGGCAGCATGCTGCGTACCAAGATCAACGTAAATCTGGGGGTATCCAGAGACTGTAAAGATTATGATATCGAGATGCAGAAAGTAATGAGCGCGGTAAATCTGGGCGCTGAGGCGATCATGGATCTGTCCAGCCACGGAAATACACAGCCATTCAGAAGAAAGCTGACAAGTGAATGTCCGGCAATGATCGGTACGGTTCCGGTATACGACAGCGTCATCCACTATCAGAGAGATCTGGCAACATTGACTGCCAAAGATTTCGTTGATGTGATTCGGATGCATGCCGAAGATGGAGTGGATTTTGTGACACTCCACTGTGGAATTACAAGAAAGACCATTGAACAGATCAAAAAACATAAACGTAAAATGAATATCGTAAGCCGTGGCGGAAGTCTGGTATTTGCATGGATGAGCATGACCGGAGAGGAAAATCCGTTTTACGAATACTACGATGAAATCCTTGATATCTGCGAGGAATACGATGTGACCATTTCTCTGGGCGATGCCTGCAGACCGGGTTGTTTGGCAGATGCCACCGATGTATGTCAGATCGAGGAGCTGGTAAGACTTGGAGAGCTGACCAAGAGAGCATGGGATCACAACGTACAGGTTATGGTAGAAGGCCCTGGCCATGTGCCGCTTGATCAGGTAGCTGCAAATATGAAAGTACAGCAGAGCATCTGCATGGGCGCACCGTTCTATGTATTAGGACCGATTGTAACCGATATCGCACCGGGTTATGACCACATCACAAGTGCCATTGGTGGCGCTGTGGCAGCCATGAACGGCGCAGCATTCCTGTGTTATGTCACACCGGCAGAGCATCTTGCACTGCCGAATGTCGATGATGTAAAACAGGGAATCATCGCATCCAAGATCGCAGCGCATGCCGCTGACATTGCAAAAGGTGTTCCGGGTGCCCGTGACATCGACGACAAGATGGCAGAGGCGCGCCAGAAACTTGACTGGGAAGCACAGTATGCGTGTGCACTGGATCCGGAGACTGCCAGAGCGATCCGCGACAGCAGAAGCCCGGAAGAAGATCACAGTGACACATGTAGTATGTGTGGAAAATTCTGTGCAGTGCGCAGTATGAATAAGGCACTTGCAGGGGAGTATATTGATATTTTATTTTAAAAACATTGACAAATCGTTCTCATTAAGAGATTCTTTTAAGGAACTTCGTGAGGGAGTAGTTTGCACAGTAAGAATTGTGTGATTTGTCAACAACCTGTTTATCGTTTTTAGGATAATCTGGCAAATCTTAATGAATGAGACTCATGTATGTCAATAGGGATTAATTTTTAATTCTATGGCATACATGGGTCTCTTTTTTTGGACGCAGGTCGCAAAGCGACTGCGTTCGTGAGCAAGTAGCGAAAGCGGATTGCGAATGTCCGCTTTACAAATAATATGACAGTACACAGAAATTTTCCGGCGGAGTTGCAGGAAAATTGGATTGCAATATGCAATAGAAGATGAAAAAATTGTGCATGAAACCGAGCGGTCAGATGAAAGATAAAAATACAATATGGAGGAATTGATTTATGGGTTTCTTAGAACTGGCACTGATCGGTGTCGGTCTTTCTATGGATGCGTTTGCAGTATCGATCTGTAAAGGCTTAAGCATGCGAAAAGTAGATAAAAAATATATGCTTGTGCTGGCGGCATTTTTTGGAGGATTTCAGGCACTGATGCCGACACTGGGATGGTTTCTTGGAAGCCAGTTTCAGACTTACATTACAGCAATTGACCACTGGATCGCATTTATTTTACTTACTTTGATCGGTGGAAAAATGATTTTGGATGTAATCAAAGAAAAAGGAGAAAACGAGGAAGTCTGTCCGGACGACAGTGTGCGTATCGATCTGAAGGAATTTTTTCTGTTGGCGGTTGCTACAAGTATTGATGCACTGGCTGTCGGCATCACATTTGCATTTCTGCAGGTAAAACTGGCATCTTCCGTTACAATTATCGGATGCATTACGTTCTGTTTTACGATTGCAGGTGTGCTGATCGGAAATGTATTTGGAACAAAATTCAAAGACAAAGCAACGATTCTTGGTGGCGTGATTTTAATCGCAATTGGTGTAAAAATTTTGCTGGAACATCTTGGAATTTTTGGGTGATAAACCGTTCGTCTGGTTAAATCTTATAGAAACAGATATGGCATATAACATCAACGCCAAAGCCTGTGCTGTTTGGAGATTGATGTAAAATAAAAACATTGCGTATGTTATAAATAGCATGCAGCAGGAAAGGAAAAAGTTATGGTATTAGCAATTATAGGTGTCATTATTGGATTTGTGTTACTGGTTAAAGGTGCAGATTTTTTTGTAGAGGGCAGTGGCTCTGTGGCAAAGAAGTTTAATGTTCCGGTTTTTATCATTGGAATGACCATCGTGGCCATGGGAACCAGCGCACCGGAATGTGCGGTCAGTATTTCGGCATCACTTCAGGGAAGTAATGGAATGGCAATCAGTAATGTGATTGGATCCAATATATTTAATCTTCTGGTTGTCTGCGGTGTCTGCGCATTGTTCCAGCCGCTGGTAATCAAAAAAGCAACTTTAAAAAAGGAGTTCCCTTTTTCTGTCTTAGCGGCAGTCATTCTTGGAATTATGGGATTTCTTGGAATGACAGTTGGACATGCAGACGGAATCATTCTGGTTGTAATTTTTGCATTTTTCCTGTACTGGATGGTACTGTCAGCGAAAAAATCTATGCAGGCAGGAGAAGATGTGGAAGCAGAAGAAATTAAAGATCTGCCAGTATGGAAATGTCATCGGTTCCAATATTTTTAACATCCTGTTGGTAGGCGGACTGGCATCCGCAATCAGCCCGATTGGGGTAAATATGAATAACATTATTGATATTGTATTACTGATTATCATCAGTCTGTATATCATGATTCTTGTATGGAAAAAACAGCTTCTGACACGTGCAGGCGGCATGAGTATGCTGGTGATCTATGCTGCGTATATGGTTTACATCTGCGCCAGAGAAGTGCTGTAGTATATTTATGATGCCAGTAAGCCTGAAACCAGGATATGCATCTTGTCGCAGTTAATAAAAAGTTTATAGAAAACTCCTTGTTTCACAGGAGAATTGCGGTATAATATAGGAAAAGTTAAAATAATTGACGCAAATTTTGAGCGCAAAATTAGAAAGGGGTTTTGAAAATGGCTTTTTTTGACAAATTAGGAAACACAATTTCTGCAGCAGGAAAAACAGGCTTAAGCAAAGCAAAGGAGATTAAAGATACAGCGAAAATTACATTAGATATTCAGGAACGTGAAGGAGCAATTCGCAAATTGTATCAGGATCTTGGACAGGCTTACTATCATGCCCATAAAGATGATGAGAATCCGGAATACGAGCAGGTTGAAGAAATCAAAGCCGCTTTTGAAGAAATTGGAGAATTAAAAGCTGCAAAAGATGGTATCCGCGGAATCAGAAGATGTCCGGAATGTGGTAGTGCTGTTGCAGATGATGCCAATTTCTGTGCATCCTGTGGTGCAAAATGTGAGAAACCGGAGCCGGAAGTATACGAAGGCGAAGTGGTAGATGCTGAGGAGGAAGCAGCTGAGGAGTCAACTGAAACTGAGACAGAAGACGAACCGGTAGCTGAGGAAGCATTTGAGGATGAGGATAAAACAGAAGCATAAATTCTGCTTTTGCATAGAAAAAAAATTGAACTAATCGGCTGATCATTTTCAGCAGTTTAAAAAGAGCTTTCGCTTATGCGAAAGCTCCTTTTGGATTTGATAGGAAATTCACCGTAATTTCCTATCAAATAAAAGCGCGTCTTTTTTGCATTCTGGAACTTACTTTTTCAATTTCAAGCCATCGTGGAATGCTTCGCCTACACGTTCGGTAACCTTATAGTAGCCGTGTGTGTAAGGATCAAATGCGATAGCATTGACCAGTGACATATCGACTTTACCATTTACCATGATGCTTTCATCAGCAGTGACATTGACTACCTTACCGATGGCACCGCAGCCGTATGTATTGTCCTGATATTCGATGAATTTACATTCAAGACAGAGTGGAAACTCATTAATGATCGGAGCATCTACGGTTTCAGCTTTGCTGGCGGTCAGGCCGCTGCGGGCAAATTTATCTGCAACTTTATTGCCGGACTCTACGCCGAAATAATCTGCTTCTACCATGTGTGCAGCATCTGCAATGCTGACGGTAAATCCGCCACGTGCTTTGATATTCTGCACGGTCTTATGGGTTTCAGTAAGATTCAGTGCAACGGTGTCCTGTGCCTGCATGGTACCCCAGGCAGCATTCATTACATTTACACTGCCGTCTTCGTTATAAGTTGCAACCATCAGAACCGGCATAGGAAAAATGCCTTCTGTGATGTTCAGTTTTGTTCTCATGTGATAATACCTCCTTGAAATCTGTTTGACAGTATGATTTATCCTGCTTATAATTATATCCGTGTAATTTATAAATTCAAGTACTGGCAAATAAGACAGGTACTATCCAAGGAGAAAGTATTATGATACAAAATTACATGAAAAACGCCAATTTTGAAGATACAGGATTTGCCTATACATTGTCCCTGATTTCCGGAAAGCATAAGATGGTTATTCTATACTGCCTGATGGAGTTTAAAATAGTGCGATTTAATGAATTGAAACGATATTTAAAAAAGATTTCTGATAAGACTCTCAGCACGAATTTAAAAGAGCTGGAAGCAGACCGTCTGATTATCAGAACCGAGTATCCGCAGATTCCACCCAAGGTTGAGTACAGCCTTTCAGAAAGGGGAAAGTCATTGATGACCGTACTGGATCAGCTTTGTATTTGGGGAGAAGAGAACCGGTTAAAGAAATGATAGATTTATGAACGGAAACGAAAAAATATAAACAGGATTCTTCTTTAGAGTTTCTGCATGGATCGAGCTGAGGATAGTAAAAAGTTAACGAATACTACAAAAATATTTTTGACCATCAAAGGAGACATTCTTGAACAATGTCTCCTTTTTAAAATTTTTAAAAAAATTAGCACTCACCTATTGACACGGCTAATAATAGGTGATATAGTACAGATAGAACAAAGGAAGAGAGATAAAAAGAAAGAAGAAAAGTTCCGAAGATCTCAAATCCAATGGTCAAAGCAAACAACACTTCGGATTCTCCGAATGTGCAGAATATATCAGATGAGAGATGACTCCCACCTCTATAGGTAGTGAGCAACAAGATTATATCAGTGTTGGGATTCAATCTCCCATCTGGTATAGCCTCCGGCAGGATTGCAGAGATGCACAGAAAAATATGTCATGCGTTGCATGACGTGCATCTCGCGACAAGAATGCCGAGGGCATTCTTGAATGATTTACTGAAAGGAGTAATGACTTATGATGATGCCTAGAATTTTTGGAGAAAACTTATTTGATGATTTTATGAACGACTTTGCATTCCCGGATTTTACAGACAGTGCAAATATTGAGAAAGCTTTGTATGGTAAACACGCAAAGAACCTGATGAAGACAGATGTCAAAGATACCGAGAACGGCTATGAAGTAGATATTGATCTCCCGGGCTTCAAGAAAGACGAGATCACAATGAAACTGGAGAACGGTACATTGACCGTCAGCGCAGCAAAAGGTCTTGACAAAGACGAAGAGAACAAGGAGAAAAAATATGTAAGACGTGAGCGTTATGCAGGCAGCATGAGCAGAAGCTTCTATGTTGGTGAGCACGTTGACGTTGAGGATATCCATCCGAAATATGAAAATGGTATCTTAAGCTTCGTAGTTCCGAAAAAGGAGCAGAAAGCGGTAGAAGAGAAAAACAAATTTATATCCATTGAAGGTTAATGTGAATTTTCAATAAAAATCTTGAATGAACTCTCCCTGAGTAGATCCCCGGCAGGACGTAAAAATCCCGCCGGGGATTTTTTGTTTGCAAATTGTTTTGTTAAGCAGCTATTACAGAAAGGCAGATTTATTGATGTAATGATATGGGTGAAAGACAATGATTTTATTGCCCGCAAAACGTATGTTTGGTATAATGGAATACAAACGCGCAGTCGGAAAGGCTGCACATGTAGTATGGGAAAAATTGCAATTCAGAAAGGACAGGCATCATATGAAGTTTTTTCATTTATCAGACCTTCACATCGGATTAAAACTGATCAACCGTGATCTGCGGGAAGATCAGGAATATATTTTGCATCAGATCACGGAGCTTGCGGTGCAGGAACAACCGGACGCACTGGTGATCGCCGGAGATATTTATGACAAAGCGGTTCCATCGGCAGAAGCTATGGAAGTGTTGGATGGATTTATCTCTGAATTGACGGAAAAATTGCCGGATCTGGTCATCATGATAATCAGCGGAAACCATGACAGTGCCATCCGTGTAAACTGCTATCGAAATGTGCTGGCGCGGCAGAATCTTCATATGATCGGTATGCCTCCGGTTCGTCCGGAAGAATGGATGGAAAAAATTGTATTGCAGGATGCATACGGACCGGTAAATTTTTATCTACTGCCATTTGTCAAACCATCTATGGTAAAACAGATTACGGGAACAGATGAAAAGGGAAATAATTTGTCTTACAATGAGACAATCCGACGTTTGATCGCGCGGGAAGATATCAATGAATCAGAGCGGAATGTGTTTGCTAGTCATCAGTTTTATTTGCCGGTTGGAAAGGATGCAGATGAGATTGAGCGTATGGATTCGGAGATCCGCACTGTGGGAAATATTGATGAAGTGTCTGCGGAAGTATTGCAGGTGTTTGATTATGCCGCATTGGGACACATTCATAAACCAATGAAAGTGGGAAGTGAATATTATCGTTATTGCGGTACGCCATTGGCTTGCTCCGTCAGTGAGGCAGGACAGGAAAAAGGTGTGATTGAAGTAGAACTTGGAGCAAAAGGCGAGGTGCAGACACGGGTGCTTCCGTTAAAACCGTTGCGTGAGATTAAGGTTTTGAAAGGAAGTACAGAGGAAGTGCTGGCGCAGTCCTGCGTGGATTATGTATCTGTAACACTGACAGATCAACCGGATTTTGACACGCAGGATCGGATTCGTGCAGCGTTTCCATATTTATTAGAAATCCGTCGGGAAATGCTGACGCAGCGGGAATATGCGGAGGCATGGAAAGCGCAGGAAAAAATTGATCCATTTGACACCTGTTGTTCATTTTTAGGTGATACTACAGATGAGGAAAAAGAGATTTTACAGGATGTGGTGAACACGGTGTTTACGGGAGGTGCGGCAGAATGAAACCATTGAAATTAACGATGCAGGCGTTTGGCTCCTATGTAAAACCGGGAACCATTGATTTTGAAAAGCCGGAGCAGAATTTATTTCTGATCACGGGCGATACAGGTGCGGGTAAAACAACAATTTTTGATGCGATTGTGTTTGCCCTGTATGGGGAAGCAAGTTCCGGCACAAATAAAAAAAGCGGAAACGAATTGCAGAGTCAGTATGCAAAGCCGGAGTTAGATCCTTTCGTGGAGTTGACATTTTCCGAAGGGGATGGCGCCAGCCGACAGGTTTATACGGTGAGAAGAACCCCGCGGCATATCCGTCCGTTGAAACGTGGAACCGGAACGAAAGAAGAAAAAGAGACCGTTTCACTGATTTTACCGGATCAGACAGAATTTTCCCAGAATAAGAAGGAAACGGATGAGAAACTGGTGGAGATTCTGGGACTGACCAAGGGACAGTTTATGCAGGTTGCTATGATCGCCCAAGGGGAATTTATGGAATTGCTGCGGGCAAAATCCGATGAGAAAAAAGTGATTTTCCGAAAACTGTTCAACACGGAGCCGTATCAGAAAATTGTGGAGGAACTTGGACAACGCCGCAAGGAAAAACAGCAGGAAATCGCCGTGATCCGTACCGAGTGCCAGACGGAAGCCGGGCATATCGAAATTCCGGAACAGTATGAGCGTGCGGACATCGTGCAGGAAATCAAAGAAAAAGTGATCCGTTCGGAACAGTTTCTTGTGACCGATATGGAGCAGCTGCTGGAAGAACTGGAGCAGTTGTGCGCATATTTGCAGGAAAAGCAGCAGGAGATCAAGGCGCAGTTGCAGGCGGCAGAGCAGGAACGAAACCAGGCGCAGGAGAAGTTTGCCAAAGCAGAACAGCTTTTACAGGTGTATCAGCAGCTGGAGCAGGCAAAGACTGTTCTGGACGAATGCAAAGCGGAGGCAGAGCAGATGCAAAAACAGGAACTGTTGACCGGACAGATTCGCAGTGCTTATGAGATTCAGAGTGGTTTTAAACGTTTGCAGGATAGCATGCAATTAATTGAAAACACCGAAAAAGAACTGCAAAATTGTGAACAGCAGCTGCCAGAATTATTGAAAAATGTACAGGAAGCAGCCGAACAGGAAAAAACAGCCGGAGCGGAACAGCAGAAGCAGAATGCGGCATACAACCGTGTGGCAGAGCGCGTCAATCAGGCATTGGAAACTTTCCGGAAGATTGCAGATGTGACAGCGCAGATACAGAAAAAAGAAGCGGAGCAGAAGTCAGCAGAACAGGAAGCAAAACAGGCAGAAGAAAAGCAGAAACAATTAGAGTCACAGATTCAGCAGTGGAAAGCGCAGGAGGAAGCTAAAAAAGATGCGCCGACGAATCTGGCTTACTGGGAAAATCAGAAAAAAGAAGCAGAAGCATTAGCAGAGGAAGTGCAGGAGGCAAAGAAACTGCATGCGGAATCGACAAAGCAGAAGAAAATCGTAGAAGCTGAGCAGAAAGAATTTTCGGATGCAAGCAAGAACTATCAGGAAGCACACGACAGATACGAAACCATGCGTCAGATCTTTTTTAACATGCAGGCGGGACTGCTCGCAAAGGAACAGTTAAAGCCGGGGCAGCCATGCCCGGTGTGCGGTTCCGTGGAGCATCCAGCTCCCTGCGAACTGGCAGAGGAACACAGCGAGATCACCCGGGAAAAACTGGATGAGATGAGTCTGGAAATTGAAAAACTGCGGGCAGAGCAGGAGACATGTGCACTGAGGGCACATGCAGCAGGCGCGCTGGCAGAGGAAAAAGAACTGATTGCAAAAAATGTGGTTGAAAAGTTGTTCGGACATATGCAGGACAGCTTGCAAGAAATTCCGGAAATGATGGAACTTGCCCTGGCAGAGGCGGTCGTAGATGCCAGTCAGAAAGAACTGGAATTAGAAGGAAAAGAACTGCTGGCAGATGTGAAACTGCTGGAAAAGGTGCAAAATCAGTTACAGAATGCAGAAGCTGAAAAAGTGCAGCTGGAAGAAGCATTACAGAAAGCAAAGGAATATCAGCAGAGCGTACAGACAGAGCTTGAGAGCAGCCGTGCGGTATTAAAAAATCTCACCGGTTTGCTTACCTTTGCATCAAAAGAAGAGGCAGAGCGTGAGTTAGAAAGCGTAAATGAAGCCAAGATGCAAGCGGATGAAGCCTATGCGAAGGCAGCGAAGCTGACGGAGCAGGCGCGACAGACGCTGGATCAGGTGCAGGCGCTGGAACACCGCTATCGGGAGGAACTCCCGAAGCTGGTGGAAGCGCGGAGGCAGCGCCAGACGGAATACAAGGCATTGTTGACGGAACGTGATCTGACGGAAGAAAAATGGCAGGAACTGACACAGAAGTATACTGCAAAAGACGCAGAAATGTTTCAGCAGGAAATCAATGTCTACAAAGAAAAACTGGCGCGGGCGCAGGGCATCTACACTTCTGCAAAAGAGCAGATCGGAGAGCAGCCAAAACCGGATCTGGAAGCAATCATGCAGAAGCGTGAAGAAGCTGAAAATCAGTTGCAGAACCTGAGAAACGAACAGGAGCAATGGAATCAGTATACACGGACTGACTGTGCAGCTTATGATATTTTGAAGCCAAAAATGGAAAACCGTGCGCAGATTCTGGCGCAGCATCAGCGAATCAATGAACTGTATAATCGACTGGCGGGTAATATCAGCGGTTCCCGCATGGATCTGGAAACCTTTGTGCAGCGGCAGTATCTGGAGAAAATTCTGTATGCGGCAAACCGGCGTTTCCTGGAAATGTCTGCGGGACAGTTTGAACTGCGGATGTATGATCTGGAAAAAGCCGGTGAGGGACGAAATCACGGTCTTGATCTGATGGTATATTCTGCTGTGACCGGAAAGGTACGGGAAGTGCGGACGTTATCTGGCGGAGAATCCTTTATGGCGGCATTGTCGCTGGCACTTGGTATGGCAGATCAAATTCAGGAAAGCTCTGCGGCAATTCATCTGGACGTGATGTTTATCGATGAGGGATTTGGTTCTCTGGATGAAAATTCCAGAAATCAGGCAGTGCGTGTGCTGCAGGAGATGGCAGGCGGAAGCAAACTCATCGGTATCATTTCCCATGTGACGGAGTTAAAGCAGGAGATTGACGATCAGCTTATCGTAAGTAAGGATGAAAACGGAAGCCATGTGCGTTGGCAGATCAGTTAAGCATATTGCAGTAGACAGAGTTGATTCTTAAAATTTCAGGTTGTATGCAAAATAATTAAGTGTTCAACATTTTTTAATGATTCAATAATATCAATAATAATCCCGGAGGTTTTATGTTAAAATCCCCGGGATTAGTTGAAAAATAACAGGAATATCGGTATTATGTTATAAGATGTGCATAAATCATGCAAACAAATAAAGGGAAGCAGATGAATGCAAAAACAACCATGATAGTGGTACTTTTTGAAAACAATATTTATAGTATTTATATAAGCAAAAGATAAGTAAAAACAGAATATTTTACAGGAGGAACAGAACATGAAAGTTTTAATGTTAAATGGCAGCGCAAAAGCCAATGGAAATACATACAGATCTTTACTGGAAGTAGGAAAACAGCTGGAAAAAGAAGGCATTGAATATGAGATTTTTCAGATCGGTGGAGAGCCGGTGCGTGACTGTTTGGGATGTGGCCAATGTTCAGAAAAAGGATGCGTTTTTGACGATGATAAAGTAAATGAGTTTACTGCAAAAGCAAAAGAAGCAGACGGTTTTGTATTTGGAACGCCAGTATATTATGCACATCCAAGTGGACGGATCATGGCATTTCTGGACCGCGCATTTTACAGCAGTGGAGCATCTTTTGCGTTTAAACCGGGAGCATCCGTAGCGGTAGCACGTCGTGGCGGTACGACAGCATCTTTTGATGCAATGAACAAGTATTTTGGAATCTGTCAGATGCCGGTGGTCGGTTCTACATACTGGAATCAGGTTCATGGAGCAGTTCCGGGAGAAGCAGAAGAAGATGCAGAAGGTCTGCAGACCATGCGAAATCTTGCAAGAAATATGGCATGGATGCTGAAATGTTTTGAAGCAGGAAAGGCAGCAGGTGTGGCGTTACCGCAGACCGAACGTGATTATAAGACAAACTTTATCAGATAGATGATGCAGTTTAAATGGGAACAGTAGAAATGGGAAATATCAGTCTGCAAATTGTGGCAGCAGATGTCGGGAAACAGTTTTGATCTGATCCTGATGGACAGTAACCGGGTTGAAAAGACTAACAGGTTAAAGGGACGGGAAGAAAAATGGCGATTTTAGGAATTGATTTAGGGACAACGAATTCTCTTGGAGCAGTATACCGCAACGGGAAAGTAGAACTGATTCCAAACCGTTTTGGATCATTTCTGACGCCCAGCGTGGTCAGCGTGACAGAGGATGGCAGTGTTGTGACGGGGCAGATTGCAAAGGAACGTCTGATCACACATCCGAAGGATACTGCATTTTCTTTCAAAAAGAATATGGGAAGCGATCAGAAATACAACCTTGGCGGGAAAACATTTTTGCCGGAGGAATTGTCCGGGTTTATTGTCAGTGCCATTGTGGAGGATGCAAAGGCATATCTGGGTGAAGAAATCAAGGATGTGATTATATCCGTTCCGGCCTATTTTCACGATAAACAGCGTGTGGCAACGAAACGTGCGGGTGCGTTGGCCGGTGTCAATGTAAAAAGAATTGTAAATGAGCCGAGTGCGGCAGCATTGGCTTCTTATTTTGATACACAAAATGAGCAGCTTTTTCTGGTGTTTGACTTCGGAGGCGGTACACTGGATGTTTCTATTGTAGACTGCTTTGATACTATGGTAGATATTCTGGCAGTTTCCGGGGACAATCATCTGGGTGGCGATGATTTCAACGAAGCCGTTGCAGAAGGTTTCCTGAGAGAACATCAGCTTCAGCGGGGAAACTTAAGTGAAAAGGAGTACGCGATCCTGCTCCGTCAGGCGGAAAAATGCAAAATCGCCTTATCCACGGAGAAGGAAGTGAAAATGACTGCGGTGCTTGGCGGACAGACATATCAGAGCGTGTATACAAACGAGCGGATGATGCGGGAAAGTTCTGCCGTATGGAAGCGGATCCAGACGGTGCTTCGGCGTGCCCTGAGGGACAGTCGTGTGGAAGTGGAAGATATCGATGCCGTGATTCTGGCAGGCGGTTCCGGAAAGATGCCGCTGGTACAGTCTTACATGGAGCAGCTTTTTGATCAGACACCTCTGGTAACTGGTTTCAGTGATCAGCTGATTGCCCGGGGACTTGGACTGGTGTGCGGTGTCATGGAGCGTAAGGATGAAGTGAGGGATTATATTCTGACGGATATCTGCCCGTTTACGTTAGGTACCGGGGTGAATAATGAAGCAGATCCGAAACATCCATATATGAGTGCGATCATTGAGCGTAATTCTATTTTGCCATGTTCCAAAATACGCGGTTTTTCTACTGCTGCTGATTATCAGAGCGAAGTGAAAATTGAAATTTTGCAGGGAGAAGAACCATATGCGGAGGACAATGTGCAGCTGGGGGTGGTCACAGTTGCGGTTCCGAAGAAAAAGAAAGGTATGGAGTCGGTTGATGTCCGCTTCACTTACGATATTAACGGAATACTGGAAGTGGAAGTAACGGTTGTATCCACAGGAAAAAGTGTGAAAAAAGTGCTGTCTCAGAACATGGATGAAAAAGAGATTGCCAAACGGATGAAGCAGCTTGAAAAACTGAAAGTACATCCAAAAGATATGACAGAGAATCAACTGATTCTGGAGCGTTTGCAGGCACTTTATGAAGAAGCGTTACCTGAAACCAGAGACAGGTTGATGTATCATATCCGGAATTTTGAAAGTACTTTGGCGGAGCAGGATGCGCGCAGGATTCGGAAATATCGGGAATTTTTAGAACATATGATTGCGTCATTGGAGCATTATGATCCATTTGAGGGAAAACTGGATTTCCCTGAGTGGAGCGATGATGACGATGGCGAAACGTAATCTGTTTTAGATAAACGAATTGGAATCGTCAGACCAGAGATAGAAAGCGTCAATTACGATAAACAGATCAGAAAGAACAAGAAAACACAGACACTTTTGGAGGAGACAGTCAGATGTATGAATCAGAAGCGTATGAGATTTTACATATCAAACGGGGAAGTTCACAGGAGGAGATAAAGGAAGCTTATGCAGCTTTATCCAAAAAGTATCACCCGGAGGAGCATCCGGATGAATTTCAGCAGATCCATGAGGCATATATGACGCTGCGCAGACGGAGCCGTGGACAGAGAAGTGAACGACGAAATCCGGAGCAGGAACCCAAAACGATGGAAGCAGAAGATGCATCTGTTGGAGAAGCAGCAGAGAAAGTAACACCCAAAAGCAATCATCAGGGTACATTTTCAGAGGAAGAATTAGAAGGTACAGAACAGAATACGAATACTTCAGAGAAAAGTACAGATAGCACAGAAGCAGAAGCGCAGGGTGAATATCAGGAAGTGACAGAAGATTATGGCATAGAAGATTATGCGGAGAAAAATGCAGAAAATCAGACTGTATGGGAATCTCAGAGTGAATCTGCACAGCAGGATCCTGCGCTACAGTATGATTTTGACGAAGTAATTGAGGAAAATGAGCGGAAGGATGAGCAACGCTTGATCCTGCTGATTCAGAAAGCCCTGGTTGAGATGGAAATGTTGCTAAAACCACCATATTGCAACAAATTAAAGCTGTTTCAACAGTTTTTCCAGAAACCGGAATATCAGACCGCATTAAAGCAACCGGCGTTTATGGCATATTTTGCAGATATGCTGACAGATAGTCATCTCAAACCAATGATCTATGATCATATTATTGAGTATTATCGTTTCCGTGGACTGAACCCGGCGGATATGTACGAGGAAGCGGCAAAACTCTATTATGTACTGGATGATAAACGTGGGATGAAGAAAAAGAGAGCTGGATTCTGGCAGGGGGTTCTGCCGGTGGCAGCAATCGCCGGTATCCGCGCAGGTACACGATCAGCAAAACCGGGAACCGGTGCAGGAAATCTGTTTGGATTTCTGTTTGTTGTAGTGATCGTGATTGCATTGATGTTTATTTTATATCGTCAGTTGTATAAGAATCATTCCGGACTGTTTGCACAGGCGATGGTTGCGTTATTGTTGATGATTTCTCAGTTTGTCATACTGATGGGAGATTTTTATGCTCCACTGATGGGATCAGATGGGGGAACGGTACTTGCAGTATTCCTTTTCCTGATGGGAATTATCTGGATCATCGGTGTCGGAATCGTTGCGATCATCAAAAAAATGAGCAGTTTCAGGAGAAAAAAATAAGAAAAATATATCGTTCATGTCGTAAAAATGTCATTTCATGCAAATGGCATTTTTTTTTGTATATTTTGTTGTAGAATAGTGACAGAATGTAATGCTTTTTGTAATATTTCTGAAATATTGCGGATAAAGTACGACAAGAGGAAGGAGAGCTTATGAAATATTTAAAAAAGATTATGGCAGTGGCGCTGGCAGTGGGAATGGTATTTTCCGGCAGTGTTGTAGACGGAAGGGCATCGTCCTACAGGGTAAATAATTACTTCGATGAAGCAGCGAATACAACAATTGATGAGCTGTTTTTCTATGATGAAGATGCATACGGAAAAAAACTTGGTGTAACATACGAAAAAACATCTACAGAGTTTGTAGTGTGGGCTCCGGTTGCAACAGATGTAAAAGTTAATATCTATACAACTGGAAGTAATGAAGATGAAAATGCATTTAAAGTAGGCACATATGTGTTGGAAAAACTGCTTAGAAATGGAACATGGACCGGTGCATGGGAAATAACACTTGTAGGCAGATGGGATGACTATTATTATGACTATACAATTACAAATGCAAAAGATATTCGTTATGTGGATGTAAATGGAAACGTTAGTGGATCAACTTTTAATAAATATCAGACAGCAGATCCATATGGTGTTGCTGCCAGTAAAGACGGACAGAGGTCTTATATTATAGATCCGTCTACCGTATCTCCGGATGGTTGGAGCAATGACAGACATGTGTATGTAGATACAGCAAAGGCAAACACGGTTTATAAAGTAAGTGTGAAGAATTTTTCCGCAGATCCGGCTTCCGGTACAACAGGCGGCGGAAAATACAGTGCATTTACAGAAACGGGTGCAACGGTAAACAGTGCGGGTGAACTGGTGTCCGGTATTGATTATCTGAAAGAACTGGGTGTTACAACCGTACAGCTTGCACCGTTTGCAGATTTTGCTTCCACTGACGAATACGGGGAGTATGATATTCAGAACTTTAATGTTCCGGAAAGTTCTTATGCTTCGAAAAAGTCAGACAGCAAGACTGTTATAAAAGAATGCAAAGAAATGATTCAGGCACTGCACAAAGCCGGTATTTCTGTTGTGATGGAAATGCCATATACGCATACGGTTTCTCCGAAAGATTCTGTACTGGAGAAAACAGTTCCGGGATATTTTTATAGAATGGTATGGCGAGATAGTGCAAATGGTTATACCTATTATACAACTACGGATTATGATAATGAATGTGCGACCGAGCGTGCGATGTATCGGAATTATATTGTGGATTCCATGGCATACTGGGCAAAAGAATATCATGTAGATGGATTTTCTATTGATCTGATCAGTAACGTTAATACAAGAAGGGATAGAAACAGCACAAGAGAAAACGACTGGTTATCAGAAATAAAAACAGGACTGGCGAAGAAAGATTCCAATCTGGTGATCTGGGGTGACGACTATCAAAAAGCCGATCGCCAGAACAAAACTTCTCTCTATGATACGATCATCAACAATATCGGTGGCAGTGATTATGGAGAAAGAAACGAAAAAGCAGTAAAAATCTATAAACAGACAGCAGCAATGAAATATGCAACACCGGGAACCTTATATATGGATGCCGGAGAAGAAATGTGCAACAGTGTCAATGGAACATCACTGAAAGACAGTAATCTGGTTGAATGGCAGGATTCCGCAGAATTTGCCGATGTAGTATCTTATTACAGAGGTCTGATGGATATTCGAAAAGCATTCTCACCGCTTGCCAGGAGTCAGGATATAGCTTCCAAAGAGGCATATGTATTGACAAATACAACAAAAGCTACCGGTGAATGGAATAGCATGGCAGTATTAAATAACGAGACAGATGCTGCCAAACAGATTACTATTCCGAACGCAGATGCAGATTCTGAATGGGTAATTATTGCAAATGGCGAAAGTGCAGGTGTGGTATCTCTTGGAGAGATTTCCGGAGCTACTGTAAATGTACCGGCATATACCACAATGATCCTTGTAGATAAAGCAAGTTTTACAGGATCAGCTGTATCTACGACAAGAGGAAAAGTAGTTGTTCAGTATTTATTGAAAGACAGCAAGCAGCCATTACGTGAGGCAATTACACTTCAGGGTACACCGGGCACCGGTTATGAAGTACCTGCAAATATAAAGATTCCGTCCGGATATACACTTTTAAGCAAAGAAGGCAGTGAAAAAGGTAAGTATACAGCAGGAACCCAGACAGTCACTTATTATTACAGCACAATAGATGCGAATACTGTGGTAGACGGCATCAAAAATAATGGTACTTACTGTGAAAATGCAAAATTTAAAGTAACCTCTGCTGCTTATACTGAAGTGACAGTTGATGGCAAAAAACTGACCGCAGGTGAAGACGGTTACTATACTGTTTCAGCAGCAGATGGTGTACAGAAAATTGCGCTGTCAGACAAAGACGGATATAGTATTTATCTGACTATTACGGTAAATAAAAATCACACAACGGACAGTAGCGATTGTACAAAAGAATCTACCTGTTCTGTTTGTCATAAGACATTCCCGGCACAGGCAAGTCATAAGTTCGGTGATACGTGGTTAAAAGATGCCACCTATCATTGGAAAGTTTGCGAAAATGAGGGATGTAAAGCAACAAGTACAAAGACAAAACACAGCGGAACAGACGATGGTGACTGTACGACAGCTGTAACCTGTAAGGATTGTGGTCAGATCATTACAGAAGCAAAAGCAGAGCATACCTATGGCGAGTGGCAGTCCAATGGTGACGGCACACATACACGCAAGTGTACCGCACAGGGTTGTACAAAAGAGGAAACCAAAAATTGTACCGGTGGAGAAGCAAGCTGTACAAAGAAAGCAGTTTGTACCGAATGCCAGAAAGAGTATGGTGATCTGAATCCGACAAATCACAGCGGAAGTGTTGAATGGGTACAGACAGAGACAACACATCAGGAAAAATATAACTGCTGTGGCGCAGAAGTTTCTGCAGCTGAGAATCATATTTGGGAAAATGGTCATTGCAGTACCTGTGGATATGGATGTAATCATACCGGAGGAACAGCGACCTGTACCGAGAAAGCAATTTGTATAATCTGTAAACTTCCGTATGGAGAAGTAGATGCGGATCATCATACCGGAATGGAAAACTGGGTACAGACAGCAACAACCCATGAGAAGAAATATGATTGCTGTGGCAAAGTGACAGTAGCAAAAGAAAATCACAAATGGAAAGATGGCGTTTGTGAGACTTGTGGATATGTATGTATACATAGCGGCGGAGAGGCAACCTGTACCAGCGGAGCTATCTGTGAAAACTGTGGCAAGGAGTATACTGCAAAAGATCCTTCCAAACATAGTGGAAAAGTAGTATGGGTACAGACCGAATCAGATCACAGACAGATATATGATTGCTGTGACGCACAGGTATCTGCAAGCGAAGCGCATGACTGGGAAGATGGTGCATGCAAAGTTTGTGATTATCAGTGTAAACATACCGGAGGAAGTGCGACCTGCGTGAAGAAAGCAGAGTGCGTGATCTGTGGTGAACAGTATGGTGTATACAATATGAGTGTTCATGAAGGTTTGAAATTTGTCGAAGCAAAAGCAGCTACCAAGACCGCAGAAGGAAATGTAGAATACTGGTATTGTGAAGACTGTGGTAAATATTATATCGAACAGAATGGTTTTGTGGAGGTTACGAAAGAACAGACGGTCGTTGCAAAACTGACAGACAAAAAGCAGGATAGTAATTCCGATGATAAGAAAAATCCTACACCTGCTACCGGAGACACAGATAACAACAAACCGACCGGATCCAACGGTAATGATACAAAGACTACACCGACAACGGATACAAAAGCGGCAAATAAGGCAGAAACTACAAAGAAGGAATCTCCAAAGACAGCAGATGATAATCGTATGCTGGTATGGTTTATTCTCTTTGCAGTGGGAGGAACCGCTGCAGGAGTGACTGTTTACGGTCAGAAAAGAAGAACAGGCAGATAGGAAAGAACGGTTTCTGAGGCAGCGCATACGCTGAAGCGCGAAACACTCTCTTGACATTCCCGTCAGATTCGCTTAGAATAACGGTTGATTACAGTTTTTCAATTAGAAAAGACATATAATAAGAAATCAGCTGTGACGGGAAATAGTACAGGTGGGAAATTCTACAGAGAGAGGATGTACATGTGATGCATGTATGCTGCGACATCCTTGTTTGGAACATTTGGAACCGAGCCCTGAGCCCCATGCGATGAGTATGGCGTAGAACCGGCGTTAACGGTATTGAGTGGATATGCAGCATAATGCATATAAGCAGGGTGGTACCGCCGGAATTCCGGTCCCTATGAGGGATTGGATTTCCGGCTTTTTCTATCTTAAATAAGTGTAAAGGAGATACAGTCATGGCAAAGGACAAAAAATTAGTAGAAGCCATTACATCTATGGATGTGGATTTTGCACAGTGGTACACAGATGTAGTAAAAAAAGCAGGATTAACCGATTATTCCAGCGTCAGAGGATGCATGGTCATCAAACCGGCAGGTTATGCGATCTGGGAGAACATTCAGAAAGAGCTTGACCGTCGTTTTAAAGAGACTGGTGTAGAGAATGTATACATGCCAATGTTTATTCCGGAAAGCCTCTTAAATGTAGAGAAGGATCACGTGGAAGGATTTGCACCGGAAGTTGCATGGGTAACACACGGTGGATTAAACCCGCTGCAGGAGCGTCTCTGCGTACGTCCGACATCGGAGACATTATTCTGTGATTTTTATAAAAATGATATCCAGTCTTACCGCGATCTGCCAAAGGTATACAATCAGTGGTGTTCCGTTGTAAGATGGGAGAAAGAAACACGTCCGTTCCTTCGTTCCAGAGAGTTCTTATGGCAGGAAGGTCATACCGCTCACGCAACTGCTGAAGAAGCTGAGGCACGTACAGTACAGATGCTGAACCTTTATGCAGATTTCTGTGAGGAAGTACTGGCTATGCCAGTCATCCGCGGACAGAAGACAGAGAAAGAGAAATTTGCAGGAGCTGAGGCTACTTACACCATCGAGGCACTGATGCATGATGGAAAAGCACTGCAGTCCGGTACAAGTCATAACTTTGGCGATGGATTTGCAAAAGCATTCGGCATCCAGTATACAGACAAAGAGAACAAATTACAGTATGTACATCAGACATCATGGGGTATGACCACGCGTCTGATCGGTGCCATTATCATGGTTCACGGCGATGATTCCGGACTGGTTCTGCCGCCGCACATTGCACCGACACAGGTTATGGTAATCCCGATTCAGCAGAGAAAAGAAGGTGTTCTGGAGAAAGCACAGGAGATTCAGGAGCGTTTGGGCAAAGTATGCCGTGCAAAATTAGATGATTCTGATAAGAGTCCGGGATGGAAATTCTCTGAGCAGGAGATGCGTGGTATTCCGATCCGTGTAGAGTTAGGACCGAAAGATATTGAGAACAATCAGTGTGTACTGGTTCGTCGTGATACCCGTGAAAAGACAGTTGTTTCTCTGGATGAAGTAGAGAATGTAGTTCCTGAGTTATTAGAGACCATTCAGAAAGACATGTTCGAGCGTGCAAAAGCACATCGTGATGCACATATTACAGATGCTCACAACTATGACGAGTTCTGTGACGCAGTAGAAAATAAACCGGGATTCATCCGTGGTATGTGGTGTGGAGACCGTGCATGCGAGGACAAGATTAAAGAAGAGACAGCAGCAACATCCAGATGTATGCCGTTTAACGATCAGGAGCATATTTCTGATGTATGCGTATGCTGTGGAAAACCAGCGAAAAAACTGGTTTACTGGGGTAAGGCATACTAGGAATCAGCAAAAACAGCTGATCCTCAGTATAGGAGATCGCACAGATTTGCAGAGGAAGATGTCATTTTGTGACTCAAATCTGGCGGGAAAAACGCAGAGACGTTTTTCTGTTAAAATAAAAATCAGCATGAGAAAATAAAAGTTCAGGAGGGTGCGTATGAAGATCGAGTTACCGGAAAAAGTAAAAACCGTCATTGGTGAGCTGAAAGCACATGGCTATGATGCCTATGCGGTAGGCGGTTGTATCCGTGACAGTATCCTTGGGCGCACCCCTGGAGACTGGGATATTACCACGTCTGCCAAACCGCAGCAGGTGAAAGCAATTTTTCCACGGACGGTGGATACCGGGATTCAGCACGGAACCGTAACAGTGCTGATGGATAAGGAAGGATTTGAGGTCACTACTTACCGGATTGACGGCGAATATGAGGATGCCCGTCATCCCAAGGACGTGATCTTTACGTCAAATCTGCTGGAAGATTTAAAACGCCGGGATTTTACCATTAATGCTATGGCTTATAATGATGAAACCGGTCTGGTGGATGCTTTTGACGGTATCGCAGACTTAAAGGCGAAGCGTATCCGCTGTGTAGGAGAGCCGACGGAGCGTTTTACCGAAGACGCCCTGCGCATGATGCGTGCGGTTCGTTTTGCGGCACAGCTTGGATTTACTATTGAAGATGCCACCCGTCAGGCAATCTGTGATATGGCGGAAAACCTGTCAAAAATCAGTGCAGAGCGGATTCAGGTGGAACTGGTGAAACTGGTGACATCCGATCATCCGGAGGAGATGAAAACTATCTATGATACCGGAATTGCTGCTGTGATCCTGCCGGAATTTTGTACCATGATGGAAACAGAACAGCATAACCCACATCACATTTATACGGTGGGAGTGCATACAATTCGCTCCATGCAGGAAATCCGGGCAGACAGAGTGCTGCGTCTGACTATGCTATTCCATGATGTGGCAAAACCGGTCTGTCGCACAGAGGATGAAAACGGAATCCATCATTTTCACGGTCATCCGGAAGTTGGAGCAGAAATGGCGCGTAAAATTCTGCGCAGACTGAAATTTGACAACGATACGATCCGAAAAGTAACTGCACTGATTCGGGCACATGACGATCGTCCGCCATTGAAAGGACGGGCAATCCGCCGGGCAATCTTCCGCAACGGAACGGAGCAGTATCCGGAGCTTTTTGAGGTAAAACGGGCAGATATTCTGGCGCAGAGCAGCTTTTTACAGCAGGAAAAACTGCTTTACGTGGATCGCTATGAACATATGTATCGCCAGATCATAGAAAAACATCAGTGCCTGTCCTTAAAGGATCTGGCAGTAAACGGTTCCGACCTGATCGCAAGAGGGATTCAACCGGGCAAAGAGATTGGTGTAATCCTGCATGCGATGCTGGAACAGGTTCTGGAAGATCCGAAGCTGAATGAGAAAGAAGCGTTACTGGACTGGTACTTTAACTCAAATAAGTAAGTCCCTTGTGTTCCTTAGATAAAGTGATTTTTACATGAAACAATAAGAAATAAAGGACTTCATCACCAAGGCATAATTTAACACACCTCTTCATATGATTAAAAGAGTGCAAAACGGAAATCAATTGTACATTAATCATATAAAGGGGTGTTTTTGTGTATTATCAGGTGGAACAGGTTCTGGAAAAACAGGAACCGGAGATTGAAAAATTTTACAAGGGACGGGGGATTCTGATCTGTGAATCAAAACAGAATCTGTTCGCGCTGAAGGAATATACCGGCTCTTTACAGAAAGCAGAATTTTTGTACTGGCTGGGGATCTGCCTGGAGCAGCAGGGGATTCGCTGTGATGCGATGCTGAAAAATAAAGAAGGCGCACTGCTCACAGAAGGTGTGGATCATGTTTTTTATACATTTCACCGCTGGATGCGCGGGCGGGAATGTGAAGTAAATAACAGAGTCGATCTGCTGCTGGCAGTTTCGTTTCTGGCGCAGTTTCACCGAAGCTGCTGTGGGGAAGAATTTGTCCGTGTGTCAGAACAAAAAAATGTATCGGAGCAGAAAAATACGGAAAATGCGGAGGCAGACAGTAACGGAGGACTTTGTGTGGAATACCGCAAACACGACCGGGATCTGCGGCATATCCGCAAGTACATATTAAAGCGGAATAATAAAAGTGATTTTGAACGGTTGTTTTTACAGTTCTTTGATCAATTTTATCAGCAGTCAGAAACTGTGGTGGATTTTCTGGAAAAAGATCCCGAAAAGGATGGCGGATACACGGTAGGAATCTGCCATGGGGAAGTGAATCAGCATAATATTTTATTTACGCCGGATGGAGCGGCACTGATTCATCTGGAGCATGCCGGAGTCGGACTTCAGATTTCGGATCTGGGGAATTTTATGCGCAAGATCATGGAGAAAAATAACTGGAATGTGCGGCTTGGCATGGAGCTTCTGGAGGGATACCGCAGGAAACAGGAGCTGACGGCGCAGGATTTGCAAGGTCTTTATTACCGGTTGTCCTATCCGGAGAAATTCTGGAAAATTGCCAATCAGTATTACCGCACGCGGAAAGTGTGGGATTCCGGCAAAAATTACGAAAAATTGCAGAAAGAGATCCGGCAGAACCAGGCAAGAGGAGAATTTCTTGCGGTGTTGAAACAGGAATTATAAGAGAGCAGTTTTATGTGCAGATATGAGCGATATCTGCACGGATATGATGCGCGAACTGCAAAAAATTAGTTTCCAATTACTCACCGTTATGCTATAATAAACGTGTATGAGCAAAATATGCTCACATGATTGAAGTGAACACAGGAGGTTAATGTCATGGGTTACAGAGAAGCATATGAATCCTGGTTAAACAATCCTTATTTTGATGAGGATACCAAGCAGGAATTGCGTAACATTGCAAATGATGAAAAAGAGATGGAAGACCGTTTTTACATGGATCTTGAGTTTGGTACAGCAGGTTTGAGAGGTGTCATCGGTGCCGGAACGAACCGTATGAACGTTTATACCGTTCGTAAGGCTACACAGGGACTTTCCAACTACATCATTAAAGTAGGGGCTCAGGCAAAAGGTGTTGCAATTGCTTATGATTCCAGAAGAATGTCTCCGGAATTTGCAAATGAAGCAGCATTATGTCTGGCAGCAAATGGCATTAAGGCATATATTTTTGAGAGTCTCCGCCCGACACCGGAGCTGTCCTACGCAGTACGTTATCTTGGATGTACCGCAGGTATCAACGTAACAGCAAGCCACAATCCACCGGAATACAACGGATACAAAGTATACTGGGAGGATGGCGCACAGATCACACCGCCGCATGACAGCGGAATCATGGCAGAGGTAAAAGCTGTGACAGATTATGCAACTACCAAGACAATGTCCAAAGAGGACGCCGTTGCAGCAGGTCTGTATGAAGTGATCGGCGCAAATATTGATGATCCGTATATCGCAGAACTGAAAAAACTGGTTCTGAATCAGGATGCCATCAATGCCGTTGCAGATGATCTGAAAATTGTATACACACCACTTCACGGTACAGGAAATATCCCGGTTCGCCGTGTATTAAAAGAGCTTGGTTTCAAACACGTTTATGTAGTTCCGGAGCAGGAACTTCCGGATGGTGAATTCCCGACTGTAAGCTATCCGAACCCGGAAGCTGCTGAGGCATTTACTCTTGGACTTGGCATGGCAAAAGAGCTGGATGCAGATCTGGTACTGGCAACTGATCCGGATGCAGACCGTCTTGGCGTTTATGTAAAAGACAGCAAAACAGGCGAATATCATTCCCTGACCGGAAATATGTCCGGATGCCTGATCGGTGCTTATGAGATCAGTCAGAGAAAAGAAAAATACGGACTTCCGGCAGACGGAGCCTTTGTAAAATCTATTGTTTCTACAAACCTTGCAGATGCTATCGCAGCAGATTATGGTGTAAAACTGTATGAAGTTCTGACCGGTTTCAAATTTATCGGACAGAAGATGCTTGAGTTTGAGACAAAAGGAAACGGCACATACCTCTTTGGTATGGAGGAAAGCTACGGATGCCTTCCGGGTACATACTGCCGTGACAAAGATGCTGTTGTTGCATCTATGGCACTGTGTGAGGCAGCTGCATACTACAAGACACAGGGCAAGACTCTGTGGGATGCAATGCTGGATCTCTATGAGAAATACGGCTATTACAAAGACGATGTTAAAGCGATCACATTAAAAGGTATCGAAGGTCTTGCAAAGATCCAGGAGATCATGACAACACTGCGTGACAATACACCGGCACAGATCGGTGAGTACAAAGTGCTGAAAGCAAGAGATTACAAGAAAGATACCGTTACAGATCTGGCAACCGGTGAGGTAACACCGACAGGTCTGCCGAATTCCAATGTTCTGTATTACGAACTTCCGGATGCAGCATGGGTATGCTTCCGTCCGTCAGGTACAGAGCCAAAACTGAAATTCTACTATGGTGTGAAAGCAGATACCATGGAAGCAGCAGATGCCAAAGCAGCAGAACTTGGTGCCGCTGTTATGGCAATTGTTGAGCCAATGCTTGGCTAGAAGAAAACAGACTGTTTTTATGTTGAAAACTGTCTGGAAAACCGCTGAAAACGTGGTTTTCCTTGACAAATACAGGGAAAACAAGTATAAATAGTCTATATAATAAAAAAGAGAACACGTTTCGTTCTATAGGAGGACAATTATAATGAACAAGACAGAATTAGTAGCAGCTATCGCTGAGAAAGCAGAACTTTCCAAAAAAGACGCAGAGAAAGCATTAGCAGCATTCACAGACATCGTTGCAGATACTTTAAAAAACGGTGACAAAATTCAGTTAGTAGGTTTCGGTACTTTCGAAGTAGCTGAGCGTGCAGCAAGAACAGGAAGAAACCCACAGACAGGTGCTGATATGGAAATCCCGGCTTCCAAATCTCCGAAATTCAAAGCTGGTAAAGCATTAAAAGATATCGTAAACGCATAATTCGTCTGACGAAGTACAAATAAAAACGAAAGAAAAAGCGATGTTTATTCAGAAATGAATGTGAACCGTTTTTATTAAGTAAAAATTTTGCAGATAAAAAGCAGATCATTGGGGGCATTCCGTTATGGGACATGCCCCCTTTTATCATCAGATTAAAAATGGAAGTAAACCATTGGTCTGAACAAGTCGAATTGGAGCAGATTATGAGATTAGACAAATATTTAAAAGTATCCAGACTGATCAAACGCCGCACCGTGGCAAATGAAGCCTGCGACGCAGGACGTGTCATGGTAAACGGTCGTGTGGCAAAGGCTTCTCTGGATGTCAAAGTGGGCGATGTGATCGAGATTGCCTTTGGAAACAAATCCGTACGTGCACAGGTGCTTCAGGTAGCAGATACTTCCCGTAAGGAAGAAGCAAAAGAGATGTTCAAATACCTGTAGAAACAATTCCCGATGGTGGAAAGTAAATGCATTTGTAGAAACCATCAGGAAGGATGCATGTATCAGTCATAAATACAGACGACCTCCCATATACTGGAAACAGTAAGGGAGGTTTTTTTATGGAAGAGAGACAGGCATCCAGACAACACAAGATAATCCTGACAAACCGCGGAACCTGTGCGTTGAATGGCATATCGGATATCTTATCCTTTGATGTAAATGAGATTTTACTGGAGACAGAAATGGGGATGTTGATGATCAGGGGTATGGACCTTCATGTGAACCGTCTGACGCTGGAAAAAGGTGAGGTGGATCTGTCGGGAAAAATTGATTCCATTCAGTATTCGGATGTAAACAAGGGAAAAGCATCACAGGGGGAGTCGCTTCTGGGGCGGCTGTTCAAGTAGATGGTAAGTCCGGGGATCATGCAGCAGGGCAGTCTGTTTTTGCATGCAATGGCGTTTGGCGTGGCATTGATCTTCTGTTACGATCTGCTGCGGATCTTTCGCAGAGGGGTTCCTCATGGAACCGTGTGGATCGCTGTGGAGGATATGTTTTTCTGGCTGATCAGTGCCTTTGTGCTGTTTCAGCTCATGTATGAGGAAAATGATGGAAAGCTACGCTGGTTTGTGATCATGGGCGTGCTGCTTGGCATGATCCTGTACAACGTGAGCCTCAGCCGGTTTGTGGTACGTTTTGGAAGTTTCTTTTTCCGTCTGATTTTACGTGTGATCCGGGCAGTTATCATGGGCATTGTGAAGATATTACAGTTTCTGTTGAAGCCTTTGGCTAAATGTATCCAACGCACTTGCAGGACAGGTAAAAAAAGCAGTAGATATGTAAAAAAACAATTGAAAAAACTATACAAAACAGTTAAAATGGGTTTGTGTAAACTGTAGACGCAGGATATGAATAACAGAGGGTGAAAAGTCGTATGCGTAAAATGAAGCAGAAAAAGAAAAAACAGAATAGAACAGGTAAAATCTGCGTTTCCTGCGTGGTAGTCGTGCTGACCTTGATCATGTCCGTACAGATCGTACATTTATACGGAGTGAATGAAGGGTACAAACAGGAAGAGAAGACCAAGAAAGAACAGTTACAGGCAGAGAAGGATCGGGCAGAAGAACTGAAGCAGAAGGAAGCTTACGTCGGTTCCGAACAGTACATTATTGATACTGCCAAATCAAAACTGGGTATGACCTATCCGGATGAGATTGTTTTCAAAGAGAAATAAGCAAGACCATGAATTTTGAGTGATTTCAGGATTCATGGTTTTTTTAACTTCATAAACAGGTTCAAACCCTTCGATTCGATTCAAAATCCTTTCCGTGAACAGATTTTGCCGAAAACTTTTGCAAAACCGGACAAGGGTTTGACAAAGATTTTATAAGGATCGGACTAGAATGATTCCCTGAGCGGATTTAACCAAATAAGCTGCATGGCTGAAATTGGGTTATGAGCAGGTAGTATGAGCGGATGGTGAACATCTGCTTGATTATCAGGGAGGGAAAAATATGAAACGATTCGATCTGAAACAATTACTTTTGTGCATTGCCACGCTGGTATCGTCCCAGTTTGAACTGGCAGGCGTTTACCCGCTGATTCCGGCGATTTTTATGACTGGATTCTTAAGTGGCGTCAACCGCAGTCTGCTGTTTTTGTGCACCATGGGAGGGCTGATCATTCTGGCACCGGTGACGGTGCTGGTCAAATACGGTCTGATCGTGCTGTTGAGTACGGTGCTGATCCGTGGTGTGGAATGGTACAGCGGACATTGCAGGACGGTTCCGGCAGCGATCCTCACAGCAGGGATCACTGTGGCTGTTGGCATCGGATGGAGCAGTATGAAACTGCCGGGGACGTCGGCGGTTTTTATCCGAATATGTGAGGGAATCTTAGTATGCGGATTTATCTATGTGGTGACAAAACTGCTGTCACTGATTCCGGAGTGGGAGCCACGTTCAGCAGGAGAACTGCCGGTGTACGTCCCGGGCGGACAGCGGTTGAATGAGTATGCGGAATCTTTTGAAAAATTATCGAAGACGTTTCGGCAGATGAACCGCTATAAGGAAGATTTTACCGCGGAGGAGCTTGGACGGATGCAGACGGAGGTCACCGGAAGAATCTGTGCGTCCTGCAATCAGTGTGCAATCTGTTGGGAAGAAAATACGACACCGATGTATCAGGTGCTGTACCGCTTTTTGCAGGCATTGCAGCGCGGGGCAGATGTCAATGAGAGTGCACAGGAACTGGAGCAGTATTGCCCGTACAAGGATGAGATGATCGAACAGATCATGCTTGTGTTTGAAAAGGCGCATCTGAACATGGCGTGGTACAACCGTCTGCAGGAAAACCGGGATGTGATCGCGCAGCAGCTGGATGCCATGGCGTACATTATGGAGGACTGTGCCAATGAGGAACAGGACGTGACCGCACGGGAGGGAAAACTGGCAGCTACCATGCGTTACGCGTGGAAAGAGCGGGGGATCACGGTGGAGCAGCTTCGGATTCTGGAAAACAGTCATGGAAAGTGGCAGATTTATTTTCAGGGAAAAACCCGTGGCACAAAATGTATATCTGTGAAAGAAATGGCAAAAATAATCAGCAGTGTGAGTGGCAGAAGTTTTAAACCGGTGAAGGACAGTAAGGCGCTTCTGGGAGCAAAAAGCATGTCGCTGCTTTTCTGTGAAAGCTGCCGTCTGACGGCGTATTACGGTGTGGCAAAAGCCATCCGGGATGATGAGCAGGTATCCGGGGATAATTTTTCTTTTCAGATGCTGGATAACGGAAGCTGTATTATGAGTGTGTCCGACGGCATGGGAAGCGGTTATGCAGCTTGTAAAGAGAGCGAAATGGTGATAGATTTAATAGAGAAATTTATGGAAGCCGGATTTTTGCCGGATACTGCCCTTCGCATGATGAATTCTGCCATGGTGACACACGGAGAAAATAATCTGTTTTCCACAGTGGATCTGATGCGGCTGGAATTGGACAGCGGTATTGCAGAATTTTACAAGATCGGTGCGGCGGTGACGTTTATCCGCCATGGTGACGAAGTGCGCGTGGTGGAACAGAGCAGTCTGCCGGTGGGGGTGTTTGCCGGACAGAAAGTGCCGAAGATCACACAGAAACTGGAAAACAGTGATTTTGTGGTGATGGTGACGGATGGCGTGTTAGAACATCTCCATGTGGAGAATGCAAATCAGACGATGCAGGAGATCATTCGCGCGGTCACAACCAACAATCCGGCGCAGTTTGCCAGAGAGGTATTAGACCAGGTGCTGCTTTTTACCGGTGGTCGTGTGCGGGATGACATGACGATCCTGACAGCCGGGATCTGGGAGCGATAGGTCGAAAAAGATGCTGACAGCTGGAATCTGGGAGCGGTAGATGGGAAGAAGATACCGACAGCTGGAATCTGGAGCGATAGACGGAAGGAAGAAGATGCAAAAGAAAATACAAATATTTATCAGACAATATCATATGATAGAAGAAAACGATCATGTGGCAGTAGGGGTATCCGGGGGCGCAGACTCCGTCTGCCTGCTGCATCTGCTGTGCGAACTGCGAAAATGCATGCATTTTCGCCTGACAGCGGTGCATGTGGAACACGGCATCCGCGGCGCGGAAAGTCTTGCAGACGCGGCATTTGTCAGGCAGCTTTGCGCAGACTGGAACGTGCCGCTGCACACATTTTCGGTGGATGCGCTCCACCAGGCAAAAACGCAGCATCAGTCGCTGGAGGAAGCGGCGCGGGAGCTGCGTTATCGCTGTTTTTATGAGGCTTGCCGAAAATGCGGTGCAAACCGTCTGGCAGTGGCACACCATGGTGATGACTGTGCCGAGACGGTACTGTTTCATCTGAGCCGCGGAACGGGGCTCAGAGGCCTGTGCGGCATTGTTCCGGTGCGGGAACTGCCGGAACAGAAGCTGACGCTGATCCGTCCGCTGCTCTGCGTGACAAAGGCAGAGATTGAGGCGTATCTGGAACAGATCGGGCAGGAATATCGGACGGACAGCACGAATGCGGATGTGACTATGAGCCGCAACCGGATCCGCAGTCAGGTATTGCCGCAGCTTTGTGAGGTGAATACTGCCGTTGTGCCGCATATCGTGCGCACCGCGGGCTATCTGGAAGAAATCTGTGAATATCTGGATGAAGCGGCGTGGGACGCAGGCAGTGCGTATATCACATATGAAAGGGAAAAAAATAAAATTGTAAAAATTCGTTTGCAGAGACAAGGCATATTAGCCATGCCAACGGTATTGCAGAAAAATCTGATCCACCGTCTGCTTGGCGAACTGGCAGGCAGCAAAAAAGATCTGACCGCAGCTCACATGGAATCCGTGCAGGCACTTTTTACCGCTCAGGTAGGTAAAAGCGTATGTCTGCCTTATGGAATCCGTGCGTATGCGGATTATGAGCAGATTGTGTTGCAGAAGGAATTCGGACAGAAAAAACAAACAGACCAGACAGATCGGAACAATCGAAAAAAGCAAAGTGCTAAAAATAAAGCAGAGAAAAAGACAAGGGAATATGAACTTGTGATTCCAGGGGAATGTATTTTAGAATCCGGGGAACATATTACGACAAAAATCCTGGAATTTGATGGAAATTTTCAACAAATTCCGGAAAAAACATGTACGAAATGGTTTGATTATGATAAAATCAAAGATACTGTTCAGATAAGAACACGCCGTCCGGGAGACTATCTGCAGGTGCAGGCAGCGGGGGGCCACAAGAAACTGAAAGATTATCTGATCAACAGTAAGATTCCGAAAGAGGAACGGGATCAGCTGTTGCTGCTGGCAGAGGGAAGCCATATTTTGTGGGTGATCGGTCAGCGCATCAGTGAAGCATACAAGGTAACACAGAAGACAAAGCACATTTTTGAAGTGTGTATACATGGAGGAAAAGAGAAAAATGAGTGACAAGATTCGTGTTATGTTTACCGAAGAAGAAGTAAACAACAAGATCAAAGAGCTGGGAGCACAGATCAGTGCTGACATGAACGGTGAGCCGGTAAAGATCATCTGCATTTTAAAAGGTGCAAGTTTCTTTGCGTGTGAGCTGGCAAAACGCATCACTGTTCCGGTTTTCATTGATTTTATGTCTGTATCCAGCTATGGTGACGGAACAGAGTCTACCGGCATCGTGCGTATCATCAAAGATCTGGATGATTCCATCGAAGGAGAAAATGTACTGATCGTGGAGGATATCATTGATTCCGGTCGTACCTTAAGCTATCTGGTAGAAAATTTAAAGAGCCGTGGAGCAAAAAGCGTACGTCTCTGCACACTGATGAGCAAACCAAGCCGTCGTGTGGTAGAAGTACCGGTTGATTATATCGGATATGAGATTCCGGATGAGTTCGTCGTAGGCTATGGCCTGGATTATGCACAGAAATATCGTAACCTGCCGTATGTAGGCGTGGTAGAGAACGACTAATCTCAGTGCGAATGCTGGTTGCAAAATGATTGCGTTCATGAGCAGGCAGTGAAAGTGGATTGAGAATGTCCGTTTTACATGAGAATCCCGCTTTTGAAAGTGGAAAGGAATAACTCTTGAAATATGAAAAAGGAGGGCTTTGAAAATTGAAACGTAATTTTAGAGGCCTTGGAATATATGTCTTTATTTTCCTGATCATTGTGTTTGTATGGCGTGCCTTTGGCAGTAACGGTCTGAACACAAATACCTGCACCATGACAGAGTTTCAGCAGGAACTGGACAGTGATCAGGTTAAATCCATTGTGATCCGTCAGAATGAAGAAGTTCCGACGGGTAATCTGACGATTGTATTAAATGACGGAAGCCGCGAACAGATGAGCGTTTCCGATGTCAAAGAGATTGAAAGCATGCTCAAAAAAGCAAATTTTGAGGATTATACGCTGAAGGATGTACCGGGAGAAAATGTATGGATTCAGCTTCTTCCTACATTGCTGATGGCGGGAGTCCTGATCTTCTTTATTATGAGCATGTCCGCACAGTCCGGTGGCGGCAGCAATTCCAAAATGATGAATTTTGGCAAGAGCCGTGCGAAGATGACCATGGGCGAAAATGTCAATGTCAAATTCAGTGATGTAGCCGGATTGAGTGAGGAAAAAGAGGAACTGGAAGGAATGGTTGATTTCCTGAAAGATCCTGCCAAGTATACAAAACTTGGTGCACGTATCCCGAAAGGTGTCATTCTTGTGGGACCTCCGGGTACCGGTAAAACTCTGATCGCAAAGGCAGTAGCCGGAGAAGCGGGCGTACCGTTCTTCTCTATCTCAGGTTCTGATTTTGTGGAAATGTTTGTCGGTGTCGGTGCTTCCCGTGTCCGTGATATGTTCGCAGAGGCAAAAAGACATGCACCGTGTATCGTATTTATCGATGAGATCGATGCAGTGGGACGCCGTCGTGGAACCGGCATGGGCGGTGGACATGACGAGCGTGAGCAGACCTTGAACCAGATGCTGGTTGAGATGGATGGTTTCGGAGTCAATGAAGGAATCATCGTGATCGCAGCAACAAACCGTGTCGATATCCTGGATCCGGCGCTTCTCCGTCCGGGACGTTTCGACCGTAAAGTATATGTTGGCCGTCCGGATGTGGGCGGTCGTGAGCAGATTCTGAATGTACATGCGAAAAACAAACCGCTGGCAGATGATGTGGATCTCAAACAGATCGCACAGACTACCGCAGGATTTACCGGAGCTGATCTGGAAAACCTGTTAAATGAGGCTGCTATCATCGCGGCAAAGGACAAACGGATGTACATCTGCCAGAATGATATCAAACGCGCATTTATCAAAGTTGGTATCGGTGCAGAGAAGAAGAGCCGTGTTATTTCCGAAAAAGAGAAACGGATCACAGCGTTCCACGAAGCAGGTCATGCGATTCTGTTCCACCTTCTGCCGGATGTGGGACCGGTTTATACCGTGTCTATCATTCCGACGGGCGCAGGAGCAGCGGGTTATACCATGCCGCTTCCGGAAAAAGATGAAATGTTCCGCACAAAGGGACAGATGTTGCAGGAGATCATCGTGGACTTCGGTGGCCGTGTGGCAGAGGAACTGATTTTTGAAGATGTCACCACAGGCGCATCTCAGGATATCAAGCAGGCAACTGCCATGGCAAAAGCGATGGTTACCAAATATGGTATGTCAGATGATGTCGGAATGATCTGCTATGATGATGACGAAGAAGTATTTATCGGCAGAGATCTGGGACACACCCGCGGTTACAGCGAGAATGTGGCTGCCAGAATCGACAGCGAGGTAAAACGTATTCTGGACGAGTGCAGCAATAAAGCACGCCAGATGATCCGTGAGAACGAGGATGTATTGTATCGCTGCGCAGAGCTTCTTCTGGAAAAAGAAAAAATCGGACGCAGTGAGTTTGAAGCATTATTTGAGGCAAAAGTCGATGATGTGATAACCGTTGACGGAAAAGAAGTGGAAACGTCTGCTGAGTAAAAAAATGTGGAATATGTATAGAAATTGTGCGTATTACCGCGTGATTTGGAGAAGGTGACTGAGAGGTAATTGGCAAACTGCACAAAAAGTGGATTGGAAAATTGTGAACTTTATGCACACTTATTTATGGGAATTTGCTATTATAATACCTGTAAATACCCCCAATACATTATATAGTTTTTTGCTACCCCCATAGTAAAAAATACCTTCTCCTTTTAAAGAGACAGCAGATCGACAGGCTGTCTCTTTTATTTTTTTGATAAAATGAAAGTTATTGAAAAAATACGAAATCGGGAAATCTTTTCTCAGCAGCTAGTCATTCGTTACCTTCATTTCGCAAGAGTTTTATCGCGCTCATTTCCAGCTCCTATAAATGCTGGTCGCTTCCCATTCGCGCAAAATCTTGTGAAATTCAGTCACTCACTAAATCGCTTGCCGAGAAAAGATTTCCCGATTTCTTATGTTATGCAATAAATATTCATAACGAAGTTATTTCGATTCAAATTTATGTGAAATATGGTGTGTGATTCATCTGTTACATATACATATATTGTAGTTATAGAAAGATACTTATTCTAAAAGGAAAATTAGTCTGATTGCAAAAAAATACTTTTGACCAAGTTTTGTGGCTGCTATTGCATTATGAGCAGGTAACGGAAGTTGTTTATGAATATTAGATTGATTTGAATTTAGGGTAAGTAAATACTTGAGGGAAAAAGAAATGAAATATGATTCAGTTCAGAAGTTTAACAGTGTAGAGAATTACATTCTGCAAATGCGTCCAATTTTGAGAAAGAGAGCGTTGTTCTCAGACGGAACGTCAGATTATCGGATTCCGCCGGAGCCGAAGGCGGGAGAGCATGTGAAACTCCGTTTTCGTACGGCGGCAGACAATGTAGATCTGGTTGTGCTCTGTCACGAGGACGAGCGGATCGAGATGCAGATCGCAGATCGGGAAAGTGATTTCGATTATTATGAAGCTGAGGTTCAGGTTGGAAATGAGCCTTATAAGTATCATTTTGAAATTGTTTCCGGTATGCTTCGCTGTAGTTATGACCGGGCAGGTGTTGCACGGGAATACCGTCCGCAGTATGAATTTTGTATCATCCCGGGATTTTCAACACCGGAGTGGTCAAAAGGTGCGGTTATGTATCAGATTTTTACAGACCGCTTCTATAATGGAGACAAATCCAATGATGTAAAGAGCGGCGAATATTACTATATTAACCGCCAGACAAAGCAGGTAGAGAACTGGGACAAATGTCCGGAAGATTTTGATGTGGCAAATTTTTACGGCGGTGATCTGCAAGGTGTTTTAGACAAGATGGACTATCTGGAAGAACTGGGCGTGGAAGTTATCTACTTCAATCCGTTGTTTGTATCCGCTTCCAGCCACAAATACGATACACAGGATTATGACTATATTGATCCGCATTTTGGTGTGATCGTAGAGGACGGTGGTGAGCCGCTACCGGAATGGTGTAACGATAATTCACAGGCGTCTCTTTACAAAGCGCGTGTGACGAATAAAAAGAATCTGGAAGCCAGCAATGAGCTGTTTATCAAGCTGGTGGAGGAAGCACATAGCCGTGGCATGCGTGTGATCCTGGATGGTGTGTTCAATCACTGCGGTTCCTTTAATAAATGGCTGGATCGTGAAAAAATTTATGACGATGCCGCAGATTTTGAGCCGGGTGCGTTTGCGACAAAAGACAGTCCGTATCACAGTTATTTCCATTTCCAGAATGACGATGCTTTTCCGAATAATGTGACGTATGAAGGCTGGTGGGGACACAATACTCTGCCAAAGCTGAATTATGAGGAATCTCCGGAATTAGAAGCCTATGTACTGGGTGTTGCGAAAAAATGGGTTTCTCCGCCGTATAATGCCGATGGATGGCGTCTGGATGTGGCAGCGGATCTGGGACACAGTCAGGAATACAATCACCGGTTCTGGAAGAAATTCCGAAAAGCAGTCAAAGAGGCAAATCCGGAGGCGCTGATCCTTGCGGAGCATTATGGAGATCCGAAAGAATGGCTGCAGGGCGATCAGTGGGACAGCGTTATGAACTATGATGCGTTCATGGAACCGCTGACCTGGTTTTTGACCGGTATGGAAAAACATAGTGACGAATACAAAGATTACATGTTAGGTAATATTGAAAATTTTGAAAATGCGATGACACACTATATGGCAAGTTTTGGAACACCGTCTTTACAGTGCGCGATGAATCAGCTTTCCAATCACGATCATTCCCGTTTTCTGACACGTACGAACCACAAAGTTGGTCGTGCTGTAAACCTGGGAATACAGGCGGCTTCCGAAGGAATCAACAGAGGTGTCATGAAAGAAGCTGTTATTGTGCAGATGACATGGCCAGGCGCACCGACACTGTATTATGGTGATGAAGCAGGCTTATGTGGATTTACCGATCCGGATAACCGTCGTACTTACCCTTGGGGCAAAGAAGACAAAATGCTGATTCGTTTCCATCGTGATATGATTCGGATTCATCGTGAAAATCCGGCGTTTTGTACCGGTTCGGTGAAGTTCCTGCATGGAGACCGAAATATTCTCTGTTACACACGTTTCAATCGCGAACAGCAGTTTATTATTGTTATCAACAATGATGGTTATACCAGAAATGTGGAAGTAGGTGTATGCGGAGCCGGAGTGCCAAAGGCCTGTAAGTTGACACAGATTATGTACTCCACGGAAGAAAATTATTCCATGGCACCTGTCACTTATCAGGTGGAAGGAAGCTACCTCAGTCTGACATTGCCGAAATATTCTGCGGTAATTTTACGACATCTTACAGGAGAGGACTAAAAAGACACACATAAATCATAATGTAATCTTACGGAAATAGTTGTATGAAATGAGGATATATGGTATATTTTGGAAATAGACAAAAGGAAATTGTGACGGCTGTCTGATGCGTAGACCGGATGTGTTTCTAACATGCCAACGCGAGTCCAAACAAACCGCATATCCTCAAGAAATCAGAACTTTATTGTAAAAAGTGTTTGTACATGTTACAATGTGAGCGCAAAGAGTCAGATGAAATCAAATAGTATACATCTGCCACACAATAAAAAATAAGAATAACGTATAATTACTTGCCCGTATAATACGCAGCGCTCATGCAGCACAACGTGCAAAGACGAGATTAAGGAGGATAATGTTATGCTGGAGAACGACTTGACTAATATTGAAATGCTGATAATGAAATGTATTTGGGATACCCCTGAAGAACTTGCCCTGTCACAATTGGTAGCAATGGTAAATGAGCGGTTTGAGAAAAGCTGGAAGCCTCAGACTATTTCTACTTATTTAGCACACCTGGTTCGTAAAGGATACCTGAGTATGCGCAGAAAGGGAAAAGTATTCCTTTATCACCCGGAAGTATCCGAAGAAAGTTACAGATCCTCTCAGATCGATGAACTGGTTAATTACTGGGGAGATCCGGGTACACCGACAGAGTTCCTGTCCGCATTATTTGTGATAGGAGACAGCGAAAGTGAATCCGACGAGGATTTAGAGGACTTAAGAAAATTATTGGATGAGTTGGATTAATTTCTTCTTTTTTGTAATCATTTTAAATACGGTTACCGGAACGGTTGCATATCTGTTATGCAAGCTGTTGACACGGATCGCAGAGAAAGCCGGTGCAATTCGGGTGATATATCCGATGTACCGGCTTGTGATGATTTTCTATATTGTTCCATTTGGGTGGCTGTATGTATACATAACGCATTATCGTACATATGGTACAGTTGGAGTTGGTGATACTTTCTTAGGAAATCCCATTATATTTTGGAGCATACAGATTGCATTGATTGTCTGGGTGATAGGAATGATCTGGACAATTGTGCACAAGGTAAAAGAAAATTACGATGATATAAAAGTACATGAATTGAGAATGAAAAATAACCTTCCGTTTCGTGCAGATAAATATCGTGAGATGTTAGCGCGAATGTATCCGCATAGAAATTGGAAGAAAGTTCGGTTCTGCACTAATTTTCTGACAAAGTCACCGGTAGTAGTTGGCGAAATTTCTCCGCTTATAATTCTTCCGGAGAAGAAGTATTCCCCATTACAGTTGCAGGTTATTCTGTTACATGAGGGGATGCACATTGTCCGGTTTGATAATCTTGCCAAGCGTATTGTGCTTATACTTACATTGATTAATTGGTTTAATCCCTCTTTGAAACCATATATTCATGAATTGGATGAATGGGCGGATGTTAGCTGTGATATCAGTGTATGTAAAAGATTTTTCGGAGGAAGATTTTCAGAGTATTACCATGGTTTAATAGGTACAATTTCTTCGCAACATTCCAATGCACCGCCTTTTGTCTCACAACTCAATAAAAGTACTGAGTTTATAAAAAGGAGAGTGAACTATATGAAGTTATGGAAAAGAAGTGGTTCTAAGAAACTGGTCAGTGCATTATTAATGGCAACTTTGATTGTGGGAAGTTCTGTGACAGCATTTGCTGCAAGTTCACAGGTGGCAGATCAGCAGAATGAGGTATATAAGGAAACGCGTGTGATGGAATCAGAACTTTCTGATATGGAGACTGATGCAGAGATTCAAATGCTTCCAGCGGATGAAGTAGATGAAGAAAAATGGAATAATGCTATTGTTTATGATGAGTCCTTAGTATCCCCAATGAGTGTTCAAAAGCATTTTACATGGACAGTGCCAGCGCAGAATTTTGCACGTTCAACAGCTTTTATTAAACAGAAAGGAAGTCAAATAGTTGTATCCTGTTACTTATATTCTGATTTAAATCATTGGGTTGGAATTCGCAGACCAGATGGTTCTATGCTATATGTAGTGGGAACACATCAGATAACAAAGACTTTCAATTGTGAGACAACTGGAACTTACTACGTATTTGTGGAGAACAGAGGTAGAGTAGATATCAAGGCTTCTGGTTACTATATCCGCTAATCCTGCATAATCAAACAAGAATCTATGATTCATAATGGTTTAGATGAATCGTTTTAATCTGATAAAAGAGAAATAAGTATATGTAAGAGTGTGAAGAATCTAGAATGTTTTTCACACTCTTTTTCTTTTGGCGAGAAAATTATAATGCAAAATTGAACGCAGAATAAGCATTCCACCGCTTCAAGTGCGTGGAGCACTAAGCGGTGGGTAAGGGGGATGCTTATGTCAGTGGGAGTTAAAAGCTCCCACTGACAGGTCGCAAAGCGACTGCGTTCATGAGCAAGTAGCGAAAGCGGATTGCGAATGTCTGCTTTACGCATGAAAATAATAAATATATGTTGAGCAGATTGTTCATCTTTGGAGAGGGCAGTTTGCTCTTTTTTTGCTTCACATACTATACAACTGAATATTAATCCTTTCATTTTTCGGGAAAACGCGAAAAAACTTGTCGAATCCTGTCGACAAGGTCCGGGAACCTGAGAAACTTGCCGAAAATACCTTGAAAAACACGACTACATTGATAAAATAGTTGCAACAGAACACGGATGAGTTCTGAAAATACTACAGTTAGAGGAGACTTGAGATGGAGAAGAAAGTATCAATCAGAGATATCGCAAAACTGCATGTATCACAGCAACTTGAACGGAAAAAAGCAATATTATTGAATTTGGAACTGGATACGTGTATGAGAGCAGGAAAAGAGTGGATTCCGATTCCGGGGATTTTTACGTGGGAAGATCGAAAACGTTATGAGATGGATCAGAAGATTATGCTTCCGAATGGTACTTTTACGAAACAATTCTCTCTGCCGAATTATTTTCGGGGAGAAAACGCATATGTAACGCGAGGCAGGCATATACAGGAGCAGGACATGCTGACAGAAATGGAACAGATTCCGGGTGTGGAGCCGGAATATTATGGAGATGGAAGCGAATGGCTGGCATTTACCAGCAATTTTGACCAGGCGTTGTTACATGCTTGCTGTAAATGGGATAAAGATGCCAGAGAATGGCGTCCACTGACAGAAGATGAGATACATAAGCCGGAAAAAGAAGGCGATGCGGATTATCGTTACGGTGTGATCTATATGGCAAAGGCAGATGATGAGCGTTTTTCAGGAAAAGCAGAATGTTCTCCGGCCTGTCATGTGATGACTCCGGCAGGGATTCTTGCAGAACGCGGTCAGCGGCAGTATACATTTGCGATGAGGATGCAGAAAGAAGATACGTTGCAGGAGGATGCATGTTTCGACCGTCTGATCTTTGAACACACGGAGGATTTTTGTAGAGATGTGTGTGAATTAATGACCGGGTTAAAGAAATTTTAATAAATTTTACAGTTGTGTTTTTATTGCCATTGGGGTATGATATTTTCATGTATGTAGTCACTGATTGCATAAAATAAGCAGTTTTGCAATCTTGTTAAGTGCTGTTCTTTATATATATAACTTTATGTAATAAGATAAAGAATGACTTGTATAGCGGGATAAACAATAGAATGCTTAATACGTTGCAGAAGAGAAAATAAAAGTGAAGAAAACATGGAGATAAGATATGGCAAAAGGCAAGAAAATTTCCAAGAAACAGAGAAGAAAGAGAAAATTAATTCTGTTTATCGTTGAGATTATTATTTTGATTATTGTAGCTGGTGCGTTATATGTTTACAGCAAATTGAACCTTTTTAACAGAAAGGAACTGGATCAGTCCAAAGTTGGAAAAAATGAGGTTTCAAAAGAAACACAGCAGACGTTTGAAGGAAATACGACCATCGCGTTGTTTGGTCTGGATAACCGTGATCAGGGCGTATATGATACCGGTAACAGTGATGTTATTATGGTTATGAACATTAATAATGATACGAAGGAAGTAAGTCTGGTATCTGTATATCGTGATACTTACCTGAATATTGCAGGTGAAGGAGAGGAAGAAAAATTCCGTAAAGCCAATGCGGCATATTCAGCAGGTGGTGCGGAGCAGGCAGTTACTATGTTGAACCGTAATCTGGATCTGGATATTGACAATTACGTGGCATTCGATTTTAAATCTGTTGCGGAAGCAATTGATATTCTTGGTGGTGTAGAGATTGATATTGAAAGTCAGGCGGAGATGGATTATCTGAATGACTACATCTCATACACCAGTGAATATGTTGGTGGAAGCGATGAGATGATCGATCATCTTGGAAAACAGACTCTGAATGGTGTACAGGCAGTATCTTATGCCCGTATCCGTTATACAGCAGGTGGAGATTTCAAACGTGCAGAGCGTCAGCGTCGTGTTTTAAATGAATTGATCAAGAAAGCAAAAGATGCAAGTTTAACGGAACTGAATGAGCTGGTAAGTACAATCTTCCCGGAGGTATCTACCGATCTGACACAGAAAGACATTATCAGTATGATGCCTGTAATGTTGAAATATGATATGGCAAACAGTGGTGGTTTCCCGTATGATAAGACGACAGATACACCAAGTAAAAAGATTGGAAGTATTGTAATCCCATGTGATCTTGAAAGCAATGTTATTCAGTTACATAAGCAGCTTTTTGGAACAGAGGATTATCAGCCGTCTGAGACAGTACAGTCTTACAATGATACGATCATTGATCTGACGGGTAAGACAACGAAAGATTCAGAGACAGATCAGTTCAGTGATCAGGATGATTTCTTTGGAAATGGAACACAGCAGAATAGCAATAATTCAGGAGATGGAGGAGCAGACAGTTCTGCAAGTGATTCACAATGATAAAATTGTATATTTGTCCCGAATGTGGATGGATGCGAACCGTATCCCGGAGGGCAAATGTGGAGTGTTTTAAATGCTCCAATGTTGAAATGGTTCCAGTGAAGCTGGAATATACAAAATATGTGCAGATGTCTGGCGAAGAACGTGAGAATTACGTGGAAAGTTGGATGTACATACATAGTAAAAAGAAGAAATAATGTTATACATGAGTCTGTGGCAGTTGCTACAGGCTCATTTTTTGACCATATATAGCTATAATAAGTTTAGGGAAGAAGTATGTCAGTTTGAAAAATGTGCAGCTTATATAAAATCAGATTATGGGTAAAGGAAAAAGGTCATCTCAGTCTGAGTTGAGACTCCCACTTCTGCAAGTGGTGAGTAGTAACAAGTATTTCTCAGTGGGAGTTCAATCTCCGACTGAGATAAATGCTCCGCGAGGGCGCACATTGTCTGGGAGACAATGGTTTTGCGCCGACCGGAACGGAGTGTAGAGTGCAGTGATTCTGAAAAGAAGATGTCAGCTTGCGCTGACCAGAATCACGCACCAAGTCTCACGTGCATTCGACTTGAATAGAATGGATTGGATAAGGAATAAAAGGATAGATTGTTAATAAAATAACATATAGGCAAAATAAAACGACCAATGGGGAACATTGGTCGTTTTAAGGGGAGTATAAATAATTAATAAGGGGTATAATTGAAAAGAATATTGAAGGGAAGATTCTTTTCACATTGAATTATATAGCATTTGTCCAGAAATTGCAAATAATTTAACAAACTTTTTTTGCGAAATTCACGCGAATTTCAGGCAAATTTTTCCATGCATAGAAAAATGGGAACCAGACATACTATACCTGTAAAAATGAAACAGGAGGAATCATAAAATGGCTAAAAATTATATGTCTGAAAATGATTACAAAAATGCAGATTACACAAATGGAAAGAACGCGTCTAATAAAGCACAGGATAAGTCCCAGAACAAATCTCAGAATAAAAACAGTACAAATTCTTCTGAGAACTGTGGCAAAAATGCTTCCAATGCAGATAAGAACTGCCGTTAGTGCAGGGTACAGATGCTGACAACATTTCAAAGAAAAGGAATATGCTATAGTAACCGGGAATGGTGAAATGGCAAAAGAAAAGCGGACTGTAAAACGGTTCGCTTTTCTTATTTTTGCCCGATTATGGGAGTTCACTCTTTTATTGTAGGAATAAATGGATGGATTTTTCTATATAAATATCAGAATGGATTTATTAAGGTTGCTGTGATGCAGCATATTATGGGGGAAAGGTTATGGGATTGTGTCTGATCAGTGCGAAAGAGATTGAGACTTACAGGCGAAGATGGAATGCGTATTTGATTGATTTGCGCGATCCTGAGGATTATCGCCAGTGGCATATTCCGGGAGCGAGAAATGTGCCGGTGGAGGAGCTGGAGGCATTTATGGAACACGCATCAAAGGAGCGGTTGTTGATTTTTTATTGTCAGCATGGAAATGCAAGTGTGCAGGAAGGATGCAGATACGTGAAACGGGGATTTCGAATTTGTTCGGTTGCCGGAGGCATGGATGCGTATCAGTTTTGAAAATATACCAGTAGATCTGATGATTGACAGCATAAATAAGAAAAGATTATAATGATAGGAACTAATAGAAGGAAACAAGTTTTTGAACGCAGGTCGTAAAGTGATTTCGTTCATGAGCAGGTAGCGAGAGCGGATTGAAAATGTCCGCTTTACATAAAAATTTGACAATAACGATAAATAAGAATAACAGGAGAGAAAAGATGGAGTTACAGCAGTTTATTTCTCCTTGTCATTTTGGTATGGAGGCAATTTTAAAGCGTGAGATCTACGATCTGGGCTATGATATTGTCAAAGTGGAAGATGGCAGGGTTACATACGAAGGTGATATGGAGACAATTTGTCGTGCAAATATTCATTTGCGGACAACAGAGCGTGTACTTTTAAAAGTGGGAGAGTTTCATGCGGAGACATTTGATGAATTATTTGAAGCGGTGAAAGCAATTCCATGGGAGGATTATCTGCCGGTAGATGCGAAATTCTGGGTAACCAAGGCATCCTCAGTCAAAAGTAAACTGTTTAGTCCGTCAGATATCCAATCTATTGTAAAAAAAGCGATCGTAGAGCGGTTGAAAACCTATTATGAGGTGAACTGGTTTGAAGAAACTGGTGCTTCCTATCCGCTGCGTGTATTTTTGAATAAAGATGAAGTGACCATTGGCATTGATACATCGGGAGAATCCCTTCATAAGCGTGGTTATCGTGTGCTGAGCAGTAAGGCACCGATCACAGAGACACTGGCAGCGGCTATGATCCTTTTAACGCCATGGAAAGCAGATCGTATTTTAGTAGATCCGTTTTGCGGAAGTGGAACAATTCCGATTGAGGCAGCTATGATCGCAGCGAATATTGCACCGGGAATGAACCGCACGTTTACCGCACAGACCTGGACAAACCTGATTCCGACGGAATTGTGGAATGACTGTTTTGACGAAGCAAAAGAACTGGTCAACACAGATATCGCGACAAATATTCAGGGCTATGATATTGATGGTGAGATTATCCGGGCAGCCAGAGATAATGCAAAACGTGCCGGAGTGGATCATCTGATCCATTTTCAGCAGAGACCGGTCAGCGAGTTGAAAAACCCGAAAAAATATGGTTTTGTCATTACAAATCCACCATATGGAGAACGTCTGGAAGAAAAAGCGGCATTGCCGAAACTGTATCATGAGATCGGAGAGGCATTTGCAGGACTTGACTGCTGGTCAGAGTATCTGATCACTTCCTATGAGGATACAGAGCGTAGCATTGGAAAGAAAGCAGATAAAAAACGTAAAATTTATAACGGTATGCTGCGGACAAATCTGTATCAGTATATCGGACCAAAGCCGCCAAGAAGAAAACAGACGGAGGAATAGAAAAATAGCTGTTTTTGTCGTGTGGAAAAAGTAAAGGCATGGCAAGATACAGTCGTTTGAGTTGTTTGGATAGAAAAGAGGGACAGGCAGTATGAAACAGAGAATTATTTTTGCGACAGGCAATAAAAATAAAATGAGAGAGATCCATGAGATTCTGGGAGATCTTGGATGGGAGATCCTTTCCATGAAAGAAGCCGGAATTGATGTGGACATTGTCGAGGATGGAACAACATTTGAGGAAAATGCACTGATTAAGGCAAAAGCAGTTGCTGCACATTGTAATGATATTGTGCTGGCAGATGATTCCGGACTGGAAATTGATTATCTGAATAAGGAGCCGGGAATTTATTCTGCACGTTATGCTGGAGAAGATACTTCCTATGATATTAAAAACCAGATGCTGTTGGATCGTTTGCAGGGCGTGCCGAAGGAGAAACGTACGGCACGATTTGTGTGTGCGATCGCGGCGGTAGTTCCGGGGCAGGAGCCGATCGTGGTGCGTGGAACCATTGAAGGTTATATTGGTGATAAACCGGCAGGAGAAAATGGATTTGGTTATGATCCGATTTTCTATGTACCGGATTTGGATTGTTCTACGGCAGAGTTGTCTCCGGAGGATAAAAATGCAAGAAGCCATCGTGGAAACGCATTGCGGGCGATGCGGGAAGAATTAAAAAACTATATCAAATAAGTGATGAATTTTATCTGATAGATTGGCATATAAAATCTGAATGTAATGATAATTTTGTGAAAAGGGAGGGATGGAAAAGATGAAAGTTTTGATCGTGAGTGATACGCATGGAAGACATGCAGGAATTGAGGAAGCTATTGAGCGGGAATATCCATTTCAGAAGCTGATCCATCTTGGGGATGCGGAAGGATACGAAGAATATATTGCAGAACTGGCTGAATGTCCGATTGAAATCGTTGCGGGAAACAATGATTTCTTTTCTGACCTTCCAGATGAGAAAATTATCTTCATCGAGGATTTTTGCGCTCTGATCACACATGGACATGCCTATGGGGTGTCTATGGGCTACCAGAATATCAGAAATGAGGGCAGAGTGCGTGGCGTGGATGCAGTCATGTTTGGTCATACACATCGACCGTTATTGGAAGAAGATGATGATCTGATTCTGCTGAATCCGGGAAGTCTATCCTATCCACGTCAGAGAGGACGTCAGCGTTCTTATATTGTGATGGAAAAAGAGCGTGGGAAAAAGCCGACATTTGAAATTCGTTATCTGGATGATTAAGAAATCGTATCTTGTTTTTTCTATTTATGAAAGAAAAGATAGGAAAAACTAACTTGAATTTTTAAAAAAATTTTTGAAAATATCTGGATATTCCAATGTATGAAATGCCTGCGAAGCCGCAAAAATAAAGGGTTTGCGGGCATTAGAAAAGTTTTTGAAAAAAGTTTTAAAAAGTTGTTGACAAAATGCGCGGATTGCCATATAATAATTCTTGCGTCGCGGGTAAGACAACAGCGATGCGACAGAAAAATACGGGGTGTGGCTCAGCTTGGCTAGAGCGCCTGGTTTGGGACCAGGAGGTCGCAGG
>OGYG01000217.1_pt1 | contig 63704 bp, 52 predicted proteins | sample 1576481 | NCBI WGS metagenome assembly OGYG01 (sample SAMEA3541497, study PRJEB24748) | human gut metagenome | biome: human gut; feature: human-associated habitat; material: faeces | place: China | collected 2012 | reverse complement strand
CACGTTCCCGCCGTCCGCAGACGGCGAATCCCCCGCTGAGGTTCAGCGGAAAACTTCCCGCCCGTTAGGGGCGAACCCGCTTACGCAGTTCGCGTGCCCCGGTCAACCGGTGCAGGAAAAAGAGCCGCCCCGTCAGGGCGAACCCGCCTGCGGCAGTTCGTGTGCCCCGGCAGGCGGTGCAGGAAAAAGGGGAGGACGCAAAATCTAACGGCGAAACCGCTGCAAACTTTGTTTATTGCTACAAGATAGCGCAAAACCGGTCGGTTTTGCTTGAAATGACCGGTGCAAAGTGTTAAACTAAAATCGGACTGTTATGGAAGATTAGATACCATCCAAGTCCGTTATTTCGTTATAATTTGGATAAAATACACACCGGAAAGGACGAATAACATGAACAACGTGTACGAAAGCCCGCTTTCTTCGCGCTACGCTTCCAAGGAGATGCTCTACACCTTCTCCTCGGATATGAAGTTCTCCACCTGGCGTCGGCTGTGGCTGTCGCTGGCTAAGGCGGAGCGGGCGCTCGGTCTGCCGATCACGCAGGAGCAGGTGGACGAGATGGCCGCGCACCTGACCGACATCGACTACGATATGGCCCGTCAGCGCGAGAAGGAGGTACGCCATGACGTTATGGCGCACGTTTATACCTTCGGCAAGGCGGCTCCCAAGGCGGCCGGCATTATCCATCTCGGCGCTACCAGTGCGTATGTCGGTGACAATACCGACATCATCCAGATCCGCGAGGGTCTGCTGCTGGTTCGCAAAAAGCTGGCGACCGTACTGGACAAGCTGGCGCAGTTCGCGGATGCGCACAAGTCCCAGCCGACTCTCGGCTTCACCCACTTCCAGCCCGCACAGCTGACTACGGTCGGCAAGCGCGCTACCCTGTGGATGAACGAGCTGCTGATGGATTTGAACGAGGTAGAATACCGCATCGAAAACCTGCGCATGCTCGGCAGCAAGGGCACGACCGGCACGCAGGCGTCCTTCATGGAGCTGTTTGACGGCGACGAGAGCAAGGTTAAGGAGCTCGAGAAGCGCATTGCCGATGATTTCGGCTTTGCAGGCGTGGTTCCGGTCTCCGGCCAGACCTACTCCCGCAAGATCGACGCGCAGACGCTCGCAACGCTCGCCGGTATCGCAGAATCCGCTTCCAAGTTCGCAACCGACCTGCGTCTGCTGCAGCACCTGAAGGAAGTAGAGGAGCCGTTCGAGAAGAACCAGATCGGCTCGTCCGCCATGCCGTACAAGCGCAACCCGATGCGTTCCGAGCGTATCTGCGCACTGGCGCGCTACGTCATCTGCGACAGCCTGAACCCGGCCTTCACCTCGGCTACCCAGTGGTTCGAGCGCACGCTCGACGACTCTGCGAACAAGCGCATTTCCGTGCCGGAGGCATTCCTTGCCGTTGACGCAATCCTCAACATCATGATCAACGTTGTTTCCGGTCTGGTCGTTTACCCGAAGGTCATCGAGGCGCACGTTATGAACGAGTTGCCGTTCATGGCAACCGAGAACATCATGATGGACGCCGTAAAGCGCGGCGGCAACCGTCAGGACCTGCACGAGCGCATCCGCGAGCACTCCATGGCTGCTGGCAAGCGCATCAAGGAGGAGGGCCTCGAGAACGATATGGTTGACCGCATTGCCGGTGACCCGATGTTCGGCATGACCCGTGAGCAGATCCTCGAGCACCTCGACCCGTCCGCTTATATCGGCCGCTGCCCGTCTCAGGTAGACGAGTTCCTGAGCGAGTGTGTTCGTCCGGCAATCGCGCCGTACCTCACCGGTGAGGACGTAAAGGTAGAGATCAACCTGTAAACCGGAAAGTTTATCCCTGAAATTGACAGATATCCCGCTCACGCGGGATATTCTGCCGCTTATGCGTCAATGGCGCATAAATGTTGCACAATTCATGCAGAATGATTGACTTTTTGGCTATTATGCTGTATACTAAATCAGTTGTGTAACAAAAAAATTAAAGGAGGCACTTGCAAGTGAAAAAGAGTGTAACTTCCTTTATCGCGGTCATGCTGATCATCATTTTCCTCGGCGTGACGGCGGTAACAGGAGTGTACATTCCGGGCGGCTGGACCATGCCGTTCCGGAACACGGCAACGTCCGACACGTCTGCGACGGATACGAGCGATACCTCGTCTACCGACAGCAGCGCAGACAAGGCGGACAACAAGGCAGACAGCACGGATGCGTCTGCTAACACCTCTGCTGACTCGGCTTCGACCGATTCCGCAGACACGACAGACTCCGGTCTGAAGGCCATCATCCCGAGCGTACTCGATACCGACAACGGTATCCGTCTGGGTCTGGATCTGGTCGGCGGCTCCCGTATCGTATACGAGGCCGAAATCCCGGACGGCTACGACACCAACAACCTGTCCGACGACATGAACTCGGTACAGAAGGTCATTCGTCAGCGTCTGACCGACAAGGGCTTTACCGAGGCTACCGTATCCCTCAGCGGCGACAACCGCGTAACGGTTGAGATCCCGCAGATCACCAACCCGGAGGAAGCGGTTCAGACCCTGGGCACTACCGCTCAGCTGACCTTCCTCGATGCCGACGGCAAGGAGTGGCTGTCCGGCTCGGACATCAAGAAGGCGTCCTACGGCTACGGCAACCCGACGAACGGCATGTCCGATCAGCACTACGTTGAAGTGCAGTTCACCAGCGAGGGCCGGAAGAAGTTCGCTGAGGCGACCGGCTCCGTTGCTGCCCGCACGGACGGCACCAACATTCTGTACATCATGATGGATAAACAGATCATCTCGTATCCGTCTGTTTCCGAGAAGATCGACAACGACAGCTGTGTTATCACCGGCAACTTCACCCGCGACAGCGCGACCGAGCTGGCAAACCTCATCAACGCAGGTCAGATTCCGTTCTCGCTCAAGCAGGTAGAGCTTCGCTCTGTCGGCCCGCAGCTCGGCGCTGACGCGATGAGCTCCAGCCTGAAGGCAGGCCTGATCGGTCTGGTACTCGTTATGCTGTTCATGATCATCATGTACCGCATTCCGGGCGTTGTTTCCTGCTTCGCTCTGTGCTTCTACATGGTTATCGAGGCGCTGCTGTTCAGCCTGATCCGCGTAAACCTGTCCCTGCCGGGCATTGCAGGTATTATCCTGTCCATCGGTATGGCGGTTGACGCAAACGTCATTATCTTCGAGCGCATCAAGGAGGAAATGGCTGCCGGCAAGACCGTCAAGAGCGCCATTGACTCTGGCTTCAAGCGTGCATTCACCGCAATTCTGGACTCCAACATCACCACCCTGATCGCGTGCGGCGTGCTGTTCTTCCTTGGCACCGGCACGATCGTCGGCTTCGCTACCACGCTGGGCATCGGTGTTATCGTGTCCATGTTTACTGCGCTGACCATCACGCACTTCCTGCTCAGACGCATGGTGGATTTCCACATCCGCAATCCGAAGGCTTACGGCCTGCGCGAGCGCAAGGAAGAGAAGAAGCATTTCCCGATCCTCAAGAATTTCAAGATCTTCAGCGGTATCTCTGTCGTACTGATCGTAACCGGCCTTGTTGCGCTGATCCTGCTGCCGTTCGGCAAGAACCTGTTCAACCTGAGCATCGACTTTGCCGGCGGTACCGAGATGGAGTTCAACATGCACACCGCAGTTACGCAGGATATCCAGACCGAGGTCAGCGATCTGTTCAAGGACGCAACCGGTGTGGACGCATCCTCTGTAACCTCCTCCGGTGACGGCAACGAGGACGTGCTGATCCGCTCCACCTCGATCGATTCCGAGCAGCGTGCTGCCGTGATCGACAAGATGCTGAAGAAGTACAGCCTTGCCGATACCGATATTCTCAACAACAACGACGTATCCGCTTCTGTCGGCAGCGACCTGCAGCGTTCGGCATTCATCTGCTCGATCCTTGCAATCCTGCTGATGCTGGTGTACATCACCTTCCGCTTCGAGCTGACCAGTGGTCTGGCTGCGATCTGCTGCCTGGTTCACGACCTGCTCGTTATGCTGAGCGTTTACGTTCTGCTGCAGATTCCGCTCGACAGCAACTTCATTGCTGCTGCACTGACCATCCTCGGCTACTCCATCAACGCGTCCATCATCGTATTCGACCGCGTTCGTGAGAACCTGCGCACCGCGCGCAAGGAGCCGTTTGAGGTCATCGGCGAGAAGAGCATCTGGCAGACCATGGGCCGTACCATCAACACCACGCTTACCACGCTGTTCACCATCGGCATGGTATACATCCTCGGTGTTCCGTCGCTCAAGCAGTTCACCCTGCCGCTGATCGTCGGTATCCTGGCCGGCGGCTGGTCGTCCGTTATGCTGTCTACCGGTCTGTGGGGCTTCTTCCGTAAGAAGTTCCGCCGCCGCCGCAAGATCTAACGACTATCGAAAAGGCACCCGTTCGGGTGCCTTTTTTGCGTTTGTTTATCGGCACAGGGGGAGCGGGGAACACGAACCCGCCTGCGGCAGTTCGTGTTCCCCGGTCAGCCGGTGCAGAAAAGAAGCCGCCCGGAGGGCAGTGCAGAAAAGGAGCCGCCCGGAGGGCAGTGCAGGAAAAGGTGCCGCTTTATCACAATAAAAAATTGACTTAACAGCACCCCGCGTAGTATAATAACAGCAGACAGATAACAAACCACGCGCGTGAAGCGGTGTTCACAAGGGGGAAGTACGATGAAGTGCCCATTTTGCAGCTTTGAAGACAGCAAGGTCGTGGACTCCCGTCCGACGGACGAGGGTACCAGCATCCGCCGCCGGCGTGAATGTCTCCACTGCGGAAAACGCTTTACCACCTACGAGACGGTGGAGCGCATGCCGCTTATGCTGATCAAGCGCGATGGCACCCGGCAGGCGTACGACCGTCAGAAGCTGCTCAACGGTCTGGTGAAGGCGTGCGAGAAACGCCCGGTTTCGCTGATGCAGCTGGAACAGATCGTCGATCACGTCGAGCAGAAGCTGTTCGGCTCGCTCGAAAGCGAGGTCTCCAGCAAGGTCATCGGTGAGCTTGTCATGGAGCAGCTGCGTAAGGTTGATGAGGTCGCGTATGTGCGGTTTGCCTCGGTCTACCGCCAGTTTAAGGACATCAACACCTTTATGGAAGAGCTGAATACGCTCCTCAAAGATAAATAATTCGGCGGGTATGGCGCAGGCTGTATCCGTTTTTTCATATCGAAAGGAAGATGGATTTATGGACGAACGGCTGCAGAAACAGCTGAATTTCATTCTCGAGATCGACAAGGAGAAGAACATTTTCCGGCAGACGCATCTCTCCGGCCACGGCCGCCGCGAGAACGATGCCGAGCACGCATGGCACATGGCTGTCATGGCGTATCTGCTGCAGGAATATTCCAACGAGCCGGTGGATGTGGCGCGCGTCATGCTCATGTGCCTGCTGCACGATGTGGTGGAGATTGACGCAGGCGACACCTACGCCTACGACGCCGACGGTCTGAAGACGCAGAAGGCGCGCGAGGACGCGGCAAAGCAGCGCATTTATTCGCTCCTGCCGGACGACCAGAAACGCGGGCTGATGGCTGTTTTTGACGAATTTGAGGCCGACGAGACCGCCGAGGCGCACTTTGCCCACGCGATGGACAATCTGCAGCCGCTCCTGCTCAACAACAGCAACGGCGGCAGCGACTGGGCCGACCACGATGTGACCGCCAAGCAGGTCTACGGCCGCCAGAGCCGCACGGAGAAAGGCTCGGCGTACCTGTATGAGCTGACGGATACCATTCTGCAGGCGAACATCAAAAAAGGCGCGCTCAAAGAAAAATAAAAGAAAATAGGAATAGTTTTCGACCGAGTTGACCATTTGTGGTCAATTTTCGCCGCCGAACGGCGTATGGGTGCAGGCACTTATGCAAAGCAAGGAGGTGAAAACGTGTCAGCTGAGATCATCATTGCGGGACTGAGCCTGCTGGGGACGCTGGCGGGCACGGCCGGCGGCATGATCGTCTCCGGCAAGCTGGTTAATTACCGCATCGAACAGCTTGAAAAGAAGGTCGAAAAGCACAATAACCTCATCACCCGAACCTTCAGGCTGGAGCAGGCAGTCGCGCTGCTGGACGAGCGTGTCCGCGTGGCTAACCACCGCATCAGTGATTTGGAAAAGGAGGAAGTCGAGTGAACTGGAAGGTGCGGCTTAGAAATCCGGTATTCTGGGTGCAGATTGTTGTGAGTGCATTCGCCGCGGTGCTGGCGTATGCCGGTCTGACCGCCGCTGACCTCACCACCTGGGAGAGCATCGGCGCGCTGCTCTGCAATGCGGTACGCAATCCGTATTGCCTGTTCCTTGTGCTGTCGAGCGTGTGGAACGCCGTCAATGACCCGACAACTAAGGGTGTCGCGGACAGCGAACGGGCAAGAAGTTATGATACGCCAAGCAGGTAAAGGAAAATCCCTCTCGGAAACGAGAGGGATTTTTCGTTGTGCAGAATGGAAAATTGAGAATGGAAAATGGAAAATGAATGGATAGTGCAGGTTGGTATGAAAGCCGGTGCATACCGTAAACAAAGGACGCGCAATGCGCGCCCCTACGGTCGATAACGATTGCAGGTTGGTGTATCTTCCTGCACATGGCAAATCCTTGTAGGGGCGCGCATTGCGTGTCCAAATTCCAACAAATTTGCACAATATAAATGAAAAAATGGAGAATGCTCCATCTAAGGTTCATTCTCCATTTTCAATTCTCAATTATTTAGAGGATTTCTTTCAATGCTGCAATCAGCTTATCCATCTGCTCATCCGTGCCGACGGTGATACGCAGGTAATTATCAATGCGCGGCAGCTTGAAATAGCGGATAAAGATACCCTTTTCGCGCAGGGCGGCGAAGATATCCGGCGCTTTCTTGTTCGGGTGGGTGACAAACAGGAAGTTTGTCAGCGACGGCAGCACGGTAAAGCCGAGCGCCTGCAGCGCCTCCGCCGAGCGGTCGCGGGTGGTGCTGACCTTACGGCAGGTCTGCTGGAAATAGTCCTCGTCGCGGATGGATGCCTCACCGACAGCGAGTGCGATGGCGTCCATCGTGTACGAGTTGTACGAGTTTTTAACCGCCTCGAGCGTGGAAATCAGCGTCTCCGAGCCGAGCGCGTAGCCGATGCGCATGCCCGCGAGCGAGCGCGACTTGCTGGTTGTCTGCACGATGAGCAGGTTTTCGTATTTATCCAGCAGCGGAACCGCGCTCTGCGCGCCGAAGTCCACATACGCCTCGTCGATGATGACAACGCAGTCCTGATTGTGCTGCAGCAGGTCCTCGAGGAACTCGAGCGTTACGCCGCGGCCGGTCGGCGCGTTCGGGTTCGGCAGCACGATACCGCCGTTCGGCTTGTCGTAATCACGCACATTGACGCAGAAATCCTCGTCGAGCGGCATGTTTTCGTACGGAATGCGGAACAGATCGCACCACACCGGATAGAACGAGTAGGTGATGTCCGGATAGAGAATGGGCTTGTCCGAGCAGAAGAACGACTGGAACGCCAGCGCAAGCACATCATCCGAGCCGTTGCCGAGGAATACCTGCGACGGCTGCAGGTCAAACCGCTCTGCGATAGCGGTTTTGAGTGCTTTTGCGTTCGCATCCGGGTAAATCGCGAGTTTTGCGGTGTCAAACGTGCGCAGAACCTCGGTCACGCCCGGAGCAGGCGGGTACGGGTTCTCGTTGGCGTTCAGCTTGATGATATTGTCGGTTTTCGGCTGCTCGCCCGGCACATACGGGTCGATCTTGCGCAGCTTATCGAGAAAAGGCTTGTCCATAGGGAGACCTCCTGTGTTCGTTTTCTTTGATGGGGATAGTTTATCATAATAAAGCGATAAAGTCAAGAGGGTTTGTCGATAACGAAAATTTATGATATAATTCATAACATATGAACGATAATCGTAGGGCGCGACAACTCGGCGCGCCGCGTTGAACGGTATGCAGATGGTTTACAACGGCGTGCCGAGGTCGTCCTCCAGAGGACCATCTCTTGCCCTGCAGGGCAATTCACCTTGTCACGCCCTACGAAAAAAATGGTTAAGGTGAAATTATGTACCAACCTTTAGCAGACAAAATCCGTCCGAAGACTTTGGACGATGTGGTCGGGCAGCGGCATCTACTGGGCGAAAACGGCCTTTTGCGCCGCGTCATTGAAAGCGGCAGCATCCCGAACCTGATATTTTACGGGCCGTCCGGCGTGGGCAAGACCACGGTCGCGTCCATCATCGCGCAGCAGACCGACCGCAAGCTGTACCACTTAAACGCCACTACGGCGGGCATTGCCGACATCAAGGCGATCATTGACGAGCTGGACACCTTCCTTGCGCCGAACGGTGCGCTTGTGTACCTCGATGAGATCCAGTATTTCAACAAAAAGCAGCAGCAGAGCCTGCTGGAGTTCATCGAAACCGGCAAGATCACGCTCATCGCATCGACGACGGAAAACCCGTATTTTTACATCTACAACGCGATTTTAAGCCGCTGCACGGTATTCGAGTTTAAGCCGGTCGAGGCTGCCGATATGCGCCGGGCAGTGGAACGTGCGTTGAAACTTGCGATGGGCGAGGACGCGAAGCCGGTCGAGGACGGCGTGGCGGATTACATCGCGCAGGCGGTCGGCGGCGACGTGCGAAAGGCGCTCGGCGCGGTCGAGCTGCTCGTCTCCGGTGCGGGGGCGGACGGCATCACGCTCGCGGACGCGCAGCAGGCGGCGCAGCGCTCGAATATGCGCTACGACCGCGACGGTGACAGCCACTATGACATCCTCTCGGCACTGCAGAAGTCCGTGCGCGGCTCCGACCCGGACGCGGCGCTGCATTATCTTGCGCGGCTGCTCGAGGCGGGCGATATGATCTCCGCGGCGCGGCGCATGCTCGTTATTGCAAGCGAGGATATCGGTTTGGCGTACCCGCAGTGCGCCGCCATCGTCAAGGCGTGCGTGGACAGCGCGTTTCAGTTGGGATTGCCCGAGGCGCGGATTCCGCTTGCGGAGGCGATCATTTTGATGGCGACTGCGCCCAAATCCAACAGTGCCATCAATGGTATTGATGCCGCCATTGCCGATATTCGGGCGGGCAGGGCAGGCGATATTCCGGCGCACCTCAAGGATACGCATTACGGCGGCGCAAAGAAATTAGGCCGCGGACTGACGTATCAGTATCCGCATATGTACCCCAACCATTGGGTGCAGCAGGAGTATCTGCCCGAGGAGCTGCGCGGTGCACAATACTACGAATACGGCCCGAATAAGACCGAACAGGCCGCGAAAGCGTACTGGGATAGAGTGAAAAATCAGAAATAATGGAAAATGGAGAATGAACGTGACGGTTTCATTCTCCATTTTTTTCGCTGTTCACTCGAAAACGGTTTTAACCGGCTTTTTATCGCACCCAACCGGCGTATAGGTCCATTCATCAATGTGTCCTTCGGTGATGAAATACCGTGGCGGTGTCGGTGCGTCATACGGCGCGAGAACGTCGATGACGGTCAGCTTTACCTTCATCCGCTGCGGCAGGATGGACTTGATGTACACGGATACCGCCATGCCGGGCCGCAGGTCCGCGCGCGGCTCCGCGAGGCCGGACAGGTTGGGCGTAAGCTCGATGAACACGCCGTACGGCTCGATCGACCGGACAACGCCGCGCACGGTCTCACCGACGGAGAACAGCGCCGCGTTCTGCGCCCAGGTGCCGAGCAGCTCGCGGTGGGTGAGCGAAATGCGCCGGTTTTCCGGCTCCACGGTGCGGACAGCGGCTAAAATGGACTGCCCGACGGTCAATCGGTCGCTCGGGTGGCAGATGCGCGACACGGACAGATTTTCGATGCCGATGAGCGACGGCACGCCGCAGCCTGCGTCCACGAATGCGCCGAACGGCTCCAGATGTGTCACACGCGCCGGAATCACGTCACCCGGACGGAGGGAATCGAGCAGCCGGTCCTGCGCCTTCTGCTGAACGATGGTGCGCGACAGCCACGCCGTGGGCGGGTCCGTGCTCTCGTCGATATCGGTGACGACGAAGCAGGTGGGCTTGCCCACACGCGACAGGATGGCAATCTCGCGCGTGTCGCCCTCCGCCACGCCGAGCGCGCAGGACACGCGCGGCAGGATGCCCTGTGCGATGCCGAGGTCGAACAGCAGGTCGTGCGCGGCGGTGCACCGCTGTGCGACGGCTTCCAGAATGCGTCCCTCGTCCTGCGCCTGCCGCAGTGCGCCGAGCGTTGAAAATGCCTGCCGAACCGCAGGCTGTACCATGTAGCTGCCCTCAGGCAGATAGGATTCGCTTGTTTTCATATGCAGCCGAGCCTCCTTTGGGGTCTGCCTTACTATATGATGTGCGGTGACGGATTAGCACCGAATTGTCCATATCGGCATAGATTGTAACCAGAATCTATGGATAAGGGGCTGATTGGATGGCCAATTCGGCAAATATTTCTCTGTCGGCGCTGCGGGACGGACAGCGGGCGCGGGTCGCAGCGCTGCACCTCAGCGGCGGCATGCGGCGGCGCGTGCAGGATTTAGGGTTAGTGCCGGGCACGCGTGTCACCTGTGTGCGGCGTGCGCTCTCGGGCGACCCAATCGCGTACCGGATACGCGGCGCGGTGGTTGCCCTGCGTAAATGCGATGCCGCTCAAATCGAGGTGCAGCCATGAGGCGCACCGTGGCGTTGGCGGGCAACCCGAACGTCGGCAAATCGACCGTGTTCAACGCCCTGACCGGCAGCCGTCAGCACACCGGCAACTGGAGCGGCAAGACGGTCGCGTGCGCCGAGGGCAGGCTGCGCGGCGGCGGACTGACGCTGACCGACCTGCCGGGTACTTACTCGCTGCGGGCGCACTCGGAGGAGGAGCGTGCCGCGCGGGAATTTCTGGTTTCGGGTCAGGCGTGCGCGGTGGTGCTCGTGGCGGACGCGGGCTGTCTGGAGCGCAGCCTCATCCTCGCTTTGCAGGTACTGGAGGTACAGAAAAACGCCATTCTGTGCTTGAATCTCATGGATGAAGCCGCGAAAAAGGGCATTGAGATTGATGTTGCCGCGCTCGAGCGGGAGCTTGGCATACCGGTGATACCGTGCGCCGCACGGCAGGGAAAGGGTCTGCACGAGCTCGAAGCCGCGATACGCCGAGCGGCGGCAGGCGAAAATGAAACGCACCCGACCGCCATCCGCTATCCGGCGATGGACGAGGATTTGACGGAGGAGCAGAGGGACGATATTGCAACCGCAGCGGCGGCACTCCGCGCGGAGGAGATCGCGCTGACGTGCGTCAAGCAGCCGGAATGCGCCTGCGCGCGGGATGACCGAGCGGACGATGTGATCCTCAGCCGGAGGTTCGGCGTGCCGCTCATGCTGCTGCTGCTCGCAGGCGTGTTTTACATCACTCTATTCGGCGCAAACGTGCCGAGCGAGTGGCTGAGCACGCATCTTCTGGCACTCGGCACGCCGTTTGCGGGTGCGCTTGCGAAGCTGGGACTGCCGCCGTTTTTCGTCTCGATGCTGACCGACGGGTTATGGCGCGTACTGGCAACCGTTGTCTCGGTCATGCTGCCGCCGATGGCGATCTTCTTCCCGCTGTTCACGCTGCTCGAGGACGCAGGCTACCTGCCGCGCGTGGCGTTTCAGCTTGACCACGCCTTCCAGTGCGCGAGAGCGAGCGGCAAGCAGAGCCTGACCATGTGCATGGGCTTCGGGTGCAACGCCTGCGGCGTGACAGGCTGCCGCATCATCGACTCGCCGCGGGAGCGGCTGATCGCCATCCTCACCAACAGCTTTGCGCCGTGCAACGGACGGTTTCCGCTGCTTATTTTCCTGTGCTCGGTGTTCTTCGCGGGCAGCGCGGCAGGCGGCGCGCTGCTGCTGACCGGCGTCATCGCGGCAAGCGTGGGATTGACGCTGCTCGTGTCGCGCATTCTCTCGGCAACGGTTTTGCGCGGAGAGGCGGTGTCGTTTGCGCTCGAGCTGCCGCCGTACCGCATGCCGCAGATCGGGCGCGTTATCGTGCGCAGCGTGCGCGACCGGACGCTGTTCGTCCTTGCGAGAGCCGCCGCCGTGGCGGCTCCGGCGGGCGTGCTCATCTGGCTGCTCGCCAATGTGCGGATAGGGAATATCGCTATCCTGTCGCACATCACGGCATTTTTAGACCCGGCAGCGCGGGTGTTCGGGATAGACGGCGTGATACTGCTTGCGTTCATCCTCGGCTTTCCGGCGAATGAGCTGGTCATGCCGCTCATCGTGATGGGCTACCTTTCATCCGGCACGATCGTCTCCGGCGTGGACTTTGCCTCCTTCCGCGCGCTGCTGCTGGCAAACGGCTGGACGGTGCAGACCGCGCTCTGCACGCTGGTGCTCACCGTGGCGCACGCGCCGTGCTCGACGACCTGCCTTACCATCCTGCGGGAGACGCGCAGCGCAAAGTGGACACTGGCGGCGGTGCTGATTCCTGCGGGAGTCGGGCTTGCCTTTTGCATATTGATACACTGCATGCTTGCTTCGGCAGGCTGAAAAGCAGGAAAAAAGTGCGTTTTTTTTTTTTTTTTAGGGGAAAACGTGTGAAATGTTAAAAAATCTGCATTTTCAAAACAAAATAGCTTGCATAAACCTGTAAAGAATGTTATCATACTAATGGATTATTTTAGCGTTATCCCTGCCGGTTTTCTGCCCTGCAGACCTCGGCTTTTATGCATGCAGATGCATGCAGGAACACGATTTGTTTTATGCGGCCTGTGATCAATCAATCACGGTATCTATTGCTTGACCGGCAGGAGGTTTTAGCACGAATGAAAGAGAAAAGCACGATTCTGATCGTAGATGATTCCGAGCTGAATCGCACGATCTTAGCCGATATTCTTGGTGATGAATACAATTTTATCGAGGCAGAAAACGGCGCACGCGCGATCGAGCTGCTGCGGACGCACACCGATATCGACCTTATCCTGCTGGATATGGTCATGCCGGAGATGAACGGCTTTGACGTGCTGACCGCGATGAACAACAACCGCCAGATCGAGGATATCCCGGTGGTGATGATCTCGGCGGAGAACGGCATCGAGCACATCGAGCGCGCGTATGACCTCGGCGTTACCGACTATATCAGCCGCCCGTTCGACCGCATGGTCGTGCGCCGCCGCGTGGTCAACGCGCTGATACTGGCCGCCAAGCAGAAGCGGCTGATGCGGCTTGCCGCCGAGCAGATTTACGAAAAAGAAAAGATCAGCGACCTGATGATCAATATCTTCAGCCATATTGTCGAGTTCCGCAACGGCGAGAGCGGCCCGCATGTGCTGCACATCCGCACCATCACCGAGGTGCTGCTGAGCCGTCTGGTGCAGAAGACCGACCGCTATTCGCTGACGCAGGAGGACATTCAGCTGATCTCGAGTGCGTCCGCGCTGCACGATATCGGCAAGGTCAGTATTCCGGATGAGATCATCAACAAGCCCGGCAAGCTGACAAAGGAAGAGTTTGAGATCATGAAGTCGCACACGACGGTCGGCGCGGATATCCTGCACGGCCTGCCGTTCTCCAATGAGGAGCCGCTGCTCAAGACCGCGTATGAGATCGCGCGCTGGCATCACGAGCGCTACGATGGCCGCGGCTATCCGGACGGCCTGACCGGCGAGGAGATCCCGATTGCGGCGCAGGTCGTTTCGGTTGCCGATGTGTACGACGCGCTGACAAGCGTGCGCTGCTACAAGTCCGCGTATGACCACGAGACCGCCCTGCGGATGATCGTAAACGGCGAGTGCGGCACGTTCAATCCGCTGCTGCTCGAGTGCCTGCTCGATGCGTCGCTGCAGATCAGGGAGCGTCTGCGCGAGGCGAACGAGGGGTATATGCACAGCACGGCGCACACGCAGCAGCTTTCGGCCGAAATGATGCTCAAGCGGGCGACGCCGCAGGTCGGGCGCTCGATTCAGGCGCTCGAGACCGAGCGTATCAAGACCGACTTCTTTGCCAAGCAGTCCTGCGGCATTCAGTTCGACTATGATGCGGCAACGCGCACCATCTCTGTGACGGACCACACGGATACGCTGCCGTTTGGCAGCCGTCTGTATGATGCGGCGGATACGGAAAAATTCACGATCTTCAGCAAGGATGACCTTCACCGCCTGGAAAACGCGCTGTATGTTACCACGCGGGATGCTCCGGATGTCAGCATGCCGATCACCCTGCGGTTTCCGGAGAACGGCTGGGAACACGAGTACATGCTCGCGGCCCGTGCGCTCTGGTCGAGTGACGCCAAGCCGCGGTATCTCGGCGCTGTCGGTCAGTTCCGCGAGATGCAGACCGATATCATGCTGCCGGAAATGGCGCTGCCGGATTCCGGCGCTGTCACCGGCAGGCAGCTTTCGGCTTCAATGGAGGGCATGAGCCGTATTTTTGATGTGGTGCGGCTGGTTGATCCGAAAAGGGGCGAAATCCTGCAGCTGAATGCGGACGGCACGTTCTCGGACCGCGTCCTGCCGTGCTCTCCGGTGTGGAATCACGGAAAAAGATGCAGCAGATGCATTTCCTGCCGCTGCATGGAGGACAAGACGCGCATGAGCAAGCTGGAGCTTACCGACGAGTGCGCGTATCAGCTGATTTCGCGCTATCTGGTCGTGGACGGACGTGAGTGCGTGCTCGAGCTGGGCAGCAGGCTCAGCGACAGCGTTTGGGTGACGAGCGGAGGGCGGCAGTTCCGTCTGGATGCCTCGCACGGAGAGGATTTTTATCTGGATCCGGTGACGGGCGCGTACGGGCGCCGCTACCTCGAGGACCAGCAGCCCGAGCTGGAAAAGGCGGAGGCACTGGCGGTGATCGACATTGACAACTTTAAGGAGATCAACGACGAATACGGCCACCTTGCGGGCGACGCGGTGCTGCGGCACGTTGCGAACGTCATTCTCGCGCGCGTCAACACAGCGGACACACTCGTCCGCTACGGCGGCGATGAATTTGTGCTGCTGCTGTCGCATATCCCGGCGGAGAAATTCCGTTCGACACTCGAGCACATTCGGGGAGCCGTGTACACAACTGAAATCCCGCAGTACAAGAATATCCACCCGACCGTCAGCATCGGCGGTGTGTATCAGGCGCATCCGCTGATCGAGGCCATCCGCCGGGCGGACAAGCTGATGTACTGGGCAAAGCAAAAGCGCAACGACGTACAGACCTGAGGAGGAGTACATACATGAATCTGGAAGAGTTTTACGCACAGATCGGCGGCGATTATGCGGACACGCTGCAGCGCCTGTGCAATGAGAACATGGTGAAAAAGTTCGTGAAGAAGTATCAGGACGACCCGACCTGCGCCGACCTGCACAACGCGGTTCTGCAGCAGGACTGGGAAGCTGCCTTCCGCGGTGCGCATACCCTCAAGGGCGTAGCGCAGAACCTCGGTTTTGAGCGGCTGTATCAGGTCAGCGCTGTGCTGACCGAGGCCATGAGAGGGGAGAAGCCGCTCGAGGACAGGAGCCTGCTTGACGCTGTGGAGCAGCAGGATGCCGCAATCCGCAGAGCGATTTCGGAGCTTGAGTAAAAGCAAAGGACGAACCGTTGGTTCGTCCTTTTCAGTCTGTCAAAAAAGCAGCATTTCGACTCTTGTGCTTCGTGCGGCAGCACGCATAAAATAGAATTTGCGGAGCAAATTCATAAATTCCGGGGGCACGCACCTCGGAATTTATACAAGGGAAGAAAAAATGTGCCTGCAAGGCGCGGTTTTTCTTCGAAATTCGATCGAAAGCGTGGTTTCGATCGAGAGGCTGCTCGGAAAACGTTAGTTTTTCGACAGCCTCCAAAGGACGAACCGTTTGGTTCGTCCTTTTTTCTTGACTTTACCGGATAAAGTGGGTATCCTGAACTTAAGGTAATACCACATAATTGAACAAGAGCGATTTACGTAAAGCGCCGCGGCAGCGCGACCGGAGCCTGCGCAAGGAGCCGCAGCTTTAATTATGTGGTATTGCCTCAAGTAAAGGAGGAAAAACCTATGCAGGTATTGGAAGACGAACGCTTTCGCGTGGAAATTAACGAATTCGGTGCCGAGCTGACCCGCTTTACGAGCAAAAAGGACGGCACGGAGTACATCTGGAAGGGCGATCCGGCGGCATGGAAGCGCCATGCGCCCATTCTGTTCCCGATCGTGGGACGGCTCAAGGACAAGACCTACACCGTGGACGGCAGGCCGTATGAGATCACGCAGCACGGCTTCGGACGCGATCTGGCGTGGCAGGCACAGAAAATCAGCGGCACCTGTGCGGAATTCACGCTCACGCCGAGCGAGTACACGAAGAAGATGTATCCGTGGGATTTTATCTGCACCGTGCGCTATACTCTGGACGGAAATGCGCTGAAAAAGGAGCATATCGTCAAGAATACGAGCGATTCCGTGATGTATTACGAGATTGGCGGCCATGACGCCTACACGCTCTGCTGGGAGGACGGCGAGAAGATAACCGACTACTATGTGGAGTTTGAGGGCACGGATGCGCTTAGCCGCATTGCAACCGACGAGAACGTCATGCTGACCGCCGACCGCGTTTCCGTTCCGCTGACCGACGGCAGACTGCCGATTTCCCGCGAGCTGTTTGCAAACGATGCGGTCATGACCGAGGGTCTGCCGTTTCGCACGGCGACCATTGCCAGCAGCAAAAATCACCGCCGTGTGACGATGGACTTCACCGACTTCGACTATTTCGCAGTGTGGAGCCCGTACAAGGATTTCGAGGTACCGTTCGTATGCCTCGAGCCGTGGAGCACCCTGCCGGACGGCAATCACCTTGACCATGCCATCGAGCACAAGCAGGGTATCCGCAAATTGCATCCGAACGAAAGCGAAACCCTGACATTCACCACCATCATCGACGAGTAATGCACAGCCTGTGCATAAAAAAGAGGACTGCGTTTGCAGTCCTCTTTGCTTTACTCTGCGCTCGAAAGCATGAGCTTGATTCGATTTTCTTGGTTAATTTTCGACGCGCCCGGGTCGTAATCCACCGCGACGATATTCGCCTGCGGGTACACCTCGCGGATCTTGCGTATCATGCCCTTGCCCGCGATGTGGTTCGGCAGGCAGCCGAACGGCTGGGTGCAGACGATGTTGGTCACGCCTTCGCTGATCAGCTCGACCATTTCGGCGGGCAGCAGCCAGCCTTCGCCCATCTTGACGCCCTGACCGATAATGGCGTGCGACTTTTTGCGTACCTCGTCAAACGGCATCGGCGGACGGAAATGACCGTCCTTCTTCATCATTTTGATGATATCGGCCTGTTTGCCGAGCACAAACTGGTACACCATCTTGTAGATGGCGGCGGTTTTGCCGTTGCGGCTGTACAGCTCGTGGTCGATGACCGAGTTGTAGATGCAGTACAGGCAGAAGTCCATCAGACCGGGCAGCACCGGCTCGCAGCCCTCGCTGAGCAGGAATTCTTCCAGACGGTTGTTGCCGAGCGGCGAGAACTTGACGTAGATCTCACCGACGATGCCGACCAGCTTTTTCTTCTGCGTTTTATCCAGCTTCAGCTTGCCGAATACGGCCAGAACGAACCGGAACAGGTGCTTTACCTCGCCGTAGCGCACCATGCGCTCGCCGGTGAAGCGCTTGATGACCGCGTCCATGCAGATGTCGATCGCCTTGTCGGTCGAGCCGGGCACGATCTCGTACGGACGGCACTGGTTGGCGACCATCATAATCAGATCACCGATCAGAAGCGCGTACGCCACCTGCACGAGCATGGTCTTGGTCAGCTTGAAGCCGAGGTTGCTCTCCAGACCGGAAAAGTTCAGCGAAATGACCGGAATAAAGCCGTAGCCGTTCTTTTCCAGTGCCTTGCGGAGCAGATGGATATAGTTGGAGGCACGGCAGCCGCCGCCTGTCTGCGGCAGGATGAGCGCGATCTTGTGGATGTCGTATTTACCGGACTCGATGGCATCCATCAGCTGGCCGATGACCAGCAGGGCAGGGTAGCAGGTGTCGTTGTGCACGTTGCGCAGACCCTGCTCCGCGATGTTCGGGCCCTCGGTGTGCAGCAGCTCCATGTCGTAGCCGTAGTTCTTCATCAGGCGGCAGATGAGTCCAAGCTGCACGGGCAGCATGTTCGGTACCAGAATCTTATAGGTTTTTCGCATTTCCTCCGTGAACTGCGGGTAGGAATATGCGGGCGTTGCCTCAGGCGTTTTGCTGTTCTGCAAGCTTGCGTCCCTCCTCTACGGCGGCCAGCATGCTGCGGATACGGATTTTTGCCGCACCGAGGTTGCTGATCTCGTCGATTTTCAGCTGTGTGTAAATTTTGCCGCCGTTTTCGCAGATGGCGCGCATCTCGTCGGTCGTGATGGCGTCAATGCCGCAGCCGAAGGACACCAGCTGGATGAGCTGGGCGTTCTCCTTCTGGGTGACATACTTGGCCGCGCCGTACATGCGCGAGTGGTACGTCCACTGGTTGAGCACATGCACCTCGGGTGCATCGGTCAGCTGCCAGACCGCGTCCTCGGACACGATGACCAGACCGAACGACGCGATCAGCTGGTCGATGCCGTGGTTGATCTCCGGGTCAACGTGGTACGGACGGCCTGCAATAACGGCAACGTCAAGGTCGTGCTCGTCCGCGTAGCGGATGGCGCGCTGACCCTCGATGCGAACGTCAATGTAGTATTCGTCCTGCGCCATGTATGCGTCCTCGACAGCGGCGATGACCTGCTTTTTCTTGATCTGCGGGTACTTGCCGCAGAAATACTTAACGGCGTGCTTCGTGAAGCGCTTTTTGTCCGCGAGTTCAAAGTACGGCATCATAAAGTCGAAGTCCGCGAGTGCGGAGACGTTCGCCTTCAAAAGCTCCGGATAGTAGGCAACGACCGGACAGTTATAGTGGTTGGTCGCGCGTTCCTCATCGAGGTTGTAGGTCATGCACGGATAGAAGATGGCATCGACGCCCTTCTCGAGCAGGTTCTCGATGTGGCCGTGCATCAGCTTCGCCGGATAGCAGACGGTGTCGGACGGGATGGAATGCTGACCCTGCATGTACATATCGCGGGTGGAAACGTCGCTGAGGACGGTCTCGAAGCCGAGTTTACGCAGGAATGCCGTCCAGAACGGCAGCAGCTCGAAGTTGTTGAGACCGAACGGCAGACCGATTTTTGCAATCGGGTTTGCAATGCCGGACGGCTCACCGTAGCTTTTCAGCTTTTCCAGCTTCCATTTATAAAGGTTGGGCAGGTCGGCCTTTTTCGTGCCGCCGAGCGGACGCTCGCAGCGGTTGCCCGAAATGAAGCGGCGGCCGCCGCCGAAGTCGTTGATCGTCAGATTACAGTGGTTCTCGCACAGACCGCAGCGCGTGGAGCGCACATTGTGCTCGAAGCCCGCGAGGATGTCCGTGCCGATGAGCGTGGTGGTGTCGCGGCGGTTGTCCTTGGCGTGCAGTGCTGCGCCGTATGCGCCCATCAGACCCGAGATAGCCGGGCGGGTCACGTCGCGGCCGATTTCCTGCTCGAACGAGCGCAGGATGGCGTCATTGAGGAACGTGCCGCCCTGCACAACGATGTGCTGACCGAGGTCGTCCGGCGAGTGGGCGCGGATAACCTTGTACAGCGCGTTCTTGACAACGGATACCGACAGACCGGCGGAAATTGCATCAATGCCCGCGCCGTCCTTCTGCGCCTGCTTGACCGAGGAGTTCATGAACACCGTGCAGCGCGAGCCGAGGTCGATGGGGTGCTTTGCGAACAGACCCAGCTTGCAGAATTCCTCGATGGAGTAACCCATCGAGCGGGCGAACGTCTCGATGAACGAGCCGCAGCCGGACGAGCACGCCTCGTTGAGCGAAATATTGTCGATGCATTTGTTGCGGATTTTGAAGCACTTGATGTCCTGACCGCCGATGTCGATGATGAAATCAACATCCGGGCAGAAATGGCGCGCCGCGCGGAAGTGCGCGACCGTCTCGACCAGACCGAAATCCACGCCGAAGGCATTCTGAATGAGCGCTTCACCGTAGCCGGTGACCGCCGAGGACACGATATGTACGCGGTCGCCGCACAGCTCGTACAGGCGGGTGAGCTGCTCGCGGATAACGTCCGCCGGATTGCCCTTGTTGGACTGGTAGTGGTGGAACAAAATCTGGTCGTCCGCACCGATGAGCACCAGCTTGGTGGTGGTGGAGCCGCAGTCGATGCCGAGGTACGCATCGCCCTCGTACATGGTGACGTTCTGCGTCATGACATCGTGCATGGCGTGACGGTGCTTGAATTCCTCGTACTGCTGCTCATCCTCGAACAGCGGCGGCAGGTAGTTGGCAACGACCGGAGCGTCTGCCGCCTTTTCGAGCGCCCCGAGCAGCAAGGCTACCGTGTAGGTCTTCTGCGTGCCGCCCGCGTACTCGGCTGCGCCCGCCGCGATGGCATACGGCGCGAGAGCCGGGAAGTGCGCGTGCGCGTCATCCAGCTTCAGCGTGTCCTGAAAGCGCTTCTGGAGGCCCTTGAAGAAGAACAGCGGACCGCCGAGGAACAGCACATCGCCCTTGACCTCACGGCCCTGTGCCAGACCCGCGATGGTCTGGTTGACGACGGCCTGAAAGATGGAGGCGGCTACGTCCTCCTTGCGCGCGCCCTCGTTGAGCAGCGGCTGGATGTCCGACTTGGCGAACACGCCGCAGCGGGAAGCGATGGTGTAGATGCGCTCCGCGCCCTGCGCGAGCTGGTCGAGTTCGGCCGGCGTTACGTCCAGCAGGACGGCCATCTGGTCGATAAAAGCGCCGGTGCCGCCCGCACAGGAGCCGTTCATGCGCTCCTCCAGCTGGCCGGTGAGGAAGACGATCTTCGCATCCTCGCCGCCGAGCTCAATGACGACATCGGCCTGCGGAACGTGTACGCCGACAGCCTTGCGGGTGGCGAACACCTCCTGCACGAAATCAATATCCGCGGCTTTCGCCACGCCCAAACCGGCCGAGCCGGTGATCGAACAGCGGAGCGGCGTGTCCTCGCCGATGAGGCCGCGCGCCGCGCGCACCAGCTCGACCGCCTTTTCACGCACCTTGGAAAAATGCCGTTCGTAGTGCTTGTGGATGATCTCTCCATCGCGGACAACGACGATCTTGACGGTCGTTGAGCCGATGTCGATTCCAACATTTACATTCATAATACCCTTGATCTCTCCCATAACAAAACAGAGCACCCGTTAAGGTGCAAAGTGAATGCGGGTAAGTGCTGCCGTGCGTCAGCCTGAGAAGGCTGTGTGATGTGATAAATATGCAGGGCAAAATCTTACCTTTATTACTATAACGGTGTGAGCGGAAAATGTCAATGCAGCGATATTCCACTTGGCTGCCGAAAATTTCCCTTGACAAAGCCGGAAATTTTATATAAAATATACGGCGTAAGTGAATACATGTCCTTATCGAGAGCGGTGGAGGGAACGGCCCTGTGAAACCCGGCAACCTGCGTTGTTTTGCAACGTAAGGTGCCAAATCCGGCGTAAGAATACGAAAGATGAGGGAGCAAAACGAACTTTTCGCTCCCGCTGAGGAGCGTTTTTTAATGCTCTGAAAATGAACTGGAGAAAGGAACTGATACTTAATGGCACATCATTTTTTCACCTCGGAATCCGTTACGGAAGGCCATCCCGATAAAATCTGCGACCAGATCTCGGACGCGATCCTTAACGAGATTTTAACGCAGGATCCGTATGCCCGCGTAGCCTGTGAGACCACCTGCACCACCGGTATGGTTCAGGTAATGGGCGAGATTTCCACTTCCTGCTATGTGGACATCCCGAAGGTTGTCCGCGACACGGTTCGTGAGATCGGCTACGACCGCGCGAAGTACGGCTTTGACTGCGACACCTGCGCTGTCCTGACCGCGATCGACGAGCAGTCCGCCGACATTGCACTCGGCGTTGACAACTCCCTTGAGAGCAAGGAGGGCGCCGCTGAGGCTGACCTCGCCATCGGCGCGGGCGATCAGGGCATGATGTTCGGCTATGCGTGCGATGAGACCAAGGAGCTTATGCCGCTGCCGATCTCTCTGGCGCACAAGCTGGCAAAGCGTCTGACCGAGGTTCGCAAGAACGGTATGTTCGACTATCTGCGTCCGGATGGCAAGAGCCAGGTTACCGTAGAGTATGACGAGGACAATCAGCCCGTCCGTGTGGATACGGTTGTTATTTCCACCCAGCACAGCCCGGAGGTGTCCCTCGCGCAGATTCGCGAGGACATGATCGAGCAGGTGGTAAAGAAGGTCATTCCGTCCCATCTGCTGGATGAGAATACCAAGTATTTCATCAACCCGACCGGCCGTTTCGTCATCGGCGGCCCGCACGGCGACTCCGGTCTGACCGGCCGTAAGATCATCGTGGACACCTACGGCGGCATCGGCCGTCACGGCGGCGGCGCGTTCTCCGGCAAGGACCCGACCAAGGTTGACCGCTCGGGCGCGTATGCGGCTCGCTGGGTTGCGAAGAACATCGTTGCGGCAGGTCTGGCAAAGCGCTGCGAGATTCAGCTGGCGTATGCCATCGGCGTTGCCGAGCCGGTTTCCATCATGGTAGAGACCTTCGGCACCGGCGTTGTTGGCGACGATGTGCTTGAGAAGGCCGTAGAGAAGGTGTTCGACCTGCGTCCGGCGGCGATCATCGAGCAGCTTGACCTGCGCAAGCCGATCTACAAGCAGCTGGCAGCCTACGGCCACATGGGCCGCGAGGAGCTTGGCGTCAAGTGGGAGAATACCGATAAGGTTGAGGCGCTGAAGACAGCGGTAAACGGTTAATTTGCGCTGAAATTGCATAGAAAAAGGCTCTGGAGCATATCCGGAGCCTTTTTTGTATCTCAAAATTTCGCGGCAGGGATTGACCGGGGCACGCGAACTGCGTAAGCGTGTTCGTCCTTTCCGGGCGGGAAGTTTTTCGCTGAGATTCAGCGGGGGATTCGCCGCCTGCGGACGGCGGGAGCGTGCCGCGCCCCGCGGCGGGGATGACGCCGTACCCACGGCGGTGGGCAAAAAGGAAGGACAACCTGCGGTTTTCCTTCCTCTTTGAAATCCTGCCTTTCCCTTGCTTGATAGTCCGGTGCAGATTGCCAACATGTGACCGCTGCGAAATAGGGGGACGGCAGAGGATTTTTTCTCTGCTACGGACGAACTACCTTCGGAGTCCGTCCTCTTGAGCAACCTGTTCGCAGGGTCAGATACCGTTCTGCTACACATGCGGGTTAATCAACGCAAGGCGCGGCATGACAGTGCTGCGCAAATCCTTGGCACGTTGTAACGCACGGCACCTACGAATTTAGACGTTTGGTACAATTTATCCTCGTAGGTGCTGTCTATCATAACGCGCTTACGAATTGCGCGGCACGGTCATGCCGCGCCTGCGTAGAGTAAACCACCTGTGTAGCAGTAATCTATCTGTGAACTGCGAATATTTCACGAAAGACACGCAACGGTAACCCGACTGCCGTTCCCTTTGTCGGAGCGGTCGCCGGTCTCTGGTCTGCGCCAGACCCTCTAAGGGAAAGGGGAGATACACAAGAGGGTGGAAACCGCAGGTGTCTACCCTCTTGTGCGCCCGCGCGGCGTTAGCGCACATTTCGTTCGCTTCTCAAGCGGCGACTATATATAAGGAATAGGCGAAGAAAAAACACTTGAAATTTCCACACAATATGATATAATGGAAAAAGTTGAAATTTCAATGCCTTGCAAGCTTATGCTCGCAAGGCGTTCTTTTTTTGCCTTGCGGCATAGACGGGGCAGAAAGAACAATCCAAGTTAGACGAGTTAGGCTTTCTGCTGGCGTATCCGCTGCGGATTTTCGTGGTCGGTCTGTTCTGCTGCGCCGCATTCCGCAGCCGCATGGGCGCGCGCACGCACGCGGCTGATGAGGAGGAACAGGCGATTTCGGAAGGATCTGCTGAATAATGTCAGAAAATAGCGAAACTGGCAGAGTGCACAGAGATTGAATGCGCTGTTTGGTAATTTCGTTCAAAATCACGGAGCAAAAATTGAAATCTTAGCTGGTTCTTTGCGCGAAAAAGAGTATAATATTCTATGCAAAAGGTTATCACATTAAGAAAGGGTGGGAACAATGTCATATGACTTTCTGTTGACGATTGCGATCATCATGTTGTTCACAAAGGTATTCGGCCTTACTTCGGAGCGCGTGCATATGCCGCAGGTTGTCGGTGCACTGATTGCCGGTGTGCTGGTTGGCCCGAGCTGCCTCGGCTGGGTAGGCGAGACCGATTTCCTGGTAAAGGCCGCTGAGATCGGTGTAATCATCCTGATGTTTAACGCAGGTATGGATACTGATCTGGACGAGCTGAAAACCACTGGTTTTGCATCCTTCGTTATTGCGCTGATCGGTGTTATCGTGCCGCTGATCGGTGGTGTTGCATGCTATCTGGCGTTCGACAATGATCCGACCGACTCGATGAACATGCTGAAGGCTGCTTTCATCGGTGTCGTTCTGACCGCTACCTCGGTTTCGATCACCGTCGAGACCCTGCGTGAGATGGGCAAGCTGAAAAGTAAAGTCGGTACAGCAATCCTCGGCGCGGCTGTAATCGACGATATCCTCGGTATCGTGGTGCTGACCATTCTGACCGCACTGACTGACCCGTCGGTAAAGCCGATTCTGGTACTCGGCCGCATCGTTGCGTTCTTCGGTTTCGTACTGGTTGTTGGTCTCGTTATGTACCGCGTATTCCTCAAGATGGAGGAGAAGTGGCATCATCATCGCCGTATTGCAATCTATGCGGTAGCATTCGCATTCCTGATGAGCTATGTTGCAGAGCGTTACTTCGGTATTGCAGATATCACCGGTGCATACTTCGCAGGCATCGTAATGTGCCGTCTGTCCTCTGCGCGTGACTACGTTGCAAGCAAGACCAACGTGCTCGGCTACATGCTGTTCTCTCCGCTGTTCTTCGCTTCCATCGGTATTAAGACCAACCTGGAAGGTCTGACCAGCACCATGGCGATCTTCGCAGTGGTACTGACCATCGTTGCAATCCTGACCAAGATCATCGGCTGTGGCATTGGTGCCCGCATCATGGGCTTCCAGACTTATGATGCATTCTCCATCGGTCTGGGCATGGTATCTCGCGGTGAGGTTGCGCTGATCGTAGCACAGAAGGGCGAGCAGGCCGGTCTGATCGACCCGCACATGTTCCCGCCGATCGTACTGGTCGTTATCGTTACTACGCTGGTAACGCCGATTCTGCTCAAGCTCGGCATGAGCAAGCAGACCCCGGCAAACATGGAGTTCAATGCACAGGAAAAGGTGCAGATGCCCAAGGTAAGCCAGCACTGATTGCTGTCGCGGAACCACGGTTCCACCGGCAAGCAGGAAGGGACCGCAGGCCGTTCCAAAGTCGTCCGTTTGGAATTTGCACGGCAAATTCTATTGAACACGCGCAATGTGCGAAACAACCGTCTGTTTTGAACAGGCGGTTGTTTTTATATGCAAATATCAATTATTCGCTGTATTGAAGCCTTGCGGCAAGTATGCTATAATAGTAGCGTTTAATACTATCTCTTAATGGAGGAAACAACATGAAAGCAACGAAGCTCCTGCCGATTCTGGCGGTCGTGCTGTGTGTTCCGGGGATTGCGCTGCGCGCGCTGCACCTGCTGAACGGTTTTGACGTAAGCACCGGCTTGCCGACGGCAGGCGATAAATGGATCTGGTTCGTAATCGCGCTGTTCGCTATCAGTGCAATTGTATATGCTGTGCTGGCGCTGCCGCTTAAGACGCGCGATAAGGTACCGTTTGAGCAGCTGCTCGGCACGAAAGAGACGCTGTTCCGCATGGCGGCTGTCGTTGCGGGACTGATTGTAGCGGCGGGCAGTCTGGGCTACCTGTATCTGACCATCACCACGGCAGAGCAGGACACGGCTGCATGGGCGCGCGTTCTGGAGATCGTCTACGCAATCATGGGCGTGCTGACCGGCGGCTGCATGATCGGTCTGGCCAAGGCACAGGGCGCACAGATGACGGAAAAGAGCGCCGCAATGACGCTCGTACCGCTGTTCTGGAGCTGCCTGCATCTGCTGGTCAACTACCGCATGACCTGCACCGATCCGAAGCTGGCGTCGTTTGGCTTTGGACTGGTAGCGGATGTGATGATTGTGCTGGCGTTTTATGAGTTGGCGCGTTTGCTGTTTGGCAAGCCGGCGCCGGCTATGCTGGCGTTCTTTGCCGCAGTGGCGGTCACCATGTCGGTGTCGGATATCGGCGGCTACGGTCTGGCTATGCTGATGGGCATTCCGTCCATGTGGTCGATCAAAATGGTGCTGCGCGGCATTCTGGCTGCAGCAGCGTGCGTTATGCTGGCTGCTGAGCTGTTCTGCCTGTGCCGCTCGGACGCAGCGCAGACGGTAGCCGAGGATTAACAGGGGAGGACACCGAAATGCTGTTTGTATGCTATCCCAAATGCTCGACCTGCCAGAAGGCGAAGACGTGGCTGCAGGAGCGCGGCGTGGCGTTTGACGAGCGTGATATCAAGCAGGACAATCCGAACGAGCAGGAGCTGCATGCGTGGCACGAAAAGAGCGGTCTGCCGCTTAAGCGGTTCTTTAACACGAGCGGCCTGCAGTATAAGGCGCTGGGGCTCAAGGACAAGCTGCCGGCTATGACCGAGGACGAGCAGTATGCGCTGCTCGCGACCGACGGCATGCTGGTCAAGCGCCCGCTGCTCATCGGAGAGGACTTTGCTCTTCCGGGTTTTAAGGTAAAAGAATGGGAAGAGCGGCTGTAACAGCCGTTCTTCTTGTAAAAAGCTGTTGACAAGCAGGAGAAATTCCTGTATAATAAATCTTGCTTATCGGGCAAGATACGGAACGGTATCGAAGTGGTCATAACGAGGCGGTCTTGAAAACCGTTTGTCCGAAAGGGCGCGTGGGTTCGAATCCCACCCGTTCCGCCAATCACGAAATTGCGCGCGGAGGGTTCGATCGAGGATAACTCCGCGTACAACTCAATACCTTGACATGGAGACATACCCAAGCTGGTGAAGGGGCTCCCCTGCTAAGGGAGTAGGTCGAGAAATCGGCGCGAGAGTTCAAATCTCTCTGTCTCCGCCATGAAAGCTGTACTTTTTATTGCGAAAAGTGCAGCTTTTTCTGCGTTTATAGATAGAAAACGATAACTTTTAGAACGACTTAATTTTTCTTGACAGCAATCGTGACAGCATTTGTTGCAAAACACCAAAAACACGGCATAGCTTTTATGAAAAAGATGAAACTTCAAAAACTTCGTAAAAAACAGTTGACAGCTGCGTGCTTATCGCGCTACAATAACATCGTCAGATAACGAGGACGTACTCGTGACACAGCGAGGACGTACGCGCTGACAAATAAAGCACAGATTTGCCGATGAAAGTGAGGTATCGTTTGGCATGAAAGTTACTATGAAGGAAATCGCCGAGCGCGCCGGAGTTCATCCGTCAACAGTCGATAAGGTCGTACACCACCGTGTAGGTGTCAGTGATGAAGTTCGTGCAAGGGTGCAGGCCATCATCAACGAACTGGGCTACACGCCCAATCCGAGCGGCCGTGTGCTGCAGCGTCAAGGCAAGGTGTACCGCATTTCTGCCATTCTGGTGCAGGTGGATGCACTGCCGTACCTGAAAAAAGGCATCGAACGCGGCGTGAAAGAGCAGACCGGCTTTGACATCGAGATCACCTACGCTGTCACCGGCTTCCAGGAAGCCAAGCGGCAGAGCGAGTACATCATCAAGGCAGTTGAGGAAAAGGCGGACGGCATCATTCTCAGTCCGATCAACGCGGAATGTGTACGTCGAGCGATTGACCGAGCGGCTGACGCAGGTATTCCCGTTATCACTACGGATTCGGATATCGACGGTTCGCGCCGTACCTGCTGTGTCAGCATCGACAGCGCAAGAGCCAGCCGCATTGCCGGTCGGCTGATGGGGCAGTTTCTGAACGGAAACGGCAAGATTGCCATCATTTCGAGTGCGATTGAGACAGAAAACAACAACTACTATGTGCAGATGCGCGAACAGGGATTTGCGGATTTTCTGAAAGTGGAGTATCCGCAGATTGAGATCGTATCGCGCGTGGAGAGCTTCGAAAATCCGCAGATTACCTATGAAAAAACGGTGCAGCTGTTGGCAGAACAGCCGAATCTGCGCGGAATTTATATTACCTGCGGCGGTGTAGCACAGGTCGGTAGGGCGCTGATCGAGACCGGTCGTGCGAACGACGTTCGTGTGCTTTGCTACGAGGATTATCCTGAGATTGTAGAGCTCATGCGGCAGGGCGTTGTAGATTGGACACTCGGCGGTGAAAAGGACGAGCAGGGCGCGCTTCCGGTCAAGCTGATCATGGATCAGCTTGTGTTTGGCAGAAAACCCGTGATCGACCGTATTTTTACCGACATCCGTATTCTGGTCAAGGAATGCTTTTCATAAAAATATTTGCGAATCCCGCAGATATTTTTTTATAGAGATTTACGAGGACGTACTCGCAAATCGAAAAATTGGCTGATACGGCGAAAAAAACATAAAATCCCGTCAAAAGATATTTGCTGAATAACAGCAGATATTTTTTATAAAGACTTACGAGTACGTACTCGTAAAGATAAAAATTGCATAAATGAGAAGAAATGACATGCTTAAGGAGGAAATATCATGGAAGAACTGAGAATCGGTCTGGTAGGTACCGGCGCAATCGGCCGTACCCACATTGAACGCATCAACAACACCCTGCAGGGCGGCAAGGTTGTTGCCTGCGCGGATGCAAACATCGACCTCTGTAAGTCGGTTGCCGAGAAGTACGGCATCAAGGCTTACGAAAAGGGCGAGGACATGATTGCGGCGGACGACATCGACGCAGTAGTCGTTACCACGCTCGACCCGTTCCACGAGCAGTACGTCATGGCAGCGATCAAAGCCGGCAAGTACGTTTTCTGCGAGAAGCCGCTGGCTCCCGAGGCGGATGCCTGTAAGCGCATCGTGGAGGCTGAGATGGCGACCGGCAAGCAGCTGGTACAGGTTGGTTTCATGCGCCGCTACGATCCGGGTTACGGTCAGCTGAAAAAGGCTATCGACTCTGGCAAGTATGGTCAGCCGCTCATGCTGCACTGCGTTCACCGCAACTATGACGCACCGGGCTTCACCACCTCGATGCCGGTCGAGAACTCCATGATTCACGAAATCGACGTGCTCCGCTGGCTGCTCGGCGAGAACTACAAGACCGCCGAGGTCGTATTCCCCAAGACCACCCGCAATGCAGAAGGCGAGCTGCGCGACCCGCAGATCATGTACCTGACCACCGAATCCGGCGTACGCATCGACGTAGAATCCTTCGTCAACTGCCGCTACGGCTACGATGTTCGCTGCGAAGTTGTCTGCGAGGAAGGCTGTCTGAATCTGCCCGAACCGGCAAACGCAATGATCCGTACTAACGATGCTCGCGTTACCCCGATCTGCCATGACTGGTCTGAGCGCTTCCCTGAAGCATATAACATCGAATTCCAGTCCTGGATCAACGCCTGCAAGGAAGGCCGCGTAGACGGCCCGTCCGCATGGGACGGCTATGTTGGTCAGGTGACCGCAAAGGCGGCATCCAAGGCGCGCGACACGCAGACCGTTGTAGAAATCCACTACGACGAGATGCCGGACTTCTACAAAAAGTAACACCCAATTTTTCTCTTTCTCTTCTCTGGCGTGCCGCGGTGCACTGGATACCGCGGCACCGGATAAGAAATCGTTTGGAAAGGACGAATAACTATGAGATTTTGCTTAAATACAGACTGCCTCGGCTACATGCCGTTTGAGGAAATGCTGGACACAGTTGCCGCTCTCGGCTACGAGTCCATCGAGATTGCCTGCGGCAACTGGTCCAAGGCACCGCACATTGATCTGGATGCCATGCTGGCAAGCGAGGAGACCCGCAAGAACTACATGGACGCGATTGCAAAGCGCGGTCTGGTGCTCGAGGTGCTCAACTGCTCGGGCAACCAGCTTGCACCGAATGAGGAGGGCAAGCAGCACCAGGAGGTGGTTGAAAAGACCTTCAAGCTGGCCGGTCTGCTCGGCATCAAGAAGATCGTTATGATGTCCGGCTGCCCGGGCGGCTCAGCAGAGGATCACACGCCGAACTGGATCGTTACCAGCTGGCCGCCGATCACGACTCGAATCCTGAACTGGCAGTGGAAAGAGGTACTTATCCCCTACTGGAAAAAGACGGTCGAGTTGGCAAAGGCCAACGGCATTGAGAAGATTGCACTCGAGAACCACGGCTGCCAGATGGTCTACAATCCGGAGACACTCATTCGCCTGCGCGATGCAGTCGGTCCGATGGTTGGCATGAACCTTGATCCAAGCCATCTGATGTGGATGGGCGGCGATCCGGTAACGGCTGTTCACAAGCTCGGCGCGGACCGCATTTATCACGTTCACGCCAAGGATGTGCGTCTGGAGCGCAATTATGTCGGCCCGGACGGCGTGCTCGACACCAAGACCATCGACCAGTTTGCAAAGCGCACCTGGAACTACGTTGCACTCGGTCACGGACATGATGTCAGCTGGTGGAAGGAATTCCTGTCCTGCCTGAGCATGGAGGGCTATGACGGCCCGATCAGCCAGGAGATGGAGGATCTGACCATGCCGGCACTGACCGGACTGAAAAAGTCCACCACCGTACTCAAGGAAGCAATGCCCTGCGATCTGTAAAAAATAACGCTTCGGCGCTATTGAATAAAAATAAAAAAGAGAGACCCCTGAAGAGAAAAACGAGAGGAAAGAAAGGACAATTATCATGAAAAAGAGACTGTTAGCGATGACTCTGGCAAGCGCACTGTGTGCAGGTATGCTGGCGGGCTGCGGCGGCAGCACCTCTGCGAGCGACAACGGCGGCTCTTCCGCAGACAGCGGCAGCAGCGACGCTTACAACATCTCGGTTATCGTAAAGCTGACCGACGGCCACTTCAACAAGGTTATGGCAGGTGCAAAGGCATACGCCGATGAGCACGACAACGTAAACGTAGATATCCAGTCTCCGACGTCGGCAACGTCCTACGATGAGCAGGTCAACATGATTGAAACCTCGCTCGGCAACCCGAGCATTGACGCGCTGGTACTGGCTCCGCTGCAGTCGAATTCTGCTTCCACGCTGGTTGCGAACACCGATAAGGTTGTAATCGCACTCGATACCGACTTTACCTCGGACAAGAAGCTCGCGTTTGTCGGCACCGGCAACAAGGACGCTGCCAAGAGCGGCGGCACGGCAGCCGTAGAAGCCGCCAAGGCGAACGGTGTTGACAAGCCGACTGTCCTTATCGTTACCGGCGTGCAGGGCGACGAGACGCACGAAGCACGTCTGGCCGGCTACAAGGAAGGCGTTGAGGAAGCCGGCGGCGAGGTCATTGAGGTGCAGTACTGCGACGGTCTGGCTGAGAAGGCTGCAACCGCAATGGAATCCGTTATGCAGATGTATCCGGACGGCATTGATATTGTTCTTTCCTCCAACGATGACATGGCAATGAGCGTTGTTAAGATCATCAAGGACTCCGGCAACGCCAAGTATGCTGACACCATCGTCTGCGGCTTTGACGGCAATACCTCCGCTATCTCCGCCATCAAGGACGGTACGCTCGGCATGGATATCGCACAGCTCGGCTACGACATGGGCTATAAGGCAGTGGAAGCTGCGGTAAAGGCGCTGGAAGGCGAACAGGTTGATTCCTTTATTGATTCCGGTTCCAAGGTCGTTGACTCCACCAACTGCGATGAGTACATCGACGACATGAAGGCTAAGGGTCTGTGGGAGTAATTCACAGACTGGCTGCACGCTGTTAAATCTCTTTTCCTTGGAAAAAAACGGTCGGGTCTGACGCTCCAACGTTCCCAATCGTACCGCCTCGGGACGGCGGTATTTGCCCAAGGGTGATAATGCTGAAACACACAGCGCACGGAACGAAGGTCCTGTGCGCTGTTTCGGTTCTTTGCTTGCAAAGCGGATATCAACAAAAAGTATCCACAGCTTGTGGATACTTTTGCGGCTGCACATCATATTATAAAAAGGAATCAGCCGACCGGCTGATTCCTTTTTTACCTCAATATCCCGTTTTAAGCAGTTTTCGTGCAGCCGCAAACGCCCTTTCCTCGCCCTCGTCGCGCAGAATACGCAGCAGGGATTCCAGCGCGGCGGCGGTATCCGGATGGATGATATAGTGATCGACCGAGTGCGCATAGTAATCATACGGATCGCTGTCGCGGTAGGCAGCACCGCGATAGGTCTTGCTGGCGGCTACGCGGTCGCAGAACATCTCTATTACATATTGAATGGGCATTTTCATGCCGCACATACCGGAGCCGTCGGCGGCGTAGTCGATCCAGTACTCCAGATGATGCTTATTCCGGCCCTTATGATGCAGCCATGCTGCGCTGTAGCCCTTTTCGCGGCGTTCGATCTCGTTCGGGCTGCGGTTGCCCTGATAATATTTTGCACCGGCGGAAAACTCCACCGGACTGAACTTGCTCAAATCGTGCGTTAGTCCCTGCCAGTATAATCCAACGCGCCAGCAGTGCCGGAGAACCAGAAAACGATGGTGCTGCACCGTGCGCAGATGTGAAAGCCATTTCATGGCATGCGCCCTCCTTTTTTCGGACTGATAGTATTCTACCATGCTGTGCGGAAAAAGAAAAGCAAAAAACAAGGTGTAATGTGTGTCACAGGGAACTCGCGCTTTACGTTTTTTGCGCATTGTGATAAACTATAGCAGTTCAGACAGATACTGCATCGGGTGCATGCATACAGCACACAAATACCATTATCAATTTCATTTGCCATGCGGCAGTATGCCCGCGTAAAATTTCCGCGCTCTTTTCGCGCGGTGCACGCTGCTTTCATTGTGCGGTGTTGCCTTATATGAATGGAAAAAGAAAAATTCTGTGCATATGGGAAAATACATAGAATCGGATGAATTTGTTTACATACTATCATGAGGAAAAGAGGAAACTATGAAGGTACACAAGCGGCTGATCGCCGGAACGGCGGCTGCGGTTATGCTGGCGCTGACATGCGGCGGCTGCGGTGCGGAAAAGGAGCCGGTGACGATCACAATCTGGAACTACTATAACGGTGAGCAGCTCGAAGCATTCAACCGGATGGTGCAGAATTTCAACGATACGGTCGGCAAAGAGCAGGGGATCACGGTGGAAAGCGCCAGTCAGGGCAGTGTAAATGATCTGGAGACTAACGTGCTGAACGCTGCGGAAGGCAAGGTCGGTGCGGAAGAACTGCCGAATATCTTTTCCGGCTATGCGGATACCGCCTATGCGCTCGATCAGCAGGGCATGGTCGTGGACCTGAACGACTACCTGACCGAAAGCGAGAAAAGCGAGTACATCGAAGGCTATCTCACCGAGGGCGACTTTGACGGTGATGGCAGCATCAAGATTTTCCCGACCGCAAAGGCCACCGAGGTGCTCTATCCGAACGATACCGACTGGCAGGCGTTTTCGCAGGCGACCGGCACGACCTATGACGATCTTGCGACGGTTGAGGGATTGACCGCAGCAGCCGAGAAATACTATAACTGGACGGACGCACAGACCGAGGCGCCGGATGACGGCCGTGCTCTGTTTGGCAGAGATGCGATGGCAAACTATCTGCTCATCGGTGCAAAGGAGCTTGGCTGCACGATTTTTGACGTGAAGAACGGCAAAATGACGCTTGATTTTGATAAAAATGTTATCCGTAAGCTGTGGGACAACTACTATGTGCCGTTTATCAAGGGCTATTTTGAGGCAACCGGCCATTTCCGCAGCGACGACATCAAAACCGGTACGATCCTGTCCTATGTCGGCTCCAGCTCGAGCGCGACCTTCTTTCCGGACAGTGTAATGACCGGTGATGACGACAGCCATTCGATTGAGCTGAAAGTGCTGCCGAATCCGCATTTTGCGGACTGCGAACCGGTTTCGGTGCAGCAGGGGGCGGGCATGGTTGTCACCAAGGGTGATGAGGCGGAGATCAAGGCGAGCGTAACCTTCCTCAAGTATTTCACTGCACCGGAGAACAACATTCAGTTCTCGATCAGCTCGGGTTATCTGCCGGTCACCCGGGAAGCGAATAAAGAAGAAACGCTGGCTGACAGCGAGGTTGCTATGACACCCGAGGTCAAGTCCGTTCTGCAGATGGCGGTCAAGACGGTAAACGAGAATAAGCTGTACACCACCCGTGCCTTCGAGGGCAGCAAGGACGCGCGCAAGGTGCTGGAATACGCGATGAGTGATCTTGCTGTGGCAGACCGCGACACGGTGGAGCAGCGCATTGCAGCCGGGCAGCGCGCGGAGCAGGCCGAGGCGGAATTCCTGACAGATGCATATTTTTACAGCTGGTATCAGGATACGCTGGCGCAGCTTCAGGCATACGAAGGATAAGAGAAACAGCTCGAGAGATCAGGTTTGAACAGGCGGTGCGGTATGAAGGCTCGCAGTAAGCCAACAGAAAAACGGGAAAGATCGGTCTTTTTCACTATATTTATATCGGTATTGGTCATTCTGGCGGTCGAGGTCACACTGCTGATCGGCTCCATCGCGGTAAGCCGCGTGCCGCAGCAGCTGGACCGGAATGCGGAGGATATTTTAGCCAAACAGGTTGAGAACCGCAGCAGTTATCTGGAGGATTTTCTCGTGCAGGCGCAGAATCTCGGTGATACGCCGAAGCGGATCAACGAGAAAACCGAAGCGCTGCTGGCCTCCGGTCAAATCTCAAAGGATACGCTGGGACAGAGCAGTGCTTCGAGCGAGCCGCTGCTTGAAGCGATTGCAGATGATTTGGTGATGCAGCTGCGCAGCTCGTCGGTGACGGGTGTATTCGTTGTGCTCAATACATGCGATCTGGATGCCCGCAAGATCAATGGGCGTCTGCCGGGCATTTATCTGCGCGATCTGGACCCGGATGCGGCGGCTTCCGAGCGCAACGAGGATCTGATGCTGTCGTTTGCACCGGCAGGAATTGTGAAGTCCATGCGTATTTCGACAGACTCCTGCTGGCAGCCCACGCTGGACTATGAAGAGCTTGGTGATTTTGTGTATCAGCCGTTCAGGACCGCCTATCAGGACGGCGGCAAGCTGATGATGGCGCAGTACGGCCGCTGGACGACCTCGCCGTATGTTCTGCCGGGAGACAAGCGGGAGGCGATCGCGTACGCGCAGCCGCTCATCCTGCCGGACGGCACGGTGTACGGCGTTGTCGGCGTGGAGCTGCTGTGCAGCTATCTGGAGGAGCAGCTGCCGCTGACCGAACTGCAGAATGACGGCACCGGCGCATACCTGCTCGCCGTAACGACTGATGAAAAGCAGGCCGGCGGCATCCCGCTGCAGCCGGTGACGTTTTCTACGCAGGATCGTTCGCTGAAAAGCGCGCAGAGCATTGTCATGCGGGACAACAGTGCTGCCGGCACCATTGTCATCAATAAGACAAAATACTTCGCTTGTGCGGAACCGCTGACGCTGTACAACCGCAATGCACCATTTTCGGATGAGCACTGGCTGCTGCTCGGCATGGTGCCCAACAGCACGCTGTATAAAATATCCAACGATATGCAGAGCCTGCTGCTGGTAGCAGTCGTGCTGACGCTGGGCGTCGGTCTGGTATGCAGCTATCTGGTCAGCCGCGGACTGGCGCATCCGATCCGGCAGCTGTCCGACGAGGTAGCCGCTATACAGGATAAGAGAACGGAAATCCCAAAGCTCTCGCGCACCGGCATCCGCGAGATAGACGGCTTTTCCACCGCAATCACCCAGCTCAGTCAGGATATTCTGGATACCTCCACGAAATTCCTGCGTATTATGGACATGGCAAGTATTGAACTCGGCGGGTATGAAATCCGTGAGGACAGCGATAAAGTATTCGTGACCGACAACTTTTTCTCCATGCTCGGCATGCAGGACGCCAACCCGAATGATGTGACGCGGGAGCGGTTTGAGATGCTGATGGAGGAGCTGGTGCTGCAGAAGGAGAGCTTCAGTCTGCAGGACGGCGGCTGTGTGTTCACCATTCCGCAAAAGGACGGCAGCGAGCGGTTTGTCATGCTGCGCATCACCGGCGAGGACGAGGTGCAGGTCGGTCTGGTCGAGGATGTGACTGCAGCGACACTTGAGCGCCGTCGCATCGAGCACGAGCGCGATTACGATGTGCTGACCGATCTGTACAACCGCCGTGCCTTTGATGCACGGGCGAAAAAATTGTTCCGTATGCCGGAAAAGCTGGGGCATGCTGCACTGCTGATGATGGATATGGATAACCTCAAGCAGATCAACGACACATTCGGTCATGACTGGGGCGACCGATATATCAATCTGGCGGGTCAGTGCTTTGCACAGACGCTGCCCCAGAATACCATTTGCGCCCGTATGTCGGGAGATGAATTCATTGTGCTGTTCTATGGCTACGACAGACGGGACGAAATCCGTCAGGTGCTGAACAGGCTTTCCGAAGCAATGAAGGAGCGCACGGCGCTTCTGCCGAACGGCGACACCATGCGCATCAGCATTTCCGGCGGTATCGCGTGGTATCCGGAGAACGGCAGGGATCTGGCTACGCTCAAAAAGTATGCGGATTTTGCCATGTATCAGGTGAAGCATGAGGCCAAGGGCGCAATGGGTGAATTTGATATCGGCGCCTATAATCAGGAGGTCTACGCAGCACAGCTGCGCAGGGAATTCCTGCAGATGCTGCGTGAGAGCAGTGCAGGCTACCATTTTCAGCCGATCTTCTCAGCGCATACCGGCAGGGTAGAGGCGTATGAGGCGCTGCTGCGTGTGAAAATGCCGCTTCTGAGTTCGCCGCTGACCGTGATGAAGCTGGCGCGCGAGATGGACAAGCTGTACGAGGTTGAGCGGCTGACCATCTTCAAGGCGACATCCACGTTTGTGATGATGCAGAACAGGGGGCGGCTGCATAGGAACACCAAACTGTTTCTCAACTCGATTGCCAGCAGCAGCCTGACGGATGAGGATGTTGCGGAATTTAAGGCGCAGTTTGCCGAGCTACTGAATAATCTGGTCATCGAGATTACCGAGGAAGAGGAGATCGACCGCGAGGCGCTGGAGCGCAAGCGCAGAGCACTGGGCGATCAGGGCGCGCTCGCGCTGGATGACTGGGGCAGCGGCTACAGCAACAGCAACAGTCTGCTCGAGCTGTCGCCGGACTATATCAAGGTGGATATCACCATCATCTGCGATATCGACACCGATGCGGATAAGCAGCAGTTGGTCAAGGATATTGTGGAATACGCACACGGACGCGGCATGAAGATCGTTGCCGAGGGCATCGAGACCGAAGCCGAGCTGCGCAAGGTTATTGAACTGGGCGTTGATCTGCTGCAGGGATATTTTCTGGCGAAGCCGGCGGCGTCTCCGAGTGAGATCGCGCCGCAGGCGCTGAGCGTGATTCGGTGGATGCATCGGTGAGCGGGTCGCTTGCAAAGCGGGAGAAGCTGCGGTTTCCATCCGCAATTCCCGATGATGCAACCGGAACGAAAAAATCTTTACAATATGAAAAGTTCCCTCTTGACAAAAGAGCCGATATAGGATAGAATAATCACGTTCGATGTAAAGGTAAAACACTTTACACTTCACAGGGAGGATCACCATGAAGGCAACACCGCTTGAAATGAGCCTGCTGTTTGACTTCTACGGCGAGACCCTCACCGAGAAGCAGCGCGAGTTGTTTGATCTGTATTACAATGAAGATCTTTCGCTTTCCGAGATCGCCGAGCACGCCGGCATCACCCGTCAGGGTGTGCGCGACAGCATCAAGCGAGCGGAGCACGCCCTTCATGAGATGGAGGACAAGCTCGGTCTGGTGGCCCGATACGGCGACACCGAGCGGTGCGCAGAGGAACTTCAGCACGAGGTTGAGCAGCTGCATGAATTGAACGCCGCACAACTGCACAGTGCCGAGGCGGACGAGATCGTTTCCCGCATGACGGCACTGCTCGAACAGCTCAGGCAGGAGGCTTAACATGGCATTTGAAGGGCTTACCGAAAAAATTTCATCTGCTTTTAAGCACCTGCGCAGCAAGGGAAGGCTGACCGAGTCCGATATCAAGGACGCAATGAAGGAAATCCGCATGGCACTGCTCGAGGCGGATGTCAACTTCAAGGTCGCAAAGGACTTCATCAAGACTGTTACCGAAAAGGCAACGGACGCGGAGATCCTCGAAAGCCTGTCTCCGACCCAGCAGGTCATCAAGATCGTAAACGAGGAGCTGGTTTCGCTTTTGGGCGGCCAGACCACTCGTTTGACCATATCGCCGAACCCGCCCACCATCGTGATGATGGCCGGTCTGCAGGGCGCCGGCAAAACCACCAACTGCGCAAAGCTGGCCGCTCTGCTTCGCAAGCAGCAGCAGCGCCGACCGCTGCTCGTAGCCTGTGACGTTTACCGTCCGGCGGCTATCGAACAGTTAAAGGTAGTTGGCAAGCAGCTTAACATCCCCGTTTTTGACGAAGGTCAGGGCGATCCGGTCGAGATCGCAAAGCACGGCATCGACTTTGCCCGCAAGAACGGCTATGATCTGGTTTTCCTCGATACCGCAGGCCGCCTGCACATCGACGAAAAGCTGATGGATGAGCTGAAGAACATCAAAGCAACGGTCAAGCCCACCGAGATCATCCTCGTGGTGGACGCAATGACCGGTCAGGACGCCGTAACGGTCGCACAGACCTTTGACGAGGCTCTCGGCATCGATGGTGTGCTCATGAGCAAGATGGACGGCGACGCACGCGGCGGTGCAGCGCTTTCGGTCAAGGCCGTTACCGGCAAGCCGATCAAGTTCATCGGCACGGGCGAGAAGCTCGGTGATATCGAGCCGTTCCACCCGGACCGTATGGCAAGCCGCATCCTCGGCATGGGCGATGTGCTGACGCTGATCGAAAAGGCGCAGGAGTCCTTCGATCAGAAGCAGGCAGCCGAAACCGCCAAGAAGATGATGGCCGGCAAGCTGACGCTGACCGATTTTTACGATCAGCTGCAGAAAATGAAAAACATGGGCTCGATGGAGGAAATGCTCGGCATGCTGCCGGGTGTGGACGCAAAAGCCCTCGCCGGTGCAAAGATCGACGAAAAGCAGATGGCGCATACCGAAGCCATCATCCAGTCTATGACCCCGAAGGAGAGAGATAATCCCTCCATCATCAACTACTCCCGCAAGAAGCGCATTGCAAACGGCTGCGGACTGTCGGTCGAGCAGGTCAACAAGCTGCTCAAGCAGTTTGAGGCCATGCAGAAGATGACCAAGCAGCTTACCAGCATGGCACGCGGCAAGGGCAAAAAGCGCCGCGGCTTCCCGGGACTGGGCAACTTCAAGCTGCCGTTTTAATCGCTATTCGTTTGTAAAGTAAATTTACAATAGATAAATTTCTATAACAGGAGGTGAAATTTCAATGGTAAAGATCAGACTGCGTCGCATGGGCGCTAAGAAGACTCCGTTCTACCGCATCGTTGTCGCTGATTCCCGTTACCCGCGTGACGGTCGTTTCATCGAGGAGATCGGCACTTACAATCCGCTGGCAGAGCCGGCTGTTGTCAACGTAAACGCTGACCGCGCTCAGGAGTGGATCAAGAACGGCGCTCAGCCGACCGATACCGTTCGCGGTATTCTGAAGAAGGCCGGTGTGCTGAATTGAGTGAGGTCGTCGAAATGAAAGAGTTACTGACTTATATAGTCGAAAATCTGGTTTCCGATCCGGCTGCGATTGCCATTACTGAGGAGATCGACGGCGATAACATTACCTACTCGCTGCGTGTAGCACCGGGAGATATGGGTCGCGTTATCGGTCGCCACGGCCGCATCGCAAAGGAAATCCGCACACTCATGAAAGCGGCAGGCAATCGCGAGAACAAGCGCGTCACAGTTGATATTCTCGACTGAGCCTGCGCGGATCGCGCCGAAGTGTTAATCACTTCAACTTGAATGAAGAGCCGGTGCCGTCAGGCGCTGGCTTTTTCCGAAAATCGCCGCAGCGCGGCGATTTTTTGTTTTTATCTGCACCGATTCAGCGGGGTGTACGAACTGCGTAAGCGTGTTCGTCTCTAACGGGCGGGGTGTTTTTCGCTGAACCTCAGCGGGGAGTGGCGCCGCCTGCGGGCGGCGAGGACGCTGCGGCTGCGCGCCGCGGGCGCACAAGAGGGTAGACAACCTGCGGTTTTCCACCCTCTGATTTTCTCCCCTTTTCCCTTAGAGAGCACGGCGGCAATCAGAGAACTGAGACTATAGGGGAACGGCAGAGGATTTTTTCTTCCGTGTCTTTCTCAACCGTTTTGCAGTGCCAGATACCGGACTGCTACACAGGCGGGTTAATCAGCGCTGGGTGCGGCATAACAGTGCCGCACAAATTCTTAACGTGTTGTGTTGGAAGGCACCTACGCAGTTCAGTGGTGGTGAATGCCTAAATTCGCAGGTGCCGTGCGTAGTAACGGGCTAAAGAATTGCGCGCCTCGTCCGCAGACGATGAAATCCCCGACAGATAAACGAATCACCATCAATCAAACATCGCAGGAATAAAAACGCTCACAGGCAGGAGGAAAGAACGAATATGCCGAAGAAATTTTTAGAGGCCGGCAAGATCGTCGGCACGCACGGCGTGCGCGGCGACTTGAAGGTGCAGAGCTGGTGCGACAGCCCTGAGGTGCTGTGTGACTTTGACACGCTCTATCTGGACGAAAAAACGCCTGTGACCGTCGAAAAGGCGCAGGTTCACAAGAATGTTGTGCTTATGCACATCAAGGGCATTGACACGGTCGAGGCTGCCGAGGCGATGCGCAACAAGGTGCTCCACCTCGACCGCGAGGACGTAGAGCTGCCCGAGGATCTCGTGTTCATTCAGGATATTCTGGGCTTCAAGGTGTTCGATCTGCGCGTTGACCGCGTAATCGGCCGCATCCGTGACGTACTGACCAGTAATCCGGCGCATGATATGTACGAGATTGCCGGTGAGGACGGACGTCTGATCTACATTCCGGCCATCAAGCCGTTCCTCAAGGAGATCGACATGGAAGCCGGCGTGATCTACGTTGAGAGCATCGAGGGTCTGATCGAATGAAAATCGACATTATGACGCTGTTTCCGGAGATGATCAACGCGGTTATGCGCGAAAGCATTATCGGACGCGCCCAGGACAAGGGTGTTGTCGAGGTCAAGGCAACCAACATCCGCGATTATGCGCTCGACAAGCACCACAAGGCGGATGACGCGCCCTACGGCGGTGGACGCGGACAGGTCATGCTGGCTGAGCCGCTGTATCTGTGCCATCAGGCGCTGAGTGCCGGCGAACATGTGCACACGGTGTTCCTCTCTGCACAGGGACAGCCGTTTAACCAGCAGAAGGCGCGTGAGCTGCTCGCAAAGGAGCACTTTATTCTGGTCTGCGGTCATTATGAGGGCATTGACCAGCGCTTTATTGACGAGTGCGTGGACGAGGAGATCTCCATCGGCGACTTTGTGCTGACCGGCGGGGAGATCCCTGCGATGGCTGTCGCGGACGCGGTATGCCGCATGGTGCCGGGCGTTCTGCCGGACGAGGAAGCGTTCACGGCGGAAAGCCACTGGGACGGTCTGCTCGAGCATCCGCAGTACACCCGTCCGGAAAACTGGCGCGGCAGGGAAGTACCGGAGGTGCTTCTCTCCGGCCACCATGCAAACATCGAAGCATGGAGACGCGAAATGAGCCTGCGCCGCACGAAAAAGGATCGGCCTGACCTGTTTGCGCAGTTTCAGCCGCAGGATAAGCGGGATAAAAAGATTCTAGATAAAATTCACAGCGATGAGCGGTAAAAAGAACCCTTCGGGGTTCTTTTTTGTTGCGCAAACGCGAAAAGAGAGCCTGCTTACACAGACTCTCTTTCCGGACAGCTCCAAAAGGAAAATTATGCGTTTGTATCATTGGACTGCTCGAGTGCGGCCTGTTCGTCCGCAAGAGCAGCTTCGCGCTTTTTCTCCAGACGCGAGCCGATAAAGTAGCCGACAGCGGCCACAACGACCGCCCAGACGGTTGTGCTCGGGGATTTCGCCAGAATATCGCCCAGACCGGTACCCTGCATCTTCTCACTGAGAATACCAACCAGTCCGCACAGGATATAGCCGACAGCGGCGCCCAGACAGGTCAGCTGGAACACATGGCGCTTCATGCCGAAGATCTTCACATCGGCAGGATCAATATCTTCTTCCTCTTCTGGTTCCGCATCGAGGATGGCGGGTGCATTTTCATCCTGCGCAGCGGGCGGGGTATCTTCGGCTGCGGCAGGCAGGGTTTCCTGCTCCTGCACATCGGAAACCGCCTGTTCTTCGTCCAGCGGCTGCTGGTTTTCGCTCATAGCGAGCACTTCCTCTCTTTTCCGGAGAAACGGCGATGGGTCACATCATATTGTTATTGCGCGTGCTCTCGGACGGAATGATGATCGCGGCGATAATATACGCCAGGATACCCGAACCGCCGAGGAAGCATACAAGCGCCCATGCCAGACGGATCAAAGTCGGGTCGAGATCAAAATATTCCGCGATGCCGGCACAGACACCGCACAGCATGCGGTTGGATTCACTGCGATACAATTTCTTGCCATTCATCGTAAAGTCTCCTTTTCTTTTATCATACGTTGTTTTGTGGATTTCGTCAAGTTACAGTTCAGACAGGGGTATCAGCGTTCGTGGATGCGATCTGAGAAAGCAGGCTGATCTGTCCGGAGCCGGACACTCTGGCTTGCAGATCGTGTGGAACGTGCTCGGCGCGGTTATCGTATTGTGCAGTGCCGTTTCCGAGTTCGTCCATCTGAACCAGCGGTGTGCCGTTCATTATGACTGTACCCCAGTTGGCAGTGGCCCGTACATGATACTGGTCTGCCGACTCTGGCAGGGTGGCGGATAAGCGGCCGTCGGTTGCATCCAGCGTGATTCTGTGTCCATACAGTTCATCGGCGGTGAGCGTACCATTTCCGGCAGACAGCTCGATATTCTGCGCGGATAGACGGTCACGGATGGTCACATTGGCCTGCTGTCCACAGGAAATGCGGATTTGCAGATAATTTCCGTCACGGGGCAGGGTAATCGTTGCCGGTTCATCGTTTGCCCAGAGCGAAGCAGTCCAGTGTGTACCGTTTATCTGCGTATCTGCGAAATTAACGCTTGCGCTGACGGCGAAGTCCGAACCGTTCTCGATAGTAAATTCTCCACCATTAAGCGCCAAGTCGATGTAATCGATTTGATCGACCGACTGGATAGGCATATCGCCGTGCTCGATGGCATTCCGGCGGGTTTCGAGGTAATCCTGCACCCAGCTGGTGTCGAAATCGCTGTCATTATCTTCATCGGCGGTGACAATGTGGTCGCTGATGTTCACAAACTTATCGGAAAAATTTTGTGCGGCATCGCTGAACGGGTGCAGCGCACCATCGTAGTACACGCTGTAAAACTGTCCGCCGAGCACATGACCGACCGTCGTCAGTCCCAGACCGAGCACCAGCACGGCAGCGCAGGCAATAATGAGCTTTTTCATACATTTCCACCTCCTGTACGGCGGCATCTGTTGCGAATCCAGTTAAACGGCGCACGCAGCACGGCGACAAAGGCGCGGAACACCGGCGGCACAAACAGAATGCTCAGCTTGATGGACAGCAGTCCGAGCAGGATACCGGCGGCAAAGGCAGCCAGTCCGTTGCCGAGTGTGACGAGCGCGTTCGCCGGTGTCGCCCACAGTGTGCAGGACAGCACGGTAATCACGGCTCCGCCGCAAATCAGCGCAAGCGGAATGCCGTACAGAATGAGCAGTACAGCGAAAATCACCGCGAGCACAGTCACAACGATCGCCAGAAGCACGCCAAGCACGGTTGCACCTGCGCCGAATACGAGCGGCAATCCAATCGGGATGGCGAGCAGCACCAGCACAATCAGCAGCAGCGGACTGATACCGCGCCAGCGGCGCTTCTCTTTTATCGGCTGTGCATGCGGTACAGCGGTCAGTTCACGGTAGTCCGCCAGGATCTGCGCGGCAACCTTTGCCGGCTCGCCGAGTTCTTCGATGGCCTTCGCTTCGTTTTCCGGGCCTGCGTCATCAAAATATTCTTCGTAATAGCGCAGAGCGTTCGCGCGTTCCTCCTCCGGCAAAACCGAAAGCGCACGCCGCAGCGCTGCCATGTAATCTGCTCTGTTCATTCGTTCACCCCTCCAAAAAAGATCGTGTCGATCCCGCTGCGGTAGTTCTGCCAGTCGATGCGGTGCTGCCGCAGAGCGGCTCTGCCGTGCTCGGTGATCTGGTAGTAGCGTCGGTTGCGGCCCGCATAGGCTTGATCGTAGGTGGTCAGGCAGCCGTCCTTCATCAGCCGCCGAAGTACCGGATACAGCGTAGATTCGGAAATATCCAGTACCTTTTGTACGTCCTGCGTGATACGGTAGCCGTAGGTGCTCTCTCGCTCGACTACGGCAAGCACGATGCCGTCCAGCAGGGAGGACGAGATGGGATAGGACATATGGAATCCTCCTCTCCTGTGTTTCTAATAATATTATATGGTATATAATATAGTCCGTCAACAGGTATATCAAAAATAACTATGAAGGAATTGTAAATTTTGTGGGATCAGTGCAGGAAAAACACTGTTTTCGCATTGTATTCGCCGGAAAGATAGCGTATAATGGTATCTGTATAAGTATGGGCAGAGGAAACGAACGAAAGGGCGAATCTGATAAATGAAACTGGCTGTATTATTCGGCGGTATTTCGAGTGAGCACGACATCTCGTGCCTGTCTGCCGCTTCTATTTTGCGAAACCTGAATAAAGATAAATATGAAATCTATCCGGTCGGCATCACCCGCAGCGGCGAGTGGTTCTACTGCCCGGACTGTGATCCGGACCGTGTAGAGAGCGGTGCGTGGGAGCGCATGACCGGCAAGGTAAAGGTCGTTCTCGCACCCGACCGCGGCATGCACGGCATGGTGCTGCTCCGCGAGGGAGAGATCGAGATTGTCCGTCTGGACTGCGTATTCCCGGTGCTGCACGGCGTCGGCGGCGAGGACGGCACGATGCAGGGTCTGCTCGAGCTGGCCGGCATTCCGTACGTCGGCTGCGGCGTAGCTGCAAGCGCGAACACGATGGATAAGGCACTGACCAAAAAGGTTGTTGAGGGCACCGGCGTCCGTCAGGCGCGCTACTATCTGGCGCTGAGATATGACTTTGAGCGCAATGCCGAGGCGGTTGTCGCCGCGGCAGCGGAAACGCTGGGCGCGTTCCCGGTATTCGTCAAGCCGTGCTCGCAGGGCTCGTCCGTGGGCGTTGCCAAGGCGAACAATCTGCTCGAGCTGGCCGAGGGCCTGACCGAAGCCTTTAAGCTGGATACCAAGGTGCTCGTCGAGGAGTTCATCGACGGTCACGAGGTCGAGTGCGCTGTGCTCGGCAACCTCGAGCCGCAGGCCTCCACGGTCGGCGAGATCGCTCCGACGCAGGAGTTCTACACCTTTGATGCCAAGTACAAGGACGAAAGCTCGCGTCTGTACATTCCGGCACATATCACCGAGGAGCAGCTTGCGACCGTCCGTCAGGACGCTGTCCGCGTTTACACCGCACTTGGCTGCCGCGGCCTGTCGCGCGTAGACTTCTTTGTCACCCACGACAGCGGCGAGGTCGTTTTCAACGAGCTGAATGCGATTCCGGGCTTTACCTCGATCAGCATGTACCCCAAGCTGTTTGACTACGAGGGCATCGGCTATGCCGAGCTGCTCGACCGCCTGATCTCTCTGGCACTGGAGGAGCATCATGGATAAGCGTGCGATCGGCGTATTTGACTCCGGCTTGGGCGGTCTGACCGCCGTGCGCCGTCTGCACGCCCTGATGCCGCAGGAGAATATCATCTATTTCGGCGATACCGGCCGTGTGCCGTACGGTACGCGCGGCCGCGATATCATTACCAAGTATGCGAGGCAGGATGTGGCGTTTCTGCGCCAGTTTGACCTGAAATCCATCATCATTGCTTGCAACACCGTGTCCGCTATCGCGCTTGACCTGCTTTCCAAGGAGAACGACATCCCAATCATCGGCACGGTCGAGCCTGCCTGCCGCCGCGCCATGACCATGACGCAGACCGGCAGAGTCGGCGTGATTGGCACGGCGGCCACCATCCGTTCGGGTGCATACGAGAAGTATCTGCACAAAAAGGACGGCACGCTCGACCTGTTCACGCAGGCGTGTCCGCTGTTCGTGCCGCTGGTCGAGAACGGCCGCGTGCACCGCGGCGATGTGGTCATCGAAACGATCGTGAAGGAATATCTCACGCCGCTGAAGGACGCAGGTGTGGATACGCTGATTCTCGGCTGCACGCACTATCCGCTGCTCGAGGAGGTCATCGGCGACTTTATGGGTCCGGATGTGACGCTTATTGACTCGGGCGCAGAGGCGGCAAACCTCGCTTCCACGCAGTTTGACCCGAACGAGGGCACGGGCACCACGCAGTATTTCGTTTCGGACGATCCGCAGGGCTTTGACCAGCTCGCCGAGCTGTTCCTGCAGGAAAAGGTCGATGTCGGTGCGGAGCTTGTGGATATTTCCCGTTATTAAAGCTGTTTTACGGCTAAGGAGCATAGAAATATGAAGAAGGACGTTTGGCTGACGATTTCCTCCCAGCAGCAGTTTGCGGGCTGTGACGAGGAGAACATCGACCTGCAAACCGCTGCCACGCTGTACGAGCGCGGCGGAAAATATTACATCGCATACGAGGAAAGTGAGCTGACCGGACTCGAAGGCACCAAGACCACCGTCAAGCTGGACGGCAAAACGGTTGCCCTCATCCGCACGGGTACGTTTCCCTCGCACATGCTGTTCGCCGAGGACGAGCGCCATGTCGGTCTGTATCAGACGCCGGTCGGCAGCGAAATGGCTATCGCCACCCACACTTCGCGGGTGCACAACACCATCGGCGAGGACGGCGGACACCTCATCATCGACTACACGGTCGAGGTGGACAACTCTCTCATGGGAGAACACCACTTTGAGATGACGGTATCGACCAAACCGAACATTCAGGTCGTTTAACAAAGTAAAAATAAGAGATTTTAGATATAGGAGTGTACACATGAACGCATATGAGATCGCACGCGCCGAAGCAACCCGCGTTGTAGAAGCGGCGTACCGCAAGGCTGTAGCCGCAGGCGAGCTGCCTGAGGGCACCATTCCTCCGGTTGCGGTAGAGACCCCGAAGGATTCCTCCAACGGCGACTGGGCATCCACCTTTGCCATGCAGTGCGCAAAGCCGCTGCATATGGCGCCGCGCAAGATCGCGGAGAGCATCGTAGCCAACCTCGACCTCGAGGGCAGCTGCTTTGACACCGTGACCATCGCAGGCCCCGGCTTTATGAATTTCACGCTGAATCAGGGTTGGTACGAGCAGGCTGTCCGCGGTGTATTCGCCATGGGTGAGAATTACGGCCGTACCGAGAGCAAAAAGCCGGAAAAGGTCATGGTAGAGTTCGTTTCCGCCAACCCGACCGGCCCGATGCACATGGGCAACGCGCGCGGCGGCGTTCTGGGCGACTGCCTGTCCTCGGTTCTGGACTGGTCCGGCAACGACGTTACCCGTGAGTTCTACATCAACGATGCAGGCAATCAGGTAGACAAGTTCGCGCATTCGGTTGAGGGCCGCTATATCCAGGAGATCCGCGGCGAGGACGCCATCGAGTTTGACGCTTCCTGGTATCAGGGCGACGACATTAAAGCGCTGGCGCATGATCTGGTAGAGCAGTACGGCGACAGCCTGCTCGAAAAGACCCCGGAGGAGCGCTTTGCCATTATCGAGGGCTACGGTCTGCCGACCAACATTGCCCGCATGGAGCGCGACCTCAAGCGTTACAAGATCAACTACGACGTATGGTTCCGTGAGTCCACTCTGCACGAGAGCGGCTACGTTAAGGAGACCATCGACATGCTGACCGCCAAGGGCGCAACCTACGAGACCGAGGACGGCGCACTGTGGCTCCGTTCGACCGACTTCGGCTGCGACAAGGACGACGTTCTGCGCCGTGCAAACGGTTTTTATACCTACTTTGCGGCCGATATCGCTTACCATCGCAACAAGTTTGAAAAGCGCGGATTTGACCGTGTTATCAACATCTGGGGCGCTGACCATCACGGCCATGTAAAGCGTCTGCAGTGTGCTCTGGATGCACTCGGACTGGACGGCTCGCACCGTCTGGAGATCGTGCTCATGCAGCTCGTCCGCATGATGCAGGGCGGCGAGGTCGTTCGTATGTCCAAGCGCACCGGCAAGAGCCTGACCCTGACCGACCTGCTCGACGAGATCCCGGTCGATGCAGCGCGTTTCTTCTTCAACAGCCGCGCAGCGGAAACCCAGATGGAGTTCGACCTTGACCTTGCCATCAAGCAGGATTCCGACAACCCGCTGTATTACGTTCAGTACGCGCACGCGCGTATCTGCTCCGTGCTGAAGAACGCACAGGAGAGCGGCATCGCGCTGCCGGATACCGACAAGACCGACCTGTCCGTGCTGACCGGCGCAGACGAGCGCCAGCTCGTCAAGCAGATCGCGCTGCTGCCCGAGGAGATCGTGCAGGCTGCTGTCAGCCGCGATCCGTCGCGCCTCAACAAATACGCTGTTGCACTGGCGCAGCAGTTCCATCATTTCTACAATGCCTGCCGCATCAAGGATGCCGAGCCGGCTGTCCGTGATGCGCGTCTGACCCTGTGTCTGGCGGCAAAGCAGACCATTGAGAACGTGCTGAAACTCATCGGCGTAGACGCACCGGAGTCCATGTGACAACGTATAGGGGACTTCAAAAGTCCCCTATATACGAAGTATGGTTCCGGAGAAACCATACTTCGATACCCGAATGACGCGCTCCAAGAGCGCTGGGTCGGGGTAACAAAACCCACGCACATGTCGCGGGTTTTGTTGCGGCGCATGCGCCGCTGATTGCAAGCCGCCGTGTAACGGCGGCCGTCTGCGGACGGGACCAATGGCTCGGTTTTTCGGTAAAAAACCTGCCATGCGGTTACGTTTTGCAAGCAAAACGGATTTTTTTGCCGCGCTGAGCGCGGAGGAGAACCACATGAAAAAATTAGCCAAAAGATTAGCGGCACTGGCGATGACGGCGGCAATGATGACCGCCTCCGCCGGTGCGATCACGCAGGACGGACAGAGCGAAACGTGGTTTGACGGCGTTTGGGCGCTCATTGATGCTTTCGGCCTCAAGGCGGAGCATGATCCGTACGTTCTGCAGAACTATATCAATAAATATCTGGAAAAGCATCCGGATGAGATGTATGACGTGCTCAACGACATTCTCTCGCTGCTCGATACGCATTCCATGTATCTGTCAAGCGAGGAGTATTCGCAGGGCTTTTCGACGCTTGAGGGCTTTGTCGGCATCGGTGTCGGCCTGCAGGAGACAGAAAACGGCGTACAGATTGCTGAGGTCATGCGCTATTCAGCGGCAGAGGAAGCCGGTCTGCAGATTGGCGATCTTATCGTGAAAATCAACGGTGAGGACGCGACCAAGCTGAAAAATGCCGATGTAGCATCTAAGCTGCGCGGCGAGGAAGGCACGTCGGTCAAGCTGACCGTACGCCGCTACGGACGGGACATTACCGTTACCTGTGAGCGCCGTCAGGTCAACCGCGTGTACGTTTCCAACAAGACGATGGCGGACGGTGTGGAGTACATCAAGGTCAGCGCCATCGGCTCGCAGAACGACTGGTCGGCGTTTTCGGAGATTTGGGACAGCTTGCCGTCCAAGAACACCCGTGCGGTCATTCTCGACCTGCGTGGCAACGGCGGCGGCCTGATCGACGCGGCGCTCAAAATGGCGAATGCTATGACACCGGTCAAGGATGCAGAGCTTGCCGGCGTGCGCTACCGCGATGATATGGGCGGTCTGGAGCAGACCTATTCGACCGGCAATGCGCTGCCGCTGGGCAAGATTGTCGTTCTGGTGGACGGCGGCACGGCTTCCGCGGCGGAGCTGCTGGCAGGCAGCCTGCAGGATACCGGCTCGGCGACGCTCATCGGCAGCAAGACCTACGGCAAGGGACAGGGGCAGTTCCACATTGATCTGGTAAACGGCGACAAGCTGGTCATCACCACGCTGGAACTCGAGCTGCCCAAGCAGGGCTGCTGGGAAGGTGTCGGCCTGACGCCGGATATCCAGCTGGAAAACCGCAAGGTTACGGTCAATACCAAGGACCTGAAACCGCTCGATACGAGCACAACCCTGCGTTTTGGCGACAGCTCGGACGCGGTTTACGCCATGACCGAGCGCCTGTCGCTGCTGGGTCTGCTCACCGAAGCAACCGGCAGGTATGACGGCGACGTAGCGGACGCGGTAGCGTCCTTCCGGGCGGCTTATGATCTGCCTGCGGCGCTGTATGCGTCTCCGGAGATGCTGAGCGCACTGGACGAAGCGGTTACTGCGCTGAACGGCCAGACCTATCTGGTGGACGATCAGCTGCAGAGCGCACTTGAAATGTGCAGGCTGGCGGCGGCAAAACCGCAGCAGTATACCGTTAAGAGTGACGGCAGCTGGACGAAAAAGTAAACTTTATCAACTGAAATATGAATATTTTTCATCTTCTTAGGAGGAAGAACAACCTTGGATATTCCTTTATGTCAATCCGAGCATAAACCGCAGCTTTTGCTGAACGATCCGGCGGCAATTTCGCTGTATCATACCGCGCCCGAGCAGTTTGCAGGCGCGCTTGCACCGAATGCCGAATTGTGTGATGCATGGGCTGAAGAACTGGCACCGCTGCCGGTCGGCCTGGCGCTCGCGTGCCCGCCCGAACCCGATGCTGAGCACTGCGAACGCCCGATCACCATGCACTATATTGAGCAGTGCAAGGATGCCTTTCGTCCGCAGCTGCACGACGATGCGGCGTTCTATTATCTGCATGGCGCGCCGACGTTTCCGGCACTGCGTGCCGCTGTGCTAGCTCTGGGCGATCTGTGCGGCCGAACAGTAATTGCGGAGCTGCATGTGGAGGACGATGAAGGCCATCTGCCGGACGGCACGGATGTGCGGGCGGCTATCGGTGTACTGCAGCGCATTGGCGTTACGACTGTGCTGATCAGCGCACACGATCCCGAATCGCTGACGCAGGCGCTCGAAATCGCAGCACCGTATGCGCGGCTGTCGCTCGGCGTGTGCATGCACGCGGACTGGCTGTCTCAAACCACACTGTACAACACCGAGGTCATTGTGCCCGACATTACGGAAGCATTCGTCGCAGCGCTGCACGGCAATCAGGTGTCGTGCAAAACGCTGCCGCGCGATCACGATGATTTTATCTGTGCGCCGGACGGCAAGCACGCGCATTTTATCGCTCCGACCATTGACATTTCGGATGAGATCGAGTGCGGTCCGCATCTGGATGAGGATCTCATCGAAGCCGAGGATGATTCGGGTGCGTTCAAGCTGCTGCTCGAAACCGAAGAGGATGTTGTCACACTGGAGGAATCCCGCTATATGATCTCGCGTCCGCTGTGCCTGTGCGCGGAATCTGCCGACCTGCTCGAGCAGGGTCTGCGGGTTTTTCCGGGACTGGCACTGTATGACGGCACATGGGAGCAGGAAGACGCGGTCATTTCGTACTTTGAGACGAAATACGGCATGATCCGCTTATAGGGGACTTCAAAAGTCCCCTATATACGAAAGACGGTTCCGGAGAAACCGCCTTTCGATACCCGAATGACGTGCCCCAGGGGCACTGGGGCGGGGAAACAAAACCCACGCACATGTCGCGGGTTTTGTTGCGGCGCAATGCGCCGCGGATTGAATGCTGCCGCAGAGCGGCAGTCGCCTGCGGGCGGGACCAAAGACTCGGTTTTCTGGACGAAAACCGGTCTTGTAGTTGCAATTATGCAAGCAAATTGTTATTGAATACCGCGCGGAGCGCGGTTATCTGGATAGGAAAGGCAGGGTGGAACCTATGGACTGGAGAGAAGTTACGATCTACACGACGACCGAGGGCATCGGTCCGGTCGAGGCACTGCTCGAGGACAACGGCGTAGAAGGCTATGTGCTCGAGGATGCGGCGGATTTTGAAGAATTTCTCAAGGACACCGAAATATACTGGGACTATGTAGACGAGGATCTCGTGCGCGAGAAGCGCGCGCAGGAAACCTGTCTCAAAATCTATCTGCCGGACAGCGACGAGGGTGCAAAGCAGTACGCGGATATCCGTGCCGCGCTGGAAAACCTCAAGGCGCGCGATGAGGAGCACGCCTGGGGCCGACTGTGTACCGAAACCGCGCTGACCCGTCAGGAGGACTGGGAGTGGGGATGGAAGCAGTATTTCAAACCGTTCCCGGTGGGACGCGGCTTTATGATCAAACCCTCGTGGGAGACGGTTGAGGACCCGCAGGGCCGCCGTATTCTTGAAATCGACCCGGCGTCGTCCTTCGGCACTGGCAGCCACGACACGACCCAGCTGTGCATGATGGCGCTCGAGGATGCGGTAAAGCCGGGTGACAAGCTGCTCGATATGGGCACTGGCTCGGGGATTCTGGCCATTGCGGCGGCTATGCTCGGTGCGGATGTGCAGACTATCGTCGATATCGACGAGAACTGCCTGAAAACTGCACACGAAAATGCGGAAAAGAACCATGTTGAGATCGGCAGGGGTCTGTGCGGCGACGCGCTGCGCGACCCGAAGCTCGCCGAGGACATCGGCGGCGGCTACGACGTGATCGTGGCGAACATCGTGGCTGATGTCATCATCGGCATGTCGCCCATGTTTGCGGATAAGCTGGTCAAGGGCGGTACGCTGATCTGCTCCGGCATCCTCAACGAGCGTGCCGAGGAGGTGCGCGCGGCGCTGGAAAAGAGCGGATTTACGATTCTTTCGCACGAGAAGAGCGATGACTGGAGCGCTTTTGCTGCGAAAAAGTGATTTATTTCAGGATTCACGGAATGTTCACTTGCCAAACGGCTGTTTTTTTGCTAAAATAGGAAAGGTTATTTGATTATTATGCCTCGATTTTTTGTCGATCAGCAGCCGCAGGACGGCGTGCTGACCCTTACCGGAGAAAACGCGCATCATGCGGGACGTGTTCTGCGTCTGCGTGTCGGCGAAGGTGTTACCCTGTGTGACGGTGCCGGAATGGATTTTGACTGCACGGTGGAAGCCGTGGAGAAGGAAGCCGTGACCTGCCGGGTCGTAAGCTGCCACGCGGCGGATACCGAGCCGAAGCAGGCTATCACGCTGTTTATGGCGCTGCCTAAGGGCGACAAAATGGAATTTATCGTGCAGAAGGCGGTAGAACTCGGCGTCAGCCGTATCGTGCCGTATCTGTCCAAGAATTGCGTTTCCCGACCGGATAAGACCGAAAAGAAGGTGGAACGCTGGCGTAAAATCGCTGCCGAGGCAGCAAAGCAGTGCGGCAGAGGACGTCTGCCGGAGGTGGCAGCCGTTGTACCGGTCGCTCAGGCGATCGTGCAGGCGGCGCAAAGTGAAACGGCACTGTTTTTCTACGAAAACGAGAAGCGGACCGGTCTGCACGACGCGCTTGCAGGCGGTGTCAAGGACACGGTTTCGCTGATGGTCGGGCCGGAAGGCGGCTTCGATCCGGCTGAGGCAAAGGCAGCCGTGGACGCGGGACTGCAGAGCGTTTCGCTCGGCACACGCATCCTGCGGTGTGAGACTGCGCCGATTGCGGCGCTTGCGGCCGTGCTCTATGCCGGCGGCAACATGTGAGAAGAAATAAAGGGAGTGTTAAACATTGGCAAAAAACAATGTGGGTAAAAAGCCAATTTCTCAGGAAGAGTATACCACCAATAAGGTGCTCGCGGTATTCAGCGTGTGCCTGCTCGGCGTGCTGGTGCTGATGATCCTCGAGCGTCTGCTGGGCTACAGCAACACCTGGAAGACCGGCGTGTTGGTAACGCGGGTGCTGCTCGGCGTGGGCATTGTCGGCGCGGTAGCCGGCATCATCATGCTGGGACAGGAGCATGCAGGCAAGCGCAGCAGCGTGCGTCGCATCGTGTGCGGACGCAATATGCTGATTGCAAGCATCGTTGCCATCGTATTCCTGACCGCGATCAACTACTACGGCACCATGCCGATCAAGGCGATGTATGTTGTTCTGCCGGTTCTGGCAGTGTATTATCTGGTGTATCATTCTTATGCGCCGGAATTTTTCCTGATTGCAGTAGATACCGGTGTGGGTGTTGCGGCGATGCTGGTGATTCACCGTGCACTGGTTTCGGCTAACCATACGTGGATGTCCACCGTGGCGGTAGCGGGTACCGCGGTGCTGGCGCTGATCCAGATCGGTGTTACGGCTTCTCTGCGCCGCAAGAAGGGCAAGTTCACCTTCCGCGGCAGCAAGATCGACACCCGGTTCAGCAAGAACGCGTACCTGATGCTCACCATTACGCCGATCGTGATGGTAGCGCTGACGGCGGTCGTTGTACTTGCGGCAAGTCATGTCATGATCGCACTGGGTGCGGCAGCGGCATATCTGTTCATCACTGCGGTATATTACACCGTGAAGCTGATGTGATAATTGCATTTTTGTCGAAGCGCGGCGCGTTTTGACGGTTAGACAGCGGGCGGCGCAGCCGCCCGCTTTGTCATACCCGAAGGAGGGGACGTATGAGACGATTTTTCGGCTTTCTGCTGACCATGACTCTGCTTGGCGGCGGTGCATTCTGGCTGCCGTATCTGCAGGCGAAGCCGGTGGATAATGTCTATCAGGCGGCAGATCTGCTCCGGCAGGACGCGGAGAACGGCGGAAACGGCGTTGCCTTCCGCGAGGACAACGTGGACGCGGACGAGGTGTACCGGGCACTGGAGGCGCAGTATCCATACGCATTCGCGCTGCACGCGGTAACACGGCCGAACAAGACCATTGAGCTGAACACTGAGGTTTCTCGGCAGGCGCGGCAGGAGCAGGCGTGGGAGTACGCCAGGGTTCTGGCGGCAGGCTCGGTTTCGCAGACCATGACTGCAGAGGAGAAGCTGCGTGCGCTGCACGATACCCTCATTCGTCAGTGTGAGTACGATGTGGATACGGCAGAGGAGGACGCTCCGGACGGCTCGGCACCCGCTTTCGCGGCAGACGGCGCGCTGCTCGATCATAAGGCTGTGTGCGCCGGTTACGGCCGCGCGTATGAGATGCTGTGCAAGGCGGCAGGCATTCAGGTCATCTATGTCGCATCTGAGGAAATGAACCACGGCTGGAATGCTGTGCGGCTGGGCGGCACAACATATTACATCGACTGCACGTTTGACGATCCGATTCCGGACAGAGGCGAATATGCATCCGATCAGTATTTTATGCTCACCGGAGAAGAATTGGCGCAGACGCATACCTGGAATGAGGCGTTCTACGAGCAGCTTCTGGACAGTCTGGAACAGGGCGGGAAATAGCGGGAAAATCGGCTCCGAAACTTTTTCAAAATTTTTTGAAAAAAGGTGTTGACATTTACTCGATTATGGACTATACTAAACAAGTCGTCAGCGAGCGGGCGATAACAACGGAAAAGGATATGGCGGTATAGCTTAGTTGGCTAGAGCGTCCGGTTCATACCCGGAAGGTCATTGGTTCAAGTCCAATTACCGCTACCATTTTCCCTTGGCCCGTTGGTCAAGCGGTCAAGACACCGCCCTTTCACGGCGGTAACGGGGGTTCGATTCCCCCACGGGTCACCACTTGGAAGTTTAGCTCAGCTGGGAGAGCATCTGCCTTACAAGCAGAGGGTCAGCGGTTCGAGCCCGTTAACTTCCACCACGAAAACCACTCACGAAAGTGAGTGGTTTTTCTTTTTGTCTTTAGAAACCACTGGCTTTTCGGGGGCACGAGTTTTGTCAGCAATACGCCCTATCCGGGTGGGAGGTTTTTCGCTGAACCTCAGCGAGGGAATGCGCCGCCGCTACGGCGGGAACGTGCCGCGCCCCGCGGCAGGGCAAGAGGGTAGACACCAAGGTTTCTACCCTCTTAACTCCCACTTCCTTTTGGGAGGGTCTGGCGCAGATTGCCAACATGTGACCGCTGCGAAATAGGGAACGGCAGTCGGGTTACCGTTGCGTGTCTTTCTCCACCTTTTCGCAGTTCACAGACAGCGTACTGCTACACAGACGGTTTCATCTGCGCAGGCGCGGCATAGCAGTGCCGCGCAACTCTTTAACACGTTATACCGCACGGCACCTACGAATTAAGCGTTTGGTACAATTTATCCTCGTAGGTGCTGTCTATCATAACGCGCTAACGACTTGCGTGACACTGTTATGTCGCGCCTGCTTAGATGAAATCACATGTGTAGCAGTAATGTATCTGACACTGCGAATATTTTGCGAAACAAACGCAAGAGTAACCCGACTGCCGTTCCCCCATTTCGAAGCGGTCACATATAGGAAATCTGCGCCAGATTAAGAAGCAAGGGAAAGGTAGGAGTTCAAAGAGGAAGGGAAACCGCAGGTGTCCCTTCCTTTTTGCCCCCGCGGCGGGCGCCGCACTCTCCCGCGCTCCGCAGAGCGCAACTCCCCGCTGAATCTCAGCGAAAAACTCTCCGCCCGTTAGGGTGAACCGCCTGCGCGGTTCAAGTACCCCGCTCAGCCGGTGCAGAAAAAGGTGCCGCCCGTCAGGGACGAACACGCTGACGCAGTTCGTGTGCCCCAGTCAGCCGGTGCAGAAAAAGGTGCCGCCCGTTAGGGGCGAACACGCCTGCGGCAGTTCGCGCGCCCCATTCAGCCGGTGCTGAATTCACAAATCGAAATTTCCGGCATTTCCGCCGATAACTCTGCATACACCTGTATAATGGAGGACAAAATTATGAACATAACCGTATATCTGGGTGCAAACGAGGGGCGTGAGCCTGCCCTCAAAACCGCCGTGTGCGAGCTTGGCACATGGATTGGCGAGCACGGCCATACACTGGTCTACGGCGGCTCACGGGTCGGTCTGATGGGCGCGGTCGCGGAGAGCGCACTGGCCGCAGGCGGTAAGGTCATCGGCGTAGAGCCGCGCTTTTTTATCGAGCAGGAGCTGCAGCTGGACGGTCTGACCGAGCTGATCGTCACCGAGGATATGACCGATCGCAAAACCAAAATGATCGAGCTTGGAGACGCGTTCATCGCCTTTCCGGGCGGTACGGGCACGCTCGAGGAGATCGCCGAGGTGATGAGCAAGCTGGCGCTGAACCATCTGGATGCACCGTGCATTTTCTATAATCTCAACGGCTATTACGACCATATGAAGGCACTGCTCGACCACATGATCGAGATGGAGCTGTCCACCAAAGAACGGCAGAAGAAAATCTATTTTGCGGATACTCTGGAAGAAGTGACGGCTCTGCTGAATTAAAAATGGAGAATGGTAAATGGATACGTTCATTTTCCATTCTCAATTTTCAATTTGGATACGGTATGTTTACGGTTTCTTCAAACTTTCTACATACTTTAGACATGGGATTCCTGTATCCTGTAATCACAGCAAGGGAACAGCAAGCTGAGTGCTAAAAACCACTTGCCATCCCTTTAAAAATAGATACTTCATAGGGAATCTTTTTCTCCGACTGTGTGAGCAGTCAATCCTTCAAAAATCTGTCTGGCCCTGTGGGACGGAATACCGCGCAGGCTCCCGGACAGTCCAAAAACAAGAGGTGCAAGACACCCATTAGGCAATACCACACAATTTCCGCAAAGTACCGCGGCAGCGCGACCGGAGTCTGCGCAAGAAGCCGCAGCTTTAATTGCGCGGTGTTGCCCCATACAACGCGCTTTCAGCAGGAACTGAGAGCGCGCATTTTTGCGTTCGGGCAAAATGGGGGGGCAAGGCAGTGATTGGTCTGGTTTTAGCATTTCTGTGGATTGCGAAAACAGAACAATTGTTCTGTTTTGTTGACATAAACAATGATATGGTGTAAAATTGATATAAATCACTATTGGAATATAAATGACTATTTTATATCTGAACAGATATAATAAAGTAAGTAAAACTTCGGAAATTGGGAGTTAAAGTATATATGAGCAAAGCAAAGCCGTCATACGGCAACGAAAGCATCTCCTCGCTGAAGGGTGCGGACCGTGTGCGCAAGCGCCCGGGCGTTATCTTCGGCTCGGACGGACTGGAGGGCTGCGAGCACGCGGTCTTTGAGATTCTGTCCAACTCGATCGACGAGGCACGAGAGGGACACGGCACCGAGATCATCACCACACGCTATGCGGACGGCTCGATCGAAGTCGCTGACCATGGCCGCGGTATCCCGATCGAATGGAACGAAAACGAGCAGCGCTACAACTGGGAACTGGTCTTCTGCGAGCTGTACGCAGGCGGCAAGTACAAGAACGACACCGGCGAAAACTATGAGTTTTCGCTCGGCCTTAACGGTCTCGGCACCTGCGCGACGCAGTATTCCTCGGAGTACATGGACGTCACCGTCATCCGTGACGGCTTCGAGTACGGCCTGCACTTTGAAAAGGGCGAAAACAAGACCGGCACCAAGGAAGGCTACACCAAGAAGGCGACGAACGCGCGCAAAACCGGCACGACCATCCGCTGGAAGCCCGATCTTGAGGTATTCACGGATATCAACATCCCTGTGGATTATTATCTGGATACGCTCAAGCGGCAGGCGGTCGTCAACAGCCACATTAAGTTTGTGCTGAAAAATCAGGTGGGCAGCAGGTACGAGACCACCGAATTCCTCTATCAGAACGGCATTGTGGACTATGTGACCGAGCTAGCAGGTGAAAATCCGCTGACCTCGGTGCAGTTCCTCGAGGGCGAACGACGCGGACGCGACCGCGCCGACAAGGCCGAGTACAAGGTGAAACTGTCGTGCGCGTTCTGCTTCTCCTCGGCGGTGTCGCAGATCGAGTACTACCACAACTCCTCGTGGCTGGAGCACGGCGGTGCACCGGACAAGGCCGTTCGCTCGGCGTTCGTGTCTGCCATCGATGCGTATCTCAAGCAGAACAACAAGTACAACAAGAGCGAGAGCAAGGTCACTTATCAGGATATTTTCGACAGCCTCGTGCTCGTCACCAACTGCTTCTCCACCCAGACCTCCTACGAGAACCAGACCAAGAAGGCCATCACCAACAAGTTTATCCAGGAGGCCATGACCGAGTTCCTCAAGGAAGGACTCGAGATCTACTTTATCGAGAACAAGGCCGAGGCAGACAAGATCGCCGAGCAGATCCTGATCAACAAGCGCAGCCGCGAACAGGCGGAAAAGGCGCGTCTGAATATCAAAAAGAAGCTGTCCGGCAATATTGACCTCGCTAACCGTGTGCAGAAGTTCGTGGACTGCCGCACCAAGGATGCGTCCCGCCGTGAGCTGTATATCGTCGAGGGTGATTCCGCACTCGGTTCGGTAAAACAGGGCCGCGACAGTGAATTTCAGGCCATCATGCCGGTGCGCGGCAAAATCCTCAACTGTCTCAAGGCGGATTACGATAAAATCTTTAAGAATGACATCATCACCGACCTTCTCAAAGTCCTCGGCTGCGGTGTCGAGGTGCGCGGCAAGGCGGCAAAGGACCTTTCTGCGTTCGACCTCGAAAGCCTGCGCTGGCACCGTATCATCATCTGCACCGATGCCGATGTGGACGGCTTCCAGATCCGCACGCTCATTCTGACCATGCTGTACCGTCTGGTGCCAACGCTCATCGAACAGGGCTACGTTTATATTGCGGAGTCGCCGCTGTATGAGATCACCTACCGCGACAAGAGCTATTTTGCGTTCGATGAGAGCGAAAAAGCGGCTATCCTCAAAAAGCTGGAGGGCAAAAAGATTCTTATCCAGCGCTCCAAGGGCCTCGGCGAGAACCAGCCCGAAATGATGTGGGAGACCACCATGAACCCCGAAAATCGCCGTCTGATCCGTATTACGCCGGATGAAGCGGCTGCCACGAGCGAAATGTTCGACCTGCTGCTCGGCGACAACCTTGCCGGACGCAAGGAGTATATCGCCGAGAACGGCGCGGATTATCTCGAGCTGGCGGATATTTCGTAAGATATGCGAGGAATGCGCAATGTCTATTGAATTATTGACGGATAATCACCGTGAAAGTGTATTAAATGCTTTGGGTGAAAGTCAGCAAAGAATCTATATTGTTACACCATTTATCAAAAAGCAACCAGCACATAGGTTAGCACAGATTATTCAAAAGAATAAGGTAGACTGTGTACTGATTTCACGGTTTAATTATGAAAATTTTGCGACCGGTGTAAGTGATATTGACGCTTTGATTGAACTGCATCAAGCGGGTGCAAAAGTCTTGGCACTGAAAAATCTGCATACAAAACTCTATTTAATAGACAATCGTATAGTGATACTGGGTTCTGCCGATTTTACGAATGGCGGTTTGCAGGGCAACCATGAATTGTCTCTTATTGCGACTGATGAATCACAGTTGTTTCAAAAATGCGATGAATATTTTGCAGATATGCGCGCGGCGATAGAAGCTGACCACAAAGGCATAGTTACGGGAGAATGGCTTCATACCGTAAAAAAGAAAGTGCAGCAGCTTTGCAAGGATAAGAAAAAGAATGCTTCAACGGTAGATAAAACTGGAGATTTAGGTGCGGAGCTGTCGCATAAAGCGACTGTGGAAGAAAATGATACTGTACAGGATTTTTTGCAGTTGAAGCCGAAGAAAAAAACGCAGAATCGCTGCTGGCTAAAGTTTTCGGCAAGTTCTGCACAGAGAAAGCCGTATAAACCGAATCAAATACAGCCATATGCATTTGATTATAATAAAGAGGGGCAATGTGCAACTTATTTCTCGGAGAAGCATAAGCCGCGGAAAATACAAGAAGGCGATAAAATCTTTTTGGCATTGCATTCGTGGGATAAGAATGGAAAAGCCTGCCCGATTATTGTAGCGCAAGCGTTTTGCCATGAATTTAAGGAAGAAAACAAATTAGATGAAGATTGCCAATGGCCGTATTTTATTGAGTTGTATAATGAACAAGCCCTTCCGGAAGTAAGCAAGACCATTCAATATGGCGTACCGCTGTATGAGGTGGTGGAAGCATTAGGTACAGATATGTATGCTTCTTCGCAGGGAACGAATAAGCCGTTGGAAACGCTTCTGCGCAGTCATCGGCAACAGGCATATTTGGAATTAACAGATAAAGCGAGAGAATACTTAGAATCGAAATTCAGAGAATAAGTTCCTGAGATGAACGGGAGAGCATAATGGCAAAAAAGAAAACCGACGAACCAAAAGTATATAAAGAACACCCTTCGGTCGATCAGCGCATCACGGACACGCTGCGCGAGAACTACATGCCGTACGCGATGAGCGTTATCGTGTCCCGCGCGATCCCGGAGATTGACGGCTTCAAGCCGTCCCACCGCAAGCTGCTGTACACCATGTACAAGATGGGCCTGCTGAACGGCAACCGCACCAAATCCGCGAACATCGTGGGTCAGACCATGAAGCTGAACCCGCATGGCGATGCGGCTATCTACGAGACCATGGTGCGCCTGACACGCGGCAATGAGGCGCTTCTCATGCCGTTTGTGGACAGCAAGGGCAACTTCGGCAAGGTGTACTCGCGCGATATGGCATACGCCGCGCCGCGTTATACCGAGGCCAAGCTGGATGCGTTCTGTGCCGAGCTGTTCCGCGATATCGACACCGACGCGGTGGATTTTGTGGATAACTATGACGGCGAGATGAAGGAGCCGACGCTGCTGCCGACGACCTACCCGAACATTCTCGTGTCCGCGAATACCGGCATTGCGGTCGGCATGGCATCCAATTTCTGCGGCTTTAACCTCGCGGAAGTATGCCGCACAACCATCGAGCTTATCAAAAATCCAGAGCACGACATTCTTTCCACGCTGCCTGCGCCGGATTTTACCACCGGCGGCGAGCTCATCTACGATGAAGCGGAAATGCGTGCCATCTACCGCACCGGACGCGGCTCGTTCAAGGTACGCGCAAAATGGATGTACAACAAGAAGGACAACCTGATCGAGATCACGGAGATTCCGTACACGACCACCATCGAGGCCATCATCGACAAGATCGCCGAGCTGGTCAAGAACGGCAAGGTGCGCGAGATTGCCGATGTGCGCGACGAGACCGACCTTTCCGGTCTGAAGATCGCCATTGACCTCAAGCGCGGCACCGACCCGGAAAAGCTGATGGCCAAGCTGATGAAGATGACCACCCTGCAGGACAGCTTCTCCTGCAACTTCAACGTGCTGATCGCAGGCATGCCGCGCGTACTCGGCGTAGCCGAGCTGCTCGATGAGTGGACGGCGTGGCGCACCGAATGCGTTCGCCGCCGTGTGTTCTTCGACCTCAACAAGAAGAAGGACAAGCTGCATCTGCTGCTCGGTCTGCGCAAAATCCTGCTCGATATCGACAAGGCGATTAAAATCATCCGCGAGACCGAAGAGGACGCAAATGTTATCCCGAACCTGATGGAAGGCTTCGGCATCGACAAAATCCAGGCCGAATTTATTGCGGATATCCGCCTGCGCAACATCAACAAGGAGTATATCCTGAAGCGCACGCAGGAGACCGAAGCACTCGAAAACGAGATTAAAAAGCTGGAGGAAATCGTTAAATCCAAGGCGAAAATCCGCAATATCATCATCAAAGAGCTGGAGCAGATCATCAAGAAGTACCCCTCCGAGCGCTGCACGCGCATCATCACCGCGGACAACGTGCAGCAGTTCGACGAGGAGGATCACATCGAGGATTATCCGGTGCTTCTGTTCCTCACCCGCGAGGGCTACTTCAAGAAGATTACGCCGCAGTCGTGGCGCATGTCGCAGGATCATAAGCTCAAAGAGGGCGATGAGGTGTTCTGGACTGCCGAGGCGACCAACAAGAACGAAATTATCTTTTTCACCAATATGCAGCAGGCGTACAAGGCGCACCTGTACGATTTTGAGGACAGCAAGGCGTCTGTGCTCGGTGATTACCTTGCGTCCAAGCTGGAGATGGACGAGGGCGAAACGCCGGTTTATGCCGTCCTGCCGGGTGACTACAAGGGCAGTATGGTCGTTGTGTTCAAAAACGGCAAGGCAGCCCGGTTTTCGATGGAATCCTTCGAGACCAAGACCAACCGACGCCGCCTGACCGGCGCGTACTCGGATAAGGTGCCGGCTGTGGCGTTCTTCCACCCAATCGAGGAGGAGAGCGAGGTCACCATGTTCTCGACTGCCAACCGTGCGCTCACGTTCCGCGCGAGCATGCTTGATGTCAAGGCGAGCCGTTCCACGCAGGGCGTGCAGACCATGGTGCTGCGCGGCAAGCATACCATTACGCGGGCGTGCCGCACCGAGGACGCCGCGCTCAGCGATAACGCGCGCTACCGCTGCCGCAGTATTCCGTCCATCGGCGCATTGCTTACCGATGAGGATCTGCCGGATAAGCAGCTCAAATTGCTTTAATGCGAAACGCAGAGGGTTTCCTCTGCGTTTTTTTCCTTGCACCGATTCTGCGGGGGACACGAACCGCGCAAGCGTGTTCGTCCTGACGGGGCGGCTCTTTTTCTGCACCGGCTGAGCGGGGTGCGCGAACTGCGTCAGCGTGTTCGCCCTTTCCGGGCGGGGAGTTTTTCGCTGAGATTCAACGGGGAGTTGCGCTCTGCGGAGCGCGGGGATTCGCCGCGCCCCGCGGCGGGGGAAGAGGGTAGACACCAAGGTTTCTACCCTCTTAACTCCCACTTCCTTTTGGGAGAGTCTGGCGCAGATTGCCGACATGTGACCGCTGCGAAAAGGGGAACGGCAGAGGATTTTTTCTACCGTAGGGGAGCACAGTGTGCTCCCA
>OGYG01000216.1_pt1 | contig 63935 bp, 56 predicted proteins | sample 1576481 | NCBI WGS metagenome assembly OGYG01 (sample SAMEA3541497, study PRJEB24748) | human gut metagenome | biome: human gut; feature: human-associated habitat; material: faeces | place: China | collected 2012 | reverse complement strand
CAGCTTGCGCTGACCAGAATCACGCACCAAGTCTCACGTGCGTTCGACTTGAATGGCTATGATATTATTGATATTTTTTATTATTTTATCTCTGCTGCATCGTGGCGCTGATTATAGAAGAACATCCAAACCGCCATTCCAATGATGATCACATATCCCAGCACACTGAACCGATCCGGAATCTGATGGAATAACAAGAATCCAATGATCGCAGAAAATATGATCTGAGAATAATCGTAAACGGAGATTTCTCTCGCCGGTGCATGATAATAAGCTGCTGTAATGGCGAACTGTCCGCCTGCCGCAGCCACTCCGGCTCCCAGAAGAACAATTCCCTGCCACATAGTCATTGTATGATAATTTAACAATAAGTACGGCAGCGTCACTAAGCAGGAAAATCCTGAGAAAAACAGTACCACGGATACGCCTTTCTGTCCCCGCTGTCCAAGGACTCGCACCATCGTGTACGCAATTCCAGCACACAAACCGCCGCAAAGGCCGATCAGTGACGGCATCAGATTCATATTTAAAAATGTCGGTTTAATAATAAACAGACTTCCGATAAAAGCGCCGCAAACCGCAGTCACCTGAATCGGTGTCAGTTTTTCTTTTAAGATCAGGAATGAGAATAAAATAACGAAAAACGGTGACATTTTATTCAACATGGATGCATCGGAAAGCACCAGATGATCCACTGCGTAGAAATTACACAAAATTCCTAACGTTCCAAAGATTGCTCTCAGAAGCATAAACTTCCAGTTTCCTTTTTCCACCTGAAATGTTTCCTTATGACGCACCATCATCGCCAGCGCAATGATAAACGCCACCAGATTTCGGAAGAAACTCTTCTGCACCGCAGGCAGATCCCCCGCCATTCGTACAAACACATTCATAAACGCGAAGCAAAGTGCCGACAATACGATAAACATGATTCCCTTATACTTTACTTTCTGTTTCATAACTTACACCTGCTTTCTACACCTATTACCTATACTAATTCTCATTCTGTGCATTGATTTTTTCTGCAAGTTCTTCCAGATATTCCCAACGCTCCATTTTATGTTCCAGATCTGCTTCGGTCTGTTCCCGCTCCGCTGCCAGCTCTGACAGACGTTTGGAATTGGTAGCATTGGCTGCCATCTCATTGTCCAGCGATTCCAGCTTTTCTTCCAGATCCAAAATATCCTGCTCAATGGTCTCATACTCCATTTTTTCCTTATAGGAAAATTTCAGCTTACGCTCCCTGTTTGCACGGTAGTTGTCATAAGCTGCACGGCCGCCGGTCTCCGCCGCTCCATCAGCAGACACATCTGCATTTGCTTTCAAACCTGTATTAGACGATCCGACGATTCCGTCCTGCACGGACAGATTGCACTGTGCTGCTTCTCCTGCTTTCAGGGCATAATCAGTGTAACCACCCTCGTACTGTTTTAACACGCCACCATCTTCAAAGGCAAAAATACGATTGACAGTACGATCCAGAAAATAACGGTCATGGGACACGATGATCACAATGCCCTGATAGTGATCCAGATAATCTTCCAAAATCGTCAATGTGGAAATATCCAGATCGTTGGTCGGCTCATCCAGGATCAACACGTTTGGTGACTCCATCAATACCCGAAGCAGATTCAGACGTCTGCGCTCACCACCGGAAAGTTTTCCAATCAAGCTGTACTGTGCCTGTGGCGGGAATAAAAACCGCTCCAGCATGGCAGAAGCACTGATCAGACCATCTTCTGTCCGGACAAATTCTGCGGTCTCACGAATGTAATCAATGACGCGCATGTTCGGATCCATATAGGCAATTCCGGCCTCTTTGCTGCTCTCGATCTCCTGTGAATAATATCCGATCTTAATGGTCTGCCCCACTTTAATGGTTCCGCTGTCCGGTTCTTCTCTGCCTGCCAGCATTTTCATTAACGTGGTCTTGCCGCATCCATTGGTTCCCACAAATCCCACACGGTCATTTTTCAAAAATATGTATGAAAAATCACGGATAAAAGTACAGTTTCCGTAAGACTTGCTGATGCCATCAATTTCAATAGTCGTATTTCCCATACGGGTTGTGATGGAACTCATGGATACCTGCCCGTCACTCTGCGGTCCATGCTGGTTTTTCATCTCCTCATAACGCTCCAGACGGGCTTTCTGCTTGGTGGAACGGGCTCTTGCGCCACGTTTTACCCACTCTAATTCTACCCGCAGGATCGACTGGCGTTTCCGTTCAGTTGCCGCTTCCATCTCCTCTCTCTGGGCTTTCAGCTCCAGAAATCCGGAATAATTCGTATCGTAACTGTAGATTTTTCCTTTGTCGATCTCCACGATCCGGTTGGACACGCTGTCTAAAAAATAACGGTCATGAGTTACCATGATCAGGCTGCCGCGCCAGCGTTTCAGATAATCCTCCAGCCAAGTTGCCATGGCGTGATCCAAATGGTTCGTCGGCTCATCCAGCACCAGAATATCGCAAGGCTGCATCAAAATCTCCGCCAGCGCCAGACGTTTTCGCTGACCACCGGAAAGCTCCGATATTTTCTGATCCAATCGGACAATGCCAAGGGTCTGAAGCATGCTTTTCGCTTCTCCTTCCATGTCCCACTGTGTGCTCTCAGACATTTTTTTCTCCACATGCTCCCAGACGGTGCAGATGTCATCAAATTCCGGCGTCTGTGGCAAAAAACGGATCACCACATGGTTTGCTTTCGTACAGCTTCCCTCATCCGGTTCCTCCAGTCCCGCAGCAATTTTTAAAAGTGTGGACTTTCCGGTTCCGTTGATGCCAATGATTCCGACTTTTTCCCCTTCCTGCAGGAAAAAAGACGCTTTGTCAAGCAGTACACGTTCTGTATACGCTTTTGTAATATTTTCCAATGATAATAAATTCATAATCAATATATTCCATTTCTATGTTTCTTGTCAGTTCTATTTTAACTGATTTTCGCCAAAAATACAAACCCCTCAGCGCAATGCTTTTCCTTCTATCGCCTATTTCAAATCGAATGTTACAGTTCACACGCGCCATTCACAAAATCGCACCTGTTTCCTTGCATATTTAAACTTGAAATGATATACTTAAACATTAAAGAAAGCATTGATTTTTGTATGTTTTTTAACAATGCTGCAAAGAGGAGATTTATCATTATGGAGCATAATATTTTTATGGAAAATCAGAAACCGATTTCTTTCGAACAATATCTGCAATACGACGAAAACAGCCGCAGTAACTTAGGAGAAACACTTCCGGTTCTGGTCTACCGTATGTTGGAATATTCCATCAAAGAAGAACTGATCGCTCAGTTTGGCAAAGAAAAACAGATCGACATTTTCCGGGAAGCCGGTCAGCGCAGCGGCAAATACTTTGCGCGTCATATGTTGAATCTTGATCAGCCGCTGAATGCATTTATCAGTGAACTTCAGGCAAAAATGCAGGATTTAAAAATCGGTGTACTGCGAATTGAAAATATAGATGAACAGAGTGGACGAATCATTTTGACCGTTTCCGAAGATGCCGACTGCTCCGGTCTCCCGGTTCTCGGTGAAACCGTTTGTAATTATGAGGAAGGTTTTATCTCCGGCATTCTGTCCGTATATACCGGAAAACCATACTCTGCCATTGAAATAGACTGTTGGGCAACCGGAGATCGTGTATGCCGATTCCGTGCAGATGTGATTGAATCAGAAGGATAAGGATTTTTATGAGTGAAGACAAAAACTGTGACTTACTTTTTGAATATTTACGCAGTATTCTGTATGATTCCCAGATTCAAACGCTGGATGTGGCCAAACTGGAGGAACCATACCAGAAACTTGGGTTAGGACTGCAATTTCTGGAACGTGCGGTACGTGAGATGAAGACTTATTCCGAAGCTCTTTCCCGTGGAAATTTATCAGTAAAAACCCCGCCAAGAGATAATTTTTTATGTGAAAATCTGAAAAATATTCACGCAAACTTAAATCATCTGACCTGGCAGGCAAAACAGGTAGCAAAAGGTGACTACTCTCAAAGCGTTTCTTATCTTGGGGAATTTTCGGAAGCTTTCAACACCATGACACGGCAGCTTCAGGAACGGGAAGAATCCTTTAGAGAAAGACTGCTGACGGAAGCTTATCTGGATCCTCTGACCGGCATTGGAAACCGCTACTTCCTTACGGAACAAATGACAGAATTACTCAAAAACAACAAACCACTGATCTTCTGCTACTGTGATCTGGATCATTTAAAATACATCAACGACCATTTCGGACATGTAGAAGGCGATAGATACATCTGCCATTTTGTAAAGACCGTAAAGAATTTCATACGAAAAGAAGATATTTTCGCCCGTGTCGGCGGAGATGAATTCTGTCTGGTTATGGAAGACTGGACCGCTGCTCAGGCAAAAGAACGCATCACCTATATGCAGACCGCATTTGAACATGTAGAGACCAAGCCATATCCGAAAGGATTCAGCTTTGGTGTCATAGAAATCCCGACAGATCACAAGGATTTGTGCGTCAACGACATTATCGAACAAGCTGACCACATCATGTACCAACAGAAAGCACAGCATAGACACATTTACACCAAGCAGTTATCAGATGAGTAGAAAAAGACTCTGTGTAAATTGAGGAAATCGAGTTATTTTTTCTTAGCGAGCGATTGGTTAGCCAATAAGACAAAATAACTCGATTTCCGTTTATTCAAGTCGAACGCACGTGAGACTTGGTGCGTGATTCTGGTCAGCGCAAGCTGACATCTTCTTTTCAGAATCACTGCACTCTACACTCCGTTTAGCAATGAAAAAACCGGTGCCCCATAACGGAAACACCGGTTTTTGTGATTCTTAGGAGAATCGTTAAAAATGTGTATAAAAATGGATTAGGATTAACATTTTTAAAGTTATTTTAAAAGAAAAAGAATGAAGTAATTGTTTATTTTTATGCTTCTTTGATTTTTTTGATTTCCTCGATCAACAGCGGCAGAACTTTCATGGCATCGCCAACAATACCCACATCTGCCACATCAAAAATCGGAGCATCTTCGTCTTTATTAATAGCGATGATATAGCCAGATCCAATCATACCGGATACATGCTGTGTAGCTCCGGATACACCGCAAGCAATATAAAGCTTCGGTGCAACGATCTTGCCGGACTGTCCAACCTGATGGGAACGACCAACCCACTCTTCTTCAATCGCCGGTCTGGTGGCACCTACGACACCACCGCAGACATCTGCCAATTCCTGAACCAGCGCAAAGTTTTCCTTGCTGCCCATACCACGACCGCCGGTTACGATAACATCTGCATCTTCCAGATTGACTGCCTCACTGATCTCTTTTACCACATTGGCAATCTTTGTAAATACAGACTCCTCCGGAATTTCTACTGTTTCTTCTATAATTTTGCCGGCTTTTCCCGCCTCAATTGATTTGGAAAAAGAACCGCCGCGAACGGTGGCTACTGCCGGCTGGGTATGCAATACAACATCATTTAAAATATTTCCGCCATAAACCGGGCAGGTAAATACATACTGATCGCCATCTGCCAAAATATTCATGACATCAACAGCGCATCCTGCCTCAAATTTCTGTGCAAGCAGCGGAGTGACATCTTTGCCCTCCTGTGTAGCTGCTGCCAGCACCAGTGACGGTGTATATTTTTCAACCAGTTTTGCAAGCATTGCTGCCCGCACTTCCGGTCTGCTTTCTGCTGTTTTTACGATTACTGCCTGATCTGCACCAGCCTCAACGGCTGTCTTTGCAGCTTCTTCCGGCGCTTCTGCAAGAATAGCTGCGATCACTTCTTCACCTTTTGCAGCTGCAAGCTCTTTTGCCTTTGCCAGAATCTCAAGGGCTGGTCCTACTGGAGCGCCCTGGGCAGTCTCAACATATACTAAAATATTTTTTCCATCTGTCAGACTCATTTCCACGACCTCCTACAATACCTTGGCATCCGCGATCAGCTTCATTGCATTAGCAACAGCTTCTTCCGGGGATTCCGCCTTGATTTTTACACCGGCCTGACGTTTTGCAGGCGCATATACTTTTACAACTTCCATAGAACTTGCCGGAACATCTCCGGTCACAAGTTCACCGATCGGTTTCTTTCTGGCTGCCATCTTGCTCTTGATGGTCGGATAACGCGGATCGTAATTTGGCTTCTGAATGGTCACAACACAAGGAAGGGAAGCTTCAATCTCATTGTATCCGGTCTCTGTTTCCTGTTTGATGGTTGCTTTTCCATCTGCTGCTTCTACGGCTACCACATTGGCAACTGCCGGAACATTTAACTCCGCTGCCAGCAACAAGCCAGTCTGACTTGCTGCATAGTCAGTAGATTCTTTCCCGCAAAATACAAGATCAAATGTCTTTCCTTCGGTTGCTTCAATGTCTGATTTTGCTTTTGCAAGAAGTTTTGCAACTGCCGCACCATCCAATTTTTCGACCTCGTCATATTTTACGAGGTATGCATGGTCGGCACCGACTGCGAGACAGTTTTTTAAGGAGTTTTTCACACTGTCATCTCCGATGGATACCACAGTCACTTCACTCTCGCCAACAGCTTCTTTCAGACGTACTGCCATTTCTTCTGCATATGTATCAAATGCATTTACGACAGGTGTTACCCCGTCCAGTGCCGGTTTTCCTGTGGCTTCATCCAAAGAGATTTCCACAGAATCGTCCGGAACCTGTTTGATGCAAACTAATATTTCCATAATGATTTCTCCTGCATATTTTTTGTTCGTATTCCGCCAACTTTCAAAAAATGTCCATCGACGGAATACATATATTGTTAGATAAGGGATAACTTATTTACCGATCACACTGTTTGAGATAACGATTCTCTGTACTTCGTTTGTTCCCTCAAAGATCTGGAAGATCTTGGCATCTCTCAACAGTTTCTCTACCGGGTACTCACGGCTGTAGCCATATCCGCCGAACATCTGAATGGCCTCAGAAGCAACTTCCATTGCGATATCAGAAGCATAGCATTTTGCAATTGCGGACTCTTTTGTATAAGGAAGACCCAGATCCATTTTTGTCAAGGCATGTGCTACCATCTGACGTGCGGTTTCTGTCTTGATTTCCATATCAGCTACTTTGAATTTCAGCGCCTGATTTTTGATGATCGGTTTGCCAAACTGTACACGCTCTTTGCCGTAAGCGATGGCCTCGTTGATACCTCTCTGTGCGATACCGGTTGCAACGCATCCCATCCAGGTACGCGCCTGATCCAGTGTCTGCATTGCGATGTTGAAGCCTTTTCCTTCCTCACCGATCAGGTTGGAAGCCGGGATTCTGACATCCTCAAGGACTACATCACAGGTGTTGGAAGTACGAATACCCATTTTGTTCTCTTCTTTTCCTGTGCTCAAGCCCGGAGTGCCTTTTTCTACGAAGAACATGGACATTCCTTTGACACCTTTTGTCTTGTCTGTCATGGCTGTTACACAGTAGAAAGAAGCAATGCCGCCGTTTGTGATAAAGCATTTTCTTCCGTTCAGTACATACTCGTCACCGTCTTTGACAGCGGTTGTCTTGCCTGCGCCTGCATCAGAACCAGCACCCGGCTCAGTCAGGCAGAACGCACCGAAGCCGCCTTCCAGGATCAGATCGCATGCACGCTGTTTTAACTCTTTACTTCCTGCGATCAGTACCGGTTTCATACCAAGTCCGCTGGCGGAAATGGTAGTTGCAAATCCAGCATCCGCAATTGCCATCTGCTCGATGAGAGCTGCCACATCTACTCTTGATAAACCCGGGCCACCAAACTCCTCCGGAACTTCCAGTGCCTGATATCCCTGCTCGATCGCTTTATCGTAAATCTCTTTCGGCCATTCGCCGGATACATCGTATGCTTTACACTGCTCTACGACTTCTTTATCGCAGAAATTTTTTACGTCCTGTAACAGATCCTGTGCTTCTTCAGAAATTAAATATGCCATTTTGACTCCTCCTTATAGTAAGTGATCCTATTTTTTCAAATATTATTTCAACTAATTGTTATTTTTCTCACAAAATCGGATTTTCAGTGTTCTACTGCTTCTACATTCCATTCTTGAAATTCTTTCAAAAAGCAGCACTCGTAAAATCAGCTTGTTTTTACAACTTGTAGCAAATCTTGCCCGGATTTAAGATCATCTTCGGATCAAAAACTTCTTTGATGCCTTTCATCAGACGCATGCTTGTCTCACCTGCAAATGCTGCCAGATAATCCATTTTTCCATAACCAATTCCGTGCTCGCCGGAAATCAGTCCGCCACACTCTGCCGCTTTTTTGTAAATAATATCCATGAAATCAGCAACCTGTTTTTTGAACTCTGCCTCATCCATATCGTTGGCACATGCATAAATATGTAAGTTTCCATCTCCTGCATGACCGAAGCTCTTGATGGTAAAATCATAGTTGGATTCCAGTGATTTTACAAAGGTCAGATAAGATGCAATCTGATTTACCGGAACGACGACATCGCATTCATCCAGCAATTTTGTCTCTGCCTCGATGGCTTCCAGGAAAGAACTTCTTGCTGCCCAGGCATCTTTTTTCTTCGCCGGTGTATCGGCAACCAATACGTCAATTGCTCCTGCTTCCAGTACAACTTCTGCTGCTTTCTCAGTGATTTCTTCCAGAGATTCCATATCCTCTCCGTCAAAAGTTACCAGCAGATATGCGCCAATGTCCACGCCCTCTAACTGCTGCGGGAACACGCTCTTACCAAGGTAACGCTCGGAAGCCAGAACAATTTCTTTTTCCATAAATTCAATGGCCTGTGGCTGTAAATGCTCCATGAAAAATTTCGGAACAGTTGCGATACAGTCTTCCAGGTTCTCATACGGAATGATCAGGCTGATGGTTTCCTTCGGTGCCGGAATCAGTTTTAAAGTCAGCTCTGTGATGATACCTAAAGTTCCCTCAGAACCGATCATCAGATTTAACAGGCTGTATCCGGTGGAAGTTTTGGAAACAGTTGCACCAAGTTTTACGATCTCGCCGGTTGGAAGTACTACGGTCATTGCTCTGACATAATCTCTTGTACATCCATATTTTACGGCTCTCATACCACCTGCGTTTGTAGATACGTTTCCGCCAAGAGTTGCAAATTTTTCACCCGGATCTGGTGGATATAAGAGTCCCTGTTTTTGTGCGTCCTCTGCAAGGTCGTTCAGCAAAACGCCTGCCTCTACACGAACTACAAAGTTCTCTTTATCATACTCCAGAATCTTGTTCATCTTGGACATGTCGATCATGACACCGCCATGCAGTGCAACAGATGCACCAGTCAGACCGGTTCCTGCACCTCTCGGAATGACCGGAATGCTGTTTTCAAAACACAGCTTCACGATTGCTGAAATATCCTCCGTTGTGGTTGCCTCGATCAATACGGTCGGAGCTCCTTTTCCGTAAATCGGCATTTCATCGTGAGAGTAATCTGCATTGATCTCATCTCCGGTGAATACCTTGCCCGGAACGATTTTTTTGAACTCTTCTATGAGTTCCGGTGTCACTTGGTTGTAGCTGTAATCTGCCATCATCCAAATCCTCCTTTTACACATTTCTCAAAATCTTTATCCTATCCCGTATTCTGAACACAATCACTTTGTAATTTCTATGTTCAAAATATAGGAGAATTATCATATTTCATCAAATTATTGACTTCAGATTTTATTTTTAACAGCTTATTTTTCACTGTATATTTTCACTTTCTGTCAGCGTAGTAAAAATATTATTTCAAGTGCTATTTTCTTCTTACAATCACGGATACACCATCTGGAATCACAGTGATCTTACTATCCGCCTTTCCCAGATATGCATCTGCCATGCGGATTGCCTCATCTACGCTCTCTGCGTAATCCATCTGCATGTCATTGACCAGCTGCTTCGGTGCCTGAGTCACCATGATGACTTTGTGATGCATCAGCACTCTGCACAAAATCTGTGCTTCCCACTGATCCGGAATCGTTTTGTCACGGGGTGTATCTAAGAAACGCTGCATGATCACATTTTTATCTCCGCCGCTGGCAAAGGTGTCATACAAAGACTGTCCGCCATGTCCATCAATGCAGCTGGAAACCATGATGATCACGCCGCCTGGATTACAGCTTGCCTCTGCTGCCGTCATACCTTTGACGGACTGGTAAATATTCTGGTCCAGTGGATATCCGCCATTTGTGGAAATCACGATATCGGAAGGAATCGCATCCACACCGGACATCTGATCCACGAATCTGCATCCTTCCCGGTGCGCTTCGTTGAAATCTCCGGCATATGCACGGATAACTTTTTTGTTCTCATCCAGTACCACATTTATGATAAAAGCAAGTTTTGCCTGTTCTGCCGCATAAATCATATCCCGATGGATCGGATTGCCTTCCAGCACGCCGGTTCTGGCATACTCGCTGGCGATAAACTCGGAACAATGGTTTGCCATGACGGTTGCTGCACTGGATACTCCCGGCAGTACACTTTTTCTTCCACCGGAAAAACCTGCAAAAAAGTGCGGTTCAATAAATCCTTCGGAAATCAGTAGATCTGCCTCAGCTGCGATCTTATTGATTTTCAATTTCCCACCGGATGGCAGTGTGCCAAGTTCTACCATGTCTGCATTTTCATGACTTTTATGGACTGCAAATGTGATGTCCTCACGATCTACAATATCTTCACCAAATTTGTAGATCAGTTCTTCTCTCGTGGTCGGTCTGTGAAAACCAGTGGCGATCAGAATCGTAATCTTTGCATTCGGATTACCTGCTTTGATTTCCTCTAAAACGCCCGGCATGATCACTTTACTTGGAACCGGTCTTGTGTGGTCACTGGCAATCAATACGATATTGTCTTTCCCCTTTGCCAGCTCCCGTAACCGTTTGGAATGAATCGGATGCGCTAAGGCGTCTTTTACGATTTCCTCCTCTGGCTTGTCTGCCTGAAACTCATGCGCCTTGGAAACAAGGATACCATTCAGGCGATTGTCCGGAATTGTTACCTTCATTTTTTCTTTGCCAAAAGGTAAGGTTACCTCTGCCATGTTTTGATTCCCCCTCATAAAACAAGTTTGTTTTGTGTTCATTTACGAACGATTGTAAACGTTCGTTTTTGCTGTATATTCATTTCTGAATAATTATAAATACATGTTTTTACATGCTTAATTGTAAATATGCATTTTGGTACTGCCACTTTTGTTTTATTTTTTGGTAGTACCAATCAGTGTAAAAAATAAAGTTTTCAATGGCTTTTATTTTGATAATCACACTTACAAAAACTGAATCATCTTTTTATTTTCCTGAAAACATCTATCGTCTTAATTGGTTCTACCATTTCTTAACTAATTTATATTCTACTCATATTTGTTCTGTGAGTCAACATCATATCGCACAAAATTTTCCAGAAAAAAACAGCAGATTATACAAATTTCTTCGAATTTTGTCTCCAAAAAGAAAAACATCTCTCGGTGTTAATCTTCCTCATAATGATATTTTGCAGCATAAATGATCAAATTATCATTATGATCAATATCATAAACCAAGCGGTGTTCATCCGTAATTCTTCTACTATAGCCAGAACGATATTTTAAAGTATGTCAATCTTTTTTTATTCTATATGATCGACATTTTTTATATTCTAATATTTCCAATCACAACAGCAAACAATTTTCATGTAACTGAAATAAGGGTCTGGGTTCATTTTTTCTTGGCGTGCGATTGTTAGCCGCAAAGACAAAATGAACCCAGACCCTTTCCATATCCTAAATTTTCACCACAAAAGAATCTTTCTAGTCAAACAATTCTTTTGCTTTCGTATAATTAAATACCGGTCCCTCCAGACAAACATACGTCTCATTAATCTTACAATGTCCGCACTTTCCTACTGCGCAGGACATCTTCCGCTCAAAGGAAACCCAGATTTTCTCCGGCGGAACCCCGCATTTCATACACTCCAGCGCTGAAAACCGCATCATTGGAGGCGGACCTACGATGACCACATTATACATCGAAGGTATCAAAGGGCACATCCGGAATATATTTCGTAACCATTCCTTTGTGAAACCCCGGTGCCTCTGAGTTATCCAGACAATACGTACAATGGAAACGCTCTGCAAATTTCGCGCGTTCCTCATTGAACAACACACAGTTGATATCCTTAAATCCGGCAATCAAATACACAGATTTACAGATTTCCGGATGATCATAAAAATGGGTCAGTGTGGTTTTTACCGGAGACATACCCGTACCACCGCAGATAACCAGCAGATCTTTATTTTCAAACTGCTCCACCGGGAATGCATTTCCATACGGTCCACGCATGAAAAGTGTATCTCCTGCTTTCAGATCAAACACTCCGCCAGTCAGTCGTCCGACCTTACGAATGGTAAATTCCACATACCCCGGTCCTTTTCCACAGACAGAGATCGGTGCCTCTCCGATTTTCGGCAGAGACAGCTGGAAAAACTGTCCGTAACCCGGATCTTTGTCACATGCTACACGAATCGTAAACTCCGCTGTCGTCTGGCGCACAACATGTATGATTTTGTGTGGTTCCGGTTTCATAATATTTTCCATTACTCTACGCCTCCTCTCCTGTATTCATTTTTTCAATTTCCGCTGCAAGTCCGTCCACCGCATCAAAAAATGAGATTTTTTTCGGACATCTCATATCACAGCGCCCGCATCCGATACACATCTGCGCATCGCAGGCAATGCCATGGCTTCCATCCTTTGCAAATCGATCTGCAAAATCATAAAATTTGTGCAGAACCTTAAAACGCATATTTGCTCCCGGCGTCTTGCGGGCACGACCACCACCTGCTGTCTGGGTAAATGTCTCCAGCATGCAGGAAGACCAGACTCTGCGGCGTTCTCCGCTTCGGCTTCCCTCCTGATAAATGACATCCACTGTATCAAAACAACTGCAGGTTCCGCAGACGGTATTACATCCACCGCAGGACATACATTTCTCATCAAACTGATTCCAGTACTCCAGATCGCTGATTGGTTTTAACATACTGCGGTCTGTAATCTTCGGAATATGCAGTTTTTTCTGATTTTCCTGCACAAACTTCGGTGTAAAATCACAAGATGATGCTGATACAAAAGAAAAAGCAGCACCCAGTTTTTCATCTCTGACCTCTGCCAGCACCTCATGTTCGGTAATGCGAACTGCAGCATCGTACTTGTCTGTCTTGTTTGTTCCCATGGAAACACAGAAACAATGTTCAAAACTCTCCCGACATTCCAACATGACAACCTTTACTTTTTCCCGCAATCTGGCGTAAAAATAATCCGCGTGACCGCCGTTTTCCATAAAAATGCAGTCCAGACGCGCCATTCCGTTAATATCACATGGACGTGCAAAAATCAGAATCCCCTTATCGTCCGCCAGCTCACTCTCTGTCACTTCCGTATCCGTAAAGTAAAACATCGTCTGTGACACCGGATAATACGCTTCCTTCGGGGAAAAATCGGACTGACGATCCAGCACGATCTGATCAATCGTCTTGATTTCCCGGTAACGAACTTTCTTTTTTCTCTGATCCCAGGCCGGTGCAAAAATATGATACTCCTCTGACCAGGCAGCCAAAATATCATTCATCTTGTCAAAATCTACGCGATATCCCATATTGCACCTCCCATTGCCAGCATTTCTTTCTCCTGCTCCAGAAATACACTTGTCAGTTTTCCAACTGCCTGATAAAACTCTGTCTGCGCATATTTGCTGATATCCATGCAGAGAGCGCCAGCCCATTTCAGATGATTACATAAAAATTCATTCTGATCCCGGTTTGACATTGCAGCACGATCCGCATTGTTTGTCTGACAGGCAAGCAGTTCTTCTTCGCATAGCACAGCCATAAATTCCAGTTCCAACCCGATATGATCATTCATGGTGCGGAACATATTTTTGCTCGGCTCCCATCCATGCAGTGCATACAAAGCCAGAGTCTCCTGCTCAGTACGTCCGCCGATCTCATGTTTTTTATTCGTATAAATGGACTCATACGGGAATGCAGCCACACCGGTAGCCTCTCCTGCTGCCAGAAATGTCTTCGCATAATCCGCAGCCACATCCTCCAGATCCTCATTTTTCAGATCTGCGACGGACTTTGCCATACACGCATAAGCCTCAGCCAGCTCTGGATTTTCGCAATCTGTCGGAAACTGCATCTGCTTCATATTGGCCAGCGTCTCCGCATCCACTTCCATGATGTACAGACCGCCAAGGAAACGATAAAGTCCTGCTCTGGCTTTTGCCAGCTGTTTTCTTAATTCCACCTGTTTCATCCCTCTTTGGCCTCCTTTTTTTCATTCATTTCTGTGTGCACGACTTTGGCTTTTTTGAAATGATCTTCAAAAATTTTGTGAGCCATTTCGCTCTCCGGCTCCTCATAAATACCATTCCGCAGTGCTTCCTCAAATTCAAACGGAAGCATATCGATCCAATTCTGTTTTTTCAAAATAAAACGCCCGGACGGATGATTTCCGTTATCATCCTTCAATGTATATACATGACCTTCATTCTCTGCCAGAATTCTGGATACTTCGCTCTCCGGATCATTGATATCCCCGAAATGCAGTGCGCGACCGGAACAATTTTTCACGCAAACCGGCTCTTCGCCTTTTTCCCGCAGCTGCGCACAGCCGGTACACTTATCCATGACACGCAGTTCTTTATTAAAATTGTTTGCATGGAACGGACATGCCTTCCTGCAACTCTGACATCCGATGCAGATGTCCTGATCAATGCGGATCACTCCGTCTTCTTCATCCTTGTAACATGCGCCTGTCGGACACACATCCACACAACTCGGAGCCTCACACTGTTGGCACATTACCGGCAGAAAATACATCTGCAGGTCCGGATAGACCCCAGTCGGTCCCATATGATATAATGTGCTTCTGGAACGGCCCAAAGCCACTTCATTTTCAGTCTTGCAGGCAACCTGGCATCCACCTTTACAGCCGATGCACCGGTCCACTTCTACAACCATTGCATATTGTTTCATCACTCTGCCTCCTCGTTCCCTATGCTTTACCTAACGGAAGCCAATTTACAAAGTCTTCCGGTTTCTGCCAGATGCCTTCCGGCGCACTGTCCGCTTTGGAAATACGCACCTGATAAGCACGCAATGTATGCGTACCAACGACATCATTAAACGGTGCAGTGGATTTTGACAATACATTCACATTTGTTTCCTGCCATCCATGAGTCTTGGTGTTCATAGTTTCCGGATGCCAGAAACGCTCCATACATACGGTCCCCGGATTGATACCTTTTGTAACCAGTGCTTTCGCACGAATCTTGCCTCGTTTTGATTCCACCCAAACCCAGTCTCCCGGTGCAATGCCATAGGCTTTTGCCACATCCGGATAGATCCAGATCTCCGGAACCGGATACAGTTCACGCATAGCTGCAGCATTACGCAATGTGGAATGATGATAGAACGGCACACGGCCATTTGTCATAACAAGTGGATACTCCCTCGCCGTATCATCATCACGCACCGGACTCTCCACCGGCTCCAGATAATACGGCAGCGGCTCATAATCCTTATCTGCCGGTGCAAACTCGATCGGCAGGAACGGCTGACCGGTTCTTCCCAGTGTGATCATGCTCTCCACATAGACTTCAATCTTCTTCGAAGGTGTATCAAAGCCCTTCGGCAGCCCTGTCGCTTCGTCAATCTGTTTGTATACATAATAGCTCTTCCATTCTTCTTTTGACATGTATTCAAACGGTGCTTTCTTTTTCATTTCTTCCCAGGTCATACCGATCGCCGGTGTCAAATGATCAAAAAATTCATCCATGGAATCCCAATACGGAAGCTGATCCCCCATAAACTCCGGATCAAAAGCTTTCTGACACATCTCATGACCAAGCTCTGCACATTTTTTTGCCAGGCGGGACCAGATCAGAGTCTCATCCATGGTCTCCCAGAGATGAACTACCTGCTGTCTTGCCACCAGCATATTACAGGTTTCAACGATCATATCCGTCTCCAGCCACTCCTCTGTCGGCAGCAAAATGTCTGCATAGCAGGAAAAAGAAGTCGGATACATATACATATGTACGATAAAATCAAGTTTTTCAATGGCTTCTGCCCAACGACCGGATTCTGCCAGTACACCAAGTTTGTTTCCGGAACGGTCGATCCACATTCTCGGCTGATACGGTTTCTCTGTCAAAATCGCATTCAACACACTGCCCGGATGACCTGCATACCAGATACTTAATCCCTTATGTTCTCTTCCACCCAGACGTTTTTTCAACTGCTCTGGCGGCAGACATTTCAGTGCAACAGGAACCGGATAGTTCGGCACTTTCAGCACGCCACTGGTGCGGAACCGCTGCATCAGCGCGCCCGGTTTCTCCAGATTACCCATCAGGAAATCAATGGTGTCCGCAGCCATGGCAGCCTGCACGGAATTCGGTGTCTGATCTGTTGCCACACCAAGGCAGATACCGCTCGGAGAATTTTCCAGATACATCTCAATGGCGGCCTTGATCCGGTCTGCATCCAGCCAGCAGATCTCCGCTGCTTTCTCCAATGTAAACTCCTCGCAACGCTCGTATAACAACTGCATACCGGTTTTGTATACTTTTCCATCTACTTCGTAAGTGCCCCATAACGCCGGGGCTAAATTTTCATCAAACGGATATTCCATCGGCTTCATGGAATCTGTCTTTTCATCCCATACATAAAAAGTATCTGGTGCACCGTTTTCTCCTTTCTTCGCACGGGCAAAGAAACGGCTCTCCACCTCAACCAGATACGGCAGGTTCGTCCAACGTGTTACAAACTCCTCATCGTATCTGCGGTTTACTAAAATGTATCGGATCCATGCCATCTGCAGGGCAACATCTGTACCCGGACGAATTGGCAGCCAGATATCTGCCTTAGCCGCATCCGGTGTAAAACGTGGATCAATGGAAATCGTTTTTACCCCTTTGGCACGCAGCTCATTTACCATACGACCGCCACTGGCCGGTGCAGAATAGGCAGGACCTGCGCCCCAGAGCACCAGACATTTGATCTGCGCATTTTCGTAATCATACAGCTCCAGTGCATTGGAATCCGCAATACTGGAATCTGCACCGCCATACATCATGGCACAGGACAAAACACGTGGCAGGTAACACTGCGCACAGCCCGGCTCATACCAGTTCGGTGTACCGAAAATATTACAAAAACGGGCGATACTCCAGATCTCCGGGTTACCACCTCCTCCTGTGGTACAAAACAGTGCTTCCGCACCATATTTTTCACGGGTTTCCATGGCTTTTTCCGCCACACGGGTCAACGCCTCATCCCATGAAATTCTTCTCCAGCGTCCGCCTCCACGCTCTCCCACACGAAGCAGCGGATATTTGTTTCGATTCGGATGATACAGCGCCTGAATACCGGACAGACCTTTGGCACACATGCGCCCCTGGCTCATCGGATCCACCGGATTACCCTCCAATCGAATGACACGGCCATTTTTCACATGCGCCAGAACACCACAGTTTGCGATGCAGGCACGACAGGCCGTCTTTACAATTTTCTCTTCGTCATCGATTTCCATAACTTTCGGTTCGCATTTTGTCAGATATCTGCGCTTTGCGATCACCTGATCCAGTCCGGAAATTTCCAGTGATGAGAAAAAGTTTTTTGCATTTTTCACCAATTTTCCCTCCTTAATAATCCTAAAAATAGTCTAAATTCAAGTCGAACGCACGTGAGACTTGGTGCGTGATTCTGGTCAGCGAAAGCTGACATATTCTTCTCAGAATCACTGCACATCCCCGCGGAGCGTTTATCTCAGTCGGAGATTGTACTCCCACTGAGAAAGACTTGTTATTACTCACCACTTGCAGAAGTGGGAGTCTTCTCGACTGAGATAAAGTCCCACTTTCCTGTTAGTTTGTTTTTGTTTCGTTTTGTGCTGTTTGTTGTATCCTTTTGGTTTTTCTTGGTATACCAAAAGTATTTCTATCGAACTCCATTATAGTAGATGCACATCGCAATGTCAATAAACTTTCGTCTTCCCAAGTGAGTTGAAGGGACAAGGATTCATTGAGAAAAATGCCCCCTTCTCCCATTTACGTTTTCTATGTCGAAAGAATTTACATCTCTGAAATAAAGAAATCGGAAGATTTTTCCTTGGCAAGCGATTGTTAGCCGCAAAGGTAAAATCTTCCGAATTCTTTTCACATATTAAATTTTACGCTTCTGCTCTCGCAGCCACTTCTTTCTCCTGTACATCAGAAGGTGCCTGCTCATAGCGTGCGAACTCATACTCATAAGTTCCGCTGCCGCCGGTCATGGAACGAAGATCGGTATTGTAACCAAACAGTGAGGACATCGGCACATCTGCGATAATCTCCTGTTTGCCACCCTCTACCGGATTCATTCCAAGTACACGGCCACGGCGTTTATTTAAATCTCCCATAATATCACCGGTATATTTATCCGGTACCAATACTTTTACTGAAGCAATTGGCTCTAATAAAATCGGGGAAGCATCCATAAATCCTTTTTTGAACGCCTGAATTGCTGCGGTCTTGAATGCCATCTCAGAGGAATCTACCGGATGGTAAGATCCATCGTATAATACAGCTTTTACGCCCACTACCGGGTAACCTGCCAGCGGTCCGCGCTCTACGGATTCCTGAATACCTTTTTCTACAGCCGGGAAGTAGTTTTTCGGAACAGCACCACCAACTACGATCTGGTCAAATTCATATGCTTCTTCCAGATTGCCGGATGGCTCGAATGTCATCTTAACGTGACCATACTGTCCATGTCCACCGGACTGTTTTTTGTATTTGTATTCTACATCTGCTTTCTTGCGGATGGTCTCACGGAATGCAACCTTCGGCTGCTCTAATGTGATCTCAACTTTGTATTTCTCTTTTAATTTGCTTACCACTACATCCAGCTGCTGATCACCGATGGCATACAGCAGAGACTGATGATTCTCACTGTCATTGACTGCTTTCAGTGTCAGGTCTTCCTGCATCATTTTCTGCAATGCCTGAGAAACTTTATCCACATCGGCTTTGTTTACCGGTTTGTAGCTCATATATGTATATGGTTTGGATACAGCTGTCTTGATAAATGTAAGCGGTGTTGCTTTTGTAGACAGTGTATCGGTTGTCACTACTTTATTTAATTTTGCAAGTGCTCCGATATCGCCGGCATGCAGCTCCGGTACTTCTTCCGGTTTGTTGCCGCGCAGTACATATAATTTACCGATCTTGTCATCCATACCGTGCTCTTCGTTGTACATTACATCGTCTGTCTTGATAACACCGGATGTAACTTTGATCAGAGAATATTTTCCGATAAACGGATCCACAATTGTTTTGAAAATATATGCACTCTTTGCTTTTGCAAAGTTAAAGTCTGCATCGTATACTTCATTTGTCTTGATATTGATGGCTTTGCACTGTTTTTTCTCCGGGCTTGGCAGATATTTTACAATATCATCCAGTAAAGTGTAGATACCTTTTGCCATTGTGCCGGAAGCCATGGAAATCGGAACCATACTGCCATCGCATACATTGGTATGTAATACCTGACGGATCTCATTTTCGGAGAAGGTATCGCCTGAGAAGTAACGATCCATATATTCTTCACTTGTCTCTGCAACGGATTCTAATAATGCTTCACGGCAGATCTCCAGGTTTTCGAAAGAGTAATCCGGAACATCTGTCTTATCAACGGTTCCGTCCTCTTTCCAGCGTTTTGCTTTCATCTGAATGACATTGACATAGCCAACGAACTGTCCGTTCTCACGGATCGGTAAATGTAACGGAGCGATCTTCTTTCCGTATAATTCCTGCAGGTCTACGACTACCTGACGGAAACTTGCGTTATCATCGTCCATATTGGTAACCCAGATCATACGCGGAAGATTGTATTTCTCACAAATCTCCCATGCTTTCTGTGTACCGACTTCCACGCCGGCTTTACCATTTACCACAATAATTGCCGCATCGGCTGCAGCTGCTGCTTCTTCTACCTCACCGACAAAATCGAAAAATCCTGGAGTATCCAGCAGATTGATCTTTGTCTCTCTCCACTCGATCGGGACTACAGAAGTGCTGATAGAAAAACCACGTTTGATCTCTTCTTTATCATAATCACTGATGGTATTGCCATCTGTGACATTTCCCATACGATTGGTAATTCCGGACAGATAAGCCATTGCCTCAACCATTGTTGTCTTTCCAGAACCCCCATGTCCCAGTAAAACTACGTTACGGATCTTGTCAGTAGTATAAACGTTCATGTCATTTCCTCCAATACATAAAAAATCATGGTTATATTTTACTAAACTTTTCTCTTTTTTGCAACCTTTTTATAAAAAATGCACAAGTTTTATCATTATTTTCTCACAATTACTTCCTATACAAAGAAATTCTCTGAACGACAGCAAGTCTCAGGCAAAACACTTCTATGACTCACTTCGAAAAACAGTTCCCGCCAATGTTCTTCCATCTTCTGTTTTTACTTTTACACTTTAAAGTGTTGACTTTTTCATGCAAATGCGTTATCATGGCAAAAGATGTCACTGGAATACATTTGAAATGTGTTAAAAAACGTATCAAAAAAGTACTGTTTTTTTCAAGTGACATGTAAAGTGAATCATTTATTAAATAAAGTTATGAAGGAGGTACATTATGATTCCAGAAAAAATCGGCTTTATCGGCCTTGGACATATCGGCGGTTCTGTAGCAAAGACGGTGCATCGCATCTATCCGGACATTCAGATCGTCGCTTATGATACCTGTCGTGCCACTCTGGATGCCGCATTATCCGACGGCATTATCACAGAAGCACTGGATCAGGTAGGCAAAGGATTTTCCGATTGTAATTATATCTATCTGTGTGCCCCTGTTCTCGACAATGCAGACTATGTCCGGGAATTATCCGGCATTCTGCATGATGATATGCTGTTGACGGATGTGGGAAGTGTCAAAACCGGCATCCATGAGCAGATCCAGAAATACCCGGATCTGGAACGACATTTTATCGGCGGTCATCCTATGTGCGGAACGGAGCACGTAGGCTATGAGTATTCCACCGCTTACATGCTGGAAAATGCATACTATATTCTGACTCCGACACGCACGGTTTCGCCTAAAAAAGTGGAGGAATTCGAAAAGTTTGTGGCATCCATCGGTGCAGTTCCGCTGATCCTGGATTACAAAAAACATGATTTTTCCGTTGGTTCCATCAGTCATCTGCCGACGGTCATCGCTTCCACACTGGTCAATCTGGTGAAAAACCTGGATGACTCTGACGAAACGCTGCGTACCATTGCTGCCGGCGGTTTCAAGGATATCACCCGTGTCGCATCCTCAGATCCTACCATGTGGGAAAATATCTGTGTGGCAAACCGAAACCAGATTTTAGAGCTGATTGATACTTATGTTAAAGCTCTGCAGCAGACACGAAATACCATTGCGGAAAGCCATCCGGAGGAGATCAAAGAATTTTTCAGTTCTGCCAAGGAATACCGCGATTCCTTCAATATCTCCCACCGCGGTCCGATCCGCCCGGTTTACCAGCTGTTCTGTGACCTGATTGATGAAGCCGGAGGAATCGCTACGATTGCTACGATCCTTGCCTCCAACAATATCAGTATCAAAAACATCGGTATCATTCACAACCGTGAGTTCCAGCAGGGTGTTTTGCAGGTGGAGTTTTATGAGGCAGATGCCTACGATCATGCGGTAGAATTGTTACGAAAATACCATTACACGGTATATGAGAAATAAAAGGAAACGATATTTAACGGCAAATACAGTATAATTTGCCGAAAGCACAAAAAGATGAAACAACCGTTTGTCTATGCAAACAGCTGCTTCATCTTTTTTAACCTTTTACCATTTACGATAAATCATTATGAAATGTCGCTAATATTTATTCCATCACCACTATTGTGCTATCGGTTGGATAGATGCAAGTACTGCCTCACACTCTGCCTGTCCCTGATCTGCCGGACCGGTAATGATCATAGTGATCATTTTTCCACCCATCTCAGTAACTGCATAACACTGATAAATGTTATTAGACTGATACTCTGCAATACCATCCAGAGAAACAAACTCTGTATTTCCGATGGTTTTTGTTCCAATCTCATTCATCGTATAAGTAATTCCCTGATCTGCATAGCTGGAAAGCTGCTGAGAAAGAGACTCTATATACTCCTGTGCAGTAATATCGCCAAACGCGCTCATATCTTCTGCCATCATAGCAATATTAGAACCAGTTGAGGAATTGTAAATATACAAATCATATGCTTCGGATGCATCCGCACTTCCTGTATCACCGGTAACTTCCTGTCCTTTGTCCTGTACTGCATTCATTTCTTCCTCTGTGCCGATCTGCCATCCTTCCGGAAGAGTAAATGTCATTCCAAGAGAAGTATTGGTATACACATTGTCTGTCCATACTCCTGCTTCATACTGCGGTTCATTCTTTGCTTCCTCTTCTGCACTGACTGACGCATCTGCCTGCTCTGCGGATGCAGAGGTATTGGAAGAAGTGTCGCCTGTCTTATTATTTCCACCACAGGCTGTCAAAGAACAGATCATGGCTGCCATTAAAATAGCTACTATTACTTTTTTCATTCTTCTAGTCTGCCTTTCTTTTTATTCCATTTATTGGTTAAAAACACTATTATTTTAATCGGTAAAACAAAAAAAGTCAAGAAATGCTCATTTCCTGACTTTTCACACGTTACAAAATACCAAAACAGAGTTATTTTTTGTTCTCTTCCTCTAATTTTGCAATATATGCACGTACTTCATCACGTTCTTCTTTTGTTGATCCTCTGATCTGGAGATAATTTTTCATCATCTCTGCCGGAGATAATCCCCAAAATTCTACGAAATTCTGCACGTTATACTTCATATAATCCTGTGCTTTTACAATCGGATGATAACTGTAGATCTTTCCATTACGATCCATCCGTAAAAACTGTTTCTGAACCAAATGACTTAAATAAGTACTTACCGTCTGCGGTTTCCAGTCCTTGCCGTAAGCTGCATTGCAATCTCTTACTACCTCATTCAGAACCAGATCGTGATCTGCCAGCCAGATTGCACGCATTACAAGCATTTCCGCTGTTGTCAAATAATATTTGTTCGTTCTGTCAATCATGCTTTCGCCCCCTTGCGTTGATGCTTCATTTTTTAGTTCTCAACATTTTTATAGAATATAAAACCCGATATCGAACTACCATTACAAATAATTCCAATATCGGATTATTTTCTATTTTCTTTAATGTTTCTTTGTGATAATAAGAAAGTGTGCCATTACAGCACACCTTTTTATCAAAACAAATGCCGCTGGCCGGACTCGAACCGGCACGGAGTTACCCGCTTGATTTTGAGTCAAGTGCGTCTGCCAATTCCGCCACAGCGGCATTGTGTTCGGTTTTTACCGAACACGCTAATCATACCATACATGTATACATAACGCAAGATTTTTTTACATTTTTTCCAACCCTTTTTTCTGACAGATTATTACCAACTGAGCTTTTAAACGAAGGCTGCTTCTTGAGTCTACATCAAGAAGATGATACGTATGTGATGAGTGAACTATATCAACAGATTATACCAATCCTTTGATAATGTCAAAGCAGTCAAAGGTTGCAAAGTAATCCTTCGGTGTCTCTGCACGACGGATCAGCTGTGCGCTTCCATCCTCTTTCAGCAGTACCTCTGCGGAACGGAGACGTCCATTGTAATTGTATCCCATGGAAAATCCGTGTGCACCGGTGTCATGGATCACCAGATAATCACCCATATCGATTTTCGGAAGCATACGGTCTACGGCAAATTTATCGCAGTTCTCACAAAGAGAACCAACTACATCATATTTGTGATCGCATGGTGCATCCTCTTTGCCTGCAACGGTAATGTGATGATATGCGCCGTAAATAGCCGGACGCATCAGGTTTGCTGCACACGCATCTACACCGATATACTCTTTGTAAGTGTGTTTCTCATGGATTGCTTTTGTAACCAGACAGCCATACGGTCCCATCATGAATCTTCCCATCTCGGTATAAATGGCAACGTCACCCATATCTGCCGGAACAAGAACTTCCTCATATACTTTCTGAACGCCTGCGCCGATGACACGGATATCATTTGGAACCTGATCCGGTTTGTAAGCGATTCCAACACCGCCGGACAGATTGATAAAACTGATCTTGATACCAAGTTTTTCTTTGATCTCTACACATAACTCAAATAAAGTACGGGCAAGTGTCGGATAATAATCGTTTGTAACCGTATTACTTACTAAGAATGCATGGATACCAAAACGCTCTACACCTTTTTCTTTCAGAAGTTTGTATCCTTCAAACAGCTGCTCTTTGGTAAAGCCGTATTTTGCATCACCTGGGTTGTCCATGATACCGTTGCTCAGTGTATACACTCCACCCGGATTATAACGAAGACTCATTGTTTTCGGGAATTTGCCGATGGCTTTCTCCAGAAAATCAATGTGTGTAAAATCATCTAAGTTGATGGTTGCACCGATCTCATTTGCGTATACAAACTCTTCTGCCGGTGTATCGTTAGAGGAAAACATGATCTCTTCGCCGGACATTCCGATCTCATGGGACAGCATCAGCTCTGTCATGGAAGAACAGTCAGCGCCACATCCATATTCTCTTAAAATATTTAATAAAAACGGGTTTGGAGTTGCTTTTACTGCAAAATACTCGCGGAAGCCCGGATTCCATGCAAATGCTTCTTTCACTGCTTTTGCATTTTCGCGGATTCCTTTTTCATCATATAAATGGAAAGGAGTCGGATAAGATTTCACAATCTCCTCAATCTGCTCTTTGGTAACAAATGGTTCTTTTTTCATTTTGTTTTCTCCTTGTCGTATCACTTTTTCTCTCGCTATCCATCATACACAATACGGCGAAAAAAAACAACCCTCGTCAGGATTTTCTCCCGACGATGGGCTGTTTTCAGCGTCTATTCTTTTTTGACACCAGCAAAATGCTGCACATTTTCCTAGTTGTCAGCTGCTCCGGTTCTCTTTAATACATAGAAACCATCATCGAAGCAGGTTACATAGATATATCCTCTGTCATCTACGCAGCAATCTTCTGTCATTGCGTTACGCGGACCCGGTAATCCAGGGAAGAAGGAATCTTCCGGTTTTTTGTTCGGGTTTGGCGGAATAAAGTATGCAAGCTCTTTGATGTAGTAAGGATCAGATACATCATAGATACGCAGACCTGCTGCAAAGTAACAGCAGTATACTCTGTCGCCTCTCTGCTCCAGCCATGGCTTGTTGCTCATCGGCTCATGCAGGTTGTGCGGGCCGAACGGACCCTGGCATCCAAGGTTCATTACGTTGAAGTTTGGATATGGGAAGTCTTCCGGTACTTCCGGATACGGGAACTCTGCGATCAGAGTCGGGTGTGTCGGATCACTGACATCAACCATATGAAGGTTATTCATAGCCTGTGCCTCTTTGATAGATCCTTCCGGGAAGAACTGGAATCTCTCGCCCTCGTTTGTAACAACACAGAAATCACGACCCGGCAGCGGTAATGCTGTATGAGTACGTGCTCCTGCCAGATGGCTTGAGAATGCCGGCATAAATTTCAGCTGTCCTAACAGATGCGGACGGGTAACGTCTTTTGCATCCAGAACATACAGACCATCTCCGCCGTAACCACAGAACATAATTCCGTCGTCACGTCTGAATGGCGGTCCATGCATCCATCCTTTGTCCATGAAGGACGGAACATGTCCTGCATGATGATCAACCGTTCTGCAAGGATATCCGTCTACGAACTGATGAGGAGCCCACCAGTTACCAACCTCATGTGGATTTGTCGGATCAGAGATATCTACGATACGCATGATCATACCTTCGAAACGCTCGGATTCGCAGGAAAGATATACGTAAGGACCTCCGTTATACATAAAACGATGAACACCGATGGAGTGTGGTACTCCACAATCCCAGTAACCCAGATATTTCGGGTTCTCCGGATCTTCTTTCAGGCTCCAGATCTGGATACCTGCCTGACATTTCATGTTCATAAGTTCGCTCTGCTCTACTAATGCCCCCGGGCCTGAGCCTGCGGTCATTGCACAGATCAGAAGATCGTCTGCTACCTGAATCTTTGGTGTAGAGGTAGTCGGATACTCTTCCGGATCCAGTAACTGCAGATGTTTTACAAATCTGGTATGCTCCGGATCTGTAATATCAGCAATCAGTACACCATTCTGTGTACCGCCAAAACAGGAACCATACAGATAGTATTTTCCTTCTGCAGTTTTGTAAACCTGCATCTGGAAAGCGCCACTTTTACCATTCCAAGGGTTGAAATCAAGAACTTCCAGGTTTTTGATATAACCGTTGTTTCCCGGTCCCTTGGCATAAAATTTGTCTGCCATAATTCTGCCTCCTTCTTTTCTTAGTGACTCTATTTTAAAACACATTCTTTCATACGTCAAATAGAATAAAAAGGAGACTGTTATAACCATTTTGTTATACCAGATCTCCTTTTCCTATTTCTGTTTCCAGATGGATTTACGTTTTCCAAATATTAAAAAATTGCTTTTGGAAAACATTAACGATACTGCTGAATCGAAGTCTTTAACAATTCCACAAAACAATCAATTGCCGGATCTTTCTCCTCATTTTTCCACACCACACTGAGCGGATGAGTGGATTCCAGCACCAGCGACGCAAATCCCGGATTATCCAGCGCCCGGCTCCAGGCATCCGTCACTGCCACACCAAGTCCACACTGAACGCCCATGATCATGGCATCCGTACTGTGAACCGGTTGAATCTTCGGTGTAAAACCGTAAGGCTTACACACGCTTCGGATCAGATCTGTTACAAAATCATTATCTTCTCCCGCCACCGTCAAAAACTCATCCTCGCGGAAATCATACGGCGTCAGTTTCTTTCCCGGATCCGGCAGATTCGCCGTGCTGTAGATCAAAACTCTGGGAAGATCGATCACCTTTGCATGCATAATGCCCTGAATGTTCAAAATCTTCGGTTCAATAGTGACGATCACATCCTCCTTACCGCTTTGCAGTGCTTCCTGGGAGCTCCGTGGCTCATAGCTGTTTACTTCCACCTTGATATCCGGATACTGCCGGGCAAATTCCCGCAGTACCGGCAAAATAATTCCGGAAATATTCCAGTTATTGAGCACACCAAGATGAATCACCCGGTTTTTATTTTCCAGAGACAATTTTGCCCTCAGTTTCAGATCTGACAGTTCCGTCCGATACCGCTCAAAAAAATCATAAAACATTTCGCCGTTTGCTGTCAGCACGATCCCTCGGTTTAACCGTTCAAATAACGGGCATCCAAGTTCCTGCTCCAGTGCCAGGATCTGACGGCTGATGGCCGGCTGCGACACAAATAATTCCTGTGCCGCCTTTGAAAAACTCATATTTCTGGCTGCCGCCAGAAAATATTCAATCTGAAGATCATTCATAATGCTACCTGATATGCGTGAGATATAATGCAACAACAACTACAACCAGAATTCCTGCCAGAATCCGCGGAACAATCATTTTATTTGTTTTTTCGGAGCTCTCTGTCTCTGGATTTTGTTTCTGGTTTTCACGCTCTTCCTGTCTCTCCCGACGCCACTTTGCGATCACCTCGCGAGCAGCAGCTTCATCCTCCGGCTGCACATACAGTTCTTCGCCAAAATTATTCATTGCCATCAGAAAATTGCCGTGTTTTCCGGCACCGATCCGTTTTCTGACGCACGCAATCTTCTCCATGCACAGACGAACATCTATCTCATCTGCATCCTCCGAATTGTACACTACCAGTACATTTGTCATTCCATCAATTTTTACTGCCATAGCTTTTCTCCCTGTTTTCTTCCATACGATTTGCTGTCAAAAAAAAATGCCGGAAACTGATATCACTCCAGTTTCCGGCTTTAAGCTACCGACGGGAATCGAACCCGTGACCTCCTCACTACCAATGAGGTGCGCTACCTACTGTGCCACGGCAGCCTGTTCAGTAATCACTGACTTGTTTAATATACAATATTTTCCCCACACTGTCAACACTTTTCCCATTTGTCTTTTTCCTCAAAAAAATGCTTTTGTCAGAATTTTGACACAACTCATATTTTTCTATCTTTTTTTCAAAAATCCATTGACATTTTCGACGTTTATTTTTATACTCAGACCTGTAATCACATACGGGGAGCTTATATGCTAGGCTGAGAGGAAGTTTGGAACTTCGACCCATGAACCTGATTTGGATAATGCCAACGTAGGAATGTATAAGGAATGAAAGATTTGAGAGATACATGACCGCGTATCTCTCTTTTTTATGACCCAAATGAATCAGGAACAAAACTAAATTAAATAAAGTAAAGTTGAGAGTGAACACACAAGAGTTCATGAAGGGGTGCACCACCACGGGTGTATTTCTTTCATGAACTCTTTTTTTGACAGAAATCAAGGGATTACATTATATTTTCTGCCGATTCGTAAAATGTGTGCGATCACACGAACTTAGAAAGGAGAACCTATGACACTCACTGTAAACGGAAAAGAAGTCGTTCTGACCACAGAAACAACGATCACCGCTTATCTGGAAGCCAACCAGTACCGTGAAAACCGCATTGTGGTGGAACTAAACGAAGAAATTCTGCCAAAGGAGCAGTATGCCACCACATATCTGAAAGAAGGCGACTGCATGGAGATTGTTATGTTTATGGGTGGAGGCGGATTTTAAAACCATAAGCCAAACATCATGCAAACAGTCAAGCGGATATTCGCAATCCGCTTCGCTACTTGCTCATAACCGAATAACTGCTCCGCAGTTTATCAGAAGGAGCTTGCACTCCTCCTGATACAAGCAAGTCCCCACCCACTGCTTATTGCTTTTCGCAATTGAAGCAGGGGACTTACTTGATTCGGTTAAAATTTTTAAGAAAAGGAAGGTAATTTACTATGAACACAACCGAAGATAAATTCGTACTTGGAGGACATGAATTCACATCCCGCTTTATTCTGGGATCCGGAAAATTCTCACTGGAGCTGGTACAAGCCTGTATCGAAAAAGCAGGTGCTCAGATCATTACACTGGCGCTGCGCCGTGCCAACGAAGGCGGTCTGGCAAACATTCTGGACTATATTCCGGAAAATATCACGCTGTTGCCAAATACTTCCGGCGCCAGAAACGCAGAGGAAGCGGTCCGCATTGCCCGTCTCTCCAGAGCTTTAGGCTGTGGTGACTTTGTCAAAATCGAAGTTGTTCACGATTCCAAATATCTGCTTCCGGATAACTATGAGACCATCAAAGCAACGGAAATCCTTGCAAAAGAAGGATTTGTCGTGATGCCTTACATGTATCCGGATCTGAACGCTGCCAGAGCCCTTGTGGATGCAGGTGCCGCATGCATCATGCCGCTTGGCTCTCCGATTGGTTCCAACAAAGGTCTTTCCACCAGAGATTTTATCCAGATCCTGATCGATGAGATTGAGCTTCCGATCATTGTAGATGCCGGTATCGGCCGTCCGTCTCAGGCATGTGACGCCATGGAAATGGGTGCTGCCGCTGTCATGGCAAACACTGCCGTTGCCACTGCCGGAAATGTGCCGCTGATGGCAGAAGCTTTCAAAAAAGCCATAGAAGCCGGAAGAAGTGCTTATCTGTCCGGTCTTGGACGCACCATCGAACGGGGCGCAAGCGCATCCTCCCCATTAACTGGATTTTTACAGGATTAGGAGGCATGCAGACATGGAAAACAAACATATCAACGAAAGTATTTTAAGTGAAGAAATTCTGGAAGATCAGAAGAAAAACCGTATTGACCACATGACCTATCTGCCGGATATGCAAAATATCGGCTCCGATATCATGGATCAGGTCATTGATGCCATGGAACACTATGACTATGCCAAATATACCGCAGAAGATGTAAAACGTGCACTGGCACATTCGGAACGTACCCCAGAAGATTTTCAGGCGCTGCTCTCTCCTGCCGCACTTCCGTTTCTGGAAGAAATTGCACAGGCAGCTCAAATTGAGACAAAAAAGCATTTTGGCAACAGCGTCTACATGTTCACACCGATCTACATTGCCAATTATTGTGAAAATTACTGCATTTACTGCGGTTTCAACTGTCACAACAAAATCCACCGTGCCCGTCTGACACCGGAGGAAATTGAAAAAGAGATGGCTGCTATCGCTGCTACCGGTCTGCAGGAGATTCTGATCCTGACCGGAGAAAGCCCGACAATGTCAACAGTGGAATATATCGGAGAAGCATGCAAGATCGCTCAAAAATATTTTAAAGTCATCGGTCTGGAAATTTATCCGGTGAATTCCGATCAGTATGCTTATCTGCATGCCTGCGGTGCTGATTACGTCACCGTCTTTCAGGAGACCTATAATTCGGATAAATACGAAACGCTGCATCTGGCAGGGCACAAGCGTATTTTCCCATACCGCGTCAATGCACAGGAACGTGCCTTAATGGGCGGTATGCGTGGAGTCGGCTTCGCCGCTCTGCTCGGTCTTGATGATTTCCGCAAAGATGCCTTTGCCACCGGCTATCACGCTTATCTGCTACAGCGCAAATATCCGCATGCAGAGATTGCCTTTTCCTGCCCGCGGCTTCGTCCGATCATCAACAATGACCGCATTAATCCAATGGATGTGCACGAACGTCAGCTGCTTCAGGTAGTCTGTGCTTACCGCCTGTTTATGCCATTTGCAAGCATTACGGTTTCTACCAGGGAATGCGAACGTGTCCGGGATCATCTGGTGGATATTGCTGCCACGAAAATTTCTGCCGGTGTCAGCACCGGTATCGGAAGCCATGTGGAAGATATTGAGGACAAGGGCGATGATCAGTTTGAGATTGCAGATGGCCGTTCGGTGGATGAGATTTATCATGCGCTGTTGCAGCATAAATTGCAGCCGGTTATGAGTGATTATATTTATGTATAAGTACTATAATACCCAATATTTATGCTGTAGATATGCTATAGTTCTCAAATGTATATAATATTTCCATATATGAGTTATAGTTCTCATATCCTAGGATATTTATATATTATTAAGGGAGATACATTTATTATGAACACCAAAATAGATATTTCCAAAAACATGGCAACACAGAATTCAAATTTTCCAATTCTCGCGGTCAGCAACCGGCATCTGGCAGCGCATCCATTTCTGGATCAGATTGAGCGGGTGTGCCAGGCACACCCCGCGGCTCTAATCCTGCGGGAAAAAGATCTGCCGGCAGAGGATTACAAAACCCTTGCCATAAGGGTTTTGCCCATCTGCCAACAATACAATGTTTCCTGCATCCTGCATACATTCTGGCAGGATGCGCTTGCCCTTGGATGTACCTGCATCCACCTGCCGCTGCCGCTGCTTCGCAGCCTTGCAGGTGCCGATGGAACCGCCTTGGAAAAACTGGCAGGTTTTTCCGTCATCGGCACCTCCGTCCACTCCGTGGACGAAGCGCTGGAAGCCGAAAGGCTCGGCGCAACGTACGTTGCCGCCGGGCACATTTATGTGACCGATTGCAAAAAAGGACTTGCACCCCGCGGTCTGAAGTTCCTTCAGACTGTGTGCAAGTCCGTATCGCTGCCGGTCTATGGCATCGGCGGTATTAAATTTGATCCTGCCCAATGGCAGGAATTAGAATCCGCCGGTGCCGCAGGCGGATGCATTATGTCCGGCATGATGGAGCTCTGATCCATCTGCCGGACTTTTCTTACTTTCATTACAGCATCGACATGATAAATAATCCCACGCAGATAGCGAAAAACAACAGCATACCCGGATTTCCAAACATCACCGATGCCATTTTTCCTGTCGGTTTTTCGTATTCTCCACTACGCCACTCCAGCTTTTTCACTGACATAATAAAAAATACAAGTCCAGCAATGGCAAGTCCGATCATACCAATTTCTAACAGAATTAACGCCAGAAGTGGTCCCATATGATTAAAGACCAAGTCAATGGAATCATACGGATTCTGTGAAAGCCAGGAAGCATAATCTATTTTCTGCAAAAGCCAGGAAGATAAAAATCCTCCCAAGAAATTCACGGACATGTGCAATGCGATGCTATATCTGAGTTTTCCGGTACGAATGTATACATATGCCAGCACGCAGCCCAATCCAAACGCATAGAAAAACTGATGAAAATTACCGTGAAACAAACCAAACATTAATCCAGATAACAATACTGTCGCTTTATCCCCATACACAATTGCCCGATCTACCAACGCTTTACGAAAAATCAATTCTTCCATGATTGGTGCAAGGATCACGGTAAACAACAGGTTGTACCACACACTTCCGCCTGTCATCAGACTATCCAATCCCAGTGTCAGATCCAGTCCGGTTGCCCGCGTGATCAGCGCACATACGATATTTCCAATAATATTTCCTACATACATGATAAAAATGCTGATGCAAAGAATCCGAAACCACCGACCCGGTTTCAATTTACTCTGATACAACTGCATCGCCGGTAACGAACGTAACATCTTAAAGCAAACCGGAATCGCGATCAGATAAAACGGTATCAGTGATACCAGCCAGTTTACAATTGCCAGATCGGTCCACTCCGGTGCTGCCACAGCCAGGATCAATGATACAACGATCTGTATCCCCGTCGTCAACAGTGCCATCACAAAGTAACTCATTCCTATTTTTGAAAAAAATCTTCTGTCATCCATAAGTGTATCTTCTCCATTTCTTCTGTTCATTCTACACTACTTTTATTATCACATTTCTTCTATATTACATCTGGTATCATATTTTTTCTGCCTTTTCACATTATTTCTGGCATCATATTTCTTCTGCTTTTTCACATTACTTCTAGCATTATACTTCTTATTTCACACTACATCTAACGCCATATTTATCTGCTTATTTTTCAATATAGCCTGTGTCATATTTCTTCTGTCTATTTTACATTACTTTTAGTATAATAGCTATATGTGAATTTTTTAAGAATATCACTATAATTATTTATAAACAGGAATGAAAACAAATTCAATATAACGGAGGCTTTTTACCATGAAAATTATTGATATGCACTGTGATACTCTCTCTGCCATGCTGAATCGCAAACGTCAGGGGCAGACCTACGGTCTGGATCAGCACCATACACAGATCTCACTGGATTGGATGCAGCAAAGCGGCTATCTGCTTCAAAACTTTGCCGTATTTGTCAATCTGGAAGAAACCCAAACACCTCTGCAGGATGCACTGGAAATGATTGATCTGTTTTACTCGGAACTGGAGGCTCACCGCGATCTTATTCGTCCAGTCCGCTGTTTTGCTGATATTGAGAAAAATCAGTCCGATGGTGTCATGTCTGCCCTGTTAACCGGTGAAGAAGGCGAAATCACCCTTGGAAAACCAGAATTTTTGCACATTCTGTATCGTCTTGGCATGCGCATGATGACACTTACCTGGAATCATGAAAATTCCCTTGGTTATCCAAATAAACAGGAAAAAGGCTTAAAAGAACAGGGCATCTGTTTTCTGCAGGAAATGGAACATCTCGGAATGATCATTGATGTCTCCCATCTGTCTGATACCGGATTTTATGATGTCCTTGCTCATACAAAAAAACCGTTTGTCGCAAGCCATTCCAATGCCCGCAGCCTGTGCGCTTCCCCACGAAACCTCACAGATGATATGATCCGCAAACTGGCAGAGCGTGGCGGCATCGCCGGTATTAACTTTTACCAGCATTTTCTTGGTAAACAAAACGCGGATGAGTCTTATCTGGATCTGGCCGTACAGCACATGAAATACATGATAAATCTTGGCGGAGAAGATTTCGTTGCCCTTGGTTCAGATTTCGACGGAATCGACCGCTACGATGACATTCCAGATTGCAGCGTTCTTCCAAAACTGGTTCAGACAATGAAAACGGCCGGCTTAACACCGACTCAAATTGAAAAAATCTGTTACCAGAATACCTTACGTATTTATCGGGAGCTGCTGTAAACCAAGCGACTTTCCCTCACGAATGATTTCTTTATGTGAATAAAATAACAACTACCAAACTTCTTTTTTCAGAAAAAAATCTGGAAATCCTAATTTATAGGTTCTGATACAAACAATGCCTGCATATACTGATACAGGAAATGTATGAAAAAATACACTTTTTAAAATACATCATTTATCGTATATGGAGGCATTGTTATGATTCAGTTTGTAAACAATTTTCTAAAAAAGTCAAACAAAATCGGTTTTTTCTTTGTTCTGATCCTTGGCACCCTGCTGCATTTCAGTTTTACATGGCTTCGGGAAGCACCCGTGGCAGGATTGTTCAGTGCCGTCAACGAATCCACCTGGGAACATATGAAGCTCCTCTTTTTCCCTTCTTTTCTGTATTTTCTCTGTGAATACAAAAAATACGGTTCTTCCTCTAAGGATCTGCTCACAGCCCGGACACTGGGACTTTTTTGTGGACTTGCCTTTATTCCGGTCAGTTTCTACACCTATACCGGTGTGATTGGCAAGGGATTTTTCCCGGTTGACATTGCCATCTTTGCCGTCAGTGTATTTCTGACCTTTTATGCCAGCACCCGTTTTCTGGCGCATCCACTGAAGTTGACAACCTTTACAGCTTTTCTGCTCCTCTTCGCGTTACTGGCAGCATTCCTGACATTTACCTTTTTTCCGCCACATATTCAATTATTTTTGGATCCAGTTGATTTTACTTATGGCATCTGAGTTTTTATACTCTGGATTCGATTTGCTGTATATTCCGCTATTTTTTAATCCAGTTAATTTTACTTACGAGATCGGAGTTTCTGGACTTTGAGCTTGATCCGTTGCACATTCAGCTGTTTTTAAATCCAATTTTTTACTTACAGGATCGGAGCTTTTGTACCTTGGACTTGATCCTCTGCAATGCATTGTCAATGGATTTCTCTGGTTTGTTCCATTTTTCCGCAATCTGGCGGTAATTCATACCATCCAGATAATCCGTTAATACTTTCTGCTCCAACGGACTTAAGTTGGAGCGGATTTCCTCCAGAAACTGTTCCACATTCTCCCGTTCGATCAAAATCTGTTCCGGATTATCTTCCCGCCAGGAAATACTTTCCGCCAGAGGAACACCTGACGTATCCGATGCATCTTCTGAGAGAGAAATGTACGAATTTAGCGGTCCATGTTTCTTTCGACTGGCAGCCTCAATCGCATGATAAATCTGTCTGCCAATACACAGATCCGCAAAATAATAAAAACTTCCCTGACTGCGGTCAAAATCACGGACTGCCTTAAACAGCCCGATCATCCCCTCCTGCACCAGATCATCCGTATCTCCGCCCAATAAAAAAACAGCATTTGCCTTTTTACGAACGAGATATTTATATTTTTCCAGCAGAAAATCCATGACACCGGATTCCCCGGCGCGTAATTTTTCTATCAGTTCTTCGTCCGTCAAGGCTTCATACTGTTTTTCCATATATTCTTATTCCGTTTCTATTTTCTCTGTAACCGCTGGCGCACGATCTCATAAGCCAGAACACCTGCTGCCACCGATGCATTCAGGGAATCGATATCCCCCTTCATCGGAATGGATGCGGTAAAATCACAGTTCTCGCGCACCAGTTTGCTGACACCGTCACCCTCATTTCCGATCACCAGTCCAATTGGTCCGGTCAGATTCTGACGGTACATTACTTCACCATCCATATCGGCACAAACAAACCAGAGTCCCTGTTTTTTCAGTTCTTTCATGGTTGCGCTTAAGTTTGTTACTTTTGCTACCGGTGTGTAATTCAACGCTCCGGCAGAAGTTTTTGCTACCGTTGCAGTTAAACCAACCGCGCGGTTTTTCGGAATAATAACACCATGTGCTCCCGCAAGGTTTGCGGTACGGATGATCGCGCCAAGATTGTGCGGATCTTCGATGCCATCTAACAGAAAGATAAATGGCGGTTCTCCGGCTTCTTCCGCTTTCGCCAGAATATCTTCTACCGTCGCATAATTGTATGCCGCTGCATAGGCAATCACGCCCTGATGTTTCTTTGTCTCAGACATATTATCCAGACGGTCTTTGGAAACAAATTTTACCATGGTGCCATGTTTTTTTGCTTCTCTTAAAATTGTCTTGATCGGACCATCCTGACAGCCTTCCAGCACAAATACCTTATCAATGGTCTTGCCGGAACGAAATGCTTCCAGAACCGCATTTCTGCCCTCGATGGTTAATTCTTCGTATCTCATATAGATTTATAATCTCCTGTTCATTCACTATTTTTACAGGAACTTTGTCAAACAGATCGCCATCCCCATTTACTCATTTTTCTAATAAAGTAGGGAACTTCTCCTGATTTCGTTCCATTCCTGTCATTTTTCTAATGATGCTGATATAACTTTTCTTCTTTCTCCAGACCGTCCAGTCCCAGAACCGTAAGTTCCAGAATCCGGTCAAACCGGTCTGCCAGATACAGATATCCCATCAAAGCCTCAAACCCCGTCGCCCGGCGGTAATCACTCATACTGGCATTTTTTGCCATAGTCGGAGATTTTGCATTCCGTCCCCGCTTGTATACGGCTTCTTCCTCCTCAGAAAGTACCGGAAGCAGGTACTCCATCATCGCTGACTGGGAGTGTGCCTTTACCAGATGACTCGTATGCTGATGAAGCTGGCTTGCTTTCGTGTTTCCCTGCGCCACGATCATAGAACGAATCACAAGGTCATAAATGCCATCCCCGATGTATGCCAGAGTCAGCGGCGAATAGGTGCGGATATCTCCTTTTCGAATGTCAAATGTTTCACGGATTGCACTGAAAATCGGCAGTGCTGCTGTATCTACGCTCTTTTCCATGTAACTCCTTCTCTTGTATCTTTCAGAATAATTCCCATTGCAGCAAGTTCATCACGGATCTCATCAGCACGGGCAAAGTTTTTCTCTTTTCTTGCTGCCTGACGCTCTTCGATCAGTTTCTCGATATCCTCATCCAGAATCTCTGCCTCTTTTTCTACAATGATTCCAAGAACATCGCACAGCTCTTTTAATTTTGCATATAATGCATCAATGTACACTTTGCTGCTCTCACCGGATGCATTGGTGTTGCAGAATTTTACATACTCAAAAATTGCGGATACCGCATCAGCAGTATTGAAATCATCATCCATTGCAGCCTCAAATTTTTCCTGATATACATGAGACTGTGCCAGAAGCTCTTTTTCTGCCTCTGTCAGCTCACCGGTTGTGCTGCCGGATAATCTCTGCAGGTTTTCTGCTGCTGTCACAATACGCTCCAGACCGTTCTTTGCAGCTTCCATCAGATCAGCGCTGAAGTTCAACGGGCTTCTGTAATGTGCAGAAAGCATGAAGAAACGCAGAACCTGAAGGTCATATTTTTCACCAATCTCTCTTACGGTAAAGAAGTTTCCAAGAGATTTGGACATTTTTTTGTTATCAATATTTAAAAATGCGTTGTGCAGCCAGTATTTTGCAAATGGTACGCCGTTGGCAGCTTCACTCTGTGCGATCTCATTCTCATGATGCGGAAAGATCAGATCCTCGCCACCGGCATGAATGTCAATCTCATCACCCAGATATTTTTTGGACATCACAGAGCACTCAATATGCCAGCCCGGACGTCCCTGACACCACGGAGACTCCCAGTACGGCTCACCGTCTTTTTTCGGTTTCCAGAGTACGAAATCCAACGGATCTTCCTTCAGATCACCGGTTACCTGGATATTTCTGTGTCCTGCTTCCAGATCATCGATATTTTTATGGGAAAGTTTTCCGTAATCTTTGAATTTTCTGGTGCGGTAGTAAACCGTTCCGTCAGCTGCCGCATAAGCATATCCTTTTTCGATCAGAGTGCTGATCATATCCAGCATGCCCTGAATTTCCTGTGTTGCCAGCGGATGGGTAGTTGCCGGTTTTACGTTCATGTCGTGCATATCTTTTTTGCACTCTTCAATGTACTGCTGAGAAACTTCCTCTGCAGTACGTCCTTCCTCGATGGCTTTTTTGATGATCTTGTCATCTACATCAGTGAAGTTGGATACATAATTTACTTCGTAACCTTTGTATTCCATATATCTGCGCACGGTGTCAAATACGATCATCGGACGTGCATTTCCGATATGGATAAAGTTATATACGGTCGGTCCGCACACATACATGCTTACCTTTCCTTCGTGTAAAGGTACAAATTCTTCTTTCTGTTTTGTCAGTGTATTATAAAGTTTCATTCCATGTAAGCAGGTTGCCCCGCTCTCCTTTCTCATATATATTTCCTTATTTTTTCATCAGAACGGCTGCTGTGATCTCTTGCATCTGTTCTTTCTTTTCTTCAATATCAAGCACTAAGAAAAACTGGTTGACCGCGCGATACAGATTCTGACGCTCATCGGAAAAATTCGTGATATTCCGATCACCGCTCAGATAATCCGTCAGAAAACGGATTCCGCTTTCCATCGTCATCAGCCATACGGCGTATACCATCAGTTCTTTTTCCTTTGCGGTCAGGATTCTTCCCATCTCATGGCAGTAACCCTGTACATAACCGCGGTACAGATCAAGATCCAGCTCAATATTGCCAAATTTTTCATCTTCTGTAAATGTAGCCGCTCCTGCACGCACTGCATCGCCGAAATCAAGGATCGATGCACCGGACATCACGGTATCCAGATCAATCAGACAGATGGACTTTTTGCTGTCACTGTCGATCAGCACATTACTGTAACGGGTATCATTATGTGTCACACGGCGCGGAATCTGTTTGGACTCCATCGCATCCTGAATCTGGTTAAGCTGTTTGGAACGATCCAGTACGAACTGAATCTGCTCCTGACAGTCTGAAGTACGGAAACAGATATCCGCACGAACCGCATCCAGAAGCTGTCTCATGGCATTTCGCATATCGTGCAGTTTTGGCACAGTAGCACCAAGCTGGCTGCTGTCAAAATCACGCAGACGGCGATGAAACTCACCGACTGCCTTTGCTGCCTCATAAGCTTCCTCCGGTGTCGTCGGTTTCTGCATCTCCTCACCACAGCAGATCATACGATACAGACGGAAATAACTGCCTTCCTCAGTCTGTAATAACTGATTTCCTGCTTTGGTGCGGATAAACGTCAGTGCTTCCAGTTCCGGATCACGACCTTCCCGCTCAATCGCATCTCTCAGATATTCTGTGACCAGGAAAAGATTGTTCATGACTTCTGTCGGATATTTGAACACAATATGGTTCATTTCCTGAAGTACATAATGCTCTCCACCGCAAACGATCTCATACGTATGGTTTACCGTTCCATGACCAAGCGGTTTTACATCGGTAATTTCCCCTTCTATCTGAAATTTACTGATAATCTCTTCAAACTTTAACATCTTTCTTACCTCCATGGTCAGACCAACTCGTTGACAAAAATTCGTAACCTGTCAAACATCAGTTGACCAAATGTTGCTATATCCATGGCTCTGGCATTTTCGCAAGCCTCTGCTCTCTCTGCCCTTCCGCCTGTTTTATCTATATAAATCCGAAAAATGCCATTATTTTCCGGTAATATGTCATCCCTGATCTGTAATATTTCTTCATAGGGCTTTTCTGAGCGCAGCATCTGAACAAATACCGGTAAATCTGTAATTCTCCCCATCATCACAGATTCTTTTCGCTCTGTCACATAAAAACTGTCATCTTTTCTTTCTCCAACCGACAGTTTGTCCTTATCAGAATTACCTTTATCCAAATCAGCTTTTCCTAAACTATCTTTATCGGGAATCTGCTGTTTTCTCACATCTGGCAGTATCGGTTCCCGAAGTTCAAATCCGTCTTCTTTAGCATAAAAAACGCTTCCAACCGGAGTTTTTTGCTCATCATACCAGACATATACTCCGCCATCTTCGCTTTCCTGTTCTTTCTCTATCCGTTCATAATACGATGCATTCCGCAGAATGTAAAGGTCAAACTGATCTGCAAGTATTCGGTCTGCCATCTGTGCCAGTGCTTTCGGATCAGCATCAGATTGATATTCTGGATTTTGGCAGAATCCCTTTAGCAGCAATTCCTGCTCTTTCGGAATCTCCCACACATACTGATTGTTCCAGTAACGATATCCCAATGGTTCATAATAAGCCGGATCTGCCGGCATCAGAAAGGAAAATACTTCGCCTCTGTTCCTGCAATCACGCAAAACCTGCTGCATCAGCTGACGCATATAGCCTCTGCGCCGATATTCAGGATCGGTTGCCACTGCTACAATATAATGCACCTCTGCCTGTGTACCACAGCAGCTTACCGTAAATGGATTGGCATGTACCATGGAAATAATTTTTCCATTTTCTTCAATCACTGCAATCTCATTCTCCCTGCATTTTTCCTGATAATAATAATCCACAAATTTCTGACTGTCTTCCGGGAAACAGCACTCATAAAGTCTGCGACTGTTCTCTTTTTCGCCCTGTGTCAGATAGCGCATACTCAATGGCATCCTCCGCATCCCGGGCAGCCTGCCGCGCTGTCCCCAACTGCTACGCTGTTTTCATAAATCGTAGACAACAGACACACCGCATTGGAAGAAATGCCTTCTTCTCTGCCGGTAAAGCCCAGATGTTCCTCCGTGGTCGCCTTGACATTGACCTGGCTCTTTGAAATGTGAAGCGTATCTGCAATATTCTGCTCCATCTGCTCAATATACGGTCTCAGCTTCGGTTTCTGCGCGATCACCGTCGCATCGATATTTTCTATAATATAGTGTTCTTCCTCCAGCAATTCTGCCACATGCTCCAACAGCTTCAGACTGGAAATTCCACGATACCGCTCGTCCGTATCCGGAAAATGTTTTCCGATATCTCCCAGTGCCGCTGCCCCAAGCAATGCATCCATGATCGCATGCAGTAATACATCTGCATCAGAGTGACCTAACAATCCCAGACTATGCGGAATCTCCACCCCACCAAGGATCAGCTTGCGTCCCTCTGTCAGCTTATGCACATCATAACCCATTCCTATTCTCATATGATAAATGCACCTCTTTTCTTTCCATATTTATCTCCTGTCATGCCTACTTCTGCAATTTTCGAAGTTCATTGAGCTTTTTGGCGTTCTGTTTTTCATATCTCATCTCACACGATCTACCTGCCATCTTCCTCAAAAATCCAATATGCATACCACAAGAGCCTATTTGGTTTTTAGTTTACCACACTTCTCAAAAAATTTCCATTGACTTACTGTTTTTTTCTTCTTAAAATTGATATGAGGTGATTTTTTGAAACGTTCAGAAAAACAGAAAAACTTAATGCGTTCGGCGATCGCGCCAACCATTGTTGCTACAATTATATTTTTTATCACATATTTTTTCTTTGGCATGGAAAACACGATGATCGGTCCCTTTGCAACGCTCTCGTTCCTGCGCTATCGAAATATGTGCAATCATTACGAATGTCTAATCCGGAACTTTATCGTCTACATGATCATGGCAGTATTTTCCTTTCTTGCCGTCATCAACCTTCCGCTCTGCATTCTGATCAATGCGGCGGCACTGTTCTGGCTGGCTTATCTGCTGATCGACGAATACAATCCGAACAATTATTTTCCGGCAGGCATGGCCCTGATCTTTTTCCAGATTGCACCAGTGCATACCTTTTCAGCACTTGGAAATCGTTTACTTGCCCTGCTGGCAAGCTTCGCCATTGTATTTTTATTTTCCTGGCTTCTTTCCCGCAAGGAAAATACGCAAAAACGCTTAATTGGATTGATTCAGGAAGGCTTTGAGGTATGCAGACAGCTGCTAGACCTTACCGCCAAGGACGGCGACGCTTCCTCTTTTGCAGAAAATGTGAACGAACTGCTTCCGGTTCATAAAAAACTCTGTGAGATTAATCAGAAATGTAGTATGGAGATTTATTCCTCCAACCGCGCGGCACTGCGCCACAAAGGGAAAATCAACTGGTACTGCCGCTTTGTGCTTGTATTTCAGGTCATCAACTATCTGACCAATCACCCGGAACAGGAAGGAAATCTGGCACGCGCAGAAGAAATTTATGCGAAATTTTATCCTCAGTTTCTGACCACAGAACCTACTGCGGACTACCGTAAGCTGACGTTTCGTGTACGCAAACCGGATATTCGAAATATGCGGCTTCGTTTTGCACTCCGTCAGGTGATCATACTGACACCATGTCTGGTGATTTCCTACCTGTGGCAGAGCAATAATATTTACTGGCTTGTAATTTCCATCTTTTTCATGATGATTCCATTTACGGAACATACCGTGCAGAGAGTTCGGCAGCGTGTACTTGGCACCATGGCAGGAATCGTGTTGTGCTTTGTATTTTTCACACTGTTTCCAGATTTCGGTTCCAGAGTTGTCATCATGACAGTGGCAAACTTTATGATCTATGCCGCCGACGGCTACGGTCCGATGGTCGCCTTTATCACCTGCTCCGCGCTGGCACTCCAGTCCATAGACAGCAGTGTTCCGATCGTCCTGTTGCAGCGTCTGTTCTATACCCTTGCAGGTGCAGGAATTGCTTTGCTTGCCAATAAGTATATCTTCCCGGTTCGTATCCAGAAACAGATGCAGTATCTATTCGAACTGTTGAAAAGTATCCGTACAAAACTGACAGAAGTGGATGCACATACCACTCCCGGAGAAGATGTGCGGCGCCACCAGATCGATCAACTGATCATTAAATCCTATCTGCTGTCTACCAGAGCAGAGAATTTGCAGGATTCACTGCCAAAAGAAAAGAAACTTCCGGATTTTGAAAATGATCGGAAACAGCATATGGCGTGGCTGGCGTCTTATCTGGTAAAATACTTGTTTGTGTGATAAAAATTTAGGTTATTAAGGTTATTAAAAGGGTCTGAGTTTATTTTATCTCCGCGGCTAACAATCGCTCGCTGAGAGAAAATAAACTCAGACCCTATAAACAAAATTTTACAGTTCATGTTGATACAAGGTTTTTTCATCTTTGATCAGAACGGTTCCCGCTCCGTCAATACTGAAAAATTCGATTGGCAACACATGCTCAATTCTGCCATCCAGAATATGCGCACGGTTTACTCCCTGATTGACTGCATCAATACAATGCTGCAGATAATCCATGAAATCCGGTTGAAAATGACGCGTTTTCTTTAATTCTTCTACCTCATCTACCGTAATGCGCGGATATACGTCACTACGTGTATCATCCGTATAAATACCCGGATATCTGGAAAGATAGATCAGCTTGTCTGCCTGCATCTTTACAGCCACTTCCAGAGCCGTATCCCGTGGATCAATATGTTCCATCTCATTATCAATATCATTTGGAACAATAACCGGAATATAATCATTTTTGATCATCATCTGAATTGTCTCAATGTCTACTCCACAGATACCGATTGCTTTTGTATCGTACAGCTCTAACAGTTTCGCAATACGTTTATTTTCACGAAATTTGTCTACTCCCATCTGGGTACGATGTACCACAATTGGAATCACACCGATACTTTTCAGCAATACAATATCCTTGATCATTTTCTTTTCTTCCACACCGGAAAGCCATTCGCCACAGTCATATTCTATCACGATTACTTTGTGAACAAAATCACGAATGTATGGCAATGCATCACACAGAACTGCCGCTTTATGCTCTATATTTTCTAAATAACGATCCATAACTTTACCTCATTTATCTTTTTCTGGTTACAACAACCTTTTTTATTATACGGCAATCCATTACAACTGGCAAGGTCTGATCCGGTATAGTAAATATCATGCATTACTTTATCTTATTTTTTCTTCACAATACAACGCTTTTTAAAGAAAGAAATTCCATAACAGAAAATATGATCGTACTCATCTTCAAATTCTGATGTATACATTCTGCTGTCAATCTGGCATAATGCCACATCACAATCTGCATCCATCGCTTCCAGTTTTTTTGAATACTTCGCCTCAAATACGGCCACATTTCCATTCGCCGCATCATAAACCACTACATCACTACGACCTTCGCCATGTTCGCGGTTTGACTCCACCATATATCCAGCTCCGGCAAAAATTCCTGCCAGAAATGCATGATAAAAGTCCTCTCGATAATCATGATAGCTGATAGTTTTGCGCAATAATTTGTTCATTTCCTGTGTGATCGTATCCGAATCACCATTCCAAACAGCCTCAAACAACGCTTTGCGATTCCATGTCTTAGCACTTTCATCGAACCATTTTGCAATTGTTGTCTCAAAAATCTCCTGAATCTCTTTATTTGGTATCGTCAGTGCTGTATATTCGTCCAGAATCTGTATTTCCTGTGCATCTACTTTTTTCACACTGGTCAAATACCCTGTCAGATATAAAACGCTCCATAGATTTTCTTCTGAAGAATGCAGATAATCATACGTAAGATTCTCGTCGATTTGCTGCACAATATATCCACCGGAAAGCAATGTTTCCAGTTTTCTGGTAATTGATCCACCTGCAAAATCAATAAAGGAACGAATGATCGCATTATCACTGGTATTTTTCCAATATCCAGTCGGTTTTGCATCCGAATCCGCCTGAATATCTCGCAAATAATTCATCACGTCCCACGGACAATACACATCACAATCGCCAAAATGATATCCGTCATACCAGAGTTTCATTTCCGAAGCATATTCTGTCGCATCCATATCTTTCAATAACTGTTCTACTTCAGACTGTGTAAAGCCAAAATATTCATTTAATTCAGACTGCGTGATCGTATCCGAAACCATATTGTTCGTCCCGGTAAAAATACTCTCTTTGGCAATTTTCAGACATCCGGTAATCACCGCAAATTTCAAAGATGAATTATCTTTTAATGCCGTACTCATAAATACTTTGATCAGTTCCAACATCTGATCATAATAGCCATGATTACTTGCTTTTGCAATCGGCACATCATATTCATCCAACAACAAAATGACCTGCTTCTGATAATAGGTCTGAAGCATACGCATTAACGTGCTGAGTGAACGGCTGATCTGTGCCTCACTCGCCTGTCCCGCCTTCAAAAGCAAAAACAGTTCTTTGTCATCCGGATCAATCGCTTCACATTCTAATACATAAGTATATCGCTTATATAATTCTGAAATCTGTAACACAAACTGTTCATATGCTTTTTGATAAGATAAACCATCAATATCTTTCATGGAAAGGAAAATTACAGGCCATTGATTCATCCATTGTTGACACAAAACGGAATCATTCATAATATCCAGATTCGAAAAAAGCTCCTCACTGTCTCTGCGAATATCAAAAAAGCTGGACAACATACTCATGCCAAGTGTTTTTCCAAAACGCCGCGGGCGAGTGATCAGTGTCACTTCTGCCGGAGTCGGCTCGACAATTTTTCGAATAAGATCACTTTTATCCATGTAGTAATACTTGTTTTTTCGGATTTTTTCAAAATCGGAAATACCGACAGAGATATTAATTGTCTTCATGCCGAAAATCTCCTTTCCCACATATGTTTTTCTGTTTATATTTGTTATATATTATCATAACACGAAGGATAAAATGGGACAAGAAAAGAACATAGTGCTAATATGTTCTTTTCCCGAATACTCTTTCATTTTTCTTATTTATAACCTAATTCAGACACAATTTGTTTTGCTTCAGATTCATAATCATGGTACGCGGTCACATACAATACTGTATTCTCCTGCTTTATAACTTCACAATAATAATCTTCTGCACTTACCTGATAATCCGTATACTTCTTTTTATCTTCTTCTGTAATTGTCGCTGTGTCCACATCCTCATAAATATTATTAATGTTTGAAACAGCATATTGATAAACCGTATCAGAAGCTTCTGGGCTATCCATAAAGTAATATTCAAATGAATATTTTTCCTTATCCAATGCAACATAGATATACTGATACGTAGAATCTGACGCTGAAGACGTTTGATCTACTACCTCTAACCCTCTATCCTCCATATTTCTTTTAAACTCTTGTGCTGTCATTGTTTGAGAATTTGTCGTATTTCCACATCCACACACAAAAATTAGCAAAAATACTACACTTACTACTTTTAAAATTTTCTTTTTCAACTTTTTTATTCATCCACATATGTAACACGTACGTCTGTGAATTCTACCTCCAATTCTGTTGACTTAAATATCTTGTTTTGATTTAACCCTCTTGTAGGAATGTTCAAATGTACAAGCATGCCCTCATTATTTTCAATTTTTCCCATGAAAGCCTCATCAAAATCTATTGTAGCTTTCGCAAATTGAACTGTATGTAGTATACAAGATTTCACTTTTATCACTCCATGTAATTCTCTAATTGCCTTTCCACAATTATTAATAATTACAAATACCGTATTGGTTCTTTTTCCAAAATCATCATAATTTCCCTGAATGCATACCAGAAAAACAGTCCTATTTTCTAATTCAATTTCTAAGCCATTAACATACTCTTGTACACTTTGCAATTCTTTTTTCACATCAAAATTTTTCAACTGACTCTGATGTGCTTCAACTAATTTTACTTTAATATTGTTCATATAATCTCACCTTAATTCGTCCAATTCTGAACTTTTGTTTTAACATAATTGTAGGATGATTCCAATGATCCCAAAGGTCCTAAACAACCGGAAGCCTTATTATTATATTCCGACTTTTTAGTATTAAGTGCATCTAAATTTGTATCGATTCTAGATATAACTGCATCATAAGAATTTCCCAACTCCTGAATAGATGGCTTATATGTATATGAAAATTTATTACCTTTGAAATCTGTATATGCCTTGTTATAAAAAGTCCTGATATCACTCTTATATTTTTTTAATGTCTTCTTATCTTGAAGCATACGGTCATAAATTTTCTGAATTTCAGCAGCCTGATCCAAATAGTTCTGTCGCTCATTCATTTTATCGCTAATCTTAGATGCAATATTTTTTAATTTTCTTTTTAAATCATCTAATGTTTCTTCCATTCTACTACTCCTTTGTTAAATACGACACCCTTTTACATCAGTGGAATTCCTGTATTATCCGGCAAAAAACTTCTTTTAGGCTTATTTGGATCATATAATACTCTTATCCTAGTGCCTATCTCAATAGAATCTAATGCAATTTTTGAATGAATTCCAACTGGAAGTGCTCCTAATTTATAAGTTGAAATTTTTTTATACTTAATCTGCTCCGTACAAGTGTAATTTATTCCATTGACAGCATATTGAACAGAAATAAACCATACATCTCCATTCCATCTCTTTTTTATAATTGTCCCTTCCTCTTCGCAAACACATTTTTTCTCATTAAATTTAAACATTATATTCTTTCTTTACCATGGCCACTTCATATATATTGTCGGTACTGTAATCTCGATATTTCCACCAAGTAAAAATTCTCCTTTTATTTTTAAAGTTGTAGCATTAATATCCGCAATATCTAAATCTATTGCTTTCTTACTCTCTGCATAAACTGCAAAGCTTCCTCCTGCATTTGCACTTGCTCGTACTTTCACTTTAAATAAATCATCTTTTTCATCCCCTGTTGCTGTTCCATCATATACTTTATAACTTAAAAAGTTAAATCCTCCTTCTATCCCTGCCGAAGCCAATGACGCCCCTGCATCAACCCCTATTGCAAACTGTCCATCATCCTCAAATTCAAATGCTGCATTTCCATTTGCATTTAAAACATCTGCATTTCCTTTTATATATCCGTTAAAATTATCTGTTCCTGCAACAACAGATCCATTAACTTTTATCACACCAGCTTCTGCTTTTACATGCGCACCAAAATACCCATCACCGGCACCTATTTTCAAATCTGTTTCCGCATAACCAACTTTAGCTTCCCCCTGCGCTTTAATATAATCCGTTAACTGCGCATATCCATTTAAATTTAATACAGAAGCCCTTGCTTTCATAAACGCCGTGTTATTTTCAACACCGCTCTCATAGGATGCATTTAGAAATGAATATCCTGCATACGCATATACATCAGAACATAATCCCGCAGCCCATTGGTCTTCTGAAACAGAAACAGCGCCTGCCTCATATTCAAAAGGATCTTCTGAAAGTAATAACGTTAATGTAGCATTAGTTTGTGTTGTGTACCAACTTTGGTTTGACAACGTTACTGCTTGATCCGGCATAAAATTTCCATCTTTATAGCACAATCCCATTGTTTGCGTAATCTGTGACTTTAACTCCTGAATTCGTGTTAACAATTCCTGAGCCGATACTACCGCATCTGCATCTACACTATACAAATCTGTTCTAATTTGCTGTAACATATTCGTTACCTGCCCATATGCATCATACACATCTGCGTATCCTACATCTACAATATTTATATACTGACTGGCTGCTCCCATAACAGAACTTATTTCGTTTTCCATTCCCTCATAAGTACTTTTTTTCCCGTCTAGATTGCTACCAACTTCATCTAATTGCGTCTCAAAAATTGTTCCATTTGACGCACTCTCAAATTGATAAAAGACTTCTGTAATTAATTGTAAAATCATGGTCATTTCAGACGAAATATCAAGTAAACCTTGTATTAAATTAACTGTTCCTTTAGAAAAATATGTTTTAAATGCATCTGCCGCACTTCCACGCATATAATTTGTAACCGTTAATTTATATGCCGCTTTATATTGTTCATATAAAGCATCCTGAACAGTACTTTCATATGTATGAATCGCATTATACATATCTAATAGTGATGTTGATTTTAATTTCAATGATCCCTGTGATGCCATTCTACATTATCCTTTCCTCTATGTCTAGTTTCCTGAAATTTTTGCAGACAAAATTTCTCCCAATGTTTTTGTTGCCATATCACTGTCTGTATTCATCCATTTTGCTTTTATCCGTTGCATTGAGTTACAATCCATCTCAGCAAATTCAGCAAAAGTTGTAATCAAATCATTCATTGCCGTAATACATTCTTCATACTTATCAATTGACTGTAAACTAATACCATTTTTTTCCAATGTATATTTCAGCGCAGAAACCGTTTCTGTTGTTGATTTAAATGAATCTACTTGCTTTTGAAAATCATTTGGTTTTAATATAAATTCCGCCATTTCTATTATCTCCTCATTATGATCTGTGCTTCAGATACCGTAGGTCTCATTTTAATTACATTTGTTACAAATTCATCATATTCTACAGTCGAAATAATATTTAAGAAATCGATAATTTGAACATTCTCAATTTTCAATTCAACAGCTAACATATTAAACCGCATAGGATCCATCTCCAACCATTGATTGATAACTCCTAGTACATGTTTCCTTGTTTGTTCAAACGCTTCTTCTTTTAACACATTCTTTAACATCATTTTCATTTTTATTACTTCTTCTGTTTGCATAATTATTGAACTGTCAAACGTGTCTATATGAAGAATTTTATTTTCTGCTAGAATTTTCTGAGATTGAAATAATAAATATATCATTCTGTCTAATACACTTATATTTGTTTCAAAGCCCAGAGACAAAATATCTACATTGACATTTTCTCGTGCTACTTCTAAAAGATGTGCATCATCTTTTAATCTTTGTTCACTCATCGTACCACCCAAAGTAGCCGTATGTTGATTTTCTGCAAAAATAGTATTTATTTGTTCCACTGCTTCACATGAAATATCTTGTAGTTTTCCATTAATATATAAGCAACAATTATCTGGAACAATTAATAATTTATTCTCATTTATAAAAGTTTCGTAATTAATCTTTTGCAAACCCTCTATTAAATCATATAATTTATATCCTTTGTTTGCATCCGAATATTCAAAAGCCTTATATAGTGCTCTAAATTCTCCATTTTTATAATTTTTTCTAAACTTCTCTATAGTATTTTTCTTACTAGTCTCAAATAATTCCGCATCTTTATCACTAGCAAAAATAGTTCTTATAAACCGTAAAAAATCTTCTTCAAAGGTCTCCTGTTTTGAAATATACGTTAAATGTGTTATCGTCCTGTCCACATTTACAACTAACTCTTGCATTTCTAAGCGATACTTTTATCGGAGCTCCTGCTATATCAGCATATTCTTGTGCCACTCTGGCCGGCATTACGCTCAATTCGTCCCCTGCTTCTAGCTTTTCCTGAAGTTTATAATCTATAATTCTCACTGCTCTTGTTTTTCCCTTACCAAGATAAACATCTAAAAAATCTTCATCCTCTGGAAGTCGATCAAACAATTGCGCTGAAAACGAACTTATATGTTCAATATCTTCTTCAATACTATAATATTGCTGCTGTAATCCTTCTAACTCCTTTTCTCTCGCCTCTTCAATCTCTTTTTTCTTCTTTTCTATATACGTTAAATATGTCTCCGTTCTTTCTGCGCAGTCTTTTTTATATTGTTTTTTCTTATCAAAAATACTAATTACAGATGTAACTACCCCCAAGCCCATGGAACAAATACTAAAAAGGACAAATGTTCCACCTGTTGTGCTAAGTACTCCTCTTAATACAACAACAAGGGCAAACATTGCGATCGCTGGCATAAGCGATGTGACAATATTTAAGTCCGGTTTAGCAGGTACTGCAGCCGGATCAAGAATTTTTATTGCCGTTTCGTCATTTTTTATCTTAATTCTCGTATTTCTGACAAATTTAGGATATTCCGTGGTTGCTATTCGATCATTATATTTCTTAATATTATTTGTTTGGATATTATCATGACAAAAATACACTTTATCATTTTTATAAAATCCAAAAAAATCTGCTATTGAAAAGAAGTCAAAATCTTTCAAAATGGCCGTTTTATTAATTTTCTTTCCGTTTACATTAACCCCCAGTTGAGATGTTTATTCTGTTATCACAATCCCGTTTTTCGTTTTTTCAATATAAACAGCAGTACCTTTTCCATATTCACTTTCTAATTCAATTTCTGATCCTCTTGTATCACTAATTGTAATATGTGGTACTTCATCCATTTTGATATACCAATCATATCTCGGAATCTCAGCTTCAAAATCAATAAGAAAACGAACTTGAAATGCAAATTCCCCCGAATTTACATAACATATATTAACTACATCATCGTGTGACAACTCTGAAAATAATAATTTACGCGCATCGCCTCTGCTAATATACAAATTGTCACTACATAATATATTCCATCCATCTTTTTTCTGCAGACTAATTTCTATATCCTCAAAAAACAACTCTGAGTTTAATCGAAATTCACAATTTGATGTCGATCCTAATTTTACACGTTCTAACTCTGCCGGAATCTCAAATTCTTTATAGAATGTTTGATTACTTACTATTAATTTGTATTGAAAATCCATCCCTAACCCCTTTTAAATATTATTTTTGTGCCATTTCTAATTCCAAATTCGGACAACTCTTTATTTCCATGCAAAAATGCAATGGGATTTTCCGCAACCAAATAGCAATTAAAAATATTATTAACATCCATTTCTAAATGAAATGCTTCATTCAATGCTATAATCAAATCATTTGCTGTAATATTTATTGGAATTTCCAGTTCAACATTTTGTCCGGTAATTTTGTTAATAAATTGTACGATTGCCTTATTACTCACCATTAATAACCGTCTCCTCTATGTTTTCATTAGTACTTTCTATATAATCAAAAATGCCGCCTTTTTTATTCCCGAATCTTCTCCCAACTCCCCAGTATCCTTTTTCTCACACTGTGGTATAGCATCCACATACTCGCTTACATTAAATTTCAAAAGAATTTCCGGACTGATCAACGCATTATCTTTTTCTTTTTCAAACTGGTTACATAAAAATATATATTTTCCACTATTAATCCCATTAATACTGGAAACCAGCGCATTTGTTGCATATACAGATTTTTTTGTCTGATCTGTAACGACAATTACTTTATCTGCTGTGTCAAACAAACGGCTTAATTCCAGATTAAAGCAACTATCGGTATCCACAACAATAAAGTCATATTCTCTGCTATCTCTTGCCATAACAGCGATTTTTTCATAAACATCATATTCGATGCCTAACGACATAAGCGCTGCTTTAAATGGTGGCAGATATGAAAACACTTCTTTTCGAATCACATGCTTTATGCTTTCATAATTACACTGTTCCAGCGTGTTTAACTGTACATATACTTCCATATCCGAAATAGGAGTTGAATCTTTCATCATATACTGAAAAAACTGTAGGTTAGAAGCATTGATATACAAGACCTTTTTATAATTCTGACTCAGACACGCACACATTCCCATTGCCACTGTTGTTTTTCCAACGCCACCTGCTGCCGAAGTTACTACTACAATTTGTGGTTCGGTTCTTGCCTCCTCTGCCAGTTTCAGATCCTTTGCACTCTGTCCCAGAATTTCATTAAAAATTCCCTTGATACTGCTGTATTTGAATATTTTTGTGATATTCAGTTCTTCCGTCTGATCTTCCTCATGTTGTTCTGTCATCACAAAAATATTTTTGATATTGTGTTTCTGAAGAGACATATCATATAAATCTTCAGAGACAATTAAAATGTCTGCACTTTGTGGAGTCATAAATAATCGTTCAAAATATTCCTGATCCGTAATTATTTCCAACTGCACTTTATCAAAAAAATCTTCTATAAATTTTAATTCTATCGACTGAATATAATTTTCGTCGGTATCAGCAATCACTACTCTCGGTTTATCCATACCTACACTTACCCCATATTTTCTATCTATTTTTCAACTGTTTGTATTTCTGCTAGTCAATCATTGCCTCGAAATCACTGTTTGCCAAGCGAATCCGATCACCATTTTTCAGTAAACGCGGACTATGTGGATTTAATTTTTCGTAATTCACATATGTTCCATTTGCACTTTGCAAATCTTCAATGAAAAATTGTCCATCCTTCTGTATGATTTTGCAGTGAATCCTGCTTATCATCTTATTGAAAGAAAGTACCCCATCCACAGCATCTGCTTTCTTACCAATCACATACTCACTTCTATCTACTGCAAGCGCAATTTTATTTGGCGCATTTAAAGATACCAGCTGCATGCTGCTCGCGCTTCGTCTTCGTCCTTCCGTCTTTGGCTGCATTCCAGGATACGTTTTCGCATTGATAACACCAGTATTTCCATATGACTGAAACGCCTCTCCGGTATTGGCAGTCTCATACAGATCCTGCAACGACAGCAGAGCATTTGACAAACTATTTGCAAATTTTATTGTTTTATTATTGCATAGATTTTGTGTTGTACCGATCAATTTGATCAGGCTCGTCCGAAATGCATTTTCACAAGACGCATCGTCCATATAAAATCCCTGATTCACTGGCACATAGACAAGTTTCACTTTATATGTATTCGTATCCACATAAATATGCTCAAAAGTCAGATCTAACTTCTGGCAGGACAAAAAACCGTTATTTTTCACCTGAAGCATATTTGCCAGAACGTTCGTAACAATAACCATTAAACCATCTGCGTCCAGAGAAGGCAGCATCTGTGCCAAAGAACGATAATCTTCTAAGAGATAATAAAATTGTATCTGACCGTTATACGTCAGTTTCATACATTTCAAAAAACACTGATCGTCCTGACTCCGTAATACTTTATACTCTGTTGGCAAAAACAATCCATCCTCCAGCAATGTATATGCAAAATTACTTCCACATTTTTGTTCTGCCAAAATTCCTTTTTCTACTAATGCATTCACACTCATACTCCTCCTTCTCCCAAAGCTGTTTATTACAGATCACTTTATTTCAAAATCATCTCTAATAAGCAGCTTTGGCTCCTGCACGGTTTCCCGTGCAGGAACTTACTGCTCATAATTTTAGTTCAGTAAAACGGACATTCGCAATCCACTTCGCTTCTTGCTCATGAACACAGTCGCTTTGCGCCTTGTTCAAATAATCAGATACTAACCTAACACTTTCCTAATTACTCATCTGAATTATCTCCGCCTGACTCTGAATCATCCTCTGAATCTTTCCGTCTGCGAACTAACACAAGTACAATAATACCTGCTACAGTGGCTGCTACTACAGCTACTGTACCTGCAATCACTTTTGCATGATCTTTGATCCATGCCATTGCACGTACCATCGGATTTGTAGAAATTGTTACTACATCATTGAATTCATACGCACAAGTTTCTTTGAATTCTTCTAAATCTGTATCTGTCACATTACCTGCCAGATCAGTAACAACAAGTTCTACTTTCTGTTTATCTTTGCTTTCATTAACTACAAAATTGCCTTCGTAGTTATTTCTGTCAGCAGAGAAATCAGTGATCTCATCCACTACTTTTCCGTCTACCAGAACCTTGATGGATTTCAGACCCATTGTATCATAAACACTGTAGGTTGCATCTACACTCTGTGCGTTGATGATGGTATCTTCCAGTCCTGCAATACTTGTGATTTCAGGAGCAGTTCCGTCCACATGGAACAGAATCTCTTTGTCCTCATAGTTTGTTGTCTCTGGGCTGTTTCCGGTTGCATCTTTTGATGCTACGGCAATCTTGTATACACCATCTTTTGCAAAATTTTCTTTTGCGATCGTATACTGATACTGATACCATCCACTGCTTCCGATCGGTGCCTGATCATTAATTTCCGGTGTCACAGAATAATCTGTATCTGCCATCGGCTTACCATCACACAGAACTTCAATATCCAGTGAATCTGCCAGTAGTCTGTCTGCATTATACTCAGTGATTACCAGATCATCCTTGATTGCTGACGGCTGAACATACGCTCCACCATCTTGAATCAGGTCAATCAGCTGATCATTATACACATATACAGAACCAAATCGGTTTACAGTAAAGGTTGCTGTTGTTTCTGCTGAATGTCCTGCTTTGTCTGTCATGGAAACAGTCATAGTATAAATACCATCTGTTTCTGCTTCTTTCTCAAAAGTATCAAAGCTTCCGCTTCCACCCTGGCCGTCTAATGCAACTGCACTTCCAATGTATTTTTCAGTCACATCTTCATCTTTCACATCATAACGGGTTCTTGTCAGTGTGATTTTGTAACTGTCAAAGTTGATATCATTGAATGATACTGCCGGAACTACTTCATTTTTGAAAGCTCTGCCATTTGCTTCTTCACCGTTTACTGTGATTACCGGTGCGGTAATCTCTGTATCTACCGTAAGCTGTTCTGAAGAATATTCCACCATCTGATTGCTGGATTTATCTCTGTAGTTCATGGTGATGAAGTAATCGCCATCCTCAGATAATGTAAATGTTCCAATGTGAACATCGGTTCCCTGATCACTCCAACTTGGAGATACGCTGTATGCTGCACCATCTTTTGTAACAGATACAACTACATCTTCCGGATAGAAGTTTGCTTCGTTCATTGTCACTGTTGCTGTAACAGCTCCATCGTAATAGGAAATACCATTTTCCTGATGAACCGGCGTGTTATACTCAACATTTGCTGTCGGCGCGATATTATCTACGACAAGACGTTTGGTATCTGCCAGCTCACTGGATTCGTTTTCTGAACGGTCTTTTGCTGTAAACTGAACAGTTCCGTTAAACTGTGTATCATTTGTTAACGCATTTTTCGGAATCTCAAACGTAGAAGTTGCTGTCCGTCCATCTGCAGAATAAGTAATTCCTGCTTCCTCGATGATCTGATTGATCAGCTCTGCATTTACAGCACTGACACCTGCCGCTTTGGTATATGCATATTTGAAATCATGTACACCTGCGATGTCATCATTTGCAGTAAGTGTAACTCTTACTTTTGCATTATAGAAACCATAGGAGATTCCATTTAATGCAGTGTCTAAAATACTCGGACTATATGTTACAGTCAGACCAGATGGAACTGTTTTATCAACAGTGAAATAATCCTCACTGTAATCTGTTGCCTGATTGGTTGCCAGATCTGCATATGCCACATCAAACGTATAATTTGCATCTCCCGGATAAGTAATCGTCATCGTATGAATATCACCACGATCTGTCCATCCGGATTTCTGACACAATGCATCCGCATTCAATACTTTTCCAGTCACATCTTTGGCAATAATCGTGTAATCTACTTCTTTTCCAACAAAATTGTGCTCATTGATTGTCACGGTTGCTGTCTGTGTTGCATTGAAATAAGATCTGTTATGACCTTCTGCATCCGCTAATACATTTTTTACATCCTTATTTGTATAGGATACGCTGATGATCGGAGCTTTGGTATCGATTGTCATAACGTTTGACACATATTCCTTCATGACATTTCCACTACGGTCTTCATAGGTGACACGAATCTTGTAGTCAGTATCATTGCTGTGGTTTTTCAATGCCGGAATTGTGTATGTTCCAATATGAAGATCTACTGATTCATCGGTCCATGCCGGTGTAATCTCTGTATAAGTTGCACCTGCATTTCTGGATAATTCAACTTTTACATCCTCTGCATAGAAGTTTGCTTCTGTCACCGCAAAGGTCAGATCAATGTTTTTGTTGTAATACCAGTGATTTCCCTCTTTTCTGCTTGGAGTTGTATAAGTTGCAGTCATGGTTGGAACCTTAGTATCCACAACAATCACGTTTTCATTATCTACAATTGGATTTTTAATCTCTTTCTTGCATTTGTCTGTTGCCGCATAAATAAAGTTTCCTCTTAACTGATCTAACTGATCTGCATCCCCACGCGGTAAAACAACCGTTGCTGAAAACTGTTCCGGTTTTTCCTTATCCTGAACTGCGTCTACCGTCTGTAATGTATACGCTGAATCGCCTGTATCTTTATTTACATTACTTGCATTTGCTTCTTTTGCGTAAGACCAGGTAAAGTGATCTACACCGCTGACTTCATCCTGAGCAGTAAATGTCAATGTTACTTTTTTGTTATAATAGAAATATTTTTTACCGGTAACTGCTTCCGCCACTTTATCAAATATTTTCTTTGGTGTTGTATAGTTATCAGAATAGGAAACCTTTACGTTCGTTGGTGCTTCACGATCCAGAACCACCCCTGTACAATGTTCTTTTTCCTCACCGGCCAGTGAATTCTTTGCCAGATCCTTATACTCAAATTTCAGATCATAAATTGCATCTCCGACAACATTTTCGAGTTTATCCAAAGACAGTTCTGCGACATGCTTCTTATCTATTATTTTCCAGCTGTCCTCTTGCTGCAGATACTCATTAAGAGCATCAATCTTCTTCTGATCATCTTCCCCTTTGATATTTTTTGCAGAACCGGTTACCGAAATGTCTTTTGCACGAAAATTACGTTCATCAATTTTTACAGTTACTTTCTGATTTCTTTTAGGATCTGTTTTATCTGTTACAGAAGCATCTTCCTCAAACGTAATGGTTGGTGCCGTCTTGTCGATGGTAATAACCTCTGATGTATAGACTTTTTCTTCGACATTTCCGGAATGATCGGTATCCTGTAACGTAATAACATAATCGCCTTCTTCGGAAAGTGTATATTCTGCCTGGTACCAGTCTTTGCCATCATCATCTTCTGGGGCATTTTTATTTGTAATCTTTTCCCAATTCAGCTTTGATCCCTTGAACGAATAGTCTGTCGTTTTATCCGATACATCTGTTTTTTTTATGGTGACCGTTACATCATCTGCGTAAAAGTTTGCTTCTTTTACTTTTAGTGTTACCGTTACATCATCAGAAGTATAATGATGATTAACTTTCTTCTCATTAACGTCTTCTTCTACCTTCTGGTAATGTTCCGTTGCGTTTTCAAAACTGTAGGATGCATCTAACTTTGGAGATATACTATCAACGACAACAATATTGTCCGTGTCCGTCATATAGTCAGAGGACAAATCTGCTGCATCAACTGCCTGTACCTGCAGATTACCATTTAACTGATCTTTTTTCCCAACTGGAAGCGGCAATGTTGCCTGATAAACTTTTTTATCTCTATCCGTTTTAACTTCCACGATGTCAGTCAAAGTTCCACTGGCCTGTTCCAGATTACTATCACTGGCATCATCAGCACGTGTATAGATCCAATTCAGTGCTTTAATACCAGAAGTAGCATCCTTTGCTGTGATTGTTACTTCGACACCAGTTTTATCATAGAAATGGAAAATTTTATTTAACATTTCAAGAATAGGCGAAGTAGAAGCAGAATAGGTAATCTCGATATCTTTTGCATCTGGTCTTACACTGTCAATTTTCTCAATACCAGTTTTGATTGGAGCTGTAATACCACCAGTCGTTGTATTTTTCAGATAAACAATACGTTCGCTTTCACCCTGATTATTAAATACCACGCAGCTCATTGCTTTTAATGTCTTAGTTGCATCATTTTTCCATTCGCTTGCAATCTGATATCCCTCTGCCGGAACAACATATACAGCCTGCTGAAACCATCCTGCTTCATTGGCAGTTATTGTTTCTGCATCTGCACTTTCAGAGCTCTTCAGAGAAAAACTGTTCTCCGGCGTTGCTTCAAACTGAATATTAATGGAATAATCGGCATCTGCTTCCTCATAAAGTACTTTTTTTGCCCAAAGCCCAAAGCCTTTTCTAACCCATTTTGTTCCAGCAGTTTTGTGAGCAGTCACTTTTACAGTCAGAGCACCGTTATTATCCACTAATTTTTCTGCCAGATTCTCATAATTGGAAATACTAAGTTTTCCACTCGTTTTGTCAATAGAAATTCCATAGTTTTCGGAATCTTCTCCATTAACAGTCGCACTATAAGTGATTGTACCGTTGTCCTTCTCAGATTTCCATGCCTTCAAATTTGAAATAATACCATTATTTGTTCCAAACACATACTTTTTAGAACTAACAATGTTACCATTTTCTTCAAATTTCAGCAGACCATCCGTCTGAACAATATCTAACTGTGTTTTTCGTGTTTTATTAATATAATTGTTTTTTTCTGAACAAGTATCTTTAAGTTCTACTTTTACAACTACATAGATGCTATGACCACCGCCTGCTTCCTGAACCTGCAGCTGTCCTCCTTCATCGATCGTTGCAATTTCTTTCATATCTGTAGAAGCATTCCCTGTTTCTGTTCCTTCTGTATCCCCTGATTCTTCAGAGCTATCTTCTTTTTCTGCGCTCTCAATGGAATAAGTAATCTTCACGACTGATGAATCAAACTCCTGATCATCAACACCAAAAGCTTTTACAGAATAATCGTAGGTTCTATTTCGCGCTTCTTCGTATATTACACTTTCTGGTATCTCATCTGAAATATTTTTCAGCTCAATGGATACCGGATCAATCGTTGCTATTGCATCAATTGTTTCTTCAAATTTTCCGTCATTATCTCTGTCGATTCGGATATAAACCGGATAACTTCCTGCATTTACACCTTTTGGAACCTCTCTTGACCAGCTTGATTCCTCTTTCTTTTCGGATACACTGTATTCCACCACTACATCTTTATTATTAGGATCGGTTCCTTCCACGGATTCTATCAGTCGATGGTATTTTCCATCATATGTACCCTTGTATTCATTTGCCTTTGACTTAAGCACTGCCGTATACGTCTGTTCAAAAGGTTCATAATTCTCTCTTTCCACACGTACTGTCACAGAATAAGTTCCGGCATATTGAATCTGTGGAATCGTCTCGGTTTTCTCACCGGTACCAAGCTTATAAGTAACATTATCAGTTTTTCTTCCACCGGTTACCGTTACAGCATCATATTTTGGAAGTTCCTGACCTTCCTTTGCTCCGGTATAGGTCTCATTCAAAGGTGTAATTGTATAATCCGTTATTTTACCTAACGTTATTTCTGAATCAACCTCAGTACGATAAATCTCATACTGTTCCCCACGGTCTACACTGACCGCAAGTTTGTAGTTTCCCACCTCTGAAATCTGTGGAAATTCACTGGTTTGTCCCGCTGATACCCATTCGTCTTTCCCAGTCGTCTCATCTTTTCCATATGTGTACAGTTCATAGGTTACCTTATCCGGATGTTCACCATCTGTTACGATACCCTCCACGGTAGCTGCCGGGAATTTTTTTCCATCCGCATACGCTTCCGTTACACCTGTCACAGTCACATCCTCAATCAGCATGCAACGTAAGGACACCTCAAAATTCTGATCTGCAGATGTGATTGGCAAAGATACAATGGCCGTATCATTGCTCTCATAATGTTCTTTGGATACCTGTGCGGTAAGTTCTAAATCATTTTCCTTATAGTCATCCCCAGACAGTACTTCTGCACATCCGTCTTCGTCCGTCATTACAATTCCGGATATTGGATTTTCAACATCTGTCTGCGACTCAATCGTATAATTGACTACCGCATCAGCCAGCGCTTTTCCATTTCCATCTGTTACGGTTATGGTTACTGCATCCGGGTGTTTTTCTGTTGCTGCTGATGCCTGAAGCCAGGACATCGGCAGAATAGACACTGCAACCAGTACTGCCAGAAAAAAGGATAACAAGCGTTTGGGCTTTGTACATTTTCTGTTTCTCATCTTTTCCTCCCTGTTTATTTTTTATTTCATATTTGTAATAAGTAAATATTACTTATGAAATACGTTCTTTTGTGTGCACCAGCATAATGTCATCCAACATCTTCATATGCACTGTTTTCTGTTGTGTCAGAATCTCCGTCTCACTTTCCAAAGACTCTGTCACATTCCCCAAAATAGCGGTTTCTTCGCTTACCAGCAGTTCCGTCTCATCTGATGATGACTCCTGTGAAGCCGCCATTGTTTCTTTTAGCAATCCCGTTTCCGGCCGGATTGCCTCTGTCACATTTTCTTTTTTCTTAAATGTTAATTCTTCCGTTAGTTTTTTATGCTTTTCGTTCTTTTTTCCTGGTTTAAAGGCCGGATTGCCTTTTTGGGAGTTTGTCTCCCGCATCTGCTGAATTGCTTTCTTCGCATTTTTTCCTGACAAATCACCAATTACCGTCGGAATTTTAAATTTTATAAACAAAATAACTGCCAGAATTAGGCAAACAACAGCTCCGGCAAATGCAATATACGATATTTTTACTAATAATTCTGCCATTACTGTTTCCTCTCTTCCGCATTTGTATAAGTTCTCTGAATTGCTTCTCTATAGTTGTCGTAATTATCAAGAATTTCCCGCTGCAACTGCTGTGACTGTTCCTTCTGTACCGTCAGTTCTGATGCTTTTTCATAAACACGATCCAATAAAGTAAGAATCTTATCCTGATCTACATTTACCTGTTCCATATTTGTTCTCTGATCATACAGTAGCATAAATACACCATTATAAAATGTTAATTTATCATACGCTCCGGAATCTTCCACCTCTGTCAACGTATCGTCGATCTGATCCAACAGCTGTTCATAATTTTCTTTTGATGCTTCCTCTACGGTCGCTGAATTCAAAATATAAGTTTTATAGAAAGAGCAGATCTGATAATAACAGTCCGAAATTTTCTTTTCTTTAAAATCAGGAGAAAGATTCTCATTTTTCGCATTCAATTCAAAGAAAGAAATGGCTTTCTGTACACGATTGGAAAAACTATAGGAGCCATCGTCATCCGTATAATAGTTAAAATACATCATACCGATCTGATAATTCAGTTCCGCATACTCCTTACTGGAAGTGTCAAATTCTGCCTTATTTCGGTTGTAAATTCCCAAAAACTGATCATTTTGTTTTTTTCCAAAGGTTCCATCGTCTTCATAAGCCGTCAGCATTTTTTCATAAGCATCCAGTTTTTCCGGATAAATATCAATTGCCTGCATATAGCTGTCGATTTTTTCATCTACTGACGTTGATTCTGATACGGAAACCAGATTTTCGTAATCATTATTGTTGATCGTTTTTGCTGCCACCCTGCAGGTGATTCCTGCTGCCGCAAGAGCGACTGCCAGAGTTCCGAATATGACAAATGCCCGCAATTTCCGCTTCTGTGTCCGTTTATAGTCCTTGGTGATCAGATCCGGATGTTCCAGATCATATAACAGGTCTGAACAATTCTGATATCGGTTCTCCGCTGCCGGCTGTACACATTTGTCAATGATAATCTCAATACCTTCTGACAATTCCGGGTTCCACATCCGGACCGGTACATATTTTTCTCCGCCACGCGGGTCGATTCCGGTCAGCAAATGATGCATCGTCATTCCAAGCGCAAAAATATCGGATCTTGCATCAGTCTGGCCACTGTACTGTTCCGGAGGCGCATAACCTTTTGTTCCAAGCACGGTGGTATCTGCCAGGCTCTGTTCCTTATATTCCCGGGCAATACCAAAGTCAATGATTTTAATATTTCCCTCTGGCTTCAACATAATATTGGCCGGTTTCATATCACGGTAAATGATCGGCGGCTTCTGGGAATGCAGATAAGATAAGACATCGCATAACTGCTTTGCCCATGCAATCACCAGCTCCTCCGGCTGTGGACCGTATTCCAGAAGAATCTTATCCAGCGATTCTCCCTCGATATAATCCATGACAACAAAAATGGTCTCCCCGTTGTCAATAATATCGACAATACGTGGCAGAGACGGATGATCCAGTTTTTTCATCATATTTGCTTCCGCAAGTAGACTGTTTACAATCACCACGTCGTCTTTTCCGTTGCCTTTTTTTCTAATTTCTTTTACTGCCCACTGCTTATTCAAGTGCGTGTCCATTGCCAGATAAACAACGGACATTCCGCCCTGACCGATTTTTCTTAAAATCTCATATTTTCCGTCAATTACAGATCCTATTTCTGCCATAACTTCTTCCCCTATCTTCCATCGATTTTCACTAAAATCGCTGAGATATTATCCCTTTCCTGTCGTTGTTTTACCAGTTCGATCAAATGGTGTAACTGCGTTTTCATCGTCTTTTGATCTTTCAAAACACTTGCATGTAATGTCTGAAACATCTCTGCTTCCCCGATCTCATGTCGAAAACCATCCGAACAGAGCAAAAATACGCCGCTTTTTATATTTCCATACAGCATTTCCGGTTCCACCTGCGCAGAAGCTCCCACACATTGCAACAGCATATTTCGCCTTTTATCCACTTTTGCCTGTTCTAATGTCATCGTTCCTCTTTTTATTTCTCTGGCAATAAACGTATGATCTGTAGTCATCTGACGAATGGTCGTTTCATCCAGAAAATACAATCTGGTATCTCCTACATGTAAAGTCAGATACTTGTCTCCCACACACAAAATAGCAGTGACCGTGGTTCCAAGTTGTACACGCTGCCGCTGCCCGTAAATACCTATTTTTGTATTTAATTCCCTTATCATTAATTCCCACTTCTGTGCGATGACCGTAAAATCAAGATGCACCAGTTCTTTTGGAAGTTCCTGTTCAAACCATGTTGCAAAACTTCGGATCACAGTAGCACTTGCCAGCTCTCCTTTGTCCATTCCTCCCATTCCATCGCAAACAACCGCAAGTAAAATTTCCCCTAACTCTGTCTCTGCATGTTTTACAAGAACACTGTCCTGATTTATGTTCTTCCTAATTCCAATATCTGTTTCTGCTACTACCGTATATCGCATACTTCCTCCCCTGAATTAATTTGTATACCATCCCCTTCAAAAAATAGGCAAATTCGGATATATAATTTCTATCATGTCCCTGTACCGATTTCACAGAATACCAAATGTAGTCTACCAGCATTTGAACGTCAACCGTCTGCCAGTTCTGCTCCAATGGAAGATAAATAAACTGCAGTTTTCTTGTTGCTTCATTGATAAAAATATAGTTGATATCCCATATCACACTCTCTGCATTCAGGTCATTGGCATTTATTTTCTGATTCATGTCTACGATTTGTTCCATCATAAACAAAAAATCCGTTTTCTCCAACGGATTTTTCAGTTCAAGAATGCAAACCGTCATATTTCAACATTAAAAGTGAATTTGAGCTGTAATTTTGCACATAAAACAAGTGAAATCTATCAAAATTTATATATATTTGTGAATATTTTGATATTTCTCCCAAAACTTTTTTGATACAGAAACACATAATTCGCAGCTTATGGAAAAAACAGAAATTCAAGTCGAACGCACGTGAGACTTGGTACGTGATTCTGGTCAGCGCAAGCTGACATCTTCTTTTCAGAATCACTGCACTCTAC
>OGYG01000212.1_pt1 | contig 64427 bp, 55 predicted proteins | sample 1576481 | NCBI WGS metagenome assembly OGYG01 (sample SAMEA3541497, study PRJEB24748) | human gut metagenome | biome: human gut; feature: human-associated habitat; material: faeces | place: China | collected 2012 | reverse complement strand
ATAAATAGTATATGATAGTCATAGATCAAGGAGGAGAATGGTTATGGCAAAAGGTACAAAATATTCCCAACAGTTTAAAGAGGATGCAGTACAGTATCGCTTGGATCATCCGGAGCTGCCACTTCGCAAGGCTTCTGAGAATCTTGGAGTCAGCGAATCTGCACTGAAAAACTGGATGAAAGCAGCAAAGGAACATAAAGGAGAGGTTCCTACCCGTGGTTCTGGAAATTATGCAAGTGAGGAAGCAAAAGAGATTGCCAGATTGCAGCGTGAATTACGAGATACGAAGGATGCTCTTGAAGTGTTAAAAAAAGCAATCGGTATTCTGGGAAACTGACAAAAGCTCTTTACACAGCTACTTCTGAGTACGTGAAAGAAATCAAATCCCTGCCCGTGAAACGTCAGGTTTCTGTCAGCGGAATACTGAAAAAATTAGGCGTTTCACGTTCGGGTTACAATGCATGGAAGAAACGGGTTCCTTCGGACACGTCTGTTCGCCGTGCAGTTTTAAAAGAAAAAATTCAAAAGATCTACGAGGAATCCCATCAAAACTACGGTGCTCCTAAAATTACTGCAGAATTGCGAAAATCCGGGGAGTATGTTTCCGAAAAAACAGTTGGAAATTATATGCGTCAAATGGGAATCAAAGCCCATTGGGTGAAACCATATATCCAGACAACCATAGATTCTGATTTCAGCCAGAAACTCAAAAATATCCTCAACGAGGAATTCAATCCTGCTCATCCAGATGCTGTCTGGTGTTCAGATATTACTTATATTTGGACATTTGAAGGATTTGTGTATCTTACCAGTGTGATGGATCTGTATTCAAGAAAAATCATTTCCTGGGTGTTGAGTGAGACGCTGGAGGCATCCCACGTAGTGGAATGTGTTGAAAAAGCAAAACGTGTCAGAAATGTTGAAAAACCGTTGATCTTCCACTGCGACAGAGGATGCCAGTACGTATCGGAAGCATTTCAAAAAGCAACCAAAGGTATGATTCACAGTTATTCAAAGAAAGCATATCCATGGGATAACGCCTGTATAGAATCTTTCCATGCACTTTTGAAGAGAGAATGGATCAACCGGTTTAAAATCTTTAATTATGCACATGCACATAAATTGATTTTTGAATACATCGAAACATTTTACAATACCGTGCGCATTCACAGTCATTGTGGATATTTGTCTCCAAATGAATATGAGGAACAATATCTTGAAAACATCGAGGAGAATGCAGTAAAAATAGCAAGTTAAACTTCGCTCAGAACAGAGAAAATTGGTTACATTTAATTTGTACTTTTTCTTGACATAGGACCAACCCAATAGTTCGAAGAAATAATCCATTACCACGAAGCCAGAACACATCTGACTTCGGTAAGCGCAAAATAATAAACGCTCAAATGGTTCTTTCCAACATTAGTTGATTTCAAAGTCTTCTGGTTTTCTTTCCATTATTTTCTACAAATGGATGACACTCAGAAAATGTTTTCTTTTCACATTTGCAATTAGAACAAAACATTTTTCTAGTTTTCACAAGAAGTATTACCTTTCTATTTTGCATAGGAAGATCTTTAATTTCTCTTTCATAAGATGAATGTACCTTTGATGAAAGAGTACCACAATAAGGACATTTTACTTCACTCATCTTGGAGCTAATATAAAATACAGCAACATTATTTTTAATATGATATTTGTCAAGTTAATAATTCGGATCTAATGCAGTAATAAAATCTTTCATTTGTTTGCTACCTCCAACTATATACATATCATATCAATTTAATACTTTGAAATCAACTAATACTGGAAAGAACCATTTGAGTACTTACCACAACATTTTGTCCGATTATTTATAATAATCTTTTCCATTCCTAATTCTTTTTCTAATTTTATCTTTATATAACACAATTCCTAATGAAATTATGAATAAATTAATAAATACTTCTACTATTTGAATCCATATGCTATTTGTTTCAACAATAGTTTTCATTATTAATATAACCGGACCATGAAACCCTAAAAACCATAATGAATTTCTTCCAAAAAAAGAAATAATCTTTGTGAAATAATTTAGCTTATTAAAATTAGTACAAATTCCCATGAATGATATGGTTCCAATAATTGTACTAAATAAAAATAAAACTTTTGATCTTCCAAATTCCAGTCCATATATACCCATTAGACCATTAGCATTGGCTATATAATATACTACCAATAATCCTACTATGTATAACAGGTTTAATTTCTTAATAGAGAGCTTTCCGATCATTGTATATCCAATTTCCATGAACCCTACTGCTATAAATGCCTGAAATACCATTAATACATAATAGTTTTCCGTCTCCATCACAAACGGTAAGATAAACAAAAAAACTACAGCAATTCTTCTGATAAACGAATTATAAACACAACTATTTATAAAAGAAAATATAAATTCTGCCAAGAACATACAAATCAAAAACCATGGACCAAAAGAACGAGTATGTAATGTAACTACATCGATTAAATTCCATCTTATCACATCCCAAGTACAACCATTTAGCAAAACAAATACTATAACAAATACTATTTCAAACACTATATATGGAATTATCAATGTTTTTAATCTCTTCTTAAGCCAATGCAAAACATCATCGACCTCGTTCCACCTCCCCCCTTGTATTTTTTTCATCATTCCTGTTATCATAAAAAACACAGGTACATGAAATGAAAAAAAGAATTTTTCAAATGGTGTTAAGTCTACAATATGTCCAAAAACAACTAAAATTATCGATATTCCTCTTGCAATATCAATATATAATAACCTTTCTCTGCTCATAATAATCTCCATTCCTATAATATTAACTCTCTCCACATTCACCACATAATTCTAAGATGATTTCTCGTTTATATTTCTCATCATTGCATTCCGAAAATACTCTACCATCCATGGTTTCGTTTACATATTTACCTTCTATCTTAATCTTTTCTACAGCTCTACGAACATACCATTCATACACTATATCCATATGTCCTAAATCCCATGCTTTATATCCCTCTTGTGCAAGATCATATGACAAAACTGTTGCTGTTGGTCCAAGAGCTACAATGATAACATCTTCTTTTTTAGCATATTTTTTTGCTGCCTGTAATATAGTTTCATAAATAGAAAATGCATTTAATGTTGGACAAAGAATTCGCCTAATGCTCTTGGTATTATCAAACAAATCGTTTCCAACCCCCATACGACTTTGATTTCCCTCAACAATTAAAACATCTTTAGCTTCCCAGAGTGTTTTTAGCTTTGGAACATAATTTTCTGCATTTTTCACATCTTGAATTCCATTATAAAATCTAGTAATATCTGCACTACCATATTTTTTTTCCATATCGATGTATGAATACCATGATTTTCTTTTATTGGCTAATGTAAATGTATAGTACTTCCTAGCCTTCTCATCTAAGTGTTGAAGATTCCCCCATATATTTGTCAAACATACAAGGCATTTATCATCATCACTCTTTAAAATCTCTTTCATTCTAACCGCAAGGATGGGGTCAGCTCTTTGAAATCCTATACTTTCTCCATCAATTAATTTTAACTCTCCATCACCGATTCTACTAACTGATACATTTTTCTCAATAATATAATTCAACGTATCTTCTCGGCTCATAATATTAGGTTTTGGCAATATATTACGATATATATACTCATTTATCGTTATTTTAATATCATATAATCTATTGTATAATTGAATCAAAACCTTTTTCATTTTATATGTCCTTTCATTATATCTCTTTATAATCTCGTTTCAATTTGTAATATACAATATTCACAAATTTATGTTTACAAAAGAAATGAAATATAGCTGCCCTCTTAGAACCTAGATATATTTTACTGCCTACGCGCTTATAATTTTCTGTTAATAAGTTACTGTTTAAGATTTGATATAAAGATTTCTTCTTTTTCTTTTCTGGACTATTCATCAAATTTCTAAATAGCATATCGCGAAAAGCTGTAATATAATAGAACCCCATATCTTGATTCCATCCATCATCTCTCATCAAATCATATTCTTCTGAAACTTTTATCTTTTCACAATATTGCTTTTTTAAATTTTCTAATAAATCAGGCTTATATTTTGTTCTCATAATACTGTTCATATTATCTATTCTATACATATACAGTGCTTGATCTAATACCCAAAAATAATCTGTTTCCATAATTGCTTTTGTATTAAATAACATATCTTCGCCAATTTTAACATTTTCGTCAAACCAAATCTCTTTTTCTAGCAAATACTTTCTCCTAAATAAAAATCTCCATGTAAAACAAAATTCATTATCTGAATGTATTCTTTTATTATATTGTATAAGATTTTTTCCATTCATTAAACAATTATATGGAAATTGGGGTAATACCATTCTTCCTCTAGGAAAAGTTTCATATCCGCACATAACTATATCCAATTTAATCTCTTCAATTGGTTTACAGATTTTTTCCACCATCTCAAGTTTTAATTTATCATCACTATCACAAAACAATAGATATTCCCCTTTGGCAACCCGCATTCCCGTGTTTCTGGCAGCAGATAAACCTTCATTTTTTTCCTTATGTATGACACAAATATTAGAATAACTCTCTGCATACCTATCGCATATACTTGCACTATTATCATTCGAGTTGTCGTCTACCAATATAATTTCATAAACGGGTACTGTCTGTTCTAAAATACTTCCTATACACTCTTGTAAATATCTTCCCGTATTATATACGGGAACAATAACTGATACTAAAATATCATCTTTATTTTCCATATTGCTCCTTCTAACTTATAAATCTTAAAGATCATATCCTCCCTGAAATTCAGAAAGTACTTGAAACTCTTCCCTTTTTTCACTCTCTGACTTCTTATCAGAATATGAATGAAATACCGGTTTTTGCTTTAAACCTTGCCTATTTCTTTCCATGTATTCATCATAACTACATATAATACGGCATGGATTCCCTACAACTACTACGTTATCAGGAATCTCTTTTGCTACAACTGTCCCAGCACCAATAACAACATTGTTGCCAATTTTAGTATTAGGTAGCACAATCGCTCCATATCCTATAAAAACATTATTTCCAATATCAACACGTCCAACCTTGACATATCCTAACTCTTTTTTCGTACTTGCATCATGTGCTAAAATTGTCGCATTAGTTATTGTAACATTATTTCCAATTGTGACAAGAAAACCAAAGCCATAATCAATGAATGAATTAATAATGTCTACATTCTGTCCCATCTTTATATCTTTTCTGTTGTCCCCTCCCTCATTTTTATTAGTTCTTTTGATAATTTTTTTGATAAGATCCAACATTATTATTCTCTCTCCATAAAATTAAATTTTAGCTTTCAATCTTTATTTGATATCTCAATAATCATCTTTTATTAATAAAAACTCTAAACATACGCTTTACTATTTTACTACATTTGTCAGACAAGTATTCATATTCTTCTCTTTTATGCAATGTTACCCAAAAAATAAAATTGGTTATTACTGAGCAAATAAAAATTTTTAATACTACATTAACAAGAATATTAAAGTGCAATAAAGAGCATACATAATAGCTACTTCCTCCTGCTACCACCAATATGATTCCATAATATAAATATTTCTTAAAATATTGTCCTGGATTTAATTTTAATCCATGTTTGAATAATACATACGGCATATACCAATTATTCGTTAATATTCTTGCAATTGCCGTTGCTAAATAAATACCAAATAATCCATATGTTTTCCCTAAAATCATAGAAAAGCATAAATTTAAACCCGCAGTAAAAATTAAAATGTATCGTCCATAGTAAAAAAGTCCCAATGTATTCCTATATGCAGTAATTGCACTCTGCATCGTTACTAAATAAAAATTAAGTGCCAATATAAACGGAATACTCATAGATAATACATACCTATCTCCAAAAAAAAGCTCAACCAAATCACTAGATACTAAAAAAATCCCTATAGTAGCCCAACCAAATATCCAAAAATTTGCCATATTTAAAATGTAAAAGAATTTTCTTTTTCTTTCCTCGCTTTCTATCGCATTATAATTTCCTATACTTGCAGTCAAACTATTAAAAACTTGATTTGTTAATGAACTAAGTGTACCAGACAATAATGTATAATTAGATGCTGCACCCACAGTAATCAATCCACTAAAATATGTAATGATAATATTATCTATTCCATTTATCAGAAACTCAGATAATCTCATTATTATTAATGATTTTACATTTTTAGTCAATTCTTTAATTTCACTTTTAGGTAACTTTTTATTAATTTTAGCAGCAATACACGGATATTCTTTCTTTGCTAATAATGACACAATAATATTATAAGACCATGTTCCCATTGTCTGAACTATCAAATATACAAAATAATTTTTTGTCAAAACAAGCAGTACTATTTGAATAATACTTTGTACGGATGTAGTTAAGTAGCTTACACCTAAAACAAGATAATTTTTTTGTGCAGCAGATAAAACTGAACTTCTATAGCTAAAAAAATAAGTGCTAGCAGTGTTAAACAAATATATGAAATAGATAACTCTAATATTTTCACTTATACTTGGTTGCTCTTTTATTAGAAAATTCAAAAAAGGCATAATGGCTACTCCTACAACAGCCACAACGACTCCTATAATACGGTAAGCTTTCCCATAAAATTGAACCAGTACAGCCATTTTCTCCTCATTTTTTTCTGCTATCGGTTTGTATAATGCATAAACAATTGCTGTCCCAATTCCTAGTTCTGCCAACGACAACATACTTAATATATTCGAGAATAGACCTGATAATCCTAAATATGCTGGTGGTAGCACTCTTACAAAAATCATACGGCAAACAAAGCCTATAAATGTATTAAAAAAGTATCCTGCAAACCCAACACATATATTTATCAATGAATATTCTGTACGTGTTCTCTCTTTCATTTTTTTATTTTCCTCCAACATAAATAAATCTTATATTTAATATCATATCTTAGTTTCGTTATGAATATTTTTATACGTTTTGCAAGACATACTTTTGTTAACTTCATGACTGTTTTTTCAACTCCACATTTTTCATAACTTTGAAAAAACAGATTTCTATTTACCGGCTTATTCACAGATTTCTCAATACACGGGTTTTCACGTAACGCATCTTTCTCTGAAAATGCTTTTTTCTCTAAGGATGTACTGATTTTCTCTATTATTTTCTCACCTTTTTGTGTATGAGTCATAACTAACGAAATACCAAATTTATCACCAAATTGTGAATCTACGATTTCTAAGCCCCAAAAATCACCTATAGAAATATCACTAGGAGCTCTGTTCCCCTTAAAGGCACACTGGTAGCAAGATTGTCGAAGATATAAATTGTGTATAAATCCTTTTAAGAATAAATTATCTTCATACTTTTGAACAAATACACTCCCATCATCAAACCAAATTTTGAATGGTGCATTTTGAATTCCATTTTCTTTGTTTCGTATTTTAATTCTCTTTATTTTTTTCCCTTCAGATATTTCCTCAAGATATTTCTTCCACACTTTTGGAGATGGTACTCCGTGGCAAATGACATCCATACATATCAAGTTATCAAATTCTTTTTTTAAAAATGATTTTAATCCTGCTACCTGACATGCAGTTCCAGAAAATAAAACCAACCTATCTTTTTCTAATTCCTGTTTAACTATTTTGTATTGTTCCCCGATAGCACTCTGTACATATTTTGACCCTTTTAATTTTTTCAAATCTTGTATCGTATCTACACTAATGTGTTCTACACTAAAATTATCTGTGAACGCTGCCCCTACTACCATTCCGTGATTCTTTATGACATATTCTGCAATTAAAGCAAATACTCCACCAGAAGCACTTTCCATACGCCGATTTAATTGTTTATCATAGCAGGCATATACTTTTGTTTTTGATGGTTTCTGTTCCTGCGTAATTGGACATACCTTTTTACATTGATTACAATGAATACATTTTTTTTCACTTATACATGGATATATAAATCCTTCTTCATTTTGCTTCATTTGTATTGCATCTACTGGGCATATACTATAGCAAGCATAGCAACCGCAACAAAAACTCATATCTCTTAAAATTTCCACTTTGATCTTGTTCCTCATATAAAACTTGTTGTAAAAATAACTACTATAAAAGTTACATCCACTAATATCCAGTGGATGGGTTATTAAAAGTATCTAAAAAAGATTTAAAATATCTTGTTGTGCCCAAATGGCTTTCTCACAATATTGAGGTATTTTATCTTCCAATTTTTGTTTTATCTGTTCAAAGTTGGACTCTAACCAAATAAATGATCTAACCATGTCATCTTCATTTTTTAAACTTTGAACCGGTACCACATAATTTTTGTCTGTCCCAAATAAATCTTTTGCAATCCCTCTTGCTTTTACAGAGTATCCGATAACTAGTGTTGGGACACATGTTGAGTAAGCTGCAATTGTCGAATGTGTACGTGCTCCAATAAACATTTTGCAGTTACTAATTACCCATTTCAATTGCGGTGCATTTCCCTCCATAACACAAGAAATTCTGCTATCTCCATTGTATCGTTTTAATAATTTTCCTATAACCTCTCTATCATCATCATGATCCCACACAACATGCGAGATTAAAGCAATATGATAATCTGTCTCCTTCAAAATATATTCTATTAACTCTTCATAATTTCTTAATGTAATCCCTGAATGTCTTTCATTTTTCATGATAAGCGGACTCAAATTAATTCCAATAGTAGATCCCACTTTAAAATTTAGTGGAAGTTTTGTTTCTTGCATTTCAAGCATAAATGCTGGATCTGGAAATAATTTAGTATTATTATTAACTTCTTTTAAAGCCTCATATGAAATACTTTCTCTTGCTATAATTAAATTATAACGTTTAAAATCTTCCCGTGTCTGTTGATTAATAATATCCGGCTCTACAGAGCATCCCCACAATACTGTTTTTCCGCCTTTCTTTTTAATTAATCTATTCAAATTAGACAATTCTTCATATCCCGGATAACAATAGTTATCACCACCGATAGATAAATATATATCACCAGGGCTAACTTCTTTTAAAAAATTATATCTCTCCACTTTAGTTCTTAGTTCGGTATTCCCGGTTATTTTTCTATGTATTCTACACATATAATCCCAAAATGAATTCTTTTTAATTCTATTAATAGAATCTCTCTGTAACTTAACTATTTTATTTAAACCGTATTTTTCGTCCTCATGTACTCTCATACTATACAAAACAATATCTGTATCTAAAATTTTTTTCGTACCTCGTACAATTGCTTCGCAGCCATGATTTCCACTTCCGCCATGATAATATAATTTAATCAATATTTTTTCTCCTTTTAATCCATCCTACAATTTGAGTATATAACCATAAATACTCATATCTTTTTCTTTTTAATAGAGCAATATAGTATTTGTTATAATTGCTCATATCAGCATATTGTAAACATTCCTCATACAAGTAATCACCTAATATCTCATTATTTCTCTTTATTTTTTTATGTAATCTCTCTTTTGAATTTACAGTATTATTTAGAGCTTGTACATACAAATCCAATGAAAATGTATAAAATTTATTCCGGTATTCATTAAAAACTATTTGGTCTCTTTCCAATAATTCTTTTATTCTTTGTATAATTCTTCTTTGAATCTCATAAAAATCATTTCTATATAATTGAGATAAACTTTCTCTTTTTATCGTCATGTAATTATATAACGGTACATCGATAATATAAAACTTCTCAATATATTCTATATATTGCATTACAAACAAAAAGTCTTCTCCTAATGACAAATTCACATCAAATCTAATATTATTCTTTTTCACAATAGTAGATTCATACAACTTATTAACCGGGGAGTTCAATAAAATATTCTCACACAACAAAAAAAAGTCCTTAACGTCTACCTCTCCAACAGTATCTCCAATCTCTTTTTGGTCCAATATTGTCTTGTTTTCATCAACCATATTATATGTACAAATTGGCAAAACTCTATTATCAGAATATCGTACTAATGTTTCATACATTGTTTTCTCAATATAATCATCACTATCAATAAATCCTATATATTCTCCTGTAGAGTGCTCTATTCCCATATTTCTAGCATTAGACACACCAAAATTTTTTTTGGTATGAAGAACTTTGATTCTGCTATCTTTCTCTGCATACTTTTGACATATTGTCAGCGAATCATCTTTTGATCCATCATCTACCAATATAATTTCCAAATCTGTATACGTCTGATTTTGAATGCTTTCAATACATCTCCCTATATATTTTTCTGTATTATAAACTGGTACAATTATACTAATTTTTCTCATCACAATTCACCCAATCCAAATAATTCCTTGTATTCATTTATATACTCATTAAACTGATAATGGTTTTCTTGTAAATTATTTTCTATTCTTTGCTTAAGCAACGGATCATCAATTAAATTCCTAATTGCATCAAAGATTCCTCTAGAATTCTTCTCTACAATAAATCCAGTTCTTCCACTTTCAAACTGATCTTTCATACCACCAACATCTGTTGTTACAACCGCTTTATTTAAAACTCTAGCTTCGTTTGTAGTTGTACAATATGCCTCATAATGTGACGGCTGAACATATACATCACACCTTCTCATATATTTGTATGGATTCTTTCTATTTCCTAATAGTATAAAGTGTTTTTCCAAATTTAATTTTTTAATTTCCTTAGTAATTACATCTCTTTGATTACCATCTCCAATCCAATACCACCCCAAATCATATCCAGCTTTAACAAGCATGCTGCAGGCATTTAAGGCTAGATCAACTCCCTTTTCTTTTGTCAATCTTCCTACTGTTAAAACATTAACTTGTTTTGTAAAAATAGCTTTCTCGATACTTTCTTTTGATTTTTCAATTATTTCGTCTGTGTTTATAATATTATGCATCACTAATATTTTTTTACTTAGTTCTGGAAAATATTGTTGTAGCATTTGTTTAGCATCCTGAGAAACTGTAACAAGATTATTAAATTTGCTATAATACTGTTTATCTAATATATAAGCTTTTTCTTTCTTTTCATATGATCCATTATGATACCATAAATATTTTTTTTCAGCACATACCTTATCTATAATGTAATATGGTGAAAAATCATTGTGAGAATATGCCACAGCAACATCATATTTCTTCCGCATTTTCTTAAACATAATCCATGGTTTATACTGTGCCTTATTTAAAATTCGGAACATACAGTAGTTGAAAATGCGTCCTTTCTGGTTCCTTTTAATTTCCCATGTATCTTCTGAATTAAAAACATATTCTTCTGATTTTATTAGTGTCACTTTATTTGAAAGCTGTTCTTTCAAATCAAATTCTGGATTCATAAGCAATAGATCTATAATAAATTCTTCTTCTGGTAAAATTTCTAATAAATTAATTAAACATTTTTCTATTCCACCAAAACCGAGTCCATAACACGAAAATAATATCTTTTTTTTTCTCATAATTTTATCCCATCGTACTTTTACATGCTATCATTCGTATTTTGATTTTTGAAAAAACTTGCAATAAATACCGTACATTGAATGATATAAACATGGAAAGTAACTTATTATATATACTAATATTTTTCTCTTCCCTTTTAATAATTTAAAATCACGTTTATTATTTTTAATAAATGTTCTTATTCTTTTTTTCTCTAAAATATATTTTTGTTTTTCCTCTAAAGTTAAAACACTATAAACATTAACACATGTATTAATATAGGCCTTTTTGGCTAAATTTAAAAACTCATCCTCTGTATTTTCTAAAATCAGCTGCTTAACTCTGATAGGATCAAATATCTTATGCTCATTTAAATTTGATCTAGATGCAGAATTTTCCCTAACAATATAATGATACTTACATTGATCCTCAAACACAGATAACTGTGCTTTTGAAAACAAAAAATAATTCATTAATAAGTCTTCATTTATTTTTATATCATAAGGAATACTATGCTTGATTAAAGAGTCAAACAATTCCTTTTTATACAATTTATTCCACAACCCAGGCTCTATATATTCGCCACATAAAAGATCTTCTATCCCTTTTGCTCTATCCTGCTGCACAATTTTCCCTGTATTATAAAAATAATGAATTCTTCCATCCTGAAACATCATTTGATATCCGCAATGTGATATACTTGCGTGATACTTTATAGCATTTGCTAACAAGAATTCATACATATCACTTTCTATTTCATCATCGCCATCAACAAATCCTATCCATCCCCCTGAGGCTATTTTAATCCCCTCCATTCTAGCAGATGTAGCACCACCATTCTTCTTATTAATTGGTATAATTCTAGAATCTGTCTTTGCTATTGCTGTAATAACTTTCCAACTATTATCCAACGATCCATCATTTACTACGATTATTTCTAAATTTGAATAAGTTTGATTAACAATACTTTTTATACATTTTTCGATAGATTTCTCAAGATTATACACTGGTATAATTATTGAAATTTTAGTACTCTTTTCTCGATTCATAGTATCCATCCTTGTATGTTTTTTTATTTTAAACATTTTAATTAACATCTTTCCTAACATTAAAAAACATTTTTTCTACTTCCTTCACAGTAGTTTCAGTACTAAATGTATTTCTTCTTATGCTGGCTTGTTTTTTATAAAAATCATATAAATCTTTATTATCCAATAAACATTTTATCTTTTTATATAAATCTTCTTCACTGTTTTCAGTAACAATACCAAATTCATTGTTATTTCCTAACATCTCTTTCATTCCAGAAACATCAACTGTACATACAGGAGTGCCAACGATTAATGCTTCCGTTGTTGCTGTAGAAAATCCCTCTGCATAACTAGCACATACAAATAAATCACATTTTGATACATACTTATATGGATTTGTCTGATAACCTAAAAAAGTAAAATACCCTTGCAAATTATTATCCCATAAATATTTCTCTATATTTTTTTGCTCATCTCCAACGCCCAATGCATACCAATGAACCGGATAACCCTCATCTCTTAATCTTTTCAAAATTCTCGCCATTCGATCAAACCCCTTATTGGCAATTATTTTTCCCACTCCGATAATCTTAAATTCATCAACAGAAAATAATCCAACCTCAACATTCTCTTCTTTCTTACTTAATATTTGTGCTGTTTCATTCGTATTAAACAGCACCTGTATTTTATTTATATCAGGATAAATACTTTTAAAACAATCTTTTACGTATTCAGATACGCAAACCACATTATCATATTTTTCATAACATTTTTTAGATTCTCTGTAGCTTCTAAATGATTTAGAAGCACATTCTTCTGTGTGCTGTTCTGTATGGATCCAAGAAATCAATTTTGTCTTTTTATTTTTACATCCGCTTATTATTCTTGCTGTTGGTCCTTCTAAATAAGAAACTTCTATATCATACTTCTCTTTAATAAAACTTTTATGGAGAAATTCTGGTGTGAAAAACTTCATCAAATGACTATTTCCTGGAAAGACTTTTTTAAAAATACAACTGTAGTGAATATGACTTTTCAAGAATTGTTCATTGACGCCTCCGCCAAATAACGAAATTAACGTTATATCAAATATATCACTGTCCATGTTGTTAAGAAGATTTACAAGTACTTTTTCAGCTCCTCCCACAGACAAATCATGTATCATAAACAAAATTTTAACCATACTTTTTACAGGATAATTAAAAACAATTATCTTTTCCTTCCTTCAATCTTTTTGTTTTACTGAATTTTTATATACAAATTTACAATCTTTACACTCAATTTTTAAATTTAGACTATCATCTATACGCCCCTCTCAAAGCAATAATATACAAAATAAAGCATAACCATTAATATATTAACTAATTTCCGAGATTCTCTTGTAAACGCATTTCTAATCAAGTATGGCATAATGATAAAACTATAAAGACTAGTATATATGGCCATTCTTCCCATTAGGATTCCACTTGTAACCATAGCTATTAGATTTAATCCAACAGTAATAATGGACATATTTACACAAATATGAATTACTTGATTTTCTTCCCTACGAATATGTTTCCATTGTACAAATACTAATAATGCTGGAACCGCACTAACTAAAACTCGCAGCGGATTAACTCCATCATCTCCCATTTTTTGCATCTCTGTAACAGCACCTGCATATTCTGTTTCTCCTAAAAGTAAATCCATCAGTGCAGAATTTCTACTCAAAATGAACATCCCAATTATAGACAAAACAATGAAAAACATAGTTTTTTTATTACCAGCTTTTCCCTGTGCAATAAAAACAGCTGGTAGCATAAACAATGCAGTAATATGTATTGTCGATGCTAATAAAATAAGAAAAATCACTTTCATATATTGCTTTTTTATCATATAAGGAAGGGCAAAAAAAATAATTACTACAGAAATAAATTGTCTAATTCCATTCATCATCCATCCAAAGTGCACTGATGAGGCTACAAAAATGTATATCGCCACCCAATAATCTTCTGAATATTTCCTAAAAATATAAATGATTGGGATACTATGGATCAATGCAATTATCACTCGAAATGCTCTAGAATCATTTCCAAATACTATCTTTATCAGCCATTCAAGAATTACAAAACCTTGCCCTGATTCCAACGTAGAAAGATACTGAGTAATCTCTATAAAAGAAGAGGGAATTAATTTATATGATGACAGATACGTTGGAATATCGTTAATTGCTGGTCCCATAGATGCTAGCCAAAAAATAGGAAAAAATAAAATGACTGCGCCTATCCAACTCCATCTCTTTACCATAGCCCCATTTTCATTTTTTACTTTATATAATTTCAATTGTTTTGCCATCATTCCCACAAAAAACAACCATATAAAAATAAATCCACCAAACATAATTTAATATCCTTCTACCTATTCTTATTTCTTCCTATGGATACTTCTATATATACTTCTCGGCAATAATCCGATAATAATGGGTCTAAGACACCATATATAACTTCTTTTTTTTAACCCTAATTCTTGTATGGCAATTTTCTTCACGTATGCTTCATTTAATCTATATTTAAATTTTCTTCTTCCTTGTGCATCTCTATCATCTCTCATAGAATATAAAGGTTCTTGTATGTTCATTCCTCTGTACCCTTTTGCGTACATTTTTACCCAAAGGTGATAATCTTCCACTCTCAACAATTTGTCGCTTACACTATAACCATCTACAGCCTGATATGCCTCTTTTCGTACCATACATGCCGCGTGACAAAATGGAGTTGATCGTAAAAAACTTTCCTTTGTTGGTTCCTTTTCTGTATTCGTTCTTCCCCAGACTCCTCGTTCGTCAAAGAAATTCATATCTGTACTTACAATAGAAATATCCTCTTGTTCATCTAAAACCTTAACTTCTTTCTCGAATCGATCTGCCACACACAAATCATCTCCATCCATACGAGCAATGTAATCTCCATTTGCAACTTTCAAACACTTATTTAAAGTATAATTTAGTCCATGATTTTTTTTATTCTTCAATAGAAAAAACTTTTCTGGGTACTTTTGAACATACTGTTCTGCTATTTGAATGGTATTATCTGAAGAATAGTCATCACACATAATTACTTCCCAGTTTGTATATGTTTGATTTATAATACAATCCAAAGCCTCTCCCAAAGTATTTGCACAGTTATAAATTCCCATTATTACACTTACTTTTTTACTCATTTTTTTATTCCATACACCTTCATAAGTTCTTGTTTCACATGGTCAAATGTATATGCTTTTGCATAATTTTTTGCATTCAACTGAATTCTTTCATACGTTTTTTCATTTGATAGCAACTCTAATACCCTTTTTCCCATAGTAATATCGTCATCTATATCAATCAAAAATCCAGTTTCTCCATCTTGAAGTAGCTCTCGATGACCTCTGTTTTTTGTAGCAACTACTGGTGTTTCTGCCAACATTGCTTCTACAACATTTAATGGTAATCCTTCTCTTTTACTGCATGTAACACAAACAACTGCTATTTTTTGATACTCCTGTAAATTTGTTACATATCCAAGCATTTCGACGTTGTTTTCCAAATGATAATTTCTGATCAGCTCTTCCAAATTATCCTTCTCTGGTCCATTTCCTGCAAGTAGAAGTTTCGCATCGGCATATTGATTTACAATTCCTCTCATTGCTGAAATAATCATTTTTTGATTTTTGTTAGGTAACAACTCTCCAACACAAAGTATTATTTTTTGTTCTTTCGAATATCCCAAATTTTTTCTAATTTGCTTACTCTCTTCTTTAGAGACTGCATAGTATCTGTTTCCATCTACGCCAACTCCATGAATCCGCTCCACTTCACAATGAAATTTTCGTTTTGCCAATTCACAATCTTCCTGTGTAATTGTGATTAATTTATCTGTAAGTCTTGAAAAGAACTTTTCAATTGGATAGAAAACAATCCAATTTTTCTTAGGTGCTCCTTTATAAAAGTGGAATCCATGCGCTGTATAATATACCTTTGTTCCTTTTTTTCTTTCCTTTTTCGCTGCAAGTCGAGTTGCAATGCCTCCCATTGGTGTATTGCAATGAATTACATCGTACTGTTCTTTTTCAATAATATTCTTTAATTCTTTATAAGCACGAATATTATCCTTACTTTTTGGTGAACGTGCAAATGGCACATCATATATTTTTTCTACAAAATCCAATTTCAATCCATTCTTCTCTGCTAGATTGTTTCTAGCAGCAACATGTACTTCATATCCATAATCATGAAGCACTTCTACCAATGGCTTGTGAAATTGACAAATATGACTTTGGACAGTAGCAGTCAGTAAAACCTTCATAGTAACTCCTATCATAATATTCAATTAAATTCAAAAACTATCGCTTAAAACTTCTCTTTCTTTCTTCCATAACGAATTTTTGAAAAAATTTCCAAATAAGTTCGAACAATTAAAGCTCTAAGATTTGTATGTGAGATATCTTTAATGATTATTCCAGTTTCCGCAATCCGCGGTTCCATGTATGTAATTAAATCATTTGGAATATCATCTACTTTTCGTTTTTCTAATGGAACAGTAAGCATCATTTCTATATATTTTCGATTATTAAACGGAATCGTTATATCGTAAGATACTCTATGTTCTGAAGTAAGGTATACACCTTCTCCACCACTCCAACCAAATTCCCAAGAATACAACTCCAACCAGGAAATTCTGTCAAAAATCTCCTTACTATAATATTTTTGTAAATACTCGGCAAATACATTATCAGTTTCTTTTATTAAGTATTTTTCGAGGTAAACCTTATGCATTGCTCTCATGTAGCTTGCGTATGGATATTTAGGGAATCGCTTTTTGTTATATTTATTATAACTCCATCCTCTTCCCATCTCATTCACCCATGATTTAATTTCCATATCACAAGGTGGGTTTTCTGTAAAATACAATCTTTTCTTTAGATCATTTGTATTATTTGCACCAATACAACCGTTATTGCACTCCATCACTTTCTTAAAGGCAGGTAATCTTTCGTATCCAGCCCACTCTTCCGGAATCTGATACAGTTCATGCTCTAATCCTAAATGTGCCAAGATATCCTTTGCCGCATATGCATCTACTGATTCATCCACATTAGAAATATAACTAAAATAATCAAACTTATCATATACATCTTTTGAACAAGCCAATGCTGTCATACTATCTCGCCCGCCTGTCACTGATATTGACACCTTTTTTTCTGGCCATTTCATTGCAATACATTTCATCGTATTAGACATAACTCTACCAAGTTCATGAATCGTATCATTGTATTCTTTTTCTGTACTTGTTTCCACAACTTTTCGAGTTGGATAAAACCGAAAAATATCTATTTCAGATGTTTGTTTTAAATATCTTCCTGCATGATTTGGAACCATTCTTTTTAATTCCTCAAAAGGTGCTAAATCACCTGGAAGCCACGTTCCCCAATAATGCCAATATTTGTTAGTTGTTAATCTTTTAATATATTCAGGTTGTTTTAATCCTTCTAAATCCGCCACTAATTTACCGTGCGAAGTGATAAATAATTTCCCATCTATTACACCGTGATATACTAATTGCATTCCTGCACAGTCAGTTGTATAAATCACTTTATCGTCTAAAAGATAACCCACACAAAAAACACCTGTTAATTTGCTTTCTTCTTCCCAGTAAGTTTCCTCATTGTTCTCAAGTGCATTTGCCAAATTTCCTAATATATCCTTCTCCTCAACAAGCATATTATATGGATCATATGCATGTCCTACCAAAAAATGAATAACACCATTTTTTTCATATGTATATGAATATGTCTCTTTATGAATATACATATAAAAATCATTTGCAATCTGCTGTTCTGACCAATTTGAATAAAATGGATATTCTCCATCTATATTCTGTTTTTTATTTGTAATTAAAAATCCTTTACAATATAATCTATCTTGAAATTTTGGATATTCTTCCAAAGTTTTTTTCATTTCTTCAATGCTATAATATGCCATTAGTTTCTCCTCTTCATCCACAGTATAAATTCTCCAAAATCACTTTACTCAATCGCTTTCCATTCCCATCTCCCACAAAACTATTGTGAGGTGTCACGATTGCATTCCCCATATTCCAAAGCACATTTTCTGCACTAAGCGGTTCTTCCTCAAACACATCCAGTACAACTCCTCCGAGATTTGGCAATACCTGAATCAATGCCTCTGTATCCACAATCGCGCCTCTTGCAATATTCACAAGAATAGCCCCCCGTTTCATACGTGCAAATCTTGACTCGTTCATCAAGTGATTTGTTTCTTCTGTTAATGGTAATGTCAGCACTACCACATCACATTCTAATAATATATCCTCCAGCATATCTAAACCAGACATACTGCTATAGTTTTCATCTTCTCTAGGAAAGAGATCCACACCAATGACTTCACAACCGAATACTAGAAACCTTTTTGCACATTCTGTTCCAACGCTTCCACACCCTACGATGCACACTTTTTTTCCATACAGCTCTAGCAAATCTCTTTGCTTTTCCCAACAATACTTTGCCTGATTCTGTAAAAATACTTTACCTCGCTTGTATAACTCTAATACACCAAATAATGCAAATTCTGCCATAGGTATACTATATACTCCTTTGGCATTGTGTATTTCAATCTGATGCTCTTCTACATATTCCATTGGAACGCGATCAAATCCGGCACTTGTGAGCTGGATATATTTCAAATTAGCAAATTTTTCAATTTCATGGAATAGAAATAATCCATTGCATATCACGCCTTCTACCCATTCATGAGGACATGGCAATGCTTCTTTCTCAAACTGTAAAAATTCTATATGATATCCCATTTTTTCAAGTTCATCAAAGTGATCTTTTGCATCATTCCATGCGCCAGTAATCAACAAATTCATTTAATTTCCCCACTACCTACAAATCTCATTTACTTTCTCTATTACAACATTTCTATTTGTCACAAAATAATCACAACGTCTTTTACACTCTTCCTCTAATTCCCTAATTTCCTTAATTCCTGTTTCAAATGTATTTCGAATAATATCTAAATCCGTTTCTTTCGGACTACAAAAACTTCTGGATAAAATAGCACAAGTGGATCCCAACCGATAGTGCTCTTTTATAATATACTCCGATGGCAACATTCCTTTTCCCAATGCTGCAATTCCTCCAAAACCATAATCGATCTCTTTTTCTCTAAATTTCCGACAAAGCCTCTCGACAGTACCGTCTGCAAGCAGTTCAAACATAAATTTCTTTCCATATCCCAAAGACAAATCATTCAACCCTATATGGATTTCTTTCACTTCCGGTAATTTCAGAATTTCATCTACGATTTCAACTGCCTCAGGTGTTTCCAAAAGAAGACTAGTGCGAACTCTTCCATCCACACATCTAAAAAATCTTTGTACTTCCTCCAATGTTTTGAAAAATGGAAGCATAATAATATCCGCTCCATGTTTGATCACTTCTTCAATTTCTTCTTCAGAAGAGCTATATGCTTCTGTTTCCTCATGGATTGGATTCACTCTCACCAATAGTTCTGCCTGCTTGATTGCATTTTTCACTTCAGAAATATCTTCTATAGAGTGTTGAGACTGCACGGTGTCCATTCCACCTTGCCGTTCTTTTTTCCCAATCTTTTCTAAATCTATAAAAATCCGATCAACACCATTTTCATCTGCAATCTTTGCAACATCTGATTGATTTGTAATATACATCAATTTTAACATTGTTCACTCACTAACCTTCCCTTTTCTTTGCAGTCTCTGTGGAATTTACATTATCTGCGTTTGTAAATACTTTCAGAATAGTTTTGAAGAAAATTTTCACATCCAACAGAAAAGACATGTGCTCCACATACCATACATTCATCTCTATTCTCTTTGGCCATTCAACTTCCTTTCGCCCATTTACTTGTGCCCATCCTGTCACCCCTGGGCGTACTGCAAACATTTTTTTCTGTTCTTCTGTGTATTCTTCAAATTTCCACGGATGATAAGTTAATGCCGGTCTTGGACCAATAAAACTCATCTCGCCTTTTAAAATATTTATCAGCTGTGGTAATTCATCAATACTTGTTGCTCTTAAGATTTTTCCGATTTTTGTAACTCTGGCATCATTTTTCCCCGAATACACCCCGCTTCCGGTCTTTTCTGCCCCCACTACCATTGAGCGAAACTTATAGATCCAAAACGGTTTTCCATCTTTGCCAAGTCTTTCTTGTTTAAAAAGTGCTGGTCCTTTAGAATCTATTTTTACCAGCAATGCCACAACCAACAACGGTATGGCTCCTGCCAGTAAAAACAGTCCTGAAAAAACTATATCCATGCCTCTTTTGATTTTTGTATACATATCCCCCAACTCTTCCCTTTCATCCTTCGCTTTTTCGTATATTAACTATTATTTCTCTTCTGTACTCTCTTTTCTCTCTTCTACTTCCTGGACGCCATAATAAGCACTACTATAATCCCCACCATAATACTTACTATAGTAATACTTTCCATAATACCCTTTTGCTCTGACATCTACTTTATTTAACACTGCCCCAAGAATCCGACATCCAGATCGTTCCAGCTGTCGCTCTACTTTCTGCGCCATTTTATAACTGATCGCATCATTTTCAATGACGAGCATTGCCCCGTCACACTCTTTCGCAATGACCGCTGCATCGATCACACTTCCAAGCGGTGGCGTGTCAATAATAATGTAGTCATAAAGTGCGTGTGTCTTTTCCATTAACTGTCTGAAATGTTCGTTCCCGAGTAATTCGGATGGATTTGGCGGTACCGGCCCCGGAAGGATAACATGCAGATTGGAAATATTCGTAGCACATACGACTGCACCCAGTTCTTCCTGTCCGGACAGATAATGGGAAAGCCCTTTTACTTCCTGCGTGACCTGATATCGTTTTGAGAATACCGAGCGGCGAAGATCCGCATCGATATAAAGAATTTTTCTGTCTGTCTCGGCAAGGCTTTCTGCCAGCCGGAATGATACTTCTGATTTCCCTTCTCCAGGGGTGCAGCTTGTCACTGCAATGGCATTGATCTCTTCCCCGCAGAACAATACATTTGTTCTCAAGGTGCGATATGCTTCGCTTGTTCTGTAGTCCATGTTGTCTGGTATGACCAAATTAATCTTCTGCATCGCTTTCTCCCTTGTGTTCTATTTCTTTTTCTTCGTCTTTGTCTTGTCCTCCGTGGACGGAATCGCTCCAAGCACTCCGATTCCAAGATATTTTTCCACATCATCCTGACTGCGGATCTTATCATTCATCAGGAAGATCAGTAAAATGATTCCGACTGTCAGCACGGCTCCTGCCGCTCCACCAAACACAGTATTTTTCATAATATTCGGACTTGCAGGTTTTGACGGAATCAATGCTTCCTGTACCGTGTTCATTGCTTTTAAGTTCATAACCTCTGTCACATGATTCGCACCGACATCTCTTACTTTATCCGCAAGTTCTTTTGCAAGGTATGGATCCGGATTGCTGACAGAAATATTTAAAATCAATGTATTCTCCTGATTTGTCACCGTGATTGCATTGGCAAGCGCAGTACTGGACATCTTCAGTCCAAGTTCCTCGATCACCTTATCTGTGACCGGGCGGCTCTTCAAGAGAGAGGCACAATCACCGAGCAGCTGATTGCTGAGGCTGATATCTCCCGATGTCACCGCTGCATCCTCCGCTTTTGTCAATACATATGCCTGTGTGGTCGCCTGGTAGATTGGTGTAACCATAAATTTCGTATAACCGAATGCAGCTCCGGCTGTCAGTACACCGACCAGAATAATGACCCACGCTTTATCTAACAGGACTGCCAGCATCTCCAGCAGATCGATCCCGTTTTCTTCCATCTGTTCTTCTCGTTGTCTCATTCATTTTCTCCTATATGTTCTCTTTTCTCTGTCACAGTTCCTCTATGAGTTTGTTTTCGATTAATTTCCGTGGATTGTCATACAGCAGTTCTTTTGTACGCGCAAATCCATATGTTTTTTCCATATATTCGGCACATTCCTTCAGATTCGGTCTGCGCGATTCCATATGGTGCATGTCCGATGCCACAAAGTACACCAGTTCCTTTTTCATCAGCTTCTGAGCAAAAAGCTTCATCCGCAGACCGTTTTTTCCTACGATGCTGTCGCCATTGAGTTGGATATAGGCTCCCAATTGGATCACTTCAGAAACTCTGCTGACATTTTGGTGGAAGACACGATACCGCTCGGCATGTGCGATGATCGGGCAGTATCCTCTGTTGACCAGAACGTGCACTGCATTGCGGATATACGCATAATCTTCCAGCGGCGAGAATTCCACAAGCAGATATCTGCTCTTTGCCATCGGGAAAATATTCCCCGCAACAATCTCCTCCGCAAAATCGATTGTATAATAGATCTCTGTCCCCAAAAGTACGATCATATCCGGCAGATGTTCCCGCAGCCATCCGCGGATCTTCTGCAAAGCTTCCATGGTCCGTTCCGGGTTGCGGTGAAAGTGATTCCGATGATAGTGGGGAGTTGCGATCACGCACCGTACCCCCTGCCGATATGCACTTTTTAACATCCGCACACTTTCCTGAAAATCCGAAGCTCCGTCATCCACCCCAGGAAGGATGTGTGCATGAATATCAATCAGCCCTTTCATCTATGTTCACCTCACCTTTTCTATCCTCTGCTGTTTTTAATCAGCCGTCTTCGCAAACTTGCAATCCGCAGTAATAATAATGCGGCAATTCCAAAGAACCCTATCGCAAATCCCTCAAAGATCACCAGACCGTTCGTCACATAAGTCACCATAAACTGGTACAAATATTCCGGTTCAATCACAAGCCGCCGATAGTCCTGTGCAAGCAGCAAATACGCCGGAACAAGACCGATCATCATCCCCGATGCCAGTGTACTGTACACAAGATAGCGCATCGCGTGATGTTTCCAAATATACATCCGGAATAATACAAATCCTGCCAGCAGTACAAAGACCAGACAGCCGAGAATGCCAACTGTAATTACTTTCTCTGCAAAACTGTGAATTCTTCCATAATATTCAATAAAAGGAATCTTCGTTGCCCTTACATATTGCTCTGCTGCCTGTTCCAGATAAGTATTCAGTACTGTCTGCTGTGCTTCCCCCAGCTCAATTTCCCGGGACTTTGCATAGTTTTCTACATTCTCTTTTAACTTTGTTCGAAGCTTCCCGGTATCCGGCTGATAAGTCTGTCCGGTCAAAGATGCCTCCAGACTCGCCCGGATATCGTTGTACATACTGTTCGTATCTACAATTCCTTCCAGTGCACTTTTCGGAATCCCAAGAGGAATGGATAAGTCTTCCACTCGCTCGTAAAAATCATCACAGACTACTCCATAATAATCCTTCACATTCAAGCTGCGAACGATCATCTTCTCATTCAGAAACCCTAACCGGAGGCTTCCAAGAAGCGCTGCCATTGTCAGTGTCACCGCGATCAAAAAGGACAGGATCATGCTCACGATCGTTCTTCCTTTTCTGTTGGAGGAAGACTGCTTCTTTGTTTTCTGATATTCCATCTTTCTTCCTCCTATTTTAGTACTGGTCCACTCACTTTGTCTGCATAGACAAAGAAACGCTGATCCGTACTTGACAGCATGTCAAACGGATAACAGGTATACATGACCAGCTCTTCTTTCTTCTGAAGCAGGTCTACTGCCTGCGGGTCAGATTCGTTTAAGACCTTTGTCTCCCGCACTTGATAGCGGTAGATCCCATAACTTGTCTTAATTGTCACTTCGTCTCCCACTGCAATCTTTTGCAACGGAGAAAAGTAGGTTGTATTGTGGCCACTGAGTAAAATCGTCTTGCCATACCCCGGGATAAAGCTGCCCTGGTACTGTCCGGCTCCCACACGCATGATCTCCATGCTGTCACCGTAGTAGAGCGGTACATCCAGACCAATCTGTTCACAAGTCACATTTGCATAATGCTCCCCAAACTTCGGCCAGGTTACATCCGCAAGCGGAATCTCTTCCGCCTCTGCATGTTTATCTGGTTCCGAAAAAATAGAGCCCAATTCCTCAGAAAATTCAGGAAGGCTCTCAGTCATAAACATGCTGCCTGCAGTCGTTACTATATTTATAAACGGGGATGCCGCAACATATACAACTCCGTAACCTATCATGGTAAAGAATAGTGGCACGATCACATATGCCACTATTCTGCTTTTACGCTGTTTCATCAATCTAGCATTCCTCTGCAGTCTCTCTATAGTTGTTCTTCTTTGCCACAGCAGCACATCCTACCAAAGCCATTACAAATCCGGCTGCTACCGCATATGTCGCTCCGGCGTTCATACCAGTCTTCTTGATCACCTTGTCAGAAGATCCGATAGTTGTACCGTCTTTTGCAAGCTTTACATTGATCACACCGTTGTCTCCTGCGAGCATGTCCGCTGTGATAATGATTCCGACTTCTTTCAGTCCCGGTGCAATCGCATCTACAATCTGCTGTGCGATCTGCATAATACCATCTTTTCCGATAATATTTAACAAATCTTTTGCACTTGCAGCGCCATTCGCATCAATTGCCTGCTGTAAAAGGCCAGCTGCCTGATCGATTGCCTTTAACACTGCATCTACCTGACTCGCTGTCAGATCCACTTCTCCGGAAGCGAGCCAGCTCTCTGCCTGACTGTAATAACTTGCATACAGAGAAACATCTGTCACTCCAAATCCAGCTGCAGAACTTTCCATCTTATTCAGAATCTTCTGCTCTTCTGCGCTGACTCCTGAGGCTGCCAATGCCGGCATGCACATAGAGGCACTAAGTACACCTGCGGCCAATACTGCAGCAAATTTCTTTTGGTTCCTCATATCCTTTCCCTCCAAACATCACACACATCTCATATTTACACGGATGTTTCGTTTTAAATATGAATTGCTTAATAATTTTTATATATACAAAAATAGTATATCGCATCTATTTCTGTTTGTAAACATCCTTTTGCCCTACTTTTTGTCTTATGCTTCCCTGCACACGAACAATCTATTTTGGCGATGCCTGATATCGGTATTCCGGAACGATCTTATGTACAAGTTCACGAATGTTCTTATCTTCCCTCCGGGATGCTTCATCCAATGCCTCGATATTTTTCTCAAAGGTCTCCTCATCCACGTCAATCTGTCTTCCGATGAAGATTCTCTTATTCTCCGTCGTCTGCATTCCTTCCTCATCCATCAAAAGCTCTTCGTAAAGCTTCTCTCCGGGGCGCAGTCCGGTAAACTCAATTTTAATGTCTACATCCGGTTCATATCCCGACAGCTTGATCAGATTTCTGGCAAGATCAACGATCTTGACCGGCTCTCCCATATTGAGTACAAAGATCTCCCCGTTTTTGGCATAAGCTCCGGCCTGAAGCACAAGGCTGACTGCCTCCGGAATCGTCATGAAATACCGGATGATGTCTTTGTGTGTGACAGTGACCGGACCTCCATTTTTAATCTGCTCTTTGAAAAGCGGAATTACACTTCCGTTGCTTCCAAGGACATTGCCAAAACGGACTGCCGCAAACTCTGTCTGACTCTTCTTTCCGATTGTCTGAATGACCATCTCGCAGAGTCTCTTGCTCGCCCCCATAATATTGGTCGGATTGACCGCTTTGTCTGTAGAAATCAAAATAAACTTCTTCACCCCGTAATCGCTTGCCATCTTCGCAGTCTTATAAGTACCGATCACGTTATTCTTAATCGCCTCGTTCGGACTGTCCTCCATCAATGGGACATGCTTGTGTGCCGCTGCGTGAAATACGATTTCCGGGTGATACGTGGCAAACACATCGTTCATCCGGCTTGTATTTCTGACAGATCCAATCAGAACTTCCAGATCCAGATTTGGATATTTTCTCTTTAATTCCTGCTGGATCGCATAGGCATTGTTCTCATAGACATCAAAAATGATCAATTTCCCCACGCCGTGTCCCGCAAGCTGACGACAGATCTCACTTCCGATCGATCCGCCTCCTCCGGTGACAAGTACCGTTTTCCCCTGGATATATCCTAAGATTTCCTCTAGATCCACCTTGACTGGTTCTCTTCCGAGCAGATCTTCAATCTCAACTTCTCTCAATTGTGAGATGCTGACTTCTCCGTCAATCAACTGGTAAATTCCAGGGAGAATCTTCAGCTCACATTTTGTCTCTTTACAGATTCCCACCAATTCCTTGATCTGTTGGCTTGTCGCCGAAGGAATTGCGATGACGATCTTCTGGATCTTATACTTTTCTACAGATTCCATAATCTTGTCCGCCCCACCGACAACCGGACATCCGAGAATATATCTTCCCCACTTCTTCGGATCTTTGTCAATCAGACAGCAGACCTTTCTCGTAGCTGCTTTGCTCAGCCGATTCTCCTTGATGATCGCAGCCCCCGCATCACCGGCTCCGATGATCATGACATTCTCCCGCTTCTCCGTCATTCCACAGTTACACTTATTTCTTACAAACCGGAAAAACCGGTAAGAGAACCGCAATCCCACGACCATGAATAAAAAAAGCAAAAAGTATAGCAACAGGTAACTTTTAAACATCTTAAGTCCCATCACTGCCATTCCCAGAACGTGCAGCAGACTGGAAATTGCCACAGCAGCAACGATACAGGATAATTCCGTGATGCTCGCATATTTCCAAAGGCTGGTGTATAGATGAAACATGGAGAATACAGCCAGTGTCACCAAAATATTCAGCGGCATATATCTCCACACAGTATGGATAAACGTCTCTTCTACAGCCTGAAAGTCAAACTCATGCCGAATCCACAGACTGGCAAAAGATGCCACCTGCATAAATAAAATGTCTAACATCACAAGCAGAGCTATCCGGACTGTCAATGCATGTTTTTCTGTTTTTTTCATGTTCCCACTCTTTTCTCATTTGTAATTTCCTATTATAATATATAACATTATATATAGCACATTATTTCACGAGATTCAAGCACCCCTACCCGGTTTTGTTTTGGCATAAAAAAGTTTGTTTTAAATGATTATAATTTAAAAGTATTTTCCTGCTTTTATGGTAAATATTTCTATTCGCATAAACGGTGATTTATCCCCCAATCAAAAAAAGAGATGCCGGTCTTGTTTTTGTCCACCGGCATCTCTTTCTGATTTCGCAAATGCATTTCACGAATTCTGGTCTATTTTTTGATTTTATTTAACTGAAGATTTAAGACTTTTACACCCTGCTCCGGAATTTCCTGTCCCATCTGTCCTACCATCTGGATCATTTCTTCTAATGTCTTTCCACCGAGCATCTTTAACATTCCTTTGTTTAATTTCATGCCAGACATTGCAGATAAAGCTCCGCTGAGAATTGCAGCCGCCTCATCGTTTTCAATGATCTCTGTGATCTTGTCGCGGATAGAGAAGTATCCTTCCGGGAATACCATCTCGCCTGCGTTTGCTGCTTCTGCTGCTGCCTGATCAAACCAGTTGGCTGCTCCTTCCATTCCTTCCTCATCTTCATTCTTCGGAAGTGTGTAGATCTCCGGTTTTTTTTCTACTTTTTCAAGTGCGAGAGAATCTGTGCAGTCGTTGTATCTTGCAGTGATCTGTGTAAATCCTTCGTGAAGCGGAACTCCTTCAAATACAAAAATCTTTTCTCCGCTCTGCTCTGCAAATAATTCTCCGTCTACATAAAGCTGCACTGCCGGCTGGTTCGAGTATACTTTTACCGTTGTAGTCTCCCCGGCTCTCTGTGCGTATCTGCGACCGCAAACGTATACAAATGGTTCGCTGCTCCAGTATGCTTTGTATAAGTAGAATGCTTCCTTTTTGATCTTTCTGTCGATAGTAACAAGACCTTTGTTATTTCTTCCTGCCACTCCACCTTCATCTCTGGCTGCACAACCGAAGTCGAACATGTTCCATACATGGCTGCTCCAGATATAGTCGCGCTCCATCAACATTTTCACCATGAATTCATGGTACTCTGCCTGATATGCCTCAGAGTAATCTCTGCACTTCGGCTCATCCGGCTGATAAGTAATGATTCCTTCTGCACCATACTCAGAAAGTCCGATGCAGCGATCTGGATATTTCTTATGATAATCGTCAAACCATACAGAGTTCTGCTCATATTTTCCGCCGTACCATCCGAAATAGTGATTATAGCTTTCTACATCTGTCACACTGTGAAGATCGCTGTCCTGGGAGAGCAATGTCACATGTGCCATCGTTGTCAGTCTGGTCGGATCCAGCTCTTTGACAAGGGCATTGAGATCTCTGTGGTTGTCCACAAGCCCTGGTTTCTCACCGTGGATCGTAATCTCATTTGAGATTCCCCAGAAGCAGATACATGCATGATTGTAGTTCTGATAGATCAGATCTTTCATCTGCTGACGACAGTTTTCATGTGCCGCCGGATCATCACTCTGGCTGCTGATGTACGGGATCTCTGCCCATACGACAAATCCATACTCATCACATACATCATAGAAATCCTGACTGTGCTGATAGTGTGCAAGACGGATCGTATTTGCTCCAACTTCCCGGATCAGATCCGCATCAAGACGGTGATCTTCTTTTGTCAGTGCATTTCCCTGATACAGCTTATCCTGATGTCTGGAAACTCCACGCAGTTTCATCGGTTTTCCATTTAAGAAAAATCCTTTTTCTTTGTCGACATAAAATTCACGGATACCAAAACGTACAGTAACCTCATCGACCGTTTCATTGCGGCGTACCAGTTCTGCTGTACATGTGTAAAGATATGGATCTTCCACACCCTGCCACAGATGTGCATCCGGAAGGAACTGAACGACTGATGGCTGCTCTGCCGGTCTCCAGCTTTCTGCTACAACGTTTCCATCTGCATCTTTGATCTGGTATCTGACAGTATAATTTTCGTCTGCATTTTTCACCCAGGATTCCAACTTGATCTCTGCATCTTTTCCTTTGACAACCGGAGTTACTTTCAGTCCCGGAGCTCCATAAAAATCCAGATCAAAATGAACTTCCGGCACAAGGATCAGATTGACACCGCGGTACAATCCGCCATAGAATGTAAAATCTGCAACCTGTGGATAGATGTGGCTCTTCTCTCCATTGTCCACTTCGATCACAAGAAGATTTTCTCCCTGCGCGTGCAATGCTTCTGTCACATCCGCACGGAAAGTAGAGAATCCGCCTTCGTGATATGCCACTTCCTGTCCATTTACATACACGCGTCCGGACAATGCTGCTGCCAGCACTTCTACATAGACACGGTATCCATCCATACACTCCGGTGTCTCAAAGCTTTTTGCATACCAGCATGCTCCGCGGTAGTATTCTCCTCTTCCGTCCTGGCCATCTACAGCGTTCCATGTGTGAGGCAGATCTACTTTTGCCCAGTCACAAGGAAGTTCCTGCGGAAGTCCGACATTTTCTTTTTGAAAATACCAGTTTTTATTTAATTCCATTACAGTTCTCATGATATCTTCTCCTTTTCCTATCAATTTGTTTTATCATAGCATATCCGATTTTTCCGTTCAATCAACAATCATGGACATTCCGTTTTGAAACCGACACTTTTCCTATATCTGTTGTTTTTCTTCTATTTTTCTTTGTCGTTTTCCTTTCTTTGTGTTATGATTTACAAATAAACCATTTTTGAATGTTTATAGAAAGGTGTTTTTATGCAACAGGAAAAATTACATCGAAAGAGAGCTTACTCCCAAAAAGTACTAAAGGAAGCTCTGCTCAAATTACTGGTCGACCAGCCGCTCTCTAAGATTACCGTACAGAAGCTCTGTGAGACTGCCGACGTCAACCGCACTACATTTTATTCGAACTTTGAAGATATCTTTGCATTGTACCGGCAGGTCCAGGACGATTTTCTCGAACAGATGGCACTGTTTACCCAACAGCAGAAACCTTATGCGGACAACCGTGCACTGATCTGCGATATCTTTCGTTTTCTCTATGAAAACATGGACTCCTGCCGTGTACTGATCCTTCATTCGGAAGATGCATTTCTCGAGCGTCTGTTCGCACTGCAATACGATGTCAGTCGCACTTTGATGCAAGAAAGCTGCGATGCATTTGATCCGGACTCTTTTGATTATCTCTATACGTTCCGCGTCTGCGGAATCATTGGAATCATCCGGAAATGGTTCCACGATGGGCTAAAGATTCCTTATGAACAGATTGCTGACTATGCGATCCAATCTTCGGATGCACTCCTCTACTCATGGAAGGAGGCTCATAGAAGCAATGACTAACTTTCACAGACGAATATTTCAGACAGGAATTGTGCTTCTTGTCTTCCTGCTGCTCCTGTTTTTCTCTTTTGAGCAGCAGAAAAAGCAATCTTCGGGAACGGATGAAACTGCAAAAGCTCCTATTTCCGACACTGCTTTTAAACTAAATACCGTTGTCACTGTAACGCTCTATGACTCTACAGATGAGAACCTGCTTGCAGAAGCGATCGATCTCTGCGACAAATACGAAAACTTGTTCAGCCGCACACGCCCGACAAGCGAGCTCTATCAGCTCAATCATGGTCTTCTTCCACAGGAAGACGGTTTTTTCTGTATCTCACCGGAGATGACAGAACTGCTCACCGCCGCTCTCTCCTACTGTGAGAAATCTGGCGGAGCCTTCGACATCACCATTGGTCCGGTCTCTGCTCTGTGGGATTTTACTTCTGAAGAAAAGGTGGTGCCGTCGGATGCCGAGATCTCTGCTGCACTTCCTCTCGTAGATTATCGAAAGGTCATTGTAAAAGAAAACCGTGTCCGGTTTTTGCAGGAGGGAATTCAGCTTTACCTGGTAGCGATCGCCAAGGGCTACATCGCTGACAAAATAAAAGAATTTCTGCTGGAGCATGGGGTAAAAAGCGCCGTGATCAACCTTGGCGGAAACGTTCTCTGTGTCGGAGAAAAGCCAGATGGAAATGCTTTCGGAATCGGAATCCAGAAGCCTTTTGCAAAACGAAGCGAGACCGTGTCGACAATCCAGGTGCGGGACAAATCCATTGTCTCCTCCGGGATCTACGAGCGTTCTTTTGAAAAAGACGGCAAGTTCTACCATCACTTGTTAAATCCAAAAACGGGGTACCCCTATGACAACTCGCTCGTGTCCGTCACAATCCTGTCCGAAAAATCCGTAGATGGAGATGGACTCAGCACTGCCTGCTTTTCCCTTGGTCTCGAAGAAGGTATGAACTTCATCGAAGATCTTCCGGATACGGAAGCAGTATTTATTACGGAAGATTACAAACTCCATTACAGCAGCGGTTTTCCACGATCGTAAAATCATAACAAAAGAGAATCTCCGAAAGAAGATCTGTACATGCTTGATCTTCTGTGGGAGATTCTCTTATTCTTTTTATATCTGTTCCAGCAAATTACAAATACGTTCCGCAGCATCTGCCGGTACAGTATTCTGTTGATTTTCGATCATCCTTCCTGCCGGTCTTGTATTTTTCATCAGTTTCCGCCCCGCAAGCAACTGATCTTCGATCATACGGGGAGCAAGACACATGCCATGTTTCCGGAAAAATATGCGGTTTCTTGTCTCACACCCCGGAATCGGTGTCAGATGGATCAACGGTATTCCGATCACAGCCGCTTCGGTGGAGGAAAGTCCTCCCGGCTTCGAATAGAGAACGTCACATGCCCGCATATAGGTTGCCATCTGGTCAGTACTTCCTATAATAGAAATATTTTTATAACCGTCATAGCGCTTGCGAAGCTTCTTCTCCAGCTTCTTGTTCCTTCCACAGATCACCACCGCCTGCTCCACCTCTTCCAGCGCTTCTCGCATCAGATCCAGCAACTGTTGGATTTTCCCGGCACCGATGCTTCCTCCGGCTACGAGATAGTAGATGCCATCCTCGCTCATCCCAAGCTTCTCTCGTGCCTGCTGCTTCGTTTCCTTGGAACAAAATGTCTCATCTACCGGAATGCCAAATGCGCGAAGCTTCTGTTTCTTTACCCCTTTTCGGACAAATTCCAGTTCTAACTCCTCATGGGGGATCACATAATAATCACACTCTGTCTCCCCGGTAAAAGGAATACAGGTGTAGTCCGTCGCCACATAGACCGACTTCGGACAATTCCACCCTTTTCTTTTTAAGTAGGAGATCATCTCCGCAGGGTACAGATGCGGCATCACAATGACATCGTAAGACTTCTGTTCCAGATACTTTGCCAGATGCCTTGCCACAAGGCTGTTCGCATAATAAACCGGAGATCTGCCGGGCAGTCTGCTTACAAATGCCCCGAGCTTATACAGCATCCCAAATGCCCGCGGATGCTTCTGGACCAATTTTACATAAGCTCCACCTACCGCTCCCGCAACACGCTTTCCGGACAGTTCAAATGGATTTAAAAAGACCGCCTGATGTCCTCTCCGGCTCAGTTCTTTCTGGATGGATCTGGCAGCAGAATTATGTCCTCCACCGGTATCACAAGATAAAATCAGTACATTCATAATAGTTTCACCTTAATTTCCTCTCTTTCTTCCCGGCAAAGCATCAGCTTGCCAAGTACCAGCGCAGAGATCAGAATCATTCCCAGACTGACGTAAGAATTTTTTCCAAAAAACAATACGAGAATCGTCGCAAAAAGATACGTCGCAAATGTCTTATGATAATTCGGCGTGATCACAATCACAAAGGAGAATAAGAGAAAACAGCTTGCCAGCAGCAGCACTGGTTTCATATATGGATAGAGTCCGAGCAGCACCCCGAAAGAAACTGCAATCCCTTTTCCTCCACGAAAACGATGAAATACTGGGAAAATATGTCCGGCAACCGGTGCTGCCAGCACAAACGTAATCCAGATATCTGCCCCCGGCAGTCCATGCATGTAAGCATACACTGGCAAAATTCCTTTTAAAAGATCGCACAACAACGTGCAGATGCCACACCATATTCCTCCATTTAGAAATGCATTTGTCGTTCCGGGATTCCCGTCAATCGTATCTTCCGTCACATCTTTCTGGCAGAATAGCTTCCCAAACACCTTTGCATATAACACACTTCCGGAAACATACCCGATCATCGTATAAAATATTCCCCGTCCCATTGTCCACCTCGTTGTATAAATCTTTCCCATTTACTCCTTTGCATCTGTTTCCACATTCTTTTTACAGATCTGTATCTACGCCTCTTCGTCCAGTATCTTCTGAATCGTATTTTTCACCAGTTCAAAGGCGATCGGATTCATACCGCTGTTGATCACGATATCTGCAGTACTCCTTGTCGGTTCTACATAGAGATAATGCATCGGTTTGACAGTTGTAAGATACTGCTCCACAACGCCTTCCATATCGCGCCCACGCTCTTTGACATCACGAATAATCCTGCGGAGAATTCTCTCATCTGCATCGGCCTCTACATACACCTTGATATCCATCAGATCTCTCAGCCGTTCGTCTGCCAGGACAAGGATTCCTTCTAATAAAATTACTTTCTTTGGCTCTACAGTCACAACTTCGCTTGACCTTGTGTGAAGTGTGTAGTCATAGGTCGGACACTGTATCGTCTTTCCTTCTTTTAACTCCTGCAGCTGTCTGACAAGCAGCTCTGTCTCCATCGCATCCGGATGGTCATAATTCGTCTTACGGCGCTCTTCCAGCGGAATATCACTTTGATCCCGGTAATAGTTATCATGGTAGAGCACTGCCACATCGTCTTTAAATTCTTTTTTTAACTTTCTTGTGAAGGTGGACTTTCCAGATCCGGTCCCACCTGCAATTCCAATAATGATCGTCTTCATCTCTTTTACCTATATCCTATTTTTCTTATTTGCAACCTTGGCGCTTTTATTATACAATTCACAGGAAATACCGTCAATCCTTTCCCCTCTGCTTTTTATTCCCGCTTCTCTGCAATCTCAGAATCAAACACTCCTCCAAGAAGCTCTGCAACCTCCTGCATCCGTTCTTCTTCCATGCCAGAATAGTTGAGTACCAGCACATGTTCGTACCGCTTCTGCTCTTCGATACAAAACTCCGACAGACAGCAAAGATGAATTCCCCTTTCTTGTGCCCGCCGCTTCACTTCCGCATCGGGAAGCTCTGTATGAAGTTTTACGAGCAGATGCGTGCCCGTCTCCATTCCGACAATTTCTTCCACCGGAATGGTCGGTGTGCATTCAATTGCATGCTTCAACTTTTCTCCCTGACTTAGATAATACTTACGCAGCCGGTTCAGATGGCGGTCAAAATACCCATCACGCAAAAATCTTGCCAGTGTATGCTGTTCCAGATTCGACGAAGTATTCGAAAAAAGTTTGCCGAGTTCACATAACGTTCCAGAAGCTTTGGCGGTAGCACCATATAGCTGATCCGGATCCCGGGACTTAATGTCTTACTGAACGTATTCATATAAATAACACGCCCGCTTGTATCCAGACCAAAAAGCGCCGGAATCGAATGCCCGTTATAGCGGAACTCGCAGTCGTAATCATCTTCTATAATATAATGTTCTTCCGATTCCTCCAGCCACTTCAGCAATTCCTGCCTGCGTCTTGCAGACATCACCGTCCCAAGCGGATAATGGTGTTCGGGCGAGGTATGGACAACTGTTGCCTGGCTGCTTCGCAGACTTCCCATATGAATTCCGTTTTCCGCCATAGCCGTCCAAGTCCACTTCACTCCGAGTTCTTCATAGATCAGCCGGATTTTTCTGTATCCGGGATTTTCCACCGCATACACTGCATGTTCCGGAAGCAGCCCGATCAATTTTGAATACAAATACTCAATCCCGGTTCCGATCACAATACAGTCCGGGGATACTACCATGCTTCGGTTGTGATACAAATATTTTGCAATCTCATACCGAAGTTCCGGGCTTCCGAGAAATTCTCCACGCATGATCAGATGCAGATTGTAGTCCCCAAGCACCTGTCGCATGACTTTCGTCCACATCGAAAATGGAAATTTCTCGTATACTGTTGTATTTGAGGCAAAGTCTGCCACCCATTTTTCTTCTTTTTCCGGAGTCGGATCGGGGATTGTAATCTTCTGGTACCTTAAAGGTGAATCAAAATCAGATACCACATAATATCCACTCCGCTCCCTCGACTGCAGGTATCCTTCCATCTGCAGCTGTTCATACGCATTGATCACGGTCCGCACACTGATTCCATTTTCCTTTGCAAGTTGTCTTTTCGACGGCATTTTTTCACCCTCTGCAAGTTTTCCGTTCAAAATATCTTCCTTCAGACATTGATACAAATATTCATATTTCGACTTTCCGTCTCTCTGTTCCAAATCATAAATAAGCAAAATCTGGTCTCCTATAAAAACATTTTTTTGGTTATTTCAAGGTATCAGTTTCTATTGTAGACTAAGGGCAGACAAAAGTAAAGCGCTGGTGACAGCAATTGATTTTGAATTGAATTTTGGAGGTAATTTTTATGAACAATCAAAAACATACATTAAAAGAACACTATGGATTATTTATCGGAGGACAATGGAGAGACGCTTCAGACAAAGCAGTCTATACAAGTACCAATCCGGCAAACGGAGAAATTCTTGCACAGTGCGCACAGGCAACAAAAGAAGATGTGGATGCTGCTGTGGCGGCAGCATGGAAAGCTTTCCCAGAGTGGAAGACACAGACAAAAGAGGCTCGCGCACTTATCTTAGAAAAAATCGCAGACCGCATTGAAGAAAATAAAGAATGGCTGGCACAGGTAGAAACGATGGACAACGGAAAACCGATCCGCGAAACTTCCACGATCGATATTCCTTATTCCATCCGCCATTTCCGCTACTACGCAAGTTTGATCCGCACAGATGAAGGAACCGCCTCTGTTTTAGACGGCAATATGATGAGCCTTGTGCTCCGCGAGCCAATCGGCGTCGTCGGACAGATCGTGCCGTGGAATTTCCCATTCCTGATGGCAGCATGGAAGCTCGCTCCTGCAATCGCAGCCGGCGACTGTATCGTATTTAAACCTTCTTCTGAGACATCGTTAAGTATGCTTGTATTTACAGAATTGATCCAGGATCTGCTCCCGGCAGGTGTACTAAACCTTATCACTGGTTCTGGTTCAAAATCAGGTCAGTACCTTCTCGAGCATCCGGGACTTAGCAAGCTTGCTTTCACCGGATCCACAGAGATTGGAAGGGACATTGCTGTTGCCGCTGCCGAAAGACTCATCCCGGCCACACTGGAACTGGGCGGAAAAAGTGCTAACATCATCTTTGACGACTGTAACTGGGATGCAGCCATCGATGGCGTACAGCTTGGTATTCTCTTTAATCAGGGACAGGTATGCTGTGCCGGATCCCGCGTCTTCGTACACGAATCGATTTACGACCGGTTTGTCTCAGAGCTTGTGACTGCATTCCAGAAAGTAACTATCGGCGATCCGCTGGATCCTGAGACACAGATGGGATCTCAGATCAGTAAGCGACAGGCGGAGAAAATCTTATCCTGCATCGAATCTGCGAAACAAGAAGGGGCAACCATCACATGCGGCGGTCACTCTTATACCGAACATGGATGTGAGAAAGGAAACTTCATCCAGCCGACATTGATCACAGACGTTACCAATGATATGCGTGTTGCACAGGAAGAAATCTTCGGACCAGTAGCTGTCGTGATTAAATTTCAGACAGAAGAAGAAGTCATTGCCCTTGCAAATGATTCCGACTATGGTCTTGGCGGAGCTGTCTGGACAAAAGATATCCACCGTGCCCTGCGCGTCGCAAGAAGTATTGAGACTGGCCGTATGTGGATCAACACATACAATCAGATTCCGGAAGGCGCTCCATTTGGAGGCTACAAACAATCCGGCATCGGTCGCGAGAATGACAAGGCAATTCTCGATGCTTACAGCCAGCAAAAGAATATTATGATCAATCTAAACGACAGCCCAAGCGGATTTTATCCGGCATAATATGGGGATGATAGTTCCCTCCTGAAAATAATTGATAAAACTTCTCATTCCCAAAAAGCGACAGAAGGATACACCTGACCTGTGTATCCCCCTGCCGCTTTTTACTTTTTCTATGATGAGACTAATAGCTCAAACCAAATCCTGACCGATAGTAATTACCATCTTCATCGCAGTATGCGTAACTTCCGCCCTTCACGTTCGCCAAAATCTCCGGATCGATATATGCATCTTTGTCATATCCCGGAACATCATTTGGAGAAACACATACTTCCCGCATAACGCCATCCAGTTCCTTTTCTTCGATGCGGATCACCTCTGGAGAAGATACCATTGTCAGGCTCATCTTTCCAGTTGGATTGTACGCTCCGGAGAGAACATCCATCTGTGCTCCCAGCGCATTCTCCATCGCCACCGGACTGACCGTATACTGGAACGTGAGTCCGTCAACATATGGTTCTAACTTATCAAGGATCCACGGATTACATACTACGCAGGTCGCAATCACTTTTCCTCCATTTTGATGAACCATTTCTGCAAGCTTCGGAATCTCTGATACCCCTTTCAATGTCGTGATCGGAACCATCTTTCCAGTTTTCTTCTGGCTTTGGTTGACTTCTCTTTCCTCAAACAATTCTTCATCTACCATCTCGATCACCGGCATTGCATACTGGCGAAAGACCATTCCGTTGCTGATTGGCCACACGTGCAGATATGCGTAATCAGCTTCTTTTGGATCATCTATCACGCAGAATCCTCTCTCTGTGAACAACTCCTTCAGTCGCGCTGCAAATGCTTCTTCATCTCCCTTTCCTCCTACGGCAGCGCCCATGGCCTGCGCAAGAGCTGCTCCCGGATCCACTCCTTTGAAGCATGCAATGTAAACTTTTTTGCCCTGTTCCATCGGAAGTACGTTTGCATGATTTTTTGCCAGAACGACTGCCTTCTGATTCGCTTTATATGCCGCCTGTTTCGCATCGTGCAGATTCTCCTCCCGAACCTTGTCTGCATGATCCGGGTCCAGATATGGATTGTCCACCCGTCCTACGCGGAACAGACTAAGTAATCTGTGATAATTAGCGCGATCCAACTCTTCTTTTGCAAGATAGCCTTCTTCCACTGCCTTTACGATATTTTCAGAGTCTGAATTTCCTCCGATTACATCTGTTCCGGCAGAAATCGCCTTCGCATACCGCTGCTGTACTGTAAGTTCTTCCACCCCGTATGTCTGTACCGTCGTAATTCCTGAATCTGAGTTTACATATCCTTCAAATCCCATTGTCTCGCGGGCAAGATCTGTGATCAGTTCTTTGCTGTAAGTAGAACCAACCGTCTCACGCGAAGTCAGTCTTCCGCGATAATACTGCTCTTTGCTGCGGCTATCTGCACAGATTCTGGAATAATCCGGCATGATTGCCGATGCTTTCAGATCAAAAGCAGCCTGAAATGGCGGCAGGTGATATTTTTCCATCGATCCCTCCGTCGGATAAAGTCTCCACTGCCCGATCGGCATATGTGGCTCAAATCCATTCTCTGCCGGTCCATCTCCCGGGAAATGCTTCACCGTGATCACGACAGATCCTTCGTTGAGGCCATCTTCTCCATTCTGATATCCACGAACCAATTCTTTGATGATTCCGCAAGTGATATCCGTACGTTCCCCGTATGTCCCACTATTGCGAGGCCATCTTGGATCTGTCGCCACATCTACCTGAGGACCATACATAATGTTTTGCCCTGCTGCCTTCATCATCTTGCGATCCGTATCCGCCATCTCATATACAAGATCAAAATTACCATCTCCCATCACGGCTGCACCGATTCCGAGGAAATCCGGATAACCGATATTGATTGGATTCGTATGCAGAGAATACGGAATCGCCACGCCATCCTGACATGCCTCATACTCCAGCATCTGTGTCCCTAAATTGTGGTAAAGTGCACTCATGCCCGCTTCTGCACGCATATCACCCCTGTACACTCCGCCCGTCAGTTTCCGTTCCAGTACGTCCGCATCACTGACATTCATCGTGACACCCGGAAGAAACGAAGGTCCCTCTTTTTCTTCTGGATCAAACCGCTTGAAAATCTTCGATGGGATGATCTCTCCCTTCTCATCTTTTGCCTCCTCGCGCGTCATCACCATCGGGGAATTCCACAATGTATTCAGCACCAGACCTGCCTGCTGATCTAACCGCAAGTGCGCAACCATATCTTTGGCGCGTGTCTCATGATCCAGTCTCCAATCCTTGTACGGTGACAGTTCTCCAGAATTGTCCATATCTTTAAAAAACAATCCATCCTTCACAATCACCCCACATGTCGTCACACCGATTGTCGGTCCATTTTCGTTTTCAAAAAATACTGGTTCCAGGTAAACATCATTGATCTGTTCTCCCTCTTCCAGCTGGTATGGTGCAGGAATATACCCGTCTTTCATTTTCTGTATTTCCTCTGCCGCTAATTTTCTTTTTATCATCCGCATATTCTCCTTATCTATTTCTGCTAATTATTAATACAGAACTCTCTCATGATTATACCATAGCCTTTGCACAAAAATCTAGGGATCTTTTCGCCTCGGCGAAGGCTCATATCCCGCCTGACGCAAAGCTGCCGCATTCAATCGCGCTTCCATCTGTTTCTGCTCTTCTTTACTTAGCTGTTCCAAGTCGATCTCTTTGTCATCCATCACAAGGATCTGTCTTACTTTCACTTTTCTTTTCTCTCCCCGCGTTTCTTTCCAAAAGATATGCAGCGCAGCCTGTCCTGCATGCGAGGTTGTCTGTTATTTTTCTCTCTTTTTGCATATATAATCAAGAGAAGGAGTGATCGCACATGAAAATCGGCGCATTATACGTCCGTGTCAGCACACATAATCAGGATGAATTATCTCCCGATGCACAAATCCGGCTCGGAAAAGAATTTGCCCAAAAAAATAATATCACCATCCCAGAAGAATACATCTTTATGGAAAGCATCTCCGGAAGAAAAGCAGAAAAGCGCCATGATTTCCAGCGGATGATTGGTCTTGCCAAGACAAAGCCTCGTCCCTTTTCTGTCATCATCGTTTGGAAGTATAGTCGTTTTGCCCGCAATCAGGAAGAATCCATCGTCTATAAATCATTGCTTCGCAGACAGTGCGGGATTGATGTCCTAAGTGTCTCTGAACCACTGGTAGACGGTCCTTTCGGCTCTCTGATCGAACGGATCATCGAGTGGATGGATGAATACTATTCCATCCGTCTCTCGGATGAAGTGAAGCGAGGAATGACCGAAAAAGCACTGCGCGGCGGATATCAGGCGCGACCGCCACTCGGATATAAGATTACCGAGCGTGGAAAACCTCCGGTGATCGTCCCAGAGGAAGCTGCCATCATCCGGATCATCTTTCAGAAGTATGTGGAAGAATGTCGTGGATGCTTTGAAATTGCAAGATTTTTGAATCAACTCGGGTATAGAACTTCCCGGAAGGAACCTTTTGAGCGGAGATCGATCGAGTATATCCTGCAAAACCCAACCTACTGCGGCATGATCCGCTGGAATCGGACGACAAGCGAGACAAATGAAATCAAAGAGGAGAAAGACTGGATCATTGCCAATGGGCTGCACGAAGCGATCATCAGCAAAGAATTGTTTGACCGCGCCCAGCAGCGATTGCATTCTGCCCACATGCCAAAAGGAGCCCGCCCTTCCTCTACTTACCACCACTGGCTTGGCGGGCTCTTAAAATGTCCGATATGCGGCCGCACTATGATCGCCAAAACGATGTATCGGAAATCCAATGGAGAAGCCTATTCCTATTTTGTTTGTTATGGTGTCATCAAGGGCAAATGTACTGCCAAAAACAGTGTCAGTTCTCTTCTATTGGAGCCCGTTGTCCTTCAAGCATTGCAGGATGTTTTCCACACAAAGGAAATCACTTATATGAAAAGGGAACCGACACGAAAACAAGAAATGGTTGATGAGCGAAAACTCTTATCCGAACAGTTAAAGCAATTGGAACAAAAAGAAAAGCGAATCAAGGCAGCCTATCAAAACGGCATTGATACTTTGGAAGAATACAAAGAAAACAAAGAGCTCCTTAGAAATGAGCAGAAACAGCTGGAACTACGTCTCAGCGATTACCAGCCTTCTTCGCCGGCAAATTTTCCCAAAAAAGAGCAAGCCTGCCAGAAGCTTCACACCATCTGCGATGTGCTTTTTTCTGAGACCTTTTCAGATTCACAGAAGAACGAGGTGCTCAGAAGTATCATCCAGAAAATGGTTTATGACAAACCGCAGGATGTCCTTACGATTTACTACCATCTCCCAGATTCGTAAAATACTGTGGCTGCCGGCTTTTCAAGTCGTTTGCATGTCGCTTCCATAAGGATGACCCAATGGGGATCGAAAGCGCTTGGAGACCAGGGCTATTCCCCAATCGAAATTCTCCGTTATTATTACGGTGACAATATGTATATCAATACCGCACAGGAGATTTCCGGCATCCCTTCTTCCTGGCCGGGATATGTGTTAGAAAACGGCTCTTCCGGCAATAAAGTGCGACAGATGCAGGAGGAATTAAATGTCATTGCAGGTGCTTATCCGGCCATTCCGAAGATCACCGTAGATGGCATCTATGGACCAGCCACCGCTGCATCTGTAAAAAAATTCCAATCGGTCTTCGGTCTTCCGGCAACAGGAACCGTAGACTATCGGACATGGTATAAAATCTCCGAGATTTATGTTGGTGTTTCCCGTATCGCAGAACTGGTGTAGCAATAGCAGAACTGGTCACGGAATTGTTCTGACTCCGTGATCAGTTTCGCTTCTCTGCGCGAAGGCGCACCCCTTGTCCCATTCCCGGTTCCTTTCCATTCAGAACGTATTTCTTTAATGCTCTCTGCAAAGAAGTATGTTCTGGATATTCCTCTTTTTGTTCGCAAATTGCCCCAAACACCCGCTGTTCCGCCTGACGGAACGGATAGACAATCCCATAATTTTCAAATAGCCCCATAAATTTTATAATATTGGAATCTTCTCCTAACAGCTCCTTTAATTTCGGAGAAACCAGCCAGGACTCACAAATAAATGCCTCGAATGTTTCCTGGAAAAAATTCTCTGCCCGCTCGAAGGCGTCCATGCATGTCTCTATATCTAACCTTCCATCTTCCGGTATATGTACATTTAAAACTTTTGTTCCTTCCAGTAAGGTATACTTCTCCGTCTCAATCGCTTTCTCCAGACAGATTGGTTCAAACTGAAGTCTGCCAAGCCGGAAGATCTTTAATTCCAGCGGAAGGCTCAGCCACTCACACTCAGTCAGTCCACAAATACCATACTTTTTTTTGCATTCCTCATTCCAAATCCGGAAATCGGAAAACGTATCAAAATAAACCTGGTCAGCAATTCCTTTCTCCTGAAAGGTTTCATATACTTCCACTGCCATGCGGATGTAAAGGACAAGTGCAAACACACGCCAGTTTTCTTCCTCTTTTAAGCGGGCAAAAAACCGCTTTTTGTCTTCTTGAAACTCTCTTTTGTAACTGGTATACACCGTATCCTCTATGGAAAACTGTTCTACCTGCTGTATGGATGCTTCATCCATTCCGATCTTTTCACAAAATTCTCGCATTGTCATCTATCTTTCCCTCTCTTTTCCGTATCTATTTTTTTGATTGCCCCCTCTTCATCCAAATGCTACAATAAATCTGAACTTACAATTTTTATGCGAAAGGGGTGTTTCTTCTATGGAACATGCAATCCATAACATTTCACCGATTTATAACAGTGACTCACAAATATTAATCTTAGGGAGTTTCCCTTCTGTCAAATCCCGGCAAGCACAGTTCTTCTATCATCATCCACAGAATCGCTTCTGGAAGCTGTTGGCAGCGCTTTCTCATGAGGATGTTCCGGTTACGATTGCAGACAAGAAAGCATTTCTTTTCAGGAACCATATTGCAGTATGGGATGTCATCGCCTCCTGCGAGATTGAAGGTTCCAGTGACAGCAGTATCCGTAATGTGATCCCAAATGACATCTCCAGGATTCTGCGGGATGCTCCGATTCGGCAGATCTACACAAACGGCGGTACTGCCTTTAAGCTTTATGAAAAATACTGTCTGCCTCTCACCAGACAAAAAGCGATCCGGCTCCCTTCTACCAGTCCTGCCAATGCGGCATATTCTCTGGAACGACTGATCTTAGAATGGTCTGTATATCTAAAAGAGACATTGGAATAATTAGTTCCAGTGTCTCTTTTTTCTTCCCAATATTCCTCAGCAGATCATCAATCTACCTTAGAGTACCCGTAGCTGTTTACAATTGCTTCCACCGGTCTTCCCTCTTTGCACAGCGGACAATCATGAGGAGCATATGCCCGGTAATCCGGAACATCGCTGCTCGTAAAAATTGTATTGATCTTCATTCCCGCAATTTTTGTCACAGCGCTGAAAATAGAGCAGATTCCACAGACACTGCCTCCATAGTACAGCACGGACTCAATCGCTTTGGAAACGGTCTTACCTGATGTCACTGAGGCAGCCAGTATCAATACCTGCTGATTTTTGATCATCCGCTGCTTGTTATCCCGGAACACGATCTGTCCTGCCTGATGAAATTCCGGCGTGATTACAGAAATATTGTTTTTACTGCTCATGGACATCGTGGTACTGTCCGACAAAATCTCTGCCAGAAATGTTCCAATTACTTCCGTCTCATCCAGACAGACGATCGTATCGACCATAGTTGTCGTCAAATATTCCTTTGCAAGTTCTTTCGCCGCTTCGCGGGCATTGTTGTGCCGTGTCTTCACTGTAGACATATCAATATAGGTATTGATGTGTGAATTTCCCGTCGCAAAATGTCCTTGCAGGATTTTGATACGCGCCTTTGGATTCTTAGATGAACGTAAATCTTTCAACTTTAATTCCATTGTGCTTCCCTCCCAAACACTATTTTGTCAGATTTCTTTTATCAATACTCTTATATTAGCACAATTTTTATATTCTTGCACCTAGAACTTTTTTACATTTTACTAAACTGCCGGATTTCTACACGATTCCCTGTGCATTCATTGCATCTACTACTTTCTCAAAGCCTGCAATATTGGCACCTGCCACATAATTTCCTTCCACACCGTATTTTTTCGCTGCGTCTGTCATATTGTGGCAAATGTTGATCATGATTCCTTTCAGCTTGCTGTCCACCTCTTCAAAGGTCCAGCTTAACCGCTCGCTATTCTGGGACATCTCAAGCGCAGATGTGGCAACTCCGCCTGCATTGGCTGCTTTTCCCGGTGCAAAAAGCACACCATTCTTCTGAAGATATTCGGTAGCTTCCATTGTCGTCGGCATGTTTGCTCCTTCCGCCACCGCGATACAGCCATTTGCTACAAGCATCTTTGCATCTTCCAGATGCAGTTCATTCTGTGTTGCACATGGAAGAGCGATATCAACCTTCACTGACCATACTCCGGTTCCTTCCTGATACTTCGCATTTGGGCGATATTTTGGATATTCCGTCAGACGCTCCCGCTTCACTTCTTTGATCTCTTTTAATGCTGCTACGTCAATTCCGTCCGGATCATACACCCATCCGGTAGAATCGCTGACCGTCACAACTTTTGCCCCGAGTTCCTGTGCTTTTTCTGTCGCATAGATCGCCACATTTCCCGCACCTGACACTGCTACAGTTTTCCCTGCAAGTTCGATTCCGTTGAGTTTTAACATTTCCTCTGTCAAATATAACAGACCATATCCGGTTGCCTCTTTTCTTGCAAGAGATCCCCCGTAACTTAATCCTTTTCCAGTCAGCACGCCTTCATATACACCACGGATTCTCTTGTATTGTCCAAACAGATACCCGATCTCTCTTGCTCCTGTTCCGATATCTCCGGCAGGTACATCGGTATCGGCTCCAATATATTTACATAATTCTGTCATAAAACTCTGGCAGAATGCCATCACTTCCCGATCTGATTTCCCTTTTGGGTCAAAATCAGATCCACCTTTTCCTCCGCCAATCGGAAGTCCGGTCAGAGAGTTTTTAAATACCTGCTCGAATCCTAAAAATTTGATGATCCCAAGGTTGACAGATGGATGCAGACGAAGTCCTCCCTTATACGGTCCGATCGCGCTGTTGAACTGCACGCGGTACCCAGTGTTCACCTGTACCTGTCCTTTGTCATCTACCCACGGCACCCGGAATTTAAACTGTCTTTCCGGCTCTACCAATCTCTCGAGAAGGGCTTCTCTTCGGAACTTCTCTTCATTTGCTTCTACTACAATTCTGAGAGATTCCAGCACTTCCTTTACCGCCTGATGAAATTCCGGCTCCGCCGGGTTCTTTCTCACTACTAACTCAATGACTTCATCTACATATGACATCTTCATTACCTCCTCAGATATAAAATCAGCCGCACAGAAAAACTCCTGCGCGGCCTCATTGCCTTGTTTACTTTAACATTATAATGTTATGCTCTGTGAAAGTCAAGCAATTTTTCACTTTGACTTTCCTCTTCGTTATTTATTTGAAGTATGCAACACCAGATTCGAAGATCTTCAGATCTTGTTCTCCGTAAATATTGACTGCAACCGATTTTCCTCTTCGTTCTGAGTGAGCCATCTTACCAAGCACACGTCCATCCGGACTTGTGATTCCTTCGATTGCACAGTAAGAACCATTTGGGTTCCATTCCTCATCCATTGTCACTGTGCCATCAAGATCACAGTACTGTGTTGCCACCTGACCGTTTGCGAAAAGCTGTTTTAATACCTCTTCGGAAGCTACAAAGCGACCTTCTCCATGAGATGCCGGATTTGTGTAAACTCCGCCAAGTTCTGCCTGCTGCAGCCATGGTGATTTATTTGTTACGACTTTGGTGTATACCATCTTGGAAATATGGCGTCCGATCGTATTGTATGTCAATGTCGGAGAATTCTCTGTCTGTCCACAGATTGTTCCGTATGGCACCAGACCAAGTTTGATCAATGCCTGGAATCCGTTACAGATACCAAGTGCAAGTCCGTCACGCTCATGCAATAATTTTTCCACTGCTTCTTTTAACTTCGCATTCTGGAATGCTGTTGCGAAGAATTTTGCAGAACCATCCGGCTCATCTCCGGCGCTGAATCCACCTGGGAACATGATCATCTGTGACTGTGCGATCGCCTTCTCAAACTCTGCTACAGAGTCACGGATATCTTCTGCATTTAAGTTCTTGAATACTTTTGTGATCACCTTTGCCCCTGCACGCTCAAATGCCTTCTTACTGTCGTACTCACAGTTTGTACCTGGGAATACTGGAATGAAGACTGTAGGCTGTCCAATCTTATGTGTGCAGATATGGATATCACTTGTACGATACAGTCCGTTTTCGATCACTGCTTTTTCAGATGCCGGCTGCACATCGATGTTCTGCATCTTTTGTTTTTCTTCTGAAACAGTCGGGAATACGCTTTCCAAAGTTCCTTTCCATGCAGTCACTGCTTCATTCAAACTAAGCTGCATCTCTCCATAGGAGATTGTGTTGTCTGCTGTCACTTCTCCAAGGAGTGTATAAGAAATAGAAAGTTCTTCAAGTCTTTCTGCCGGTACTTCTGCGATCAGATCCCCGAATGCCGGTGCAAACAGTTCACGCTTATCAATTGTTTCTTCCAGTTTTACACCCATGCCATTTCCAAATGCCATCTTACTTACCGCTGCTGCAATTCCGTGTCTGTCCAGCGCATAGGCAGAAACAATCTTGCCACTGTGGATATCTTCTGCAAATTTTGCATACTGATCTTTTAAGCTTGCATATACTGGAAGTTCATAGTGATCCTGTTCCATCCGAAGCCATACTAACTTATTTCCTGCTTTCTTAAGCTCTGGTGTAATGATCTCATGGTCGTGTGCCACATCCACTGCAAAAGAAACTAATGTTGGCGGAACATCAATATCCTGGAACGTTCCGGACATACTGTCCTTTCCACCGATCGACGGCAGTCCCAGACCAAGCTGTACATCATATGCACCGAGCAACGCTGCAAACGGCTGGCTCCATCTCTTTGGATCTTCTGTCATTCTGCGGAAGTATTCCTGGAACGTAAGACGGATCTTACTGTAATCTCCACCATTTGCCACGATTTTTGCAACGGATTCTACCACTGCATAGACTGCTCCGTGATATGGGCTCCAAGTAGATAAATATGGATCAAATCCATAGCTCATCATTGTCACAGTATCACAAGCTCCTTCCTGCACCGGAAGTTTTGCAACCATACTCTGTGTCTCTGTCATCTGATATTTTCCACCGTGTGGCATAAAGACAGAGCCTGCTCCGATGGAACCGTCAAACCGTTCTACAAGACCTTTCTGCGAGCATACATTTAAATCTTTTAACGTTGCGATCCATTTTTCTTTGACATCTTTTACTTCTTCTCTTACGAAAAGGCTTCCCGCTCTGTCCGGAATTTCCACAGTAACTGCTGTTTCCTGGTGTGCTCCGTTTGTATCTAAGAACGCACGAGAAATATTGACAATCTCTTTTCCTCTCCAAGAAAGTACCAGACGTGGTTCCTCTGTCACAACTGCCACTTCCACGGCTTCCAGATTCTCTTCTTTCGCATATGCAAGGAACTGTGCCACATCTTTCGGATCTACGACAACTGCCATACGCTCCTGAGATTCTGAGATGGCAATCTCTGTTCCATCTAACCCTGCATATTTTTTCGGTACTTTATCTAAATCTACCCGCAGACCATCTGCAAGTTCTCCGATCGCAACAGACACTCCGCCTGCTCCGAAGTCATTACACTTTTTGATCAGGCAGCTGACTTCCTCTCTGCGGAACAGTCTTTGAATCTTCCGTTCTGTCGGTGGATTTCCCTTCTGTACTTCTGCTCCACATGTCTCAATAGATTCTTCTGTATGTACTTTGGAAGAACCAGTCGCACCGCCGCATCCATCACGTCCGGTACGTCCACCGAGCAGTACAATGATATCTCCCGGATCAGATGTCTCACGGATCACCGCTCTTCTAGGTGCAGCTCCTAATACTGCTCCGATCTCCATACGCTTTGCAACATAGTTCGGATGGTAAATCTCTTTGACTGCTCCTGTGGCAAGTCCGATCTGATTTCCATAAGAGCTATATCCATGGGCAGCCTCTGTCACCAGTTTTTTCTGTGGAAGCTTTCCTTTCATCGTATCTTTCACAGATACGGTCGGATCTGCCGCACCTGTTACGCGCATTGCCTGATAAACGTAAGTACGTCCTGAAAGCGGGTCACGGATTGCTCCGCCAAGACAAGTTGCAGCTCCTCCAAATGGTTCGATCTCTGTCGGATGATTGTGTGTCTCATTCTTGAAGTTGACAAGCCACTCCTCTTCCTTTCCATCTACGACCACCGGAACAACGATGCTGCACGCATTGATCTCATCGCTCTCTTCCTGATCATTTAATTTTCCTTCTTTTTTGAGTTTTCTCATTGCCATCAGGGCAAGATCCATCAGACATACAAATTTGTCCTCACGCCCTTTGAAAATCTCTGAGCGGTCTTCCAGATATCTCTCATAAGTCTTTACGAGAGGTTCTTTGTAATCTCCATCTTCAAATGTAACTTCTTTTAATTCTGTGGAGAATGTTGTATGGCGGCAGTGATCTGACCAGTATGTGTCTAACACACGAATCTCTGTCATCGTTGGATCTCTGTCTTCTTCCCCTTTAAAATATCCCTGAATATGAAGGAAATCTTTGAACGTCATTGCAAGCCCAAGAGAATCATATAACTCCTTTAATTCTGTCTCCGGCATCTCTTTGAACCCGTCAAAAATCTTCACATCTTCCGGTTCCTCAAACACTGTGACAAGTGTCTCCGGCTTGTCCATCCCTGTCTCTCTGGAATCGACTGGATTGATGCAGTGACTCTTGATCGCTTCAAATTCAGCATCTGTAATCTCTCCTTCGATCACATATGTTGTTGCAGTCTTGATCACTGGTGTCTCATCTTCTTTGATAAACTGTACACACTGTACTGCTGAATCGGCTCTCTGATCAAATTGTCCCGGAAGAAACTCTACGGAAAAAACTCTGCTTCCTTCCTTCATTGGGAATTCTTCTCTGTATAAAATATCTACTGGCGGCTCTGAGAAAATACCATTGCAGGCTGTCTCAAAAGTCTCGTCAGAAAGATTCTCAATATCATAGCGGTTCAGCACACGGATTCCTGTAATTGTCTGAATGCCAAGATAACTTTTTGCTTCGTGCTGTAATTCCTTTGCCTGCACAGCAAATTCCGGTCTCTTTTCTACATATACACGTTTTACACTACTCATAATATCCTCCATTTCGTCTGATACTTTCTTCTATTTGTATCCTACCACAATTCAAATCATTAGTATAATTAATATAACTTAATTTACTTATAAGAAATATTAATGCTATGATTTTTTCTTCGCTCTGCCCCGTCTCCAGAGTGCCCCGGCACCCCACAGAATTAACAGACTCCCTATGAAAATCACTCCGATCCGAATCACCATATCAAAGAAAAACCCTTCCGGCAGCATCCGGATCAGCAAATCCGTAGCCGGATCCAGCAGCCACAGATCATTGTTAAAAAAGATCTCGTGGAACAACACGAAATACTTATTGAAATCAATCGCGACCAACCCTCCAAACACTGCTGCCACCCCAAGGAACAGACCGACTGCCCATCCATACATCTGAGGTAAAATCTCTCTTAAATTTCCTTTCTGAAAAAGAATCAGCAAAACTGCTGCTGCGAAAATCACAAAGGCGACTCTGCGGATCTGTATCCCTCCGAGAAACAGTCCTTGTACATCTTCCATATGAAGCTTTTCCCGTTCATTAAAGAACATCCCTTCCTCTCCGGCGATCACAGTCTTTACTTCCAGATTTTTCCTGTCTCCTCTCAGATATGCCATCATCTCTTCAGTCACATCCATCACATCCTGCATCTCCATCTCCAGATCATCCAGTACTTGATACTTCTCATATTCCTTCTGGTACCATCCATAATCGCTATAAATTGCGATTTCAAAACTTGTGATCAACATGACCACGATCATCGCCATTGCCGCCACCAGACCAAAAATTTTTTGCATTCTTCACCTCATCTCTCTGCCAGACATTATATCCTTCTCAAATATAGTTCCATGCTTTCTTCTTAAGTATACCAGTTTTTGGCATCGAATTCCAGAAAAATGGACTATGCTGTGTTTACTTTCTCGAAAACTTCTGTTGACATTTTCCTAAAATCCTCTTATTCTTATAAATATAAAATACTTATAAGGAGAACTAATGATGGACATCAATTACGAATTATATAAAGTCTTCTACTATGTAGCAACGACTCTCAGCTTCTCAGAAGCTTCCAAGCAGCTCTTTATCTCCCAGTCGGCAGTGAGCCAGTCGATCAAAGCTTTGGAAAAAAAGCTGGATCAGACCCTTTTCATCCGGAGTACCAAACGAGTCCAGCTCACCCCGGAAGGTGAGATCCTGCTGCGCCATGTAGAACCAGCAATGAATTTGATCAAGCGCGGAGAATCCCAGCTGATGGATTCTGCCACAACCGGAGGACAGATCCGCATCGGCGCCAGTGATACGATCTGCCGCTATTTTCTTGTCCCTTATTTGAAGCGCTTCCACAAGGAATTTCCAAACGCACATATCAAGGTGACCAACCAGACTTCCATCAAATGTGTGGAACTGCTTGAGACCGGACAAGTCGATCTGATCGTGACCAACTATCCGAACAGCTATCTCAGCAGTCTGACTACAGTCAAAAAAATCAAAAACTTTAAAGATGTTTTTATTGCCAATGAATCTTTCAGTGAACTGAAAGGGCGGAAACTCTCCCTGAAAGAACTCCTCCAATACCCGATTCTAATGCTGGATCGCAAAAGTACGACAAGTGAGTTCCTGCACAGCCTGTTCCAGCAACACCAGCTGGATCTTGTACCGGAAATCGAGCTGAGCAGTAATGATCTGTTGATCGACCTTGCAAGCATCGGGCTTGGCATCGCTTTCATCCCGGACTACTGTATTCCGCACAAATCCGACAATCTTTTTATTGTAGAAACTGATGAAGAACTTCCGACAAGACAGCTTGTCATCGCGCACAATCATCACGTGCCTTCTTCCAAGGCAGCGCTGGAATTTCTCAATTACTTTACACCACTGGAAGAAGTCTAAGGCACTGGTCTCTTCCTAAAACCTAAAAGAGCTATTGGTATCGTCTTATATATTTCTGCTCCTCATTTGGATTCCCAATCTACCATCCAAGTGAGGAGTATTTTTTCTTCTTCCCATGCTCTCTTTACATTTCCTGATCCCAAAACTTCATCATACTTTTCTCTGCAGTCTTAAGTGTCCCAATTTCATAATCATCCCACTCTCTTGGGAACACCTCCTGATACTGCCTTTCTAAAAAGCGCTCATCCAACAGCAAAATAACACCTCTGTCCTCTGCCGTCCGTATGACACGCCCGGCTGCCTGCAACACTTTATTCATTCCCGGATAGAGATAGGCGTAAGAAAACCCATTCTCCCCGTTCCGATCAAAATATTGCTTTAAAATTTCACGTTCATTGCACACTTGCGGAAGCCCTGTTCCAACTAGGAAAGCCCCGATCAGCCGTTCTTCTGTCAGATCAATTCCTTCAGAAAAGATTCCTCCCATCACGCAAAATCCAATCAGGCTTTCGCTCCGATCTTGATCAAATGCCTGGAGAAATGCCTCTCGCTTCTCTTCATCCATCGACTGTTCCTGGACAATGCAGATGACATCCTCCGTCTGATAACGCTGAAACTTCTCATATACCTCTTCCAGAAAACGATACGACGGAAAAAATGCAATGTAATTTCCTTTCTTCACCTGAAGCGCAGCTGCAATATAGGACGCAAACCGCTCATACATCTGCCCTGTTCGTCTCGTATACTTTGTACTGACATCTGTCCCAACAAACAACTTCCGCCGTTCTTTTTGAAATGGCGATGGTGCATAAATCGCATAGTCTTCCTTTTCCACACTCAAAAGCTTCTTATAATAGCGGATTGGAAGCATCGTTGCAGAAAAAAAGATAGTACTGTTTCCCCTAGATAAATACTCCTGGAGATTCACTGCCGGATTGACACAAAATAATTTTAGAAGAAAACTGTCGTCTGTTTCCAGCTCTGTATAAATAACATAGTGCCCATCCAAAATATCATAAATATTTAAGAATGCCCTCACATGAAAATACAACTCCAGTAACTGCTCCCTCACTTCCTCTGCCTCTGTTTCTTCCAAAAAACGCTCCAGTTCCGACATCAAGTTCATGAGGCTGACCGCGATATGGCCCACCGAAGTGTATTCTCGATATGACTCACATTCTCTCTTCAGTACAAGAAACTGTTGATTACATATTTCCAGTTTTCTCGTCAATTTCCGGTCCATTCCCTTCACCAGCTTTTTCGCTGTAAGAAACTCTTCTTTATAAAGGGCGGCGCTGTACATCTCTCTGGCACGTTCCACGAGATTATGCGCCTCGTCAATCAAAAATAAGTAGTCTTCTTTTCCTCCCTCTGAAAAGAATCTTCTTAGATGGGCATTCGGATCAAACACATAATTGTAATCACAGATAACGGCATCTACCCACAGCGACACATCCAAAGACATCTCAAAGGGGCACACTTCATGTTTTCTCGCATATTCCTCTATATTTGATCTGCTCATATCGTCTGTCGCTGTCAGCAGATCAAAAACTGCATCATTTATTCTGTCGTAATGCCCTTTGGCATATGGACACGCTTCCGGATTGCACACCGCCTCTTCGCAGAAACAGATTTTCTCTTTCGCCGTCAACGTGATCACTTTATAGCGCAGCTTCTGCTTTTTCAATGTCTGAAAGGCCTGCTCCGCTACTGTCCTTGTGATCGTCTTCGCTGTCAGATAAAAAAGCTTATCTCCCAACCCTTCTCCGACTGCTTTCACCGCCGGAAACACCGTCGCCATCGTCTTTCCGATCCCGGTAGGCGCCTGTATGAAAAGTTTCTTTTTCCTTAAAATAGTCCGATACACAGACATCGCAAGTTCCTTCTGCCCTTCCCGGTATGCATATGGAAACTGAATCTGTCGGATGGACTCTCTGGAAACTTTTCTCCACTCAAGCTGAAATTTTGCCCACTTTTCATATCTTTTGATCACATCTTCCATCCAGGTTTTCAATTCTTCTATGGAAAACGTCTGCAAAAATCTCTTGATTTCCTCTGTCTCCATCTGACAATATGTCATTTGAATCTGGATCTCTTCCAGATGATTCTGTGATGCATACATATATGCATAACACTTAGCCTGCGCCAGATGCACTGCGACTGGTTCCTCGATATACTTTAACTCTCTGAGAACCCCTTTGATCTCATCAATGACAATCTCATCTTCCCGCTTAATAATTCCATCTGCCCTTCCTTCGAGACAAAGTGTGAATCCTTCGCACAAAACTTCCATTTTCAAAGGTACTTCTGCATGGTAATCCGATCCCATCTGTCTTTGGATCTTTCTGTGGATTCTTGCCCCAAGCTGCATCTGCTCTTTATCCGCTCCTGCCGTCCGCCGCTGTTCAATATCTCCCTCTCTTAAAATAAACTCCACAAGATTCCGGACAGAAATCTTTACTGTTTCACTCATCCCTCTCTACCGCCTCTTTCTTATCCATGGACATTTCTATACAGGAATGGCGGCATACTCCTATCGGAATATCCCGCCACCTGTGAACTTTGATGTGATGTATTATGCAACACAAAATCTCTGAAGAACATCTTCAAATGCTGTATCTTTTCCGTAAAAGCGAACCGTCAATACTTGCGTCAAATCAAGGCTTAACACACCGAGAATCGACTTCGCATCTATAATTCTTCTATTATGAAATATATCGATATCAAAATCACATTTTTCTGCTGTTCTTACAAAGTCTCTCACATCTTCATTTGCTGATAATCTAATCTTCCATTTCTGTTCCATTACCAACACCCCTTTCCAATGGATTGTTTGTATAGCACGGAACCCATTATGTCACCATTTTCTCAGAAAGTCAACTAGAAAACTCTCCAAAATTTGGGGAATCCGACCGTTCTTCTTTACTAAACTCCACCAAATTTGTTCGAAAACGAAGCGGAAGATTTTGATTCTGTAATGCGCGGTTCTCCCTCTCTGCAACACTGATGCTCTGGACAAAGTCTTTCCACAATGCCTCATAGTCCATCTCTTCTTCTGAAAATCCACCGGCAATATTCTGAGCACTCCCAGAATCTCCCTTCATGCACATATACTGCTGCAAAAAGTAATATCTTTTCTCCTTCTCGTGAATCAGAAACACTTCATGGGTCTTGTCATAAATGACCCAGTTTTCCTGTGGAAAGCGATCTGCAAAGTGTTCTGCAATACACGGAAGTACTGCATGCTTTGGCTCAATTTTTGCAAACAGTGTCTTATTCTTTAATTCCCGAAATCTCACAAAACCTTTGTAATGATGTGCTTCGTTTGCCACCTGCCGGTACATTCCAAAAACAGCTCTGACTGCCTCATTTCCCAAATGTTCCATCAACCGATCTTTCCTAGATAATTTCTTCGCCTCGAGCATTGCACGAAATACCATCTCCGCCTTTCTTCTGTCCGCCGATAACAATGCATAAGAGATTTTCTCATAGACGTCCGCCCCAAGATTTTTTTGAATCATGCGGATAACAGCAAGTGCCTTTCTTTCCTCCGCCTTACAAAAAATATATTCGCAGAACAATCGTGTTTCAAAACTATCTCCCACTTCCAGACCCGCCTCTTCCGCTGTCATTTTTCTCTTCCACACCTCATAGATGCCTGAAAAGATCCCGGTCAGGCTATCTTCACAAACGTAAATAATTCTCATCCTGCCACCTTTTCCTTTAATTCACTCTCATCCAAAACAGCTAAACATCCAAGACTTCCGTCCATCCGATTGATTTCCCGAAAATTTACATCATCAAACAATGATAACTGACGATAATTCATATTTCTGACAGAATCCGGCAAGCTCTCTTTTGTCTGAAGGAGATTTCTTGTAATATAATCCTCTTCTATCCGTACCTGACCAAACATTTTGCCATTACAAGTCAGAAAATATAGCGCTCTTTTTAATACAACTCCCATTTTCTTTAAATCTTCAAAGGAAAGGCTGCCCATTCTCCTTGCTTTTACAATACGCTCCGCTGACTTGTAACCAATCCCCGGCACTCTAAGCAATGTAAAATAATCTGCTTGGTTTACCTCTACCGGAAAATACTCTAAATGCTTCAGTGCCCAATTACACTTCGGATCCAGTAAAACATTGAAATTCGGTTGTTGTTCATCTAACAGTTCTTCCGCCCGAAATCCATAATACCGCAAAAGCCAATCCGCCTGATAAAGACGATGTTCCCGCAAAAGAGGAGGCCCCTGCTCCCCTGCTGCCGGAAGCGCCTTATCTTCATTGACGTGTACAAATGCAGAATAAAATACTCGCTTTAGATCAAACTTCTGGTACAGTGACTCTGCTACACGCATAATCTGAAAATCAGTCTCTGGTGTCGCACCAACGATCATCTGGGTGCTCTGTCCTGCCGGCACAAACTTTAGCGCACTGCGGTATAGCTGAATCTCCTGCCGATTCTCTGACATCCCATTCTGTACTAACCGCATCGGTGTAAGTATATTTTTTCTGGATTTGTGTGGGGCAAGCTGCCTGAGCCCCTCTGCTGTCGGAAGCTCCAAGTTGACACTCATACGATCTGCGAGGAATCCCGCACGGGCAATCAGGCGCTCATCTGCTCCGGGAATTGCCTTCACATGAATATATCCTTGAAAGTGGAATTCATTTCGCAATTTCCAAATTGTGGTCACAATCTGCTCCATCGTCTCGTTGGGACTTTTCCAAATTCCCGAACTCAAAAACAATCCTTCAATATAATTTCTCCGGTAAAACTCCATCGTCAGCCGGCATACCTCCTCCGGGGTAAAGGAAGTCCTTTCTACATCATTGGATGCACGATTGATACAGTATTTGCAGTCATAGATACACTCATTTGTAAAAAGAATCTTCAGAAGTGAGATACATCTCCCATCCGCAGAAAAACTGTGACAAATCCCTGCTTTTTCGCAGCTTCCGAGTCCGTTTCCATCCCCCCTCCGGCTCGTTCCGCTAGATGTGCATGCCACATCATATTTCGCCGCATCCGACAGAATCCTCAGCTTCTCATACAGTGACTTCTGCCCACCAAAGAGTGCCGGAACTGTCCCGAAAGTTCTTCCTATCGGCTGTGTGGTCATACTCCTTTGTATCTCTGATTTTCCTAGTATCTGTCCCTGCATCTGACTCTTCCTCTCCCTTCTTTTTCAAACATTTGTTCGGAACATCTGTTTGTTTTATCTTATCACAAGGAACATATGTTTGCAATAGTTGTTTTGTTTTTTGCACAAAGAAACTGCGCAGCCTTTCTTTGTCGAAAAGCGGCGCAGCTTCCTATGTAACTCTTCCTTATGAAATTAATACTTCTGCTGCATCTTTCAGATAATCATTTGTCACTTCATAGAACTTTTCTTCTTCTACGACAGATGCCAGCTTCGGATCTAATGGCATTTTTCCTAATACCTTTACTCCAAGTTCTTCTGCGGTCTCTTCCACATGGCTTTCTCCAAAAACCGGAATTTTCTTCCCGCAATCCGGGCATTCCAGATAACTATAATTCTCTACGATTCCAAGTACCGGCACATCCATCTGCTTCGCCATGTAGTAGGCTTTCTTTACGATCATCTGCACAAGATCCTGCGGAGATGTAACAATGATAACTCCATCTACCGGAAGGGACTGGAATACAGTCAGCGGCACGTCACCTGTTCCCGGAGGCATATCTACAAAGAGATAATCCAAATCTCCCCATAATACTTCATTCCAGAACTGTGTCACAACACCTGCGATGATCGGACCTCTCCAGATCACCGGTGTATCCTCACTGTCTAACAAAAGATTGACTGACATGATTCTCGTCTCATCTTTCGCAATACACGGAAACATTCCCAGTTCATTTCCCACCGCATGCTCATGGATTCCATACATCTTTGGAATCGACGGTCCTGTAATATCTGCATCAAGAATTCCGACAGAGTATCCCTGTTCGCGCATCATACGGGCAAGTGAAGCTGTCACCATCGACTTTCCGACACCGCCTTTTCCACTTACGACACCGATTACTTTTTTTACATGGGTATACTCATTTGGAGCTACCTTCATGCTCTCCTTCTGTTTGCTTGGACAGCTGTCTGCATGTGCACAGCTGGAACAGCTTTCCGGAGAACATGAACCATTATTTTGTTCTTCTGCCATCTCTACTTCTCTCCTTACTCTATCTCCGCAAAGTCCGCCACAAAAATGGCTTCCCATTGCTTCGCTATTACTCTTTTTATTGTAGCACTTTCTCCTCGCATTTATCAACAGGTTTTTCCTATAACACATGAAACAGCATGTTTTTTCGCTTATAATTGCTACTTTTTGTTTTATTTTCATATTTTTATTGACACTTTGTCATTCTGATGGTATATTTTGTATAATTTTATTTGTAATATTTTTGTAATATTTTTGTCACATTTTATTTTTCTATTCTGCGGCTTTGCCTTGTGTCCGGAGACGAAATCGCTTTTCATACAACTACAGGAGGAATAGTTATGATTCATATTTCCCATCTCACAAAAACATTTTGCTCGGCATCTGCTCTGTCCAACGTCAATCTGGAAATTCCTGACAATGCTATTTTCGGGCTTCTTGGCACAAATGGTGCAGGGAAAAGTACGTTGCTCCGTATTCTTGCCGGAATTTTGAACGCGGATTCTGGGGAAATTTTCATAGACGGAGAAAAACTTACTGATACTTCCAAAGTGCGGCAGATGATTTTTTATCTGTCCGATGACCAATACTATTTCCCTGGCGCCACCCCACAGATGATGCTCTTTTTTTACGAAAAGATGTATCCCGGTTTTGACAGGGAACGATTTCTGAAACTGTTATCCGATTTTCAGCTGGATTCCACAAAAAACTCCACACCTTCTCCAAGGGACAGAAGAAAAGGAAGAGCTCCTTTCCATCTATTCTGAGGAAATGACATCGCTCTTCCTTTCACCGGACGATCAACTACCTGAAGGCCCACCAGCTCCCTGTCCAAAATACAATTGAAAACTATATGCTGGTCAGCGCAGAACGTTTCCGCATTTTAGAAAATGGCTACCGCGCAAGCGAAGCTCTCTACGAGTCTGAGGAAGACCTTACAAAACTGGCTTCACAGCTTGTCGTCCGTGATTTTGCCGTCAACCCTCTCCTCTATCCGGTAAATCCGTCCTGCGAAATTCTTCTGAAGACGAAGGATCCCTCCTCCGGTTCCATTCTGGAAGCAGACTGTGCACTGAGAAAATAATTGCTACGCTTCTTGTTTTTCTTCTCCTTGTCTCTTTCTGCGGCAGAACACAAACATAAAGATTCCTGCGGCCAGCGTAAAGATAGAAATAAACTGTGATGTAGACATTACGCTGATCGTTCCTCTCGGGTCATTTCGCAACATCTCGATCAGGAATCTTCCGACACTGTAAAAGATCAGATACATCGCTGTGACAACTCCTTTGTGTTTCACACGCTTTGCCAAAAAGATCAAGATAAAAAAGTGTGCAAAATCAGCTACACTGGAAATCAACTGTGTCGGAATCAGTGCAACTTCATTTGGTGCAAACGGAGAATTGTGGAACGTAATTCCGTACCATGCATTTGTCTCACGCCCATAACAGCATCCTGCAAGGAAGCATCCGATTCTTCCAAATCCCTGTGCAAATGCGATGGACGGAACTGCAAGATCAAAGTAAGCCAAAATATCTACCTTCTTTATCTTTGCATAAATGTATGCTCCCAAAATCCCTCCGATGATCCCGCCATATACAACAAATCCTTCGGATACATTCAGCAGCAGCGATGGATCTTTGACGATCTCCTTGATCTCTGTCAGATAGAACAACAGCTTTGCCCCGAGAATTCCCGCCAGCAATCCCCAGGCTCCCATATAGAAAATCGCATCCGGGTCTAATCCGTAATTTTTCGCTCTCTTCTGTGCCACAACAAAGGTCAGGATCACACCGAGGGCAATCATCAGCCCATAGCTGTACACTGTGACCGGACCTGCTTCAAATAAAATGTATTTCATTTTCTTTCCCTTTCTGATCATTCTTTTTGTATTTTGCGCCCGCGCGCCTCTGACTGCTATTATATAGCTTCTTTCTATTTACCGCAATACAAAATTCGTGATCTGTGCAAACAGCGCGCAGCAGAGTATCCCTGCAAAGGTAGGAATCAGTATGGCCGCCAACGTCCACTTTTTGCTTTTCGTTTCTTTGTAAATAGTAAGGCAGGTGGTAGCACACGGCCAGTGCATCAGAGAGAACAAAATCACGCTGCATGCCGTCAGCTGTGTCCATCCATTTCTATATAAAACCTGTGAAATTGCATGGAGATCTGTAAATTCCGTGAGATTTCCAAGAGACAGATACCCCATAAAGATTAACGGCAGTACAATCTCATTTGCTGGAAATCCCAACAAAAACGCAAGCAGGATTACGCCATCCATCCCCATGAAACGTCCAAGTGGATCAAGGAAACCGGCACAATGCATCAGAATGGTCTGCCCACCAACTGCAATATTTGCCGCACACCAGATCAAAAGTCCAGCCGGAGCAGCAGCGATGATTGCCCTTCCTAAAACAAACAAAGTCCGGTCCAGTACGGAACGGATGATCACTTTTCCGATCTGTGGTCTGCGATACGGAGGAAGCTCCAACAGAAACGTCGAAGGTTCCCCTTTTAGGATCGTCCCCGATAAGATTTTCGATACAAGAAATGTCATCCCGATACCAAGAGTGATCACGCCTGTCAGAAGCAATGCCAGCTTCCAATCGGAAACTGCCTGATTTCCCGCAAAGAAAATCGTAAGTATCACAAGAATGGTTGGAAACTTCCCATTACAAGGAACAAAACAGTTGGTCAGCATCGCGATCAACCTCTCTCTTCTGGAAGAAATAATCTTACATCCAGAAACTCCTACTGCGTTGCATCCAAATCCCATGCACATCGTCAACGCCTGTTTGCCACAGGCATGACAGCAATGAAAACATTTGTCAAGGTTAAATGCTACTCTCGGCAGATATCCCAGATCTTCCAAAATCGTAAACATCGGAAAGAAAAGCGCCATCGGAGGCAGCATGACAGAAACAACCCATGCGGTCACGCGGTATACCCCGAAAAGCAGTGGCTCATAGATAGCCGCCGGCAGCTTTCCTCTCTGACACCATTCCAGCAAATGTCCCTCAATCGTACCAAAGAAATTGCTCAGCACTTCCGATGGGTAATTAGCCCCTTTGATCGTCAGCCAAAAGATCACTAAAAGCAGTAAAATCATAACTGGAAATCCCATCAGCTTACTTGTTAAGATCTGATCTGCCATTCGTCCCTTTTTCTTTCCAGTGTCCTCCTTAGTGCTCACCACTTTTTCTGCAATCTCCTCTGCGCTTCTGACAAACGCTTCTGCCATCTGTTCTCTTGTATCCTCCAGATGCTGCCCTGTTTCTTTCACCCGATTTTCTGCCTGCATTCCTGCTTTTTTCAGTTGCATTGCTTCTGAAAATTCTAGATTCAGACAATCCATAATTGCCTGACATAGTCCTGGATCCTGATCCATGAGCCGCGCCGCTACCCATCGTTCCTTTAAGCACCCTTTTGTCACTTCTCTTACAACCGGAAGCAGATGGAAGATCTCCTGCTCGATCACTTCCGGATACTCAATCTGCCCAAACGCCTGTTTTCTCGACACGATCGCTTCTTTTATGTCTTTTTCCCCTGTTCCTTCCGCAAATTTCCCCAGTACCTCAAAAAGTTGTTCCATCCCCCTTCCACTTCTCGCCGTCATCCCGATCACAGGAATCTGCAGCATGCTTTCCAATGCCTCAAAGTCAATGGAAATTCCTTTTTTCTCCGCCTCATCCATCAAATTGATACATAAAATCACTCGATCTGCTGCTTCCATCACCTGCAGCACAAAATTGAGATTCCGTTCCAGACACGTTCCATCGCAGACAACAATCACAGCATCCGGAAACTGAAAACAAATATAATCTCTTGCCGCCTCTTCCTCCGGGGAACGTGCCATCAAAGAATAGCATCCCGGAACATCTACAAATGTATACAGCACTCCGTCCCGCTCGCAATAGCCTTTGGCATTGCTTACCGTCTTTCCGGTCCAGTTCCCTGTGTGCTGATGCATCCCCGTCAGTGCATTAAATAGTGTACTTTTTCCCACATTCGGATTCCCTGCCAGTGCGATTGTCATTTCTCTTCGCTTTGCCATCTGCCTTACACACCCTTCTCTGAAATTCTTTCTGGACATATTTCGATCTGCTCCGCATCGCTATTTCGGATCGCAACGACTGCGCCTCGGATTTCATAAGCCTTCGGATCACCAAAAGGTCCTTTCCCCACACAGGTCACCTTCGTTCCGCAGATCAGACCAATGTCCTGGAAACGCCTCTTCATCTCCGGCTCGGATAAAATTTTACGGACTTCCCCTGTCTGATTTTGTTCTAGTTCATTTAACAAAAATCTTTCACACATTTTTCTGCCCCTTTCCCGGAATTTTTCTGCCTTTTCCAGCGCATAGGAAAACTTTTCACCACTCAATGATGCAGATACCTTCCGCTATGCTTACTATATGAAAAGGGACAATTTCTATATTCCTCCCATTCGGATCCCGACTGTCTCTTACAGAAAATCATGACTGGCACAAAACACTTTCCCAGACAGACAAATAGGACAGTCCAAAGAGTTTCATCTCTCTGTCTGTCCTATTTTTGTTACTTTTTCTGAAACCAGATACTTATTTATCCGACTGTTCTTCAAAAGATTCTTTCAACTTATCCATAAATCCTTTTTTCTTCGGTTTTGCCTTTTTCTCAGATTTTTCCATAGTTCCATCTTCCTGATGTAAGGAATTTCCAGTTAGTTCGTCAAATCTTCTAAGCGCTTCTTTTGCCTCTGCACTTAATTTCTCCGGTGTCTGGATCACAAGTGTGACATAATGGTCTCCTCGCACTTGTTTGTTGCGGAGAGACGGAACACCTTTCCCTCTTAAGCGCACTTTTGTATCTGTCTTTGTTCCCGGTTTTACGTTGTAGATCACATCGCCATCCACAGTGCTGATGCGCACATCTCCACCGAGCGCAGCCTGTGCAAATGTAATCGGAGCTGTTGAGAAAATATTCATATCCTGACGTGTAAAAATTGGATGTCTGGATACTGTTACCTCTACGAGCAGATCTCCTCTCGGACCGCCATTCGTTCCCGGTTCTCCTTTATCACGGATACGGATACTCTGTCCGTTGTCAATTCCTGCCGGAATCGATACTTGAATTTTCTTTCGGTTTGATACGTATCCAGTTCCCGCACAGTCCGGACATTTCTCTCTTATGATCTTACCGGTTCCGCCACAGTCCGGACAAGTCTGGACGTTCTGAACTGTACCGAAAAATGACTGGGAAGTATATACTACCTGACCTTTTCCGCCACATTTGGAACAAGTCTCCGGGCTGGTTCCCGGCTTTGCACCGGTTCCATTACACTTCGGACACGGATCTTTGATCACAAGATCTAACTCTTTTTCACATCCTCTGATTGCCTCTTCAAATGTGATCCGAACTCCTTTGCGGATATTCATACCTTTCATCGGTCCATTGCCTGCACGTCCGCCTCTGCGGCCGCCGCCAAACAGATCTCCAAAAATATCTCCAAAAATATCCCCGAAATCCGCACCATTAAAATCAAAGCCGCCAAATCCGCCGGCTCCTCCACCGCCATTTTCAAATGCCGCGTGTCCAAACTGGTCATATTTGCGCCGTTTCTCAGCATCACTAAGTACTGCATATGCCTCAGAAGCCTCTTTGAATTTTTTCTCGGCCTCCGCATCTCCCGGGTTCATATCCGGATGATATTTTTTTGCAAGTGCACGGTAAGCTTTCTTTAATGCCGCATCATCTGCATTTTTATCTACTCCGAGCACCTCATAATAATCTCTTTTTGTTTCAGCCATTGTTCTTCTACCTTTCATTTCATAAGGAAATTCTGCGAAACCTGATTTCCCACTGTCTGTGAGTCTTCAGATCCCGCAGAATCCGTGCAGGTAATGCACTTATCTGGTCTTATTATACTTCTTTGTAGTCTCCGTCTACCACATCGTCACCGTTAAATCCTTCTGGTGCCGGTCCAGCTTCCGGTGCCGGTCCTGCCTGCTGTGCTCCAGCTGCTGCGCCTGCCTGTTCGTACATCTTTGTAAATAACTGCTGTGCACTTGTCATTAATTTTTCTTTTCCTGCTTTGATCTCTTCTACCTGTGCATCTGTCATGCTCTCTGGTGTAGATTTTGCAAGAACGTCTTTTAATGCCTGGATGTCAGCTTCTACTGCTGCTTTTTCATTTGCATCAATCTTGTCTCCGACTTCTCCAAGTGCTTTCTCTGTCTGGAAGATCATCGCATCTGCATCATTTCTTGCATCGATTGCTTCTTTTCGTTTTTTATCCTGTGCTTCAAATTCAGCTGCTTCTTTTACTGCTCTGTCAATCTCGCTGTCTGACATGTTAGAACCTGCTGTAATTGTAATGTGCTGTTCTTTTCCTGTTCCTAAATCTTTTGCAGAAACATTTACGATACCATTTGCATCGATATCAAATGTAACTTCGATCTGTGGGATTCCACGTGGAGCTGGTGCGATTCCGTCAAGTCTGAACTGTCCGAGAGATTTATTATCTCTTGCGAACTGTCTTTCACCTTGAACAACGTTAATGTCTACTGCTGACTGGTTATCTGCTGCTGTAGAGAATACCTGGCTCTTCTTTGTAGGAATCGTTGTATTTCTCTCGATCAGTCTTGTAGCGATACCACCCATTGTCTCGATAGATAATGA